>Ga0209987_10000842_pt1 | contig 16325 bp, 14 predicted proteins | sample N074metaG_FD_182134 | JGI IMG/M metagenome (GOLD analysis project Ga0209987, IMG submission 182134) | Deep subsurface microbial communities from Kermadec Trench to uncover new lineages of life (NeLLi) - N074 metaG (SPAdes) (version 2) | ecosystem: Environmental > Aquatic > Marine > Ocean trench... | reverse complement strand
CAGCATGCCGGCCAATGGCGACGCCCCCTTCGTTGACGTCGAGAGTGACTGGAGTATCAACGATGTCAGGGCAATTCGCCGTTACCTGCCGGTCAGTATCAAGAACGCGCCGCTCGGTGAGTGGCTGCAACTGGCGCCCGTCGCCGGTGTAATCAGAAGAGGCACACTGCGCCTGAATGGGTCGCTCGACAAGTTTCCATTCGACGACGGAGACGGATCATTTTACGTGTCGGCCGAATTCGAAGATTTCATACTGCGTTATTCCGAAAATTGGCCTGCGCCGAAGTTCGACTACATCGATGTCGTCGTCGACAAAATGCGCTTGACCTCGAACAGAAGCCTGGCGGATGTCCTCGGCAACACGATCGAAAATGCACAGGTCGTTATTCCCGACTTGCGAAATCCCGTCATTCAAATCGACGCGTTTGCTACCGGCACGCTCGAATCGCTGCGAAGTTTTGGTGCCGCGAGCCCGATTAACGAGGTTCTCGGCGGCCAGCTTGAAAACGTAGAAGTCGGCGGCGATGCGTCAATAGATCTGTCCATCAGCTACCCGGTCAAGGATAAACTCAATTATGACTTTTCGGGCCGCATCCGAAGCAGCGATGGGTCGGTTCGAGTCGGCGGATTTGCTGCGCCGATAACGGAGCTCAACGGCATTGTTCTGGTTGCCAGAGACAGCATTAGTGCCGAATCCCTGTTCGGCCGATTTCTTGGAAACCCGGTCGACATCGAACTGGCGCGGACGGATGATCCAATGGCGCCGCACAGTGTCCTGCTTGACGCAAGCGGCAGCGCTACGGTGGAGGCGCTGGTTGACGAACTTGGATTGCCGCTGGCGGAGGTCGCAAACGGCCGCATGGAGTATCACGCCAACATCCGTTTCCCGAACACGCTAGCGGAGACGCCGGGGGTCATGCAGATCAATGTTGAATCTGAGATGCAAGGATTTGCACTTGAGGTCCCCGCGCCGTTTGCCAAGGCTGCGGATGAGCGTCTGTCGCTGACGATGAGCATCGAGTTTCCGGAGCCGAACCGGATCGAAAGCGCAGGCAGTCTTGGCGACAACCTGTTGTGGAGTGCGCGCTTCCTGAAACAGGCGGACGGTTGGGATTTCGACCGTGGCGTGCTGGCCATCGGTGGTGAATATCCGGTAACCCCCGACGGGCGCGGACTGCATATCGTCGGGCAGACGCCCGAGGTACGCGTACATGACTGGCTGGCACTTGCACGACGTAGCGCACCAGGGACGGGAATTGGCGACCGCGTGCGTACGATCGACGTGACCGTCGATAACCTGTACGTAGTTGGCCAGCATTTCACCGACCACCGCGTCAGAGTCAATCGTGGCGGTTCCGACTGGGTCGTAGAACTCAGTGGCGAACAGGCCGAGGGCATCGTCACGGTCCCCTATGACTTCGCCGGTGAGAGACCGCTGACTGTGGAAATGGAGCGGCTGATCCTGCCCGGTAACGACGAAGAAACAGCAGCGGCTGAAATTTCAGTGGATCCGCGCACGCTGCCTGAAATCCGCGTCAGGGCAAAGGAATTTGCGCTTGGAGATCGATTCTTCGGGCAAATTGAAATCGATCTGCTGCGCACCGACAACGGCCTGGAATCAGACAACCTGACGACCGTCGATGATTCTTTTACGATCTCAGGCAGCGCCGGCTGGATCAACGATATCTACGCAGAGTCCGGGCAGCGAACATACCTGAACGCAAAATTAAAGAGCACAGATATCAATCAAACGATGTTGCGCCTGAATTATCAGCCGGGCATCGACGGCGATGATCTTGAAGTAGATATCAACGTGGACTGGGCTGGTGGCCCGCGGCAAGACTTCATGGGCGTTTTGAATGGCAGCGTGCAGGCGCGGCTGGGGGATGGCCAGCTTGAAGACGTTGAGCCCGGGGCAGGCCGGGTCTTCGGCCTGATGAGCGTCGTCGCGTTACCGCGACGGCTGTCTCTCGATTTCAGGGACGTTTTTGACAGCGGCTTTTCGTTCGACGAAATCACCGGGAATTTCCGGCTGGTCAATGGCGAGGCATTTACCTGCGACCTGACATTAACCAGCCCGGCGGCTGACGTCGGCATTGTTGGTCGAACCGGGCTGGAAGAGCGGGATTACACGCAGACTGCAATCGTCAGCGCCAATGCCGGTAACGCGTTGCCAGTTGCGGGGCTCGTCGTCGCCGGTCCGCAGGTTGCCGCAGCCCTGCTGATCTTCTCGCAGATATTCAAGAAGCCGTTGCAGGAGATGAGCCAGGTCTATTACGCGATTGACGGATCATGGGATGATCCCGTAATTGATGTAGCCGATGCCGCCCGCTTCGCAAGTAACAGCAGCCTGGCAGGCTGTATAGCGGCGACGGAGTAACCGTTTGAGTGTCGTCGGCCCGGTCCGCGCTGCTGCAATTCAGATGAACAGCGGTGCAGATGTGCAACAAAATCTGCAGACCATTGATGGCTTGCTCGAGGATGCAGCCTCGCGCGGTGTTGCGATTGCATTTCTGCCGGAAAACCTCGCTATTATGGGAGTGCGGGACGAAGACAAGCTGCAACATGCCGAGAATCCCGGCAGTGGTCCGATCCAGGCGTTCCTCGCTGACGCGGCAAGGCGTCACAAGCTCTGGGTAGTCGCCGGCAGCTTGCCATTAAGATCGCCGCAGGAAGGCAAATGCTACGGTGCATCGATTGTTTACGACAGCAATGGCGAGGCCAGTCCCATCTATCGCAAGATTCACCTGTTTGACGTGGACCTGCCGGGACGGGATGAGCGGTATCGCGAGTCTGATACCATGGAATTCGGCAGCGATCACGTCGTTGTTCCGTCGCCTTTGGGACCACTGGGCCTGTCAATTTGTTACGATCTGCGTTTCCCGGAACACTATCGCCACTTGGTTGACGATGGGGCGACCGTTTTCAGCATACCGGCGGCATTCACGGCGGCGACTGGCAAAGCACACTGGCACTCATTGTTGCGGGCTCGTGCCATTGAAAACCTCGCTTACGTTATCGCGGCGGGCCAGCACGGATCTCATCCCAGCGGCCGCACGACTTTCGGGCACTCAGTGATCATCGATCCCTGGGGACAGGTAATTGCCGAACTCGAGAGCGGTGACGGCGTTGTCGATGCAGAAATCGACACCGCATTGCCCGGCAAATTACGAGCGGAATTTCCGGTGCTCGAGCACCGTAGAATTTGATTAGGACGAGGCAATTATGAGCAAGCAAGTGGACAACGACAACGTAGTCGAAACAGTAATGGCGAGAGTGCTCGAGCCAGCCGGCCTGCAGGAGCGGCACCTCAATCAGGCGCTGGGCTCGATCAATCTGCGCGACGTTGATGCTGCGGACCTGTATTTTCAGATCAGCCGCCACGAAAGTTGGGTGGTTGAAGACGGAATCCTGAAGGAAGGGAGTTTTAGCCTCGAACAGGGCGTCGGCGTGCGGGTCGTGAGCGGCGAAAAGACAGGTTTTGCATACTCCGATGAGCTGATGCTTCCGGCGCTGAAACAGGCAGCGGCAGCGGCGCGCGCAATATCGCGGCAGGGCCAGTCCAGGGCCGTGCAGGTGACACCGGGCAGCCAGTTACAGAATCTTTACCCGGCGATCGATCCTATCGTCAGTATTACCGACCAACAAAAGAAAGACCTGGTGAGTAAGATCGATCACGAGACTCGCATGCTCGACAAGCGGATCGAGCAGGTGATCGTGAGCTTGAGCAGTAGCCAGGACCTGGTCCTGATCGCTGCCGCCGATGGCACCCTGGCAGCAGATGTACGGCCGTTGGTGCGGCTCAACGTTAGTGTCATCATCGAAGACCAGGGCAGGCGCGAACAGGGCTATGCGGGCGGTGGGGCCAGGGCAGACCTGACTTATTTTCTCGACAACGATTTCGCCATGGATACGGCGCGCGAAGCTGTCCGCCAGGCGGTGGTACTGCTTGATGCAAAACCGGCGCCGGCCGGTGCGATGCCGGTTGTACTCGGTAACGGCTGGCCGGGCATTCTGCTACATGAAGCGGTTGGCCATGGACTGGAAGGAGACTTCATTCGCAAAGGAACGTCTGCGTTCACCGGACGTGTGGGACAGCAGGTCGCGTCGCCACTCTGTACCATCGTCGATGACGGCACGATTCAGAACCGGCGCGGATCTCTGGCCGTAGACGATGAAGGGACGCCCGGGCAATACAACGTCCTCATCGAGGCAGGCATCCTTAAGGGTTACATGCAGGACAAACTCAATGCGCGTCTGATGGGCGTGGCGCCGACCGGCAATGGTCGAAGAGAATCATTCGCGCATATACCGATGCCGCGGATGACGAACACCTTTATGCTGGCTGGGCCGCACGATCCGCAGGAAATTATTGAGTCCGTTGATAAAGGACTCTATGCGCCAGGATTCGGCGGCGGCCAGGTCGACATCACTTCCGGGAAGTTCGTGTTTTCAGCCAACGAGGCTTACCTGATCGAGAAGGGCAAGGTGACCACGCCGGTCAAAGGCGCGATGTTGATCGGTGATGGTCCTGAAGTGCTCAGTCAAATCTCGATGGTCGGCACTGACCTGGAACTCGATCGCGGCGTCGGCACTTGCGGCAAAGATGGCCAGTCAGTACCGGTCGGTGTCGGACAACCAACCCTGCGCATCGACGAATTGACCGTCGGCGGCACGGCCTGAAGCTGTTATTATTAATCGATATGTGGGTGTCGAAACCAATCTACGAAAGCCTGCCGTATTTTTATTTGCTGGCCGGAGCAGTGTCGCTGGCGGCCTCGATGTATCTGAATTATTGGCACTGGCCGACGATCTGTTTCGTCGTGGGACTCGGGTGCCTGGTCGCAGGGCTGGTCGTGCTGCTGAAGCGTCGCGATCATCGCGACCTCGATCGGCGATCAAGCCACAGTCAGGATCTCTAAAACCGGCGTCCTTAGAAACTTCCTAATTCCGTTTCCCGCCTACCGCGGATTTCTTGCCATCATTTTTGCCGGCCTCGCGAAGGTCGGTATACACCAGTTGGTGAAAACCAATTGTCACAATATCGCCGTCATGCAGCCGATGCTTTTTCACGCGCTTGTCGTTGATGACAATACCGTTAGTGCTGTTTAGATCCTCGATTGTGCTGCCCAATTTGTCGCTGGTAATCTGCGCGTGGCGACGGCTCACAAATGGACTCTCAACATCAATCTCATTATCCGGAGAGCGTCCTATGATGACTCTGCCGGAGCCGAAAAAGTGCTCGGAAAGAAACTTGCCCTTAACGCGAAGTTCGATTTTTGTCAGGTGCGAGATCTCCGGAACTTTTAGCTCGATTTTCGGCAGCTCACGATATCGCCCTGTCGCCGATTCATGTTCCTGCCAATTCAGTTCCTCGACCGCAGCCATGATGTCGTCTACATCAATTGTTGTCTTTTCGTCGGCAAATGCACACAGCATCGCGGTATCGCAGAGTGTATTGATGAGGCGCGGAATGCCGCCCGAATACAGGAATATCTTTGGATACGCATTTTCGATGAACGGGCCTGGCACCTTTCTGCCAGCAATGGTCAACCGGTGTTCGATGTACTCGTGCATTTCACGACGGTCCAGTGATTTAATATGAAAACGCAGGCGCACTCGCTGCACGAGCTGCTTCAGGCCAGGGCTCTCCAGCGTTTCTTTCAACTCGGGTTGACCGGCAAGGATGATCCGCAACACTTTTTCCTTGTGCGTTTCGATTCCGGACAACATGCGAATTTCCTCGAGCACCTTCTGGCTGAGGTTTTGTGCCTCGTCAACGATCAGTACGACTTTCTTGCCATTGGAGTATTGCTCGATCAAGAACATGTTCAGCATATCGAGCAATTCGACTTTGCGTTTTTTGAACGGCTTGAATCCAAACTCCGTCAGCGTAGCCTGCAAAAACTGCGTTGGCGTGAGCTGGGTCTGGGAAACGACGGCGTACACGACATCGTCCTCAAGCTCACTCAGGAAGGCCTGCAGCAGCGTGGTTTTTCCTGAGCCAATTTCACCGGTGATGACAACGAATCCGTCGGCCAGCCAAATGGTCGACTCCATGTAGGCTTTGGCGCGCGCATGCTGCTTGCTCCAATACACGAATTCCGGGTCAGGCGTGAGCCCAAACGGCTGTTGGTCGAGATTGAAGTGTTCGAGGTAGGACATTGAGGAAATGTACTAAATACGCGCCTGAAATCGTTGCTTGACGGGGTGTTCGCCCTAGTTTACCCACATTTTAACGTGGCAGGTCAATGCAATCCGCGCTGCCTGTCTTGTTTTGCCTATGCGGCCAGTATCTCACTGAGGCGCGCAATCGCCTTGTCCCGGTCTGATGGATCGCTTGCAACGACGGTTAGGTGCCCGAGTTTTCTGCCCGGCCGGGGTTTCTTGCCATAATCATGCAAGAAGACAGTGTCGCTGCCCAATGCAAGATTTTTGGGCGGCATTGATCCAATCAAGTTGAGCATGCCGGCATGACCGAGCGGGGATGTGTCACCTAGCGGCAGGTCCAGAATGGCTCGGAGGTGATTTTCGAACTGGCTGGTCCTGGCGCCTTCAATCGTCCAGTGACCTGAATTGTGCACCCGTGGCGCGAACTCGTTGGCGAGCAACACGTCGTCGACGACAAAGAACTCGATGGTCAGCACACCGACGTAGTCGAGACGGGAAAGCATCTGTTCGAGGTGCCGCCTGGCCAAAGCGGTCAGCCCATGTGCTGCTACCGGGGCTTTTGAGATGTTGAGGATTCCGTCGCGGTGCTGATTCTCGATCAGTGGATATGCCGCCACCTCTCCACTCACGTTGCGCACGCCAATTGCGGAGACCTCGCGATCGAACGGCACCCACTGCTCTGCAATCAGCTCGCTACCGCCGAGCGCTTTCAGCGCCATCAAGAGATCGGCCTCATCGCCTACAACAGCCTGACCTTTGCCGTCATATCCGAGACGACGGGTTTTCAATACCAATGGCAATCCGATGTCCCTGGCCGCGTTGCGCAGATCCTCCTCCGAATCGATAGCGCGATACGGCGCTACCGGTATTTGCAGGGACTCGAATAATTGCTTTTCCTGGAGCCTGTCTTGCGCAAATCGCAAGGCGTCCGGCGGCGGAAATACGGCCGTGTTGGCGGCGATTGTTTCGATTGCACTAAGGGAAACGTTTTCGAATTCGTAAGTGACGACATCCGCTTCACTGGCCAGCTGCTGGAGCCCCTCATCGCTGTCGAACGGCAGCTTGAGTACGGGCCCAACTACTGTAGCGGGAGGGTCAGGCGATGGATCCAGGAAGACGAACTCGATATCGAGACGCTGCCCTGCGAAACCCAGCATCTGGCCAAGCTGACCGGCGCCGATGATGCCAATCCTTTTCACTAACTGCGAGGATCGCTGTTCGCCAATACCGCGTCGGTCTGATCCTTTCGATAGGCATCCAGAGCGGTGGCCAGTTTTTCATCGTGCGTTGCAAGAATGGCAGCTGCCAGCAGTGCGGCGTTGATCGCACCTGCTTTGCCGATTGCCATGCTGCCAACCGGCACACCGGCCGGCATTTGCACAATAGACAGGAGTGAATCCATGCCCTTGAGCGCTTTGGATTCGATCGGTACCCCAAGCACGGGCAAGCGCGTTTTGGCGGCGGTCATTCCCGGCAGGTGGGCCGCACCGCCGGCTCCCGCGATAATGACCTGCAAACCGCGAGCAACTGCCGACTCCGCGTACTCATGCAAAAGGTCGGGTGTACGATGTGCTGAAATCACTTTGACTTCTTGCGCGATTCCCAGTGATTCGAGCGTCGTACTCGCATGCTGCATGGTTTCCCAGTCCGACTGCGATCCCATGATAATTCCGACCAGTGGTTTCATCTGTGTGCTCAACCCAACGACACTATTGTCAATTCTATGATCAATGAGGCGTATTCTGCATCATCAATGCAAGTTCTTTATGAATTTCGGAAAAAATTTGCCGCCGGATCAAGCGGCGCGCCTTATCATGTGTGGCAGTTTCATAAGCCTTCGACAGTTCCTGCAATTCGCGATTCTCACCGCCGATCAATGCGAAAAAACCGCTTAAGCCAGCCGCGCCGTCGACCGAGATTCGATCGCGCCATCGTTCTGCGTCACGAAATACTCCCTTTGCCAGCATGTCGTGACCGCCGAAAGCGTCAAGGGCCACGCGGATAGGCTGTGGATCGACTTCCCGCATCAGTTTGCCAATCAATTGCTTTTGCCGCCGCAGCGCACCATGGGTTTTCATGCCTTTCGCCGTTTGCACGGCTTCCAGCAAATGGTCATCCAGCGAGATGCTTGCCAGTTGCTCGCTGCTCAGGTTGATCAATTGCTCGCCCAAAGTTTGCAAAGACAGGTATTCGCGTTTTCGGGCGCTCTTGCTGGGCTTTGAAAGGGACATAAAAGGAATGGGTGCGGGACACAGACTCTTTGCGGCATAGTATCATGCGCACAAGACGCCGAAGGGTATGCACGACGATGACAATTCGAACACTGACCGAGAAAGGATTGGACGCCGGATGAATGCGCCGGGAGGGCGCAGCACCCTGGATCAAAAGGAACTTGAAGACATTGTTAGCCTTGTCTTGAATGAAGCAAGGGAACAGGGCGTTGACCAGGCGGAGGTTGCAGCAAGCCACGACGTAGGCTTGAGCGCGACGGCGCGTCTCGGTAGCGTGGAAAGCCTTGAATACACCAACGACCGTGGCGTTGGTGTCACGGTGTACAAGGATCAAAAGAAGGGCAGCGCGAGCACATCCGATTTCAGTCCGGCCGCCTTGCGCGAAGCCGTGGCCAAAGCGTGCTCGTTTGCGAAATATACTGCAGCGGACGAGCACTCCGGCCTCGCTGACAAGGAATTAATGGCGAGCGAGATTCCTGATCTCGACCTGACGCATGCCTGGGATCTGGATTCGGCCGAGGCGATTCGCATTGCAATCGAATGCGAAGACGCAGCAAGGACCTTCGATAGCCGGGTAACAAACTCTGAAGGCGCGACGGTAACGTCAAACAGTGGAGTTCGGGCCTATGGAAACACGCACGGATTTCTCGCAGGTTACCCCACGACCAGCCACAGCATCAGTTGCGTTGTTGTCGGTGAGTCGAATGGCGACATGGAGCGTGATTACTGGTACAGCTCCTCTCGAGACGCTGCAGACCTGGAAGCGCCGGAGGAGATTGGCAAGACGGCGGCACGGCGAACTGTTCAAAGACTCGGTTCGCGCAAGATCAAGACGGACCGGGCGCCGGTATTGTTTGCGCCGGAGGTTGCGCGCGGATTTATTGGCCATGCAATTGGCGCAATTTCCGGTGGCGCGCAGTACCGTCGATCATCATTCCTGTTAAACGCCGCTGGCGAAAAGATCTTTCCGGACTTTGTGCAAATACAGGAACGGCCGCACATTCCAAAAGCATTGGGCAGCGCGCCTTACGATGCCGAAGGCGTCGCGACGCGCGACCGGGACCTGGTTGTAGATGGCGTGTTGCAGGGATATATCCTGAGCTCATATTCCGCTCGGCGTCTCGGGCTTCAGACAACCGCTAATGCCGGCGGCGCACACAACCTGTTGGTGCCGGGCAGCACTGATGACATGGAATCTCTTATCAAATCCATGGATCGCGGATTGCTGGTGCAGGAGCTTATTGGCCAGGGCGTGAACAGTGTAACGGGCGACTATTCTCGCGGTGCGGTTGGCTACTGGATTGAGAATGGTGAAATATCACACCCGGTGCACGAGATTACGATCGCTGGAAACTTGAAAGATCTCTATCAGCGCATTGCAGCGATCGGAAAAGATCAGGATTTGCGCAGCGGCATTCGTTGTGGTTCTCTGCTGGTGGAGGCAATGACCATCGCCGGCGCCTGAGCGGATAAGGAATCGCGGCTAGGTCGCTCACGCACATCCATGTCCATAACGCAGCTCCTACGGTGCCAATAGAAAATCCGTAGGAGCGGCGTTGTGTGCAGGGATGCACTAATGTCGCGGAGGACAGGACGTCCGAGAGCGACCCCGCCGCGAATCAATTGTTTTTTGCGTCAAATTCGTCCAGCAGGTCGGACAAGGTGCGATCGGCGACGGTCTTAGCGACCGCGGCATCAAGCTCCGCGCCCAACGCGTCAATGGTCTTCGACCAGTTCGGGCTCCGGTGAGAGCCGGTTTCACCTTTCGCCCTGACCACGTCCAGGATTTCCTGCAGCGTGATGCGCGCCATCTCGCGGCCTGGCAATAATTCTTCTTTCTCCGTCGACAACAGCAGGCCGGCCGATTCAAGAGCGCCGGCAACCGGCGCCAGCGCGATCGAGGGAATATGTAGTCTGCTGCTGACCTCGTTCGAGGTAATCGACCCGTCAGGTGCGCGAAAAGCCTGGCCAACCAGGAACATGAGGTCGAGCGAAAGGCGCTCGCGCATTGAATTGGATAGCTTGGGTTCCTGGCGGCCGATGCGCAAGAACGCAGGTCGCTGGTGATAGAAAGCGAGTTGGGCGCCGACCAACAACACCAGCCAGTTGAGGTACAGCCAGACAAGCGCCGTTATTGCTACGGCGAAACCGGCATAGATTTGTTGTGTCCGCGTCGCAAACAGGACGAAGGTTGTAAATATTGCGCCCATCGTCGCCCACATGAAGCCCCCAACAACACCGCCCACGAGCGCAGACTTGAAGTTGACTTTGGTATTTGGCATGAACATGTACAGGAACGTAAACACGGCGGAGATCAACAGGTACGGAACAAATTTGCTGCCCACCACGAATATCGGTCCAAGGGCATCATTGTTGAGCAAGTACTGCACGACGGTATTGCTCTGGATCGAGGTGATCATGCCGATCGCAGTCACCATCACCAACGGGCCAACCAGCAATACGACGAGGTACTCGGTAAAGCGGCGGGCGAAACTACGCGGCTTCGTTACATACCAGACGTAGTTAAGGCTTTCCTCGACTTTTTGCACCGCAGTAATCGCCGTATACAGAAAAAACGCCAGTCCAACGCCACCCAATACGGATCCCTTGACGTTTTCGACCAGCGAAAGAATCTGCTTCGTAATCTGCTCACCTTGTGTGCCAAGAGGAGCAAGCAGGTTATTGAGATACGGTTCGAGCTGGTTGAATACGCCGAACCCTTTTAGAATCGCAAAACTGAATGCGAGCAGCGGAACGATCGAGAGCAGCGTCGTATACACCAGGCTCATCGCCCGCATCGTGAGCTGACCGGAAAAGAAATCACGCAGCATCGCATACGAATAACGCAATACGATCGCCACAACGACACCGATCGGACCTGCTTTCGTCAGCTGTTTTCCCCAAATGATATTGTCGAGGAGCGTTTGAAGTTTAGCGATCAATTCTCAGTTGCCTGTATTTCTTTCGGTTGTTTGCGACACCGGCACCTACGAGGTTAACGCCCGCAATGCCTCCCGATATTTGTCGCCGGTTTGTTGGATGACCGCCGCCGGTAAGCGGGGACCGGGTGCCGTCTTGTCCCAGTCCAGTGTATCCAGGTAATCGCGGACAAACTGCTTGTCAAAACTTGGGGGACTGATGCCGGTCCGATAGTCGCTTAGTGGCCAAAACCGCGAAGAATCGGGTGTCAGGATTTCGTCTATAATATAAAGTCGTCCCTCAGCATCCTGCCCGAATTCAAATTTGGTATCGGCGATGATGATGCCTCGGCCAAGTGCGTATGCGGCAGCGCGTTCGTAAATTTGAATTGAAACCTCCCGTACCTGCTCCGCAACAGCAACGCCGATCATTTGCTGCACAGTTTCGAAGCTGATGTTTTCATCGTGATCACCCGTGTCGGCCTTGGTGGCCGGTGTGAACAATGTCTGCGGCAGTTTGGCCGCCTGCTCAAGGCCCGGCGGCAGCTCAATGCCGCAAACCTGTCCGGTTTGTTGATAGTCGCGCCAGCCGGAGCCGATGAGGTAACCGCGCACCACAGCCTCGATCGGCAATGGCCGCAGCCGTCGCGTGATGATAGAGCGTCGCTCAAGGGATCGCAGTGATTCGTCATCGTCGATGATCGACTTCAGCGTGCGATCCGTAAGGTGACTGGGGATGAGATCTTCCATCATTTCGAACCAGAAATTCGAAATCCGCGTTAGTACCTGCCCCTTGCCCGGTACCGGGTCGGGCATGATGACATCATAGGCTGACAAACGATCCGTGGTCACGATCAGCAAGTGGTCATCGTCCACGCTGTAAATATCGCGCACCTTGCCACGGCCGATCTGGTCCAGTCCGGCGACGGAAGATTCGAACAGGGTGTCGGAACTACTCATGCGCATTACTGGAGGCGACGTTGATGCAGATGATGGCGCTTCGCTGTCGGCGTAGCAAGTAGCGGTGATGGGAATACGCTGCGGCTGCGGTTAGCATTGGCGGATGGAGCCGAAGAATCAATTGCACGCGGTGCGGCATGCTGTACTGGGGTAAGGTCATTGGAACACTTGGCGGCCTGGCCACGGGCCGTCCCTGGATGGCGCTCATCGGCCTGTGGCTCGGCCACCAGTTCGATCGTGGATTCGCTGATCGATTTACGCGCTTCGGTCCCGGCGTATCAGCGTCGCAGCTGGAGCACCTGCCGCAACCGTTTCTGCGTGCGCTTTTCGAGACCATGGGCCATCTTGCCAAGGCTGATGGCCGGGTAACACAGGACGAAATCAGGGCAGTCAGGGCGCTCATGCATCGACTGGGTCTCGGGCCACTGGAAATACGCAGCGCCATCGACTGGTTCGAGAGCGGCAAGGAGCCGTCCTATCCACTGATATCGACAATACAAACCATGCGTGGGCAGCATGCACGTCGTGCCGACATGCGTGGGCTGTTTGTTCGCTTGCTGATGGAAGTCGCGTTGTCAAAGTCGTCGCTGCATCAAACTGAGCGCGCAATCATCTGGACCATTTGCAAGGAACTGGACATTGGACGGGTCGAGCTCGCACAACTGGAAGCAATGCTGCGTGCTCGGCGCAGTTTCCGCAAATCGGCCGCAGGTGCCGCCGACAGCAAGCGTGTCAACGATGCCTACGAGGCCCTCGGCATCGACAGATCGTCCACCAATGATGAGATCAAGAAAGCATACCGGCGGCTCATGAACAAGAATCATCCTGACAAGCTGGCGTCGACCAATCCGGACGCAACGGTAATGGCCGAGGCAGAACGGCGGACGCGCGAAGTCAGGAGCGCTTATGATTTGCTCAAGGCGCGGCGGGCCATCCGATGATGGCGCCAACGTCCGTTCATGAAATCAATATGACATTTGGTTAAAGTCTGCCGGGACTACAAAGGATTGAACTGTGGAACCAATCATCGCCCCATCTATCCTCTCCGCCGACTTTGCCCGCCTGGGCGATGACGTCAATGCCGTCCTTGAAGCGGGTGCTGACGTCGTGCACTTCGATGTCATGGACAATCATTTTGTGCCTAACCTGACAATCGGTCCATTAATTTGCGAGGCGTTGCGCGATCACGGAATCACGGCGCCAATCGATGTGCACCTGATGGTCGATCCGGTTGATCGCATCATTCCGGATTTCGCCAACGCCGGCGCCAGCTACATTACGTTTCATCCGGAGGCCAGCCGCCATGTGCACCGGACTATAGGTCTCATACGGGAGCATGGCTGCAAGGCTGGTCTCGTTTTCAATCCGGCGACACCGTTGACCTGGCTGGAACACATTATCTGGGAACTCGACATGGTGCTGATCATGTCTGTCAATCCTGGCTTCGGTGGCCAGGAATTTATCGAATCGTCATTGGAAAAATTGCGCCAGGCTAGGGAGATGATTGACGACAGCGGTCTGGAAATTCGCCTCGAAATCGACGGTGGTGTAAAGACCAGTAATATCGGCGAGATCGCGGCGGCCGGTGCTGACACGTTTGTGGCCGGTTCGGCGATATTCGGTAGCGACAACTATGCCGCCACTATCGCGGAAATGAAGTCTGAGATCGCCGCGGCGACCAGTTAATTGCCGAAAATTTCAGCTAGAATTTTCTATTCGGTCTGGCGCCGAAGACAACAATGGTCTTGCCGCTCGCTGAGACGAGACCCTGTTCTTCGAGCACCTTCAGGACACGTCCCGCCATTTCACGGGAGCAACCGACCAGTCGGCTCAATTCCTGACGGCTGACCTTGATCTGCATGCCGTCCGGATGAGTCATCGCGTCCGGTTCGTTACACAGATCCATGATCGCGTGCGCAACGCGCCCGGTAACATCGACGAACGCCAGGTCGCCAAGCTTGCGGTTGGTACGGTCCAGCCTGGTTGCAAGCTGCGTCGCGAGTTCGAAGACCAGGCCCGGACTTTCGCTCGCAATCTGGCGGAATCGCGGATAGGTCATTTCGGCAATTTCGCACTCGGTACGCGTGCGCACCCAGGCGCTGCGCGTTGGTTGCTCGTAGAAAAGACCCATCTCGCCGAAGAACTGTCCCTTGTTCAAATAGGCGAGCACCATCTCATTGCCGTCCTCGTCCTCGATCATGACCTCGACCGAGCCGTCGACGATGTAATAGAGAACATCGGGCAAATCACCGGCATGAATCATGACGGTTTTTGATGGAACAGTGCGTACCCGGCAATAACTTAGAAAGCGGTTAATCGCCGGAACGTCACTCAAAGTCTTCGCTGTAGTTTGCATAGGGTATTCCTCGACGCCTCGCCCAATCTTTTAATACAGTCCGCTCCGAAGAGCAAGCTAAGTCCGTAATTTTCTTGCAAATATCGTCGCCAAAATCCGACGAATTTAGTTTTATTCGATGTCTCGCTAACCGGCGGTGTCAGATCCAGTACGCTGTGTTGGTCATCACTTTTGCCGTCAGCCTCATCAGGCCACGCACCGGTGCCGGTAATTCCGCGGCGCCAGCCTTCCTGGCATTTGCGCCGTGCCGTTCTTCCTCGTCACGCATCTGCTCCACGATGGCGCGACTTTTCGCGTCATTCTCAGGCAGACGATCGAGATGTCCGGTCAAGTGTTCCGAGACCTGCCGCTCGGTCTCCTGGATAAACCCCAGTGACCATTTATCTCCCAGGACGCCACTGGCAGCTCCCATTACCCAGGCGCCTGCATACCAGACGGGGCGCAATTTGCTCGGGCCTGAACCCAGTTCACCGAGGCGCTCCTCGCACCAGCCAAGGTGATCGAGTTCCTCGTCGGCCGCTGCCTGCATCTGCTGCTCAATCCCGGGATCGCGGGCCACGGCCGCGTGGCCCTGGTAGAGGCCCTGTGCGGCGATTTCTCCGGCATGATTGACTCGCATCAATCCGGCCGAATGCGATTGCTCATCAGCGGACAGCGTCGATTCGGCCACGTCGCTGGCTGGATTTGGCCGGGAAGCACGTGTTGGCGCGGAAGTAGCGGCTCGAAGGGCGCTGCCGATCCCTGACAGGAATCGATCAAGAGGGCTTAATTGTCTGTTTTCCATTGACTTCATTATAACCACGATTAAGCGCTCCGCGCCCGCGAACGCTGACTGGTCCGGCCGTCGGCCGGTCCGGTCCGGGCGCCGATTTCAAGCTATTGATAAAAAAGAATAAAAAGACACAGGATTAAGTCGCGATATTTGGCCATAATTGGCTGACTTTGTTTGCATTGCGACAGGCTGTCGAGTAAAATTTCGCGCCTTTCGTCGGGGCTGATAATTAGGGGGACAGTGACCCTAATTCGAGTGATTGTGGCCGCGGTGTTGACCAATCTCATTGTGAATTAAGGTCACTGTCCCCCTAATTTCCCTACTGGAATTTGAGATCATGAAAACGTTTTCGGCCAAGCCGGAAGAAGTACGCCACGACTGGTACCTGGTTGACGCCACAGGCAAAACCCTGGGGCGCCTGTCCACGGAGATCGCCAGACGGTTGCGCGGCAAGCACAAGCCGGAATATACGCCGCATGTTGATACCGGGGACTACATCGTTGTGGTTAATGCCGACAAGATTCGCGTCACTGGCAACAAGATGAAAGACAAGATGTATCACCGCTATACCGGATACATTGGCAACTTGAAATCGATCCCGCTGGAAAAACTGATGAGCGATGCACCGGAGCGCGCACTGCAATACGCGGTAAAAGGCATGCTGCCGCGCAATCCGCTGGGCCGGAAAATGTACTCGAAGTTGCGCGTATTTGCGGGCCCGGAGCACAATCACGAAGCACAGCAGCCGATACCACTGGACATAAAGACTTAAGCGCCCTGGGCGCCAGGATTGAGGCAATACTAATGAGTGAAACACATTTTTACGGAACCGGACGCCGCAAAACCTCGACTGCGAGGGTTTATATGACGCGTGGTTCCGGCGACATCAAAGTGAATAACCGTCCGCTGGATCTGTT
>Ga0209987_10000840_pt1 | contig 16348 bp, 19 predicted proteins | sample N074metaG_FD_182134 | JGI IMG/M metagenome (GOLD analysis project Ga0209987, IMG submission 182134) | Deep subsurface microbial communities from Kermadec Trench to uncover new lineages of life (NeLLi) - N074 metaG (SPAdes) (version 2) | ecosystem: Environmental > Aquatic > Marine > Ocean trench... | reverse complement strand
GCTGCCCGAACGCCGGTAGCGACCATAGTAGAGACCAGGTTGTGGCTAAGACGCCGATTCTTAGAATGTTGTTGCGAGCCATCATGTCAACTCCCTCTTTTATTATTCCGCTCATCAGAGACTGTACGTCTCATTTATATTCTGTGCAGCGAATAATACGCCACCCGGTACGTTACTGCGACGTAAACCGAGCGTAGCAGGGTGAATCTGGCAGCGGGCACCCCCTCCGCGAACGAATATTCATGACCGTGCAAACAAATCCCACGGAGGGCGATTCCGTGCCGTGTGCGAGCAAGGCAAGTTGTCGTGCTGCCACGATCCGCCGCGCCGACCTGAAGACCAACACGAGAAGAAAGACCTTGGTAATAAGTGAACCCATCGATGACACGACACCAGTATCCATGACCGATCAAGAAAAGTTCAGCTGGCGACACCGATACGTAGCGTCGTGGATAAGGCATCATGAGCCGATGACTTCGAAGCAAATATCGATCCCGTGCGCCGTACTAAGAGGTGGTTCGTCGCGCGCGGTGTATTTTCTCAATGACGATGTACCCGAGAATACGCGCCTACGTGATCGGATGTTGCTCGCCGTCGTGGGTGGTCCGGATGCGCTTCAAGTCGACGGTATCGGTGGAGGCCATCCGCTCAATAACAAGGCAGCCATTATCAGTACTTCGAGCCGCGACGATGCAGATCTAGATTATTTGTTCCTGCAGCTTGTGCCGGCAGAGGGAAAAGTCCGGACGGACCAAAACTGCGGTAATGTCCTGGTCGGCGTCGGACCTTTCGCAATCGAAACCGGACTTATCGAAGCCGCGGCCCCCCGAACGACTATTCGCGTGCATATGGTCAATAGCGGCAATATCTGTGAACTGACATTCGAGACGCCGGAGGGGCAGGTCAAGTATGAGGATGATACGGCGGTTAACGGCGCGTCCCACGGCGGTGCTTCGGTCATCTGTGATTTTCTCGACGTCGCCGGTTCTGCGTGCGGCTCGTTATTGCCGACGGGAAGCGTGCTGGACGAGATTGACGGCGTCTCCGTAACCTGTATCGATAATGGCATGCCGGTGGTGATCCTGCGGGCTGAGGACTTCGATGTGGCTGGTGACGAAACACCCGAAGAGCTCGATGCCAATGCAGCGCTTAAGCAGAGGCTCGAGGCATTGCGCCTCAAGCTCGGTCCTCTGATGCATCTCGGCGACGTGGTCGATATGACCGTGCCAAAGATGTGCCTGGTGTCAGCGCCTAGACACGGGGGGCTGATCTCGACCCGTACTTTTATTCCGCATGTCTGTCACCGCTCGGTAGGGATTCTTGGCGCGATCACTGTTGCGACGGCGTGCTTGCTGCCGGGCTCCGTGTGTAGAGATATCGCCGTGGTCCCGGACGGCAACGAGATAGCGGTGTCAGTTGAGCATCCCTCCGGCTCTCTTGCCATCCGGCTTGTCGTCGACGAGTCCGCCACGGCCGAGGAGAGGATCAAGCGGGCTGGCGTCGTCAGGACCGCGAGGCTGATTATGCGAGGTCAGGCGTATGTTCCGACTTCGCTATCGTGGCGGCCTGAGCAAGCAGGTTCGATCTAACTTGGCTCCGCGATGAAACGAATCGCCGCACCAGACCCCGACACCAGAACGCCTGAATTCGAGCTGCCACTCGGTGCCTGCGACGCACATTGCCATGTGTTCGGACCCGCCAACGTATTTTCGTTCGCCGACACACGCAAGTACACGCCTCCCGACGCGCCGAAAGAAAAGCTCGAGAAACTGCATGACACGCTCGGAATCGGGCGGGCCGTTATTGTACAGGCGAGCTGCCACGGAACAGACAATTCAGCGATGCTGGACGCGATCGCGTCGAATCGGGATCGCTACCGTGGCGTCTGCAACGCCGCAGAGTCGTTTTCCGGCGAGCACTTCGAGAAACTACACGCAGGTGGTGTCCGGGGAGTGCGCTTTAACTTCGTCAAGCATCTGGGCGGCGCCCCGGGCCTGGACAAGCTGCGCAGCATTATTTCCAGAATGAAGCACCTGCCATGGCACGTCGAACTGCACTTCGATGCCCGGGATCTGCTCGAATATGAAGCGGTGATCGATTCGATCCCGCTGCCGGTCGTTATCGACCACATGGGGCGCACTCCGGTAGCTGATGGTGTTGAGCAGATGCCATTTCAGTCTTTGTTGCGCAAGCTGAGGGTCAGTGACGACCTCTGGGTCAAGCTCTCAGGCGCAGAGCGTATTTCCGCCGCCGGGCCGCCTTTTGTCGACGCGGCGCCGTTTGGTGCGGCCTGCGTCGAGGCAGCTCCCGATCGCTGTATCTGGGGTACCGATTGGCCGCACCCCAACGTCAAGACCATGCCGAACGACGGCGATCTGGTCGATCTTCTACCGATGATGATTCCGGATCCGGAGTTGCAACGAAAAGTGCTGGTCGATAATCCGGCGAGGCTCTTTGGATTCTAACTTGCGAGGCAGATGCGTATGCGAAGCGTGGCCGTCCGAAATATTCCTCGAGCGCAAGCCGAACAGATCGCCGCGCTCGAATCCTTTGGTGTTGCAACGGTACACGAAGCGCAGGGGCGTGTCGGTCTGACAAAACCATATATGCGGCCGATCTTTCCAGGTGCGAGGATTGCCGGTAGCGCCGTTACGATTCTCGCGCACCCAGGCGATAATTGGATGATTCACGTCGCGCTTGAGTTGTGCCGGCCGGGAGACATCCTCGTAGTCGGTGTAACCGCCGACAATACCGACGGCATGTTCGGCGATCTGCTCGCGACCTCAGCGCTAGCGCATGGAGTAAAAGGTCTGGTTATCGACGCTGGAGTCCGCGATATTCGCGAATTGACCGAAATGAAATTTCCTGTGTGGTCGAAGGCAATTTCCGCCAAGGGTACGGTCAAGGAGACACCTGGCAGCGTCAACGTGCCAATCGTTTGTGCTGGCGCCCATGTGACCCCAGGTGATGTCGTCGTCGCCGACGACGACGGCGTGTGTATCGTGCCACGAATTACCGCAGGCGCCGTCGTGGAAAAGGCCGCGGTGAGAGAGGCAAATGAGATGGGCAAGCGCGAGAGATTCAAAGCCGGGGAAATCGGCCTCGATATCTACGACATGCGTGGCCGGCTCGCCGATGCGGGGCTCGAGTATCTTGATTCCCTCGAGGATCTCGACACCTGACGTCCGCCTGCCCAGCCAGGCCGATGTTATAGTTTGCGCGTGTCTCAGATCAGCATCAGACAAGCACGAACCTTCCTCGCGGCCGCAAAACACTCGACCATCTCGGGTGCCGCAAAGGCGATCAACCGTTCGCAGACGTCGGTGACCAAATCGCTCCAGGATCTTGAACGAGAGCTCGGCGTGGAGTTATTCGATCGTTCGTCGATGGGAATTACGCTGACGGTATACGGCAAGGCGCTAGAACGCGCAGCGAACGAAGCAGCAGCAGCTTTCGAACGTGCCGGCGAACTCGTTCCCCCCGTACACATGAGGGAATCATCGAGCGTAGCCCGATTTTTTCAGATGGATGTCTCCGGCAAGTGGCTCGATGCGTTATTAGCAACAGCCGAGCAGCAAAGTCTGATGGGAGCCGCGAAACAGTTATCGGTGACTACTGCGGCCGTCTCCGCCAATCTGCGCAAGCTGGAGGATACGCTGCATACGACGTTATTCGAACGAACGCCGACTGCGACCATTCCGACAACTTACACGCGTACGTTGGTCCGCTATGTGAAGCTTGCGCGCAGTCATCTCCGGCATGCTTGCGACGAACTGTCCAGCATGAAGGGTGTCAAGACAGGACGAGTCACTATCGGCAGCCTGCCTTTTATGCGGACACTGATGCTGCCGCGTGCGATCACGATGATGCGCACGTCGCATCCGTACATTGATGTATCGACGCTGGAAGGGCGCTACGATGACCTCGTCGTGGCCTTACGCTGTGGCGATATAGATTTTCTCGTCGGTGCGCTTCGCGAGTCCACGTCTGACGCGGATCTGATCGAGGAGGCTTTGCTCGAAGATGAGTTGTCGCTGATAGTGCGAAGCGGCCATCCGTTGCAAGACAAGAAGACGGTCGACTGGCCGGATTTGTTGGACTGCGAATGGATTTTACCGCGTCGCGGCACGCCGACTCGCGAACTGTTTGAAGCAGCGATCGAGAGTCACTATCTTACGCTCCCGCAACATGTTATCGAAACCAGCTCGACCGTATTGTTGCGCGGTTTGCTCATGGAAACCGACTATGTCACCGTTCTGTCGCGCCACCAAATCTTCTACGAAGAAAAAGCCGGCATGCTAGTAGCGTTGCCGTTCGAGTTGCCCAAGACACGCCGTCCGATAGGCATTACGCTGCGGGCGCACACGAGCGTCGCCCCGGCCGCGAAATTGCTGATTGATGACTTGAGAGTGGTCGTCGCAAAAATTCTCGAAGCACCCTGAGCGCCGTCCTAACGCATTTCATGGCTTTGAAATGAGAATTCTCTTGCTGCGAGCGAATCCGAATAGTGGAATGCGCGGCATGATGGGAACCGACGCACGAATACGACGCTGTAGACGCGGGGAAGATCAATGAAAATTTGTTTGGCGGGTGGCGGTGCCTTCGGTAAGAAGCATCTGGCCGGACTGAAAAACATCGATGATGTCGAGGTTACGGCGCTGGTCGGGCGAGTCGCCGAGTCGACGGAAGCGCTGGCGACCGAGCATGGCATTCCGTTCTGGACGCTGGATCTGCAAGAAGCGCTCGCCCAGCCCGGTATCGAAGCCGCGATCCTCGCGACACCGACACAGATGCACGCCGCCCAGGCGATCGAAGTCATGCGAGCCGGAAAACATGTCGAGATCGAGATACCCATAGCGGACTCATTGGCGGATGCGAGGGAGGTGGATGCCGTACAAAGAGAGACGGGCCTGATCGCGATGGCGGGGCATACGCGACGTTTCAACCCGAGCCATCAGTGGATACACAACAAGATCGAAGCCGGTGAGTTGAGGCTACAGCAACTCGACGTACAGACGTTTTTCTTCCGCCGAACGAACGCCAACGCGGAGGGCAAGCCACGCAGCTGGACGGACCATCTGCTCTGGCATCACGCTTGCCATACCGTCGATCTCTTCCAGTACCAGGCAGGTGAAGTGGCAAGCGCAGTTCAGGCGATTCAAGGCCCTGTGCATCCGGACTTGGGCATAGCCATGGATATGAGTATCGCGATGAAAGTACCGTCAGGCGCAATCTGCACGTTGACCCTATCATTCAACAACGACGGCCCGCTCGGAACGTTCTTCCGTTACATCTGTGACAACGGCACGTATATCGCGCGCTACGACGATCTGGTCGACGGTTACGAGAACCCGATCGACGTCTCCAACGTCGATGTATCGATCAATGGTATCGAGCTACAGGACCGGGAATTCATCGCTGCCATCCGGGAGGGTCGCGAACCGAATTCCAGCGTGGCGCAGGTGCTGCCTGCGATGGAGACGCTGGACCGGCTGGAAAAGAAATTACGTTAGGAAACCTTGATGTTCAAACGCGTGATAGCCAGCCTCTCAGTCGGCGCTGTCTTGTGTCTCGGCACGGAATCCGGTGTCGCGCATCACTCTGTCCTGATCAACTTTGATCGCCAGGCCGTTACGGAGGTCAGCGGAACGGTCAGCGCTGTATATCTCCGAAATCCTCACTCTCAGTACGTGCTCGACGTTACTGAGGACGACGGGAGTGTTACCGAGTGGTTCATAGAGTGGGCCGATCGGAACGCGCTGACGCGCAGGGGCGTGGATCTTGATCTGATCCAGGTCGGGGATGAGGTGACCATCATCATCAGTCGGATCAAATGCGCACGGAGGAACGCTTCATTCCGAATGGCGACCGCTTGCTGGTCGTCGTCACACACCACGATCCCGTCTATTACACGGGAGCCATGGTCATGACCTACTATTTCCTCCGCCTCGACTCCGAGATCCTCAAGTGGGGCTGCACGCTCGAAGGCGCGATCTACAATGATCGTTTGAATTAACGGTCTACGTGTTCGAGTCGCCGAGCCATTCCGCTCTCGTCAAGCAGACTCGTCGCCTCATGTGTGAGCCAACGCGTTGCACTCGCTGGCACACGACCTCCGAGTCGGCTAGCGATCGAGGCAGGCTGATCGTCTCTGCACTGAGTCTGATTTCTTCCAGCGTTTCGGGGTCGAATTGGGCGGCGGCGTCAGCCTGCGCCGATCGAGCGGTCTCGAGTGCCGTCGGTTGAGCGGCGCAGGCTGCTAGCAAGATGACGCCTGCAAGCAGCGCGGTTGCCGAAATCAGTTTCATCGGCGAATCCTAGTAAGAAGTTCCTACTGATCACGAGTTTAGCATTCTTCGACGTTTTCTCGACCGGTGCAAGCCGTGGTTTTTACTGACATTATAAAAACTCTGACCTTAGAGCCTCCCAACTGGGGTGGTTCGCGATAGGGGCGGGTCACCGGTTGCGCAAGTGAACGTTATTTATGCCCGGATCATCCCGCCGGTAATGCGGCCCGTGTATAGTGCTCCACGAGCTGACAGACGGTACAGAGAATGACCGACATTCGGAAGCTGATCGATTCCCAGCCGATATCCGGCCTGCAGTACACGGTCATCGCCCTTTGTTTCCTGATGAACGTACTGGACGGCATGGATGTCCTGATCATCTCTTACGCGGCGCGCGCGCTGGCAACGGAGTGGGCGATCTCGCCAGAGGCGTTGGGTATCGTCTTCAGCGCAGGGCTATTCGGCATGACGGCCGGGGCACTTCTATTGGCGCCGCTGGCAGACTATCTGGGCAGGCGATCATTGATATTGCTCTGCCTCGTGATCATGTCCGCCGGCATCTTGCTGACTGCCTATGCACAAAATGTCACGCAGCTGACGGCCTTGCGGTTTGTGAGTGGTCTTGGCATCGGCGCGATGCTGGCCAGTGCGGCGACAATGGCTGCCGAGTACGCACCGGATCGGCGCAAGAACCTCCTGGTCAGCATCGTGTTATCCGGCTATCCGGTCGGCGCTACGCTGTCTGGCGTGGTTGCTGCTTCGATCATTCCCGAGTTCGGTTGGCGGACCATGTTCACTGTAGCTGGCCTCACGACTGCTCTCGCGTTTCCGCTGGTGTACTTCTTCCTGCCCGAGTCTCTCAATTTCCTAGTCAAGGTACGGCCCGCGAATGCATTGGAGAAGGCCAACAGAATACTGAGGTCGATGCGTTATGCGGAATTAAGCGAGTTTCCGCCGGCTGCGGCGCCCGCGGTACGCTCGAAAGTGTCGTCTCTGTTTGCCGAAGGGCAGAGTGCGCCGACGCTGTGGCTGTGGCTCGCGTTCTTCATGTCTTTCGCCACGCTGTATTTTCTGACCAGCTGGATACCGCTGTTGGCGGCGAATACGGGACTATCTCCGAGCCTCGCAATCTACGCCGGGGCCATTTTCAATCTCGGCGCAATCTTCGGCATCCTGCTGCAGGGCTACAGCTCTCAGATACTGGGGCTGAGGCGATCCATCAGCGTGTTTCTCGTCGGAACGGCGGTGCTGATGGTTGTGTTCGGTTACATCTCCGGATCGACTGCCGTCCTGGTGCTGTTCGGGCTGATCGGGTTCGCGATGCAGGGTGGTTTTACGGGGCTCTATTCGGTGGCCACGCGCCTCTACCCCACCGAAGTGCGAACCACGGGTGTGGGCTGGGCGATCGGCGCCGGCCGCACCGGCGCGATCTTGGGTCCCGTGCTCGGTGGCATACTGATCGGCATCGGCCTATCGATGACTACGAACTTCATCGTCTTCGCCGTACCGGTTGTGGTTGCGGCCGTCGCGACGGTGCTGATCCGCTCCAAGGAAATCAGCTAGCGCTACCTTTCCTCAGGTAGTCAGACGTTCGCTAGCGGCTTCTTTGCCGTCACTCGTGCGATGCGTGATAAGAATATTTGATTGCACATCAAGAAAATTTGATTACTTGATAGGTGTATTTGTGTATCTAACTACTTAGGATGCTAAAGAAATATTGCCAAAGGCATGCTGGACGACTAACCGGACCAAAGTATAAATTCGCGAATTTCTGGTTCTGAAAATAACGGCGCCGAATCCGGAGGGCGAGGTCGTCAACCGCTCACTCGTACAAGCGCCACGTTCCCTAAAGGGCGCTAACTTGTTTTTCACCAATTACGACGAGAGTAAGTGAGCAGACGAACTGGTACATAAACATTCTAATTAGGACGTTCTTATGAGAATTCTGATCTCACTCCTATTGACTCTGCTGCCATGCGTAGGTCTTCAGGCCCACCACAATACGCAAGCGGAGTTCGGTGCGTTCGGCTCTGAAACCACCTACATCGAAGCGAATATCGTGAGTATCAGCTGGGGGAACCCGCATGTCATGATCAACGTCGAAACCACCGGAGGCGAGATGCCTGTCGGCGAGAGGCTGCGATTGGTCAGCCATCCAATCAATTTCGCGGACGACCATGGATTTGTGGCAGCAGACTTCGCCGTTGGCGATGACCTCCGGATTTATGGCTGGACACATATGAGAAACAACCCGCTCATCTGGATGCGGGCCATACAGGTTAACGATGGCCCGATGCGCTCGATCATGCGGTTTACCGATATGATTGATATCGCGAACGGCGTATTCGAAAAAATGAATATGGAACCGGCTGCGAACCTGAACGGCTCTCCCCCCGGGCGCGCCGGGCCCGAGTCGGTGGCGAAGCTCAGGGAAATGGGCTTAATCGATGAAGACGGCTTGATGATCTGGCCACCACAATGACAAATCGGTCATCTCCCGTTTCACGGCATTACAACTGACTTATGCTCTTGATCGGAGGGTAGAAGATGAAATCTGCTTTAATCGCTATCGGGGCTGCTCTACTAGCCAGTGTTCTCACCCTTCAGTTTGCCGGAGGACAGGGTGGTCTAGATGTGGCTGCGGTTGACGAAAGAGTCGCAGCGGCACTCGCCGATAGTGCGATCAAACCGCGCGTGATCAGTTTTACCGCTGAGTCAGATGAGGATTCCTGGCTGCAAGGCCGGAACCGCGACGGGTCACCTCGCCCCGGGCCCTCCAATCATCAAAACCCCCTGATCGAGGCCGAGAACGCGGTCTGTTTTCTCACGAAGGTCGAGTTTCAGGACATGAGTGGAGCGGAGGACACGAACGCGTGTAGCGTCTCTATCGATGACTTCACTGGCTGGTGGCAGGTCAATGCGATCCTGGGGGACGGGTCCGATTCGTCACTCCGCTGCAACGCCAGATGTATCGTCTGGGAGTAGTGCGGACAGACTCTTAGCAACCTAGCGTTTCGGCTTCCGAGATTATCAGAGTAGAGAAGCCCAAGAATCTAGGAGGATTAGAAATGTTCTACTACGTGTCCCTGTTCTTGACACTGATTCTCGCATTTCCCGTTAGCGCCCAGGACCGCCCAATAGTTTCGCCCTCGGCGAGACAGGCTACATGCGAGGCGCTTCTAGATATGGACACGTTGACTATAATGCGTGCCGTGCTGACTCCTGCCTCTGTGACAGCTCCTGAGCACTGCTACGTTAGAGGACTGATCGCCGGGAGGATTACTTTTCACATGCAACTTCCGCTACCCGACAACTGGAACGGGCGGCTGGTTAATCTTGGCGATGGTGGGAAGGACGGGAATCTCGACTATGGAGACTATCGTGTAGCCCAGGGCTACGCCATTGCGAACTCAAACACCGGTCACGACCTAGGAGCTCAACCCGGTTCCACGTTTGCCGACGATCGGCAAGCACAGATCGATTTCGGTTATCGCGCCGTACATCTAACCGCGAATACCTCCAAGGCACTAGTCAGGGCCTACTACAACCAGCCCCCACGCTTTGCGTACTTCGAAGGCTGTTCGACCGGCGGTCGGCAGGGACTCATGGAAGCTCAACGCTTCCCGGCCGACTTCGACGGAATCGTTTCCGGCGCACCTGTTTACGATTATCAGGCTGTGGCGGTCGTCAACATATTCAAAGCCAAGCTCGTATTCGAGGACGACTTCGCCGGCAATCTCGCATTCGATGCGGATGGGGACGGCATACCGGAGAGTCTGACGAAGTGGAAGATTCTGCGGAATAAGGTACTTGAGGTCTGCGATGCCAACGATGGTTTCGTAGATCGAGTCGTTGATGATCCGCTAAGCTGCGCGTTCAATCCGGCGATCCACCTCGCCGAATACATGTGCCCGGCAGACCGAGACGCCGACAATTGCTTCACTCAGCGACAGATCGATACCATCGAGAAGCTATACGCCAGACCCCACGATAGTAAAGGTGTCGAGTTCGGGCGGGGTCTGTCGCTGGGATCTGAGTGGGGGTGGGACTACACGACAATCGCACACGAGGGAAACGACCTGCTGCCGACAAATCTGCGGTATGCGGCTAGCCATGTGAATTACCTATTTTTCGAAAACTCGCCCGGCGTACCCATGGCGGACCACACCGACTTGAGTGTGCGCCCGGATAAAACGGTGACCCCACCGGAGTACGCTTGGTGGGAGTTCACGATGGACGACTACACATCGGGTAGAGGCGAATTCATGATGGCAATCACTGATGCGACTGAGCCAAACCTGACTCGTTTTCTAGATCGAGAGGGGGGCAAGCTTCTTCTCTATCATGGGTGGGCCGATCCCGACCGACAGGCTATGCCAACGGTTGACTACTATGAGTCCGTCGTAGAGCACTCGTTCCAGGGTAACCTCGATGCAGCTCAGGAGAAGGTTCGGCTCTTCATGATTCCTGGGCTGGGTCACTGCGATGGGGGACCAGGCATCGATCGGGACAATGATTTCGTACCACACGGATGGGATCGTTTGGCGACGATACGGAACTGGGTGGAAAATAGCCAAGCGCCCGATTATCTCGTCATCGATCACTACAAAGACGGCGAGGTCGTGGGCAGTCGTCGCGTTTGCCCTTACCCGCAGCGCGCTGTGTACGTAGGACCAGAAGGCGGCCAGACTGATCTGAAGAATTGGGACGAGTCCAACTATGGCTGCCGCTGATCTGAACCTTCCGAATGGCCGCTGTTGGCCAAGACAAGGTGTGATGCGCCCGCTACGCTGTGACTCAGGGCTTGGGGCCTGGTGTGGAGATGGCGGATGAACAAACGACTCGTTGGTTTGCTGGGCACGTGCCTTCTCGTTCCCTGGCACATTCAAGCGCATCACTCTTGGACTGTCGGCTACCAGGTTGGTGATATCGTGGAACTGGAGGGCGTGGTCAAGGAGATCTGGTTCGCCAGTCCCCACACGCGGATCATTATTGAGGTTTCCGGCAAAGCGGGTGAGTCAGAGCTGTGGGAGGGGGAAACTTGGCCTGCCGGTGTGCTCACCCGCCGCGGTTGGACTTTATGACAAGGTAAAGGAGGGTGACATGATCGTGCTGGTTGGAGAACGCGCCAAGGGTGCCCGGCTCGGACTCCACATCCAAATCATCTCCCGGCCCTCCGACGGTTGGGAAGCCTTCGTTGGTCTAGACTCACGCGACAACTTTTCCCTCGGCAATTAGCGATGAGATCTCGAAGCGGAGTCCGCAAGGGCTGGGCTGTCATCGCGCTGATAGGCCTTATAGGGTGCCAGACCGATCAGCGGGCGGATCGAAGTCCCAAGCGCGTTGCGGCGGCAGGGCGGGATCTGAGTGGAATCTGGGTGGCGGCGCCCGGGCGACATCACGACCGCAGTGCATTCCTCGCGATGGAACTCCCGTTCACGGTTGCGGGTAGAGCCGCCTGGCAGAACTACGTGCAGGAAAATGACCGGGCTATGGCTTGTTCGATCGATTTCGGACGGGTGACCGGTTCTTCGGTATTGCCCATGGAACTCCTGCAAGGTGGGGATGTGGCGCACATTCTGTACGAGTACGAACACCAGGTGCGCCGGATTTTCATCGAGGGTCGAAGCGAACCCCTACTACAGCCGCTGAGCCGCATCGGGCTGTCGGCGGGCCGGTGGGAAAACGACACGCTTGTCGTGGAAGTCACTCGCTTGAAGGCCGGGTATTTCTATGAGCGTGGCTTCGGTCCCTACTCGGATGGCACTGCGGTGACGGAGCGGTTCTCAATCAGCGAGGATGGCCAGCTGCTCACGGTGACCCGTACCATCAACGACCCCGTGTTCTACACCCGGCCGTTCGACTGGACAACGGAATACGAGCCTGCGGGACCTATTTTTCCATACGAATGTGAGCTAAGGGAGTACCTGCCCACATCAGGATAGCGCCGATGGAATCATCGGTGGACGAATGACAGCCGTGCTTGAGCGAGCATCAGGATGCCGAAACTGAACATATGTAGCCAGGTTATCAGGCGGTTGTGGTTGATGACCGTGCCCGCTGCCGTATTCGCACACCACTCGCTCTTAGGCTACGAGAAAAGCGAGTTCGTTGCAGTGGAGGGTGAAGTCACATCCATATTCTGGAGGAATCCTCATATTCGGTTGACCATCCGCACCGCGGCGGAGGCGGGGCAGGAAGAGCTGTGGACGATAGAAGGTGGCCCAGTCAACCGAATGGAACGTCTCGGCATCAGCCCTGAAAGGGTGCACGTTGGAGACAGAATTAAGATCTCGGGGCACCTATCGAGCCGTGTCGAGAATACAGTCCAGGCTGTTCACATCACACTAGCTAGCGGCCAAGAACTTGTGCTAGATCCGGAGTCTGCGAGCGTTTTCGGATTGGCGGATGAAGTCGGGCGGACGGCAAGCTCAGCCGCGGACGATGAAGCTGTCGAAGCGGCGATTCGCCAGGCGCACGGAATTTTCCGCGTCTGGAGTAACCGGGGGAGGCATTGGATACAAGACTCCAGGGAATGGGGTGTCAGAGTCCATCCCCTGACGGACACCGCGAGAATCGCGCAGGAGGCGTGGGACCAACCGACTGATGACATCGCATTACGATGCATACCAGCCGGAATGCCGGAGGCCATTATGATGCCCTTCCCGATAGAGTTTATCGAACAAGATGGCGACATACTCCTGCATATCGAAGAATGGGATAACGTTCGAACCATACACATGGGCGACGAAGCTGATGTGGATGACCTGGCGCCCTCTTCGTTGGGTACCTCAGTCGGGTATTGGGAGGAAAACACACTGGTCGTCAGGACCAACAATATCGACTATCCATTTTTCGATGACCGGGGTACGCCTCAAAGTGAGGCCGTGGAGATCTTCGAGCGTTTTACCTTGAGTGAGGACGAATCGCGCCTGGATTGGGTGGCGACGGTATTTGACCCGGAAACGTTTACTGAACCGGTAACCATGCCAGAGCTGCACTGGGACTGGGTACCAGGAGAAGAGCTCAAAGCATACAACTGTACGGTGGCCGACAACTGATCCTCGCTCGACCGCATGGGAGAGCCCAGGCCGATCCGGATAGAAATTGGGCACGACAGCCTTCAGGGCCAGCAAAGGAGAGTTCTTATGACGACGGCCAATACTCAGAGCACCAAGGTCTTCGAGTTGCGGACCTACACGGCAGAGGAGGAGAAGCTGTTCGACGTGCTGGCCCTTTTCCGAGATTACGCATTGCGACTTTTCGAAAAACATGGAATAACCCACGTTGGTTACTGGGTACCGCAGGATTCACCGGGGTCCGGGAACACGCTAATCTACATTGTTTCGCACGACAGTCGGGAGATGGCGCAAAAGAACTGGGGGGCATTTCGCGATGACCCCGAGTGGCAGCGGGTGAAGGAAGAGTCACAGGCCGATGGGCGAATCGTCGCGAACGTTGAGTCAGTGTTTATCGAAGCCACCGATTTCTCACCGATGCAGTAGTGAAAGAAACGGCCGGAGAATCTCCTATAGACATGCCCCTACAGACGAGATGTGAATGTCCGCTTCACGATAACGGGCATCGGTTAACAGTTGATCGGTGTAATGATCCAGGGTAGACCTTAACTATTCCAACTTGCGGAAAAGCAGATGGATCTCTCGAGTAGCGTACGGTGCGTTGCGGCGCTGGTGGGTGGACTGATATTCGGTGCGGTGCTCGCCCAGGACGAAGTATTGATCATCGGCCGCGAGGGTAATCGCTGCGCCGAGGATGCGGCTTGCTTCAATCGGATACATCCCGACATCCCTATGGCCGCGTGGGCCGAGCCCGGCCAAACTATCGTTTTCAAGACCCGCAATCGCGGAGAGTCTCTCAATTCTCACTGCTCCCCCAATCATTGATTTTGGCCTGGAAAGCTTTATGCGCTTGGCGTCTAGGAATGGGCATGAGTCACGGCAATGGCTACCTATCTGAATATGCAGTACCGTGCATATTAACTGTTAACCAATGGCTGCTTTCGGCCATAAGCAGCCGTACAGCTCGACCCTATCGCGTACATTCTGAATGTCTGCTTTCGGGAAAGCAGACATCAGCTTGATCCTAACACGCGCACTCTAAGCGTCCGCTTTCGGGCGCAAAGCCGACATTACGATTGGGCGCGTTAACGCTGAGTTTAACGGAGACAAACGGCCAGTTCGAGACGCTCAGCACATCCAACGAAATGTCCACAGTTACTCTGCTAGCGGTCGTTGCCGATCGATCCGGAGGGGCTAAAGGCGAGCTGAGCAGCAATCAGATTGTCTCGACGCCTCTCGGACTAGGGGGTGCGATCTCCGGAGGCGCTGGCCCAGATCTCCTCGCCCGTGTCTGCCCTGCCGACGAAAGACGCATTGGCTGTATTCGTACCGTCACGTGCGCCGAAGCCTCTAACGACGAGGCGGTAGCCAGGCTTGATCGAATCGCGCGTCAGACCGCGGCGCATCAGAGTGTTGATACCGAGCAACTCGACATCCCAGTTTTCGAGATTGCCCTCGCCGTCATCCGTTACAAGGAAGAGCCACACATGCGGATTCGTCCATTCGACTCGAGTAATAGTGCCTGTGAACTCGACTGGCCGGCCGACGTCGAATTCTGCAGAAAACGAATGATGTGACAGGCTAGGTGTAGTCAGTACAAAGCTGGCTAAACCGATAGAAGTGATCAATAAAGCTCGCATGAACAGACTCCTTCTGGGCGTCATACCCTGGAACACTCACGTATAATGATGAGCGTAGAGCCTGGCTACAGATCAGTCAATCAACGCAAAGGCATCGACCCTGGGGAACAACATGACAAGACGACTCGCGACGCTGATCTTGCTTGCAGCGGTGACACCGGCTACGGCGCAGTGGCTGGACTTCAGGACATCGGGAATCCCGCGTACAGCAGATGGATCGATTGACCGCTCCGCACCTGCGCCACGTACGGCTAACGACCACCCGGATCTCAGCGGTATCTGGGTCCCCGTCGATTTCAGCGGCAGCATTCTGAATCCCGAAAACATCCAGCCGTGGGCGCTCGATGAAATCGCGGAGCATACGAGTAACTTTTTCACAAACGACCCTCGCTTCCATTGTCTCCCAAGCGGACCGGGCGCGTACCCGGCGGGGGCGCCTTACTCGGGGACACGGCGGATCGTTCAGCAACCAGACGTTATCGCGGTACTGAATGCTGACCTGACATATCGGCAGATTTTCCTCGACGGTCGTGAACTCGAGGAGAATCCGTTCCCGACTTGGACCGGTTACTCCATTGGCCGCTGGGACGGCGATACGCTCATGGTCGAAAGCAACGGCTACAACGACGAGACCTGGCTGCATCGAGACGGCCTGCCGCACACCGAGATGCTGCGCATCACAGAGCGTTATAGTCGGCCAGATTTCGGACACATGCGGATCGACGTGACTTATGACGATCCGGGCACGTTCAATTCAACCGTGAACGGCGTCATCGAGATGCGCTACGTTGCTGACAGCCAGTTGCTCGAAGTCGTCTGCAATGAATCTTCGAAAGGCAGGAGTCACTATAGCGGTACGGCTGAAGAAGCCGAGGAGAAGCGGGTTGAAGTCGACGCGGCAACGCTCGAAAAATACGTGGGCACGTATGAGGGCATCTGGCTCGGCAACCTCATTTCGGTTGTTGTTACGCGCGAGGACGGTGAGCTGTACATCGAACGCACACCTCCATATGGAGAAACCGGAATTGCCCATGTCGGCAAAACGCTATTGGCCGCTCAATCCGAAAACGCATTCGAGTGCTGCGGTCTCGGGTTCATATTTACGGCTGAAGAGAACGGGGTGACGACCGAAGTTCTCGAGGTACACGTTTCGGGCGCCTGGAGCTTTGAGCGCGTGCCCTAAGAAGTTGCCAGACGCTGCTACGCCGACTCGCAAAACACATCAGGGAGCAGAATTGGTTCGCGGTCGAGTGATGAGTTTTGTGCCCGTTGACGGTGGGGATGTCGTCGACCAATTTGACAGCAACCTGGGGTTCCTGCGATCGCGGCCAGTTCTGCTTAC
>Ga0209987_10000839_pt1 | contig 16356 bp, 28 predicted proteins | sample N074metaG_FD_182134 | JGI IMG/M metagenome (GOLD analysis project Ga0209987, IMG submission 182134) | Deep subsurface microbial communities from Kermadec Trench to uncover new lineages of life (NeLLi) - N074 metaG (SPAdes) (version 2) | ecosystem: Environmental > Aquatic > Marine > Ocean trench... | reverse complement strand
CCCTTACTAAACGATTTATTGTTAGGATGATGAAATGAAATCAGAATTTAGAATTGCATTAATTTTGGGACTGGGAATAGCATTTGCTGTAGGAATAATTGGAATTTTATTTTCATCACTAGACTCGGAATTTGAGTCGGTCTCTATAATTGAAAACGAAATGGGTTCTACAATTGACAAATCAAAATTCAAAAAAGCACCAGATTTGGTCGGAATTGCGCACTATCTAAACACCACACCTGAGCAATTAGCCTCAGAAATGAGAGGCAAAGTCGTGCTTTATGATATATGGACATATAGTTGCATTAATTGCATCAGAACACTTCCATACATTACATCCTGGTATGACAAATACTCCGATGAGGGTCTGCTAATAATTGGAGTTCATTCCCCCGAATTTGAATTTGAAAAAGACAAAGACAATGTAGAGTTGGCATTAGCGAAACACGGAATCATTTATCCTGTCGTGATGGATAATGATTGGGAGACTTGGAAAGCCTTTGAGAACAGATACTGGCCAAGAAAATACATTGCAGACCATGAAGGATACATTAGATATGACCACATTGGTGAGGGGGCATACAAAGAGACAGAGAAAGTAATTCAACAACTACTCAAAGAAAGATCCGCGTCACTTGGCGTACAGATGGCCTCTGCAGAAACCCTTGTAGACATTGAAGAGTTTGAACACACGAACTTTAGAAGTCCTGAATTATACTTTGGCTTCAAGTTTGCTCAAGGAAGAAATCAGTTAGGAAGTGCTGAAGGATTTAATCAAAATAAAATTACCACATATAGTGAGCCCGATAGTGTACAGCTCCACAAATTCTACCCAGTTGGTGATTGGTTAAATCTTGAGGATGGTATGAGATTAGAATCAGATTCAGGATCAATTTTGGTTCGATATACTGCAAAACAAGTCAATATAGTTACTGCAAACAGTGCAGACTTGGAGATTTTCCTAGATGGCCTTCCATTAGATGAGAAATATGCGGGGTTTGACATTGATTCAGGAAATAAAATTACAGTAACAGATGCAGACCTGTACAATATCATTAACAGTGAAAATTCTTCAACACATGAATTAGAAATCAAAATTAATCAAAAGGGATTTGAGATTTTCACATTTACCTTTGGCTAAGGTGTGTAACCTAAACCCCATGTAACTAGGGTTACATAGCCAGCGGTGACAAATTAGTTTAAAACTAAATTTCCAAAGAAATTTCGGGGAAATAAGAGTTTGATTAGCAATTCATGGGATAAAGTTTCAGGAGCAAGTTTGTCACAAAAAGTTATCGGTAGAATAAGGTCAGGGGAGCCACTTAAAAATAAAATAGAGTTTGCTCAAAGAAAATTACAATTACAAATTACAAAACTAGAAGGAATTAACATAAAAATACAAAGAAAACATGATTTAATCTTTGAGAAAATTGTAAACGCACAAAAATCAAACCATAATGGCTATGCCAAAGCTTATGCCATCGAACTTGGCCAGGTAAGAAAGATGAAAAGCATGGTAAGTGGCGCCAAGTTAGCAATGGAGCAAGTTCAGCTACGACTCAGTACAGTCTCAGAACTTGGAGATGTTGTGGTTACTTTGAGTCCCGCAATGTCATTAATCAAAGGATTGAGTTCCTCGTTGAGTGGAATAATGCCAGAAGCACAAGCCTCAATGCAGGATTTGTCACAAATCTTAGGAGATGTCTTGACTGGTTCTTCGGTAAACAACACTGGCATTATGGATGCAGGAGTATCAGAAAATCCAGAGACAATAGCAATTCTTGAGGAGGCAAATTCAGTTATTGAAGGGCAAACAAAGGTCTCAATACCCGAAGTCCCAGATAATCTCAAACATGAAATCATTCAGAGACGAGCAGAAGATGTCTTAGTGTAAGGAATCGCCTGATAGTTTTATTTTGATTTCTTTTTGCTTTTTTGTACAAGAATTTTCTTGATTCTTGATATTGTTGGATAGCTGTAACCACGTCGACGGTAATTGGCAATCATCATCTTCCAGTTTTTTAATCTCCACTGAGCTTGCTCAGTTGTAACTGAATGTACCTCTTTTTGGATAATACTTTTGCGCCCAACCTTTAGAGTTCCTGCATCTTTTGCAGACCATCGATTCTTTGCAAATTTTAATCCTGTTAAAATTTCCACAATTGGCATCTCTTTGAAATATTCTCCTAGTTTTTTTAGTTCCACATCAGTTGGTTTTTGTGAAATAGGCAGCTCAATTCTTTGCTTTAGCACAAAAATACCAGAACTTGATAGTTTAAGAAATCCTTGCTAAACCAGATTTCACTAAAATAAAGAAAAATTGATTACAATTAATCAAATTAACACCCAAGAAAATCAAGATTTGAATTCTTACACAATGTATTGTACATTCCAATTCCAAAGATTATTGCAGCAAAGACTGATAATGGAATAAGAAGAAAGATCTTGGTCTTTAGACCCATAAGAAAATTTCAGTTAATGCCTATAAATTTGTCACAGTCTTATTCAACAATAATTGTAAAAATTCCCATTGTTTTTGGATCTTGTAGCAATGTGACCATTTCCCTTGGCAAAAGATCAGATGCCTTGTCACATTTTACTGCCAGTGTTCTTGGAGACACAAAGTTGCTTTTTCTAATTACTATATCCTCTGTGTGAGTAAGGGTAAGATCCTTGTCTCCTCTACCTTTTACAATAAACTCGTATTTTTCTACCTTAATTGAAAATTTAACTTTAGATTTTGGATTCTGAAGTTTTGCCTTAAGAGAACTTGGGAGATCAAGGCAGCTGTAAGAGGCATTTACGCCAATTACACAATCTCCTCTTGGGGTAAGTTCAGAGTCCTTTGTGATTTCAATTGTTTTTTTGTGGGTAGATCTAATATTTTTATGGCCAGAAAATTTAATCTCGAATCTCACGGCAAAATAGATAGGCTAGACTTAAATTAATCTTCCAAAGCATTCAAATCGAAATGCTTCCTGCACAACAAGGTTACGATAGAGCAATCACTGTTTTCTCTCCAGACGGCAGATTATATCAGGTAGAGTATGCCATAGAGACTGTAAGAAGAGGAACGATAGCCGTAGGCATCAAGAGTAAGGACGGAATAGTTATTGCAGTAGAAGAAAAACCTAGAAAATTACAAATTTCAGATGTAGCTCAAAAAATATTTCAAATCGATGATCATGTAGGATTGGCTGCCGCAGGGTATATTCCAGATGCCAGAAGTCAAGTAGATAATGCAAGATTCTTTTCACAGAGTAACAAGTTGATTTATGATGAACCAGTTGAAGTTGAGACAATCGCCAAACATTTGGCAGATCAATGTCAACAATTTACACAATATGCAGGAGTTAGACCATTTGGTGTTTCATTGATTTTAGGTGGAGTAATAAACAACAACCCTGAACTCTACCTAACTGACCCAAGTGGGACTTACATATCCTATGAGGCAATTGCTATAGGATCAGATTCTGACAAAGTAACTGAATTTTTAGAAAAAACATACACAAATGATCTGTCACTTGATGACGCAGGAACGTTAGCGGTGGCTGCAATTTATTTGTCAAGTGAAGATAAGGAAGGGACAAGCCATATTAGAATGGCTCAAATTAAAACAGAATCTGGCCTATTTGAAATAGTTTCAGACGAGGATGTTAAAAATTATGCAAAAACTGCAAAAGAAAAATACCCACCTGAAGATAAGTAATTGATTCCCATTTTTGGTCAAAAATAACATTGAAACTATCTATTGCAATTCCCGATTCGTCTCTTTCTGATGAAAGTACTAAATTAGACAAATCTAGAAAAATATCAGAGATAGCAAGAGCGTGTGCTATTTTTAAAATAAATACAATTTACATCTACCAAGATGGAAACAACAAAGAAGATAGAAGTTTGATGATGACAATATTCAGATACTTAGAGACACCGCAATTTTTGCGAAAACGACTATTTCCTATAATCAATGATTTAAAATTTGCAGGAGTCCTGCATCCATTAAAGATTCCTAGTCATATTACTCCCGCTGACGCAAAAAAAATCAAAAAAGGAGATGTGAGAGAGGGAATAACAGTAAATTTCAAGGGGAGAAAATTTGTGGATGTTGGAATTAATCAGCTAGTACCATATTTTGGACACGAAAAACCTGGAAGTAGAACTACAATACAATTCAAATCAGGTTATCCACACTTTGAAATAAAACCAATTACCAAAGATGAAGTTCCGGAATATTGGGGCTATTCAATAAAAGAAAGAGCAAGCCTTTTTTCTCTGATTAAAGAATGGGAGGGATTAACCATCATTACCTCAAGAAAAGGAAAGACTGTAACAAAGGAGCAAATTTTAAAATACACAAGTTCAGACAAACCAATTTTGGTGGTTTTTGGTTCTCCTGCAAAAGGAGTTCATCAAATTTTGGGTGGAATGATGAGTAATTTACAAAATTCAAAGATATTGAATTTTTTTCCAAACCAAGCAACAGAAACTGTTAGGTTAGAAGAGGCATTACTTGGAACATTATCAATCATTAATGCATATGGAGCAGGGTAGAAAAAATGCCTGAAAAAAAGAAATTTCTGATTTTTGCCATAGGAGTTGGAGTTGTTGGGATCATAATAGGAGGCATTACAATTTGGAGTATGGTACAGGAAATAACAAATCCATAAATTTACTAGATAAGTTGTTAACCACATTATTTTTTTAGGTTAACGATATCCTCACAGGGTTTATTAGTCGGTTATCGACGATTTCGTTTTATCCATGGGAGCTAGAAAACATCACCAGCCAAGAAGAGGAAGCCTTGCATACTCGCCTAGAGGACGTGCAAAAAGCATGGAGGCAAGAATCCGAGCCTGGCCAGAAGTAACTTCAGAGGAACCAAAAATTTTAGCTCATTGTGGCTTTAAAGCAGGTTGCGTACAAATTGTAAGCATTGATGATCGTGACAAGACACCAAATGCAGGAAAACAACTAGTGAGTCTTGGAACAGTTCTTGCAACCCCACCTGTAACAGTTTTGGGAATTAGAGGTTACTCAAAAAATGTAGATGGTGCACATGCCGAATTTGATGTCTATGCAAAAGACATTCCAAAAAAAATTGCTAAAGAAATTAAAGTAAAAAGCAAAGAAGGTGCAATTGAAGAAGCAGAAAAACATCTAAAAAAAATTAAAGAAATTTTTGCAATTGTTGCAATATCTCCGCGTTCGGCAGGATTGGAACAAAAAAAGCCATACATATTTGAGGCATTAGTTAGCGGAGGAGATATTCAAAAACAATTTGAACACGTCAAGGAGTTATTGGGTAAAGAAATCAAAATTGATCAGATTTTTGAAACTGGCTCTACCGTGGATGTTGCAGCAATTACCAAAGGTAAAGGCTGGCAAGGAGTAATACAAAGATGGGGAGTAAAAAGAAAACAACATAAATCAAGAAAGACAGTTAGAGAAGTAGGTTCTCTTGGTCCAATTTCTCCACAGTATGTCATGTATACAGTACCAAGAGCTGGACAAATGGGATTCCATCAAAGAATTGAATATGACAAACGAATTATGATTATGAGTAACACTGAAAACAATGAACTTAAAATTAATCCAGAAGGTGGATACAAACACTTTGGTTTAGTTAAAGGAGATTATATTATTCTAAAAGGCTCAGTTCCAGGAACATATAGAAGGTTGATAAAGCTACGACGTCAAATTAGAAATGTCCCAGCTAAAGTATCAAAACCAAATATTTTGGAGGTAGTGGTATGACAAAAACAACTACGTTAACACTTACCGGAGATAAAGAAGGAGAAATTGAATTGCCATTAGTTTTTTCAACACCATTTAGAAGAGAAGTTATTCACAAAGCATGGACTAATCTAAACTCCCATAAATTTCAAAGACAGGGAAGACATCCAACTGCAGGAATGGATGTTGTTGCAGATACAAATGACCCTCCAACAGGTCAAGGTATTTCCCGTATTGCCAGAATGAGAGGCGGGGGAGGAGGTAGACAAGGCCAGGCTGGTGAAGTTGCATCTATCAGAGGTGGAAGGCAAGCACATCCGCCAAACGTTAACAAGGTAATTTACAAAAAACTAAACAAAAAAGAAAACAAACTAGCATTGTGTTCTGCAATTGCAGCAACTGCCTCAAAGGAGCAAATACAATCAAGAGGTCACAAAGTAGATGACATCAAATCATTTCCAATAGTAGTATCAAATGACTTGGAATCAATTTCTAAAGCAAGTGAAATTATCAAAGTTTTAGAATCTCTAAAACTCTCAAAAGATGTTGATCGGCTAAAATCTAGAAAACCACGTACTGGTCAATCGTCTCTAAGAGGAAGAAGCAAAAAAGTTGGAAAAAGTGTCTTGTTTGTAACAAAGGATGCTACTAAGATTAGCAAAGCATGTGGTTCAATACCCGGAGTTGAGGCTAGATCAATTAAAGATTTGAGCGTCTTGGACTTATCACCAGGCTCAGATCCAATTAGGTTAACCGTGTATTCTAAAGGAGCAATTGAAGAGATTGCAAAAATAAAATCTACGCATCTCAATCTAATGGAGAAAACACAATGAATGTAGATCAAGCTAACCAAATCATTTTGAAGCCATACATAACAGAGAAAACATTTGCAATGGTAGAAAATGAGAGTAAAATTTGTTTTATTGTAAAAAGAGATGCAAGTAAACCACAAATCGCAGAAGCTGTTAACGTCCTTTACAATCAAAAAGCAACTACAGTAAACACTGCAAGAACAATTTATGGCAAGAAAGCCTTTGTTCAATTTGAAACAACAGCAAAAGCTAGAGATTTGGCTACAAAGATAGGAATGCTATAATATGGACCATAAAACCTCAAAACCACAGGTTCAGGAGAAAGAAAATGGTTAGAGAATTTTTATTTAGGGGATTATCAAAGGAGGAGCTAGATAATACATCATTAGAAAAGCTATTTCAATTATTTAACTCAAGACAAAGAAGATCTCTTACTAGAGGAATCACAGATGGTAAGAGAAAATTAATAGAAGAAATGAAATCTGCCAAAGCAGGTAAATTAAAAACTCCAATCAAAACTCATCTAAGAGATTTGATAATTCTTCCCTATATGGTGGGCGTTACAGTAAATGTTTATTCAGGAAAGGAATTTGTTCCATTATCAATAAGAACCGAGATGATTGGGCATTATCTTGGAGAATATGTAATTACCAACAAAAGAGTAAACCACGGTGCGCCAGGTGTTGGTGCATCAAGATCCAGTCTCTATGTGCCATTGAAGTGATTATTATGGGAAGATTTGGCTATGCATTTCAAAACTATGATACAACAAAACATGTTCGCTCTTCCCTGAGAGAAAAAGACATTTCTCACAAACATGCAAGAGAAATTGCAGTAGCAATCAAAGGTCTATCAATTGAAAAAGCTAGAGACTATTTACAAGCAGTGATAAACAAAGAAAGGGCAGTTGCATTTGGAAGATACAAAAATCAAGTAGGCCACAGGTCTGATCCTGGTATGATGGCAGGACGATATCCACAAAAATCTGCAAAAGAGTTTATCAAAGTCTTAGATAATTTAGAATCTAATGCAGAATACAAAGGAATGGATTTAGATAGATTAAAAATTATTAATGCGACAGTTCACAAAGGTGTTCTTGTAAAAAGATTTACTCCTAGAGCAATGGGGAGAGCAACGCCAAAGAATAATGTTCTAACACATGTAGAGTTGGTAGCTCAGGAGATTTAGAATGTCATCAGTCAAAAACGTGATAAAAGATAATTACAATATGATGCTTCTCAAAGATTATCTAAGAGAAGCAATCAAAGATGCAGGATTTTCTCATGCAGAGATTTCAAAGACTCCAACTGGTACAAGAGTAGCATTACATGTTACAAGACCCGGAATAGTAATTGGAAGAAAAGGCTCTGGAATAAGGGAGTTGACTGAAAAGCTAGAATCAGAGTTTGGATTAAAAAATCCACAAATTTCTGTAAATGAAATTGAAAAACCAGATTTGTCTCCCAGTGTAATGTGCAATAGAATGGCATCACATCTTGAACGTGGAACTGCCTTTAGAAGAGCAACAATGTGGACCATTAAACAAATAATGGAGGGAGGTGCCATGGGGGTACAAATTACAATTTCAGGAAAACTAAGAGGAGATCGTTCAGCCTTTGAAAAACATACTGCCGGAATTTTGCCAAGAGCAGGACATCATGCTGAAGTAATCGTTGATGAAGATATTGCACATGTTACCACTAAAATGGGATCAATAGGAATCAGAATTAGAATTGCAATAAAAGAAAAGTTGATTCCAGAGTTTGAATTTAAGAAAGTAGAAAAAGAAAAAGAAAAAACAAAGGTAGCCAAAGTAGAAGAAATACAAGTTGGAGACATTAAAGTTGAAGTGGTAAAGGCAGAAGAAAATAAAGACAAAGCCAAATCAGAGTCAGAACAAATAGAATTAGAGTCAAAGAAAATGGAAAAATTAGAGACGCTTGAAGAAGAAGAAGAGAAATTGAAATAATGACACGAATAAGAATGAAAACTGTAAAGGCCTTAAATGAAAAAGACCTTAAAAGTAAAATTCAGGAAACAAGAAGTGAGCTTTCTAAATTAAGAGTTGATGGTTCCAAAGGAACACTACGAAAAGAAAGTGGAAAGATCAAGGCACTAAGACATGATATAGCACGAATGCTTACAGGACTAAACGAGATGAAAAATAAATGATCACTCCAGAAAATATTTTACAACACGAGTTTATTGGACTAAACACTCAGATTGTAGAATCTAACAATTCCCAAATTATAGGATTAAATGGCACTATAATTAATGAAACAAAATCCATGTTTGCATTAAAAACCACAAGAGGAATAAAGTTAATTCCAAAATCCAATAGTATTTGGAAATTCAACTTAACCAATGAAACAATTTCAGTAAACGGCTCAAAAATTCAAAAAAGACCATTTGACAGACTAGGAGGAAAATCATGACTCAAAATATAGGATTAAACGTTAAGGCACCAACAAAAGAATGCAATGATGTTCATTGTCCATTTCATGGCAAACTTTCGATTCGTGGAAAATTGTTTGATGGAAAAGTAACAGGAGATAAAGCAAAACAGACAGTTACCCTAGAAAAAGAAGCAGCAATTTACTTTAGCAAATATAAAAGATATGCAAGAAGCACAAATACCATTCATGCACATGTTCCTGAATGCATTGTTGTTTCATCAGGAGATCATGTATTGACTGCGGAATGTCGTCCTATTGCAAAATCAGTCTCATATGTTGTAGTGGAGGTTAAAGAATAATGGCAAAACAAGCAGGCAAAGGAGTTGCAGAATTCCGTCCATATGTTACAAGAGTAATTCCAGTTGGAGCAAACATAGTTTGTGCAGATAATACAGGTGCTAAAATTTTAGAAGTAATCAACGTGACAAAATACAAGACAAGGGTATCAAGACTTTCAGCAGGAGGCGTGGGAGACTTTTGTAATGTTGTTGTGAAAAAAGGACCGGCAGAACTTCGCAAACAAGTTTATGGTGCAGTAATTATAAGACAAAAATATCCAGTTAGAAGATTAAACGGTGTTAGAGTTTGTTTTGAAGACAACGCTGCAGTCTTGATAACACCAGAGGGCGAAGTAAAAGGGACTGACATTAAAGGACCAGTAGCTGCAGAAGCTTCAGAAAAATGGCCAAGAGTAGCTAACTTGGCATCAATGGTGGTATAAAATGAAGCCAACAAAAATGAGAAATCGATTGATTTATCGCGCATCACATGTTGTTAAAAGTAAACAGGTATCAAGCCATTTATCAAAAGAACTAAAAAAGAAGTTTTCCAAAAACAGCATTCGTATTGTAGAAGGAGACAGTGTAAAAATTGTCAGAGGGGAGTTTAAAGGAGTAGACGGAAAGGTTTCTAAAATTTCCATTCAAAAAAACAGTTTATCAATAGAAGGAGTGAAAAAAGAAAAAACAAAGGGAGAGAAGTTTGATGTGTATATCCATTCTTCAAATGTTATAGTTACAGGCCTTAATTCGGACGATAAGTGGAGAAGTGCAAAACTAGAGGGAAAGAAGCCTTCAAAATCAAAAACGACACCAAGTAAAGAAACAAAAGAAGAAAAACCCCAAGTAATAGAGGATGAGAAATAATGGTAAGCATCGCTGGAAGTAAAAAACTCAAGAGACAAATGGCCCCTCAATTTTGGGGAATTAACAGAAAAAATAAAAGATTTGTAATTACAGTAAGACCAGGACCTCACAAAAAAGAATTTTCAATTCCAACTGCAGTATTTCTAAGAGATACATTAAAAATTGTAAATACCCTAAGAGAAGCAAAGGCTGCAATTTATGACGGAAAGGTAAAGATTGACGGAATTGTTAGAAAATCTCTTCACCATGCAATTGGTTTAATGGATGTTGTAGAATTACAAAATGTTTCAGATATCTACAGACTAGTCCCAACTAATGGAAAAATTTTGAAATCAATTATTATTAACGAAGCAGAAAAAATTAAAAAAATTGTTAGGGTGACAAGTAAAACCACAATCAAAAATGGGAAAATGCAGATAGGATTTCATGATGGGCGTTCTATAATTTCAGACACCAAAGTCAATGTTGGCGACAGCTGTTTAATTCAAATTCCTGATCTAAAAATTCTTGAGGTTTTAAAATTAAAAAAAGATGCACAGGTCCTAGTTATACGTGGAGTTAATTCAGGCAAAATTGGAAAAATAGAATCAATTGATGACGGAACATTTATTCTTCCAAAAAGAATTCTTTTATCCCTTGAGGAAAGAAAGATCGAAATTCCATCAGATATTGTAATTGTAGTAGGAGAAAAGGAGCCTGTTATTCAAATAAAGTGATACAATGTCTCAAACCACTGAAAATCCAACTAGAAAAATTTCCTTAGAGAAGATTGTTCTAAATATGGGACTGGGTAGTTCGGGGGACATAATAGAAATAGGAAAAGCTGCGCTCCAACAGATCTCAGGTAAAAAACCATCAGCAAGAGAGGCAAAAGAACATCAAAGAGATTGGGGAGTTAGAAAAGGAGAACCAATTGGAGTTGCAGTTACAATAAGAGGCGAAGATGCAGTAGCCTTACTAAAGCGTCTTTTTGAAGCGAAGGGAAATCAAGTTAAGGAAAAATCATTTGATAACTTTGGAAATTATTCATTCGGGATTAACGAGCATATTGATATTCCAGGAGTAAAATACGACCCAAAAATTGGGATTTTAGGTCTAGGAGTCTCATTGTCATTATCAAGACCAGGGTATAGCATTAGGAAAAGAAGTAAACATAAAGCAAAAGTTGGTAAAAATCACATAATAAAATCAGAGGAAGCAAAAGATTATCTAATCAAAGAGTTTGGAGTCTCCGTAGTATAATGCCAAAAGACAGATCATACGAATTTACCGGAAGAAAAAAACATGATTTTGGAAGAGGATCAAGATGGTGTAAACGATGTGGCGATTATACTGCAGTTATTCAAAAATATAATTTAATGTTGTGCCGACGATGTTTCAGAGAAGTAGCCATATCTTTAGGATTTAGGAAAAACCAGTGATAGAAATGCCAGCAACGAACATTTTAGCAAATCTATTTGGAACGATTTACAATAATGAAGCTAGAAGAAATACAAATTGCATAATTCTTCCAACGTCAAAATTAGGAATCGAAGTTCTAAAGACCTTACAAAAAGATGGATACGTTGGAGAGTTTGAACGTATCGAAGATAAAAGAGGAGGGAAATTCAAAATAAAATTATTGGCAAAAATCATAAAATGTGGAGCAATATCGCCACGATTCAAAGTAAAAAAAGATGAATACAATTCATGGGAGCAACAGTACTTGCCAGCATACAACCGAGGCATGCTTCTTGTAACTACCAATCAAGGTGTCATGTCACACCATGAAGCAAAATCAAAAGGAATTGGAGGGTTTTTGATAGGATATGTCTACTAAACAAGAGGAATTCCAAGAAATTCTAGAAATCCCAGAGGGGATTAACGTTACAATGAAAAAACACATGATACAATTTCAAGGTCCTTTAGGTAAAACATTCAAGAGTTTTAGAAAAATACCAGTAAATATTGAAATCAGCGATGGTAAACTAACCCTCAAAGCCCAAGGAACGCGTAAACGAGATTACTCCATTTTACACACTGCACGCTCATTAATTAAAAATATTTTTGAAGGACTGATAGAAGGCTATACAATTAAAATGAAAGTTGTATACGCACACTTTCCAATTACAGTTAAGGTCAAAGAAAAAACCATTTTAATTGAAAACTTCCAGGGAGAAAGAGCCCCAAGGACTGCAACTATTGTTGGCAATACCAAAATAATCCCAAAAGGAGAAGACGTAATTTTAACAGGAGAGGTCTGGACAGACATTACACAAACTGCTGCAAACATTGAACTAAAAACCAAAGTAAAAAATAAAGACCATAGAGTTTTCTTAGATGGGATTTATGTCTATGAAAAGAATAAAGGTATTGAAAAATAAAATTTTAAAACAATAAGAAAATATCCCGCATGACCCTAGATTCTGAATTCAAACTACAAACTGCGAAACTAATTGAAGAGACCCTTGAATTGTACAAAACTTCAGGTGCTTCACCAAGGGTGGGACAGATATGGGACTGTAAATGTTTGGGGGATTTCTTGTGTGGTTTTTTTGTAGGAGAGATGGTCGGATCTGCACTAAGTGCTTTTCAAATTGTTCACAAGAGAGAACCAACAGGGGAGGAACATCTTGAAATTATTGAATTGGTGGAAAGTTACTCTAAAGAAATTTTAGGTTTTTTTGCAAAATTCAATTAAAATAATTTTATTGGTAATCTATGAAATCGTAGCAAGGATTAAATCACTTTTACCAAGGTACAAAAATGTTGCCGCCCTAGCTCAGCGTGGTAGAGCATCCGACTGTTAATCGGACGGTCGCCAGTTCAAGTCTGGTGGGCGGCGCCTAATATTTCTAAATTCGAGTTTAGAAACATTATAATTTAATTTAAAATAAAATTAGATAATATTTCTAATTTCGAGTTTAGAAACATTGATCCAACGCAACAATTTGGTGTATTCAATTAGACAGGATAGATCTAATAGATGATCGCACATTATCAATAATGCAGGAGGATTACATTGGCCAGAATTAAAAGGGCTAACAGATACTGTGTTGATTGCGGCGCAAGGCTGGTCTATTATCCAAGATTATCAAACCCTAAAGCACCAAACGAGCACAGAGTATTGGTATATGCTTGTCCAGACTGTACAAAAGATTTTGAAAAACCAAAAATGTTTTCAATTAAAAGAAATCAAGTAGAAGATCCTCTCGAGACAATCGAAATTGAGATAACACAAGTACAGAAAAAAAGTGTTAAAGCAACATAAGAACACATTTTATTGTCAACTTTAATGATAAATTAGATGAATCCAGAAAGAACCAGAAGTAATTTTTGGTTTCTATTACCAATATTTCTATCATTACTTGGAGGAATTATAGCTTACTTTGTTTTACGACATGACGACCCAAAAAAGGCCAAAAATTGTCTTTATCTTGGGATTATTCTGCAGGTAATTGGATTCTTGGCAAACGTTTTTGTTTTGTCACAGATTCCAGGAATTGATCAGAGTTTCAATATCAACGTGTAATGATATTTGTTTACTTATCAAAAACACAAAGCACCCCCATTGATATATTAGCTATTTCTAAACTCGAATTTAGAAATATTATAAATTAAGTAAGGCTAATCTTCTGGGATTTAAAGTCATATAGAAGTGTACAGAGTATTTGACTGTGAATAACAATAGAATGAGGGATAGGGTGGAACGATGGTTAATCCATGAGAGTCACTCTTTTGAATTTGTAAAAAACTCAGAGAATTCATTTCACATTAAAGTAAAGCATGCAGGAAAAGCAGGCTCGCCAGTTGAAATATTCGAACCAAAAAATCAACTGGGGGTTATTGTAGTCGGCTCCAAAATTATTATGAAGAATAACCAAATTGTCAGATATTTGGGATTTAATTCTGAAGAGAAAGAAAGATTTGAGAAAAAAGTAGGAGAGTATTGTCACTCCATTCAGGCCATTCATAAAATGATAGAAGAGGATGGAAAACAAAAAATTGGAGTTTATGTGATCTTGGATGATAAAGTAGACATTAATCAACAGAATCTTTTTGATGCCGTAAATAGAGTTTCAGTTATGCATGAAAAAACTGAACGGTTTCTTTTAAAAACATTTTAAAAAATAGGTAATTTATCAGTTCTACGCGGATCTTATATCCAAATTTCAACACAATAAAAACATTCAAAGAAAAACCACAACAACCAAATCAAAGGAGTACACCATTTCTGCAGCAGAGTTATCAAGACTCGGTATGGGAATAATGGTGAGGGCCCTCAAAGTTGTCCATACTGCAAAAAAAGGTAAGATTACCATAAGGCTTGAGAAATAATTACTCAGTTCTGCAGTTATGTGAGTGGTTAATCCCTTTTTTTCATGTGGTCAAAAAATACACACACACATTATAAAGTGTCAGTTTGATAATATAGTAAAATGGCAGAACATGCAGACATAAGTGAATTTATTGAAGACGGAACAATGACAGATATTCCTGGCTATAAAGAGGAAAAACAAACAATTGTTGATGAGGAAGCAATCAATGAATCATTAAACCCAGTAACTGATGCTTTATCAGGATTTAGAGAATTTGGGGACTGGGTAATTGCATCTATTACAGACTTGCTAACTAGTGTATTTGGAAATTTGATGTAAGATTGACCGTTAATTGTTAAATTAAGATCTGAACCCCCGCCCTATTTTCTTGAAATACAGTGATAAATCCAAGTATTGCTGAAAATTCACTTTCAATTGATCTCATTTTTGGAGTTTATAAAAAACTAAAAATTTTAAGAAAATTTTGTTTTTACGCACAAGAGCTTTACCCCCCTAGAAGTTTAGTCGTAATAGGCATAGTGTGATTTTATTGAAAATGGTGATTTTTGGTGGGGGTTTAACACTTGTACCTAACTATTGCAGGTAACCACAAAACCACCATGCTGTCCCAGCTAAAGTATGGTTAGTTTTTTTAGCTAGTCGTAAAAGCTAAACCCCATAATTTTTTAATTTGATTAAAGGAAAAAAAGTTAAAAAATAAATTTTCACTGTAAATCTAAGTTATAAAAAGAAAAAAAATGGATAAGTTAATCCGTTGCTGTTATAGCGTCGTTGACAATTACACAGATTTCGCTATTTGGCCCACCAGCAAGTTGGAATGATACAAAGGTATCTGAAATTGTACCGGTATCTACTGCAACAACTCCACCTGGACTACCAGTTGCGCCACTATGCCATGTTCCTGATGGAACACCAGTTTTGATAGCTGTGAGTTTTACCTCTGCACCGTCAATTTTTGTATTTCCAGGAGTTTCCCATGTAAGATCAGTTACATTTAGCTGTAGTTCGCCTACAGGTGAAACAGGACAATCGGTATCTTCTCCCAAAGTAACATAGTGATTATGCCAAACTGGATCACTAGAACCGGATTGAGTTATGCTGTCTAATACTCCTGAATGAGAAGTAGTTACAACAATCCAATCGGTTGTTAGAACACCATACCCTAGTAGATCACTTCCATCTGTTGGAATTGGAGCACCCACATTGGCTTCTAGCTTCAGTCCCAAATCTTTACCTTTAGGATGGTCTTTTTCTCTGACCTCGGCAGCGAAGATGTCATAATAGGAAGCCCCTGCAAAAGCTGGCATAATTGCAATTACCATAACAGCAGCTAGTGAGATTCCTAAAATAGTTCTTGTTTTCAATGATGCAATTCTAAAAATACAGCATTTAAGTTATTCTTACTGTCATACTGTAATTGTTACATTATTGTGCGCATTTTTGTCACAAATTAAAGTTACAAAAAAATTATTGATTTTTTCTGGATACACAAAACAGACCCAAAAAATAATCCAAAACCCCCCACCTTTTGAGCAAAAACTACCAACTCTTCAAGGTCACATAGTTTTTCGCTTCAACTATATACCAAATTTATCAAAAATCAGTATTGGTAAGAATTGGAATGATAATTGTATTTGCAGCAGTAATAATTTCTATGGGAGCTGCCATGTACATGTATACCCAATATCAAGTAAATTTCATCATAGTTAATGCTGGAGAACCAGTAACAGTAGGGCCTGTACAATACATTATAACATTTGAGGGGACTCATCAAGGAAACAAAGAAACACAACCAGAATACACCTTTGTGAAAATCAGAATAGAGGCAAAAAACATTAGTCAAGAAACAACAAGAATGTCTGGCATCCAATTTTACCTGATTGATGAAAAG
>Ga0209987_10000837_pt1 | contig 16374 bp, 15 predicted proteins | sample N074metaG_FD_182134 | JGI IMG/M metagenome (GOLD analysis project Ga0209987, IMG submission 182134) | Deep subsurface microbial communities from Kermadec Trench to uncover new lineages of life (NeLLi) - N074 metaG (SPAdes) (version 2) | ecosystem: Environmental > Aquatic > Marine > Ocean trench... | reverse complement strand
TCGTCAACTTGATGGCAAAGTTGTCCACATTGGGGACTGGTATGAGATAAGATACATTGATACTACAACCCCTTCAGGAACTAGTGAGAAAATTATTCTCAAAGGAAAAATTGGATTAAATTGATTTTTTCAAAATAGGTTTGTAGAAGTTTTTGTCCTTACTGTGGCCAGTCTGTTCGTAAAAATTTGGCCTAGATAATTTGCTAAAGATTCTTCTAGATGTTTTATCTGTCAACATGGTAAATGGACAAGGAAAATTGAAAGGGCTAGGATTTCTCAAAGATGATTCACAGGTATTTGAGATACATTGTAAGAAAAAAATCATCAATAATCCAAAAAATGCCGGATTAAATCTAAAGATATCTTATAGATAGAATGTTTTGAGTCTAGATAGTATCTATTGTATGCATACTATCCTCATGATTCTTAATACCAAAAAGATCTGAGTATTTCCATGAAACAAGTTGAAACTCTGATAACAAACAGTCAGATTATTACTCTAGGAAAATCTCATACCTCCCAGAGAGGAGAAATTAGACATGACTGATGATCCAGTAAAGAGTTTGATTGAAGAGCTTGGTGCTCACTTGTCACAAATAGAACACTCTGATATTGTTCTAAATAACGGAAAGGGAAAGCAGTTTCTCATTAAACCATCCGAGTTTTCTGAGATAAAATCAGTTGATACTCCCAAAAAAATTGCATTTGTTGATGGTGGTGATGGGCCACTAGAAGAATCGCCAAACTTTTTGATTACAATTAATCGGATTTATTTTTCATTATTCCAAGGCAAAAAAAGAATAAAACCAAAATCCAATCCACGTGTCCAGTTTTTCTCTTATGTAACTTCAAATATTTCTACGGTTGATGGCAAGAAAAATGTCACCTATGAGACTAGACTGTTCCCACATAGTGCTGAGGACAAAAAGTATTTGCCTGCTGAATCTGATTTAACTTCAAGTACAGAGAGCACAACAGTGCTGCAAGGTGCAAGACTCAATTCTTTAGGAAGGCGATTTGCTGAATGGCAATTAGCAATTCATGTAGTTGAATCAGAACTGGAAAAAGGAGACATGATAGTTATGGATGGTTCCTTGCAGACTAATTTTAAAAATGAAATAAAATATGCAAATAGATTGTACGACTTGGCAATCAGAAAAGGAGTCATTGTTTGTGGCCTGGCAAAGACTAGTAGACTCGTTACAGAGTCTGGTGACCCACTACTTGCACGAATTGCAGAGATTGCAGAAGATGTGTCCTATGAGAATTGGTATGTCAAAGTAGCTGAAGAAGTGTCTTCAGATGACAGAGGATTTATGATGGCAGTAAAATTTCATCCAAAATCACGATTTGTGTTTAGATTTGAGATTTTGCGCGAGCAGTTTGCAGAGATGAGCCCAGAGGACTTGAATTTGGTGCTTGGCAGCCTGGTTGCAAATTCCCAGGATGTATCCATGATTGGATATCCGTATGGGGCAATTGATGCAGACAGATTTGCCCAAGTCAGGCGTGATGAGCTATCAATGTACCAGGGATTCATTCTATCTGAGAAACTTCGTCATCCTGAATGGAAGAGACTGCAAAAGTATAGTGCAAGTCTTGGAGCACATGATGTTCTAAATGGAGTGACTAGTTAATGGATGAGATTTCAGTTGTAGGACAGGTAGTTGGAGGAAAGTTTGGAGATGTAATAATTCGTCAAAAGGCTGGAAGCGATTTAGAGATTGGAGATTTGATGGTCTCCGAAGAGAAGGGTTCGTATTTGATTTTGCAAGTCTTTGCACTAGAATATGGTTCACAAATCCAGGATAGAATGCAGGAAATGATGTCTGGTGTTAATTTAGAGCAAGGAGTAGTTGATGCACAATTTTACGAGCCTGAATTTGTCAATTATGTTCTTGCTCGAATCAAACCACTTGCTCGAGTGTATAATGAAAATAATGAAGTCAAGATTCCAAAGTCACTGCCTTCTTTTTTCAACAAATTACGATTGATCACTAAAGATGATTTAAAATTTTTGCAGAAAGAAAAAGATTCAATCTTTGTAGGGTACATTAGAAGTGGTAGTAAGGTAATCAAGGAAGCCGAAGTATGGCTACCAGCTGAGGATGTATTTTCACACCACTTATTGATTCCTGCAACTACGGGTCGTGGAAAATCAAATTTAGTGAAAACAATTTTGTGGTACGTACTTGATACAAACAAAGTTGGTGCACTGGTGCTTGATGCACATGATGAGTATTATGGACGAAATAATCTGGGATTAAAAGACCATCTCAAAGCCAAGGAAAATTTAATGTATTATACACCATCAAATCCCCCAGTTGGTGCCAATCGCCTTACAATTAATTTACAATCAATTAAACCTGAGCACTTTGAGGGAATTGTAGATTTTTCAGATGCACAATTTCAGGCAATCAGGATGGCACATAGACAACACAGGGCAAATTGGATTCGAGAACTAATGACAACTGATGTAACACCGCTTGAGATGAGCGGCGATACTAGAAGACAAGGAGAATTTGCAGCAGTCACAATGATGGTAGTTCAGAGAAAATTACGCCTGCTTTTGAGCCTGGAAGTAGATGAGGAGAATGTAGTTTTTTCTAGACACGAGGTCTTTGACTCTACAACAAGGGGAATGACCACAGTTGATGACATTGTACGAGATATCGAGCAGGGAAAAGTTGTGGTTTTAGATACATCAAGATTAGGCGATGAAGCAGAGCTAATTGTCGGGAACATTATTGCATCCAAACTATTACAAAAATACAAGGATGCAAAAGCTAGTGGCGAATTAGATAGAAAGCCAGTAGCTACAATAGTAATTGAAGAAGCACCACGTGTTATTGGAGTCGATGTACTAACTAAAAAAAATGACAACATTTATTCAACAATTGCCAAAGAAGGACGTAAATTCAAAGTTGGTCTTACTGCAATTACACAATTATCAAGTGTAATTCCAAAAACAATTTTGGCTAATATGAATACAAAGATAATTTTGGGAAATGAAATGAAGCAAGAAAGAGAGGCAATCATAGCATCAGCTTCCCAGGATTTATCAGAAGATGACAAAAACATTGCAAGCTTGGATAAAGGTGAGGCAATCATTACAAGTATCTTTGTCCCATTTGCAATGCCAATCAAAATTCCTTTGTTTGAGGATATTGTAAAAGAGAAAATTAGTGAGACAAAATCAGAAAAGACAAAGGTGTTTTAGATGAAATTTGTGCACTTGTCAGATATTCATTTAGGTTTTCAAAAGCATGAAGCTTTGCAGAAAATAGAGCAGCAAGTTTTTGAGAAAGCACTTGATGAATGCATAACTCGGCAAGTTGATTTTATTTTAATTCCAGGAGACATGTTTCATGTAAATATTCCCGAGATGCGAGTGCAAAAGTTTGCATTTGCAAAGTTTCGTCAGGTTCATGAAGCTGGAATTCCAGTGTATGTAGTTTATGGGAGTCATGATTTTTCTCCAGTTTCAAATTCCGTAATTGATTTGCTTTCTGAAGTTGGGTACATTACCAAGGTTACCAAAGTGAAGAGTTCTGATGATGGTAAAATCGTCCTGGATTTTATGATAGATGAGAAGACTGGCGTAAAGATTACAGGTTTTTCTGGGCTCAAGGTAGGAAGGGATAGAGAATACTATGAGAAACTAGATAGAGCATCCCTTGAGGCTGAATCTGGCTTCAAAATATTCCTATTTCATGGAGGAATTTCCGATATGAAGACCGAAGCTGGAATTGAGGGGGATCACATGCCACTTTCCTTGCTTCCAAAGGGATTTTCGTATTATGCAGGAGGTCACATGCACAAATTCAACCATCAAAAGTTTGATGGGTATCCACATGTGGTGTATTCTGGAACTCCATTTGCAGGGTATCATTCAGATTTGGAGGAGAATTCAAAGGGGCAAAAACGGGGATTAGTTCTAGTCGAATTTGAAGACACAGTTAAAGATGTATCATTTATTGAATTGGAAAATTCAAAGTATGAAATCATTGAGATTGATGCAAACAATCGAAAAGCAGATTCAATCAATAGAGAACTCTTGGAAAAGACCCAAGAGATAGATCCTGTTAACAAAATTATAATTATAAAAATGAGCGGTGAGATGACATCTGGAAAAACATCGGATGTAGATATTTCTGGAATTAGAGAGTCACTGTATTTACGTAAAGCCAGTGCAGTAGAAATCAGTAAAAACCAATTGACTTCTCTAGAGTATAGCATTACAAAAGCTAAAGGTGAGAACAAAATTGAAATTGAGACAAATGTTTTTAATGAAAATATTGGTCAGTTACGATTTAAACAAAAGAATCTGATTGGGAATGTCGGAGTTGCTCTTGCAAAAAATTTACTATTAGAATTAGGACAACCAGCACTTGAAAATGAAAAGAAGTCAGATTATACATCAAGAATAAGACAAGATGCACTAGGTGTGTTGGGGTTGAAGTTAGATGATTCTTAATTCACTCGTGTTGGAGAATATTCGAAGTTACGTACATGAAGAAGTAGAGTTTCCACGTGGAATTACCTTGTTTGAAGGAGACATTGGCTCTGGCAAGTCTACCATATTGATGGCAATAGAGTTTGCATTGTTTGGTTTAGGTTCACAAAAAGCAGAATCCCTGCTTGCAAAAAAAGCAGATGAAGGTTACGTGATTTTAGAGTTTACAGTGGATGACCAGAAATACGAGATAAAGCGGGCACTCAAAAGAAAAACAACAGGACTAAACCAGGATCCAAAAAATTCGTACATTAAAACAAATGATGAAAAAGAACCACTCTCACCATCAGAATTGAAACACCGAGTACTCCAGATTCTCAAATTCAACGAGCCTGTAAACCCACTATCTGAGAGTAGAATTTTCAGGTATGCAGTGTATACGCCTCAAGAAGAGATGAAAAAGGTACTTGGAGATTCCAAAATTCGATTAGAGACAATAAGGAGGGCATTTGGAATTGAAGACTATGCCATTGCAGCCTCTAATGCCAAAGATATTGCAAATTCGATAAAACTACAGGTGGCACGATTTGAAGAAAGATTTAGCGATTCTGTGCAATTAGAAGATGAAATTAAAGCATCAAAGAATATAGTTGATGAGATAAATTCAGAGATTTCTCAATTAGACAAAGAAAGAAAAGATTTAGAGTCTAAAAATATTATAGTAGATAAAAAATCAAAGCAATTACAAAAACAGAATCTAGAGAAAGTTAGACTGGAGGGTACCAAAGACAAACTAGAAGAAAAAATTACAGATGACGAGTCAACGATTGAATCAACTAATACAGAGATTGATGATGCAGCAGCAGAAGTTGACGAATTTAAAGAAAAATTAATCGAATTAAGTAAAATTAAAAAACCAACAACAAAAACAGTTGCAGAAATCCGAAAAGAAATTGAAAAATTCCAAAAAATCAATGATGACCTAGTAGAATCAAAGACTATTGCCGCAGAATTATCATCATCAATTGCAAAATTAAGTAAAAAGGTATCAGATAAAAATAAAAAAGAGATACAAAAAGAAACAACTGTAAAACAAAAAATCCTGGAAAATAATGAGAAAATATTTGAAGAAAGTGAAAAAAAAGTTGAGAATTTAAAAAAACAAAAAACAAGACATGAAACAAATATAGAAAATTTACAAGAAGACATTGACAAATTTGCAAAACTTGGAGCAAAATGTCCTGTATGTAAACAAAAAATTACAAAAGATCATTTGAAGGTTTTAGAGAGTGAAAGAAAAACAAAACTAGATAAATTAAATGGAGAATTAAAAAAGATTGTAAATACATTTTTTGAGACACAAAAACATCATACAAAACTATCTACAGAGATTGAAAAACTAGAGTCTGAAATATTTGAGAATCAACAGATGATTCCTCAAATTGAAGAATTTGAGGAAAAATCAACAAAATTTGCTCTAGTTGAGGCTAAAATTAAGGGATTGGAGACGCAAAACAAGATTCCAAAGGAGAAATTCGAGTATGAAACTAGCGAGCCAGTAGAGTATCTTTCTTCTCTTAAAGACGCTCTAGTAGAGTATGAGAATTCTTCTACTCTTATTACAGAGACTAAAAAGAATCTAGAAAAGACTTTGAAATTAATTTCAAAGTATCAGATTGATTTGAAAACATTAGATGCAAGAATTACAGAGAACAAAAAAGAGATTCAAAGTATTGAAAAACAATTAAAATTATTTGCCAATATTGATGATGAAATTAAATCAACTGAATTGGAATTTAAAGAAAATAATCAAAAAATTAACCATGTCTCTGCTTTGGTTGCATCATCTAAACAAAATCTAGAAAATGAGCAAGAAAAGATTTCAACTAACAAAGAAAAGATTGCTGAATCTCAAAAATGGAGAATTGAGTATGATAAATTTTCAGAATATTTTGAATGGTTAACTGTATTTTTTATTCCAACCATTTTACAGATTGAAAAACAGGTATTGTTATCTATTTTGCAGAGCTTTAATGAAACTTATCATAGATGGTACTCCATTCTAGTTGAAGATCCTACCAAAGAGTCTAGGATTGATGAGAACTTTACTCCAATTGTATATCAAGATGGATATGATCAAGAGGTGGGATTTTTGTCTGGTGGTGAGAAGACCAGTATTGCTTTAGCCTATAGATTGACACTGAATTCACTAATGAGAAAAGAGACAGAATCATTAAAGTCAAATTTGTTGATTCTAGATGAGCCAACTGATGGATTCTCTAAAAATCAGTTGGGAAAGATTCGAGAGGTATTAGATGAACTGAAATCAGAGCAAATCGTGCTTGTTTCTCATGAAAAAGAGCTTGAAACGTATGTTGATAATATTTTTCAGATTTCAAAGCAAGATGGGATATCTAAAATTTCTAGAATGAACTAGATGGATTAAAAAGAAAAAATTAAGAGATGAGATATTTTAATAAATCCTTTTGAAATACGGGTTTGTAAATTAATTTAATGTATTTGTAAAGATAAAACACTTGAAACCAAGCTAACTTACAATAACCTTGCCAGTCATCCATGGATGAAGCATACAATAGTAATCATATTCTCCAGATTCAGTAAAGGTAGACTCCCATGATTCATCCACCATCATCATTCCTGAATCAAAGTTATTATCGGGAGTTGTAGGAACTCCACTCGTTATTGTATGAGCTGCTGAATCCGTATTAGTCCAAACCACTGTTTCACCAGAACTAATTTCTACCGTATAAGGAAGAAAACATTCGTTTGTCTCTTCACATCCTGGTACACCTGAACCCTGAGCCATTATAACTTCTACAGGACCAGATTGTCGTTCTTCAACTAGAGGTTCTTCAGGAGTTGGTTCTTCGGAGGGTGCCTCTGTAACTACGACCATTTCTTCTACTTCATTTACAATAATTTCTCCAACCATCCAAGGATGTACCATACAAAAGTAAGGATATGTTCCAGGTTCATCAAAAGTAAATTCAAAAATAGTTCCACTCATAAACAACGATGAATCAAACATGGCATCTGGTCCTTCACTTGTTAAGCCACTTGTTACTGTGTGCGCTGCAGCGTCATCATTACTCCAAGAAACAGTATCCCCGACCCAAATCTCTAGTGAGTATGGAAGAAAACACTCCTCTGTCTCTTCACATCCAGGAACTCCAGATCCTTCAGGTAATGAAACCATGTGAGTCTCTGGAGGTGCTGGCACTGCGGAGGTAATTGGAACTTCGGGTGTTGGTTCTGGTGTTGGTTCTGTTGTTGGTTCTCCAACCACACATTCACCCTTGTACGATAATTCAACACCTGAAACGTGTAACAGACATAAATTATGGTAATTATTTCCATCCATACCACATACAGGTGCACTCTCCTTTGTGCAGACAGTTGGTTTCAATCCAGTCGGCATTGCAGGAGCTTCTGAAAGATAACCAGGATCCAAGATAATCATGCCCACGATAGCTGCAATAAGTAAACCGGCTATTGTAATTATTGCAAGAGTAAAATTCATTTTATCCACCCGTCAATTTAGCAAACTTTTTGTTCTTACTTAATTTTTCCATAAATTGAATATTGGATAAGGCAACTATAGCAGATTCTACAACTGGTTTTTTAGGATCATTCAAGGCTTTTTCTAAAGCATTTTTTGCTTCTTTTGAACCAATCACTCCAAGTGCAATTGCAGCCTCATGTCTTACAAACATACTAGGATCATTTAGGGTTGCATCAACAAGTGGAGATACTCCACTAGAGAGACACATCTGTCCTAATGAAAATGCAGCTTCGTGTCTTACTAGTTCATTTTCATCAAGTTTGAGAACTTTGGTAACATGTGGAATTTTATCTTCACCGCCAAAGTCCACCAAAATGCAAGTGGCTCGTGTTCGAACAACATAATCAGGATGTTCTAAAAGATTTACAAAATATTGCGTGTCTTTTTGTTCATATTTTGCCTCCATTTCTGCAAAAAGTTCAAGTCGGTCATCCATTATTACTTGCATTTGGCTTTGGAGGTTTGTGTGTCCTATATTAGGTTAATCTAGGTTTTTTGTGTTTTTAACAAACAAGATGGCAAATTATAGATTGAACCCCAGAAAAGCAGAAGAAACTCTGAAAAATGGAGACTGTTGGAATTAATTAACAACGAGGAGTTTTCAGGAAAACCGAAACGAATTCTAGAGGCAACTAAACCTATTCTTGTTTTCCTTTATCTGCGTGGAGCGTGGTAAATTGCAGACCCTCGTCTATATGACTATGTGAATATAATACCTAAGATTGATCCCTAATCGAAGAATTAAAAATTTTCAAAATTAGTTTTGAGAAAAAACAGATTTCTTAAATTAAATGAAGGTGTATTAGAACCTGAGATCAAGACCTAAATTAAAAAGGAATAGTGATAGTGTCCTATCGTAAAGAAAAAAGGCTTTGAATCTCAAAAATAGTTTCAAGAGAATGTAAGATATGGTAGTTTGTCGAAAGTGTGGAAAAGAGGTAAAAGAAGAGGAAATTTCATACGAATATCTTTTAGATAACCGCAGGGGAAAAGTATCAAGTGATAAGATTTGTTCAAAATGCAATTAGAAGTTTAAATTTTTAGAAGAAAAAGACATCTTTCTGCATACGATTATCGATCTTCTTTAAATTTCAGATATGTATTTAATGGAAAAAATATGATTATTTTTTGTGAGTGCAGTAATAGGACAAAGAGCTCCCAATCTAGGAGTATCTGAATGGATTCAAGGAACTCCAACCAATTTAGATCAGGAAAAAGATAAGGTTGTTCTAGTCGAGGTATTTCAAGTGAATTGTCCAGGATGCTTTATGAATGCAATTCCCGAGGCAATAGAGATCTACAACAAGTACAAGGATGAAGGAGTGAGAGTATTAGGAATCGCAACTGCTTTTGAGGATTTTGATAAAAACACAGTAGATAATTTGAAAATGCTTGCAGAAACAGGAGAGGTAATCGGAGAAACTAAAAAAGCCCTATCAATGTACGGAAAATTAAAAGATGACAACAAGTTATCTTTCAAAATTCCATTTCCTTTGGGAATGGACTTACTGACCAAAGTTAACGACGAAGTAAGCCAAGATCAAGTTATGAAGTTTGTCTATGCTCAACTTCCAGAGTTTGACTCTCAGTCTGAAGATGAACGAAATCAAATCATTCAAAGAGTAAAAGATCATTTAAAATCAAAAGAATACTCTGCAGAAACTTTTGAGAAATTTGGATTGCAAGGAACACCATCCAGCATTCTAATTGACAGAAAAGGAATCTTAAGAGATGTCTCCTTTGGTCAATCTGGACATCTCGATTCGATGATTCAAAAGTTAATTGCTGAATGATCTTAGACCCCTAAACAATTGCAAAATCGAATAATAAACAACCACACTTTTTACAACAATAATAGCCCCAATCTTTGATTTTTTCGTCTTTTACTTAACCTAACAACCATTAGCGTAGGCGCAGCAAAATACATTCCTAAATTCAACAAAATAATACTAGTTCCATATCCTATAACTTCAATTTCTGAATCCATCTCAACGCTGTTCAAAAGTGAAATGGAAAGAAGTAAAGGAGTAATGACAATTTTTACGGTTTCTTTGAATAATGGGTACTCTCTTTCCAAATCGGCAATTTGAGGGCTAAAGGAGTAATAGAAATTATTGAAAGTTATCATAAAATCAGAACCTGATTTGGTTTGTAACAGTTTACTATCTCTTAATTCTCTCAAATGTTGTACTTGTGGAGCAAGCTCAGAATCAAATGCTGCAGTAGCAATTAGGCAACCACCGCCTTCTGATTGAGACTTTTTGTCCTCAGATTCTTTCTCTGTGTTTACAGGTTTAGCCACTTCATCTGGATTCTCCAGATAGTTTGTTGCAATCACATCTACTTTGTTATTTCCTGAGCCAGTAAAGTTTAGTGTAATGAAAGCGATTCTATCATTTGATTGTGTTTTTGGTTGATACTCTTGATCATTTAGATAAAAAGTAAAATTTCCACTCAGTAGACCTTTAGGAATAATTAGTTCACCCAAATTATTTTCAAGACTGCTAACGATGTAAAACGTTAATTGTTTTTTGTCTTTATCAAATTCAACTTTTTGTACATCAAAGTTAGAAGTTGTTATAATTTCAAATACAAGTCCTCCAGTTTCAATATCAAATCTCTTCACAAGACCTGTAGCGTCAGAAAGAGCACCAAACGCAGAAGTAAACACTAATACCAACAAAGATGGAAGTAATAATTTAAAATTCAATTCTATGCAGCTGGTGCACCGACTCTATTTCTTAATTCTTTATCCTGAACAATTCTAGGATGTTGTGGATCTGCTAGGATTATTTCAAACCAATAATGTATACCGTCTTTGTAAACAAAGTATGAACCCAAGAGTTTCATGTTAGGATACCTTTCAAGAACTCTTCTTACAGCTACCGTTTTCATGTTGTCATCTGCCTTAATCCTAGTCACGCCAAGATGTTTTGGTCTCCTGCCCGACCGTGGTCTTTTTTTTCTCATACCACCGGTTCCAACTCTCATCCTCACTACAACAATTCCCTGTTTTGCCTTGTAGCCTAATCGTCTTGCCCTTTGTATACGACTGGGTTTATCTATCCGAAGAATGGCGTTTTGCTTACGCCAACCGATGACTCGATCTCGGAGATCTGTAGAATTTTCTTTCCAAAGTCTTATCCAAACCTTATCTTGCAAACTAGGCATATCGGCTTTAAAAAAAACCCCTTTAATAACTGTAAAACAGGCTCGGAAAATCTCATTTTTTTTAAAACGCTCTTAGAGTGGGTCTTTGCTTACCACACTCAAAGAGGTGCTTCCGCAGAAAACTCTATGAAGGAAATATCGTTCGGATATTAAAAAAGATTCCTGAGACATGGTGCGAGTTTTTATTACGAAAGTAAAACATGATTCAATGTGAAATTTGAATTTCTAATTCTAGGAATTTTTGCGATGAGCCTTATTCTAGTGCAAAATGTGTCGGCTGCGACATCAGTCCAGATACTAATGGACCAGACAACTTTCAGCTATGGTGAAAAATTAGTCTATACAATAGAAGTAAGTGAAGTAACTGGTGAACCAGCGATTATTCACATTAGAGATGAATCAGGCAAGGGAAGTAGTGCTATTCCTATTGAAATCTCAGAATTAAAAACAGAGATTCCATCACCATATCCATTTGAAAAGCAAGTTTTCCCAGTAGGAAAATACTTTATTGACATACAGTATTCCGGTGCAGAATATACTGCCGAGTTTAATTTGATTGATTCTGGAAATGTAGTCATTCCATTTCAAACAAAACAGATTGCAGCTAGTTGGGTAAACAATGAAGTGTCTGGAGGAATTTTAATTGATGCTATACAAAAAACTGTTGAAAAAGATGCGATTAATATTCCATACACGATTGATAGAGAACATCTTGATAAAATTTACATTCCAGAATGGGTGAAAATAATCTCCGTTTGGTGGCTTGAAGAAAAAATTTCCGACGGAACCTTTGCAAATGCATTTCAGCATTTAATTGATAAAAAAATTATTACCGTGTAGAAACATGAACAAATATTCTATCATTACGGCGATTGCAATAATTGTAATAATCATGCCCATATTGTATGGAGTTTGGAGCATCTATTCTGTAGAGAAATTACAGCTTAGAAGCCCAAATAATGGATTCAGTTATTTTGACATGTCAAATTATGAAAAAATTGAAATGTGTAATCCAATGCCCTTTTTTGTTGGTTTCAATGGATTAAAAATTGAGTTTTATTACATAAATGACATTAAAGGAATTTTTGAGATAGGACCAACAACAATCAGTCCAAATACTTCAGAAACTCTGGATGTAAATTTTTCCTCAGACAATTTTTCAGAAGCACAGTATCTTTTCATGCATATGGATGGGCAGTTTGCAGGCGCAATTCCAATCAGGTTAGATACAAGTAAGATGGTGGTGAAAACAAACTTTGAAACCAAAATAATCGGGGTGATACCATATCAAACTACAATCACACAATCCGCTTTTGATTTTGCAAATATGATGAATGAGGGGTCCTCTTGTGAAAAGACGGATTAAGATGTTTTACTTGCTTTAGCGATCAGAGCAAATACTATACCAACTATTCCAGAAACAGCCAAGGCTGCCATAAAACCATAAACCATTTCTTTCCCCAATGCTTTGGGAGAAGAGGTAGGAGTTGGTGTAAACTCTATAACACAAACTCCATCTTTTAGAACAGTACCTTGACCACACCTTTCATCTAATACACAAACACCATCTTTTAGAATTGTCCCTGGACCACATTCTGTTCGGGGTTTATCTTCAACTTTTTCATCTTCTTTGGGAATGGGAGTTTGTTCAGGGGTTGACTCTGGTGTGGGTTCTGGAGTGGTTTCGGGTTCGGGTTCTGGTGCGGGTTCTGGTGCGGGTTCCATGGAGGGGCTTCCAAACACAGTACCAATAATTTCCACCTCGTCAGTTCCAGATGGCAAAGTTATACTCAATGTTCTAATTTTTGTAGTAGTCTCAATTTCAGAATAAGAAGGTTCATCTCCATCGGCTAAAACGATAAAGTCATCATCGCTTCCACGGTACACAGAATCAAAGAAACTTCTCTCAAGGGTAACTTCCAAAGTTCCAGAAGAACTGGTAACATCTACGCTAAATATCAAAGAAATAAAATCTAAATCTGGCTCTATTCCAGTTACAGAAACACCATCGCCTATGTATTCTACATCATATGTATTTCCTTCAACATTTACAGATATAGTTTCGGCATAAACTAAAGTTGATGATAAAATAGCTGCAAAAATCAATCCAAGTGAAATTATAAGAATTGATCTCAACTTGGGTATCCTCTGATGTAATTCAGATTTTAGATCATCTATGCCCTGATGGTTCAACAAGAATTAACCTTGAAATTGGTGTTAAAAAGAATAAGATGATATTTAATCACGGATCAGTCAAGCTTTTTTTGGTTGTTTTTTGGATATGAAAGGAAATTTTTTAGGCTCAGATTATTCCTCGGAGAATCTGAATAATCTTTTCACCGATTACATTTGCAGCTAGTGATTGTGCCTCTATAGTCTGAGCACCAATATGAGGAGTAAGAATGACATTATCTAATTCAGCTAATTTGTGACTAGTTGCGGGTTCTTTTTCAAAAACATCTAATGCGGCACCACCCAAATTATTATTTTTGAGTGCCTCATAGAGAGCATCCTCATCTATGACACCTCCTCTTGAGGTATTGATTATTTTTGCGGTCTTTTTCATAGTGGATAATTTTTGAGAGTCAATCATGTGATATGTAGAATCTAATAATGGTACATGGATTGATACGTAATCTGAGCTTTGTAAAAGAGTATTCAGATCAGCTTTCATCAAGCCAACTTCTTTTGAAAATTCTTCATCAATTGGAATAACATCGTAACCAATAATATTCATGTTTAGCCCCCTTGCAAGTCTTCCTAATCTTTTTCCAATATTTCCCAATCCAATAATCCCTAGATACTTTCCTCTAAGTTCTGTTCCCTTCAATTCTTTTTTGAGCCACTTACCATTTCGTATTTCTCTATCACCCCTGGTAGTTTGTCGAGCTAAAGACAGCATAAATCCTAAGACTAATTCTGCAACTGCATTCATTGCTCCCTCCACCGCATTAATTACACGAATGTTTTTTGTTTTAGCTGCTTCTTGATCAATATTGTCCAGACCCACGCCAACACGTGCAATAATTTTACAGTTCTCTGCTCTTTCAATAATCTCTTTTGTTATTGTTGTTCTACTTCTAACAATTACAATATTGTAAGTGGAAATTTTTTCTAAGATTTGTTCAGAAGTAATAGTTGGTTCATAAGAAACCTTCAAACCGTTGTCTTTTAAAATTTTATTTAAAACTGGATTGACTTCGTCACAAATTAAAACTGATTCATCAAAGCCCATGCATGGTTGCCTTTATTCACTGAATATAATCATTATGAGTTAAACCATAAAAAAGAAGGAAAAGAGAATAGGACAAGTCTTAAGAAAGTTTATAGAAGTTAATTTATTCAAACCTAAAAAAATAGAAAAAGATTGAAGTTAGTACCTGCCTATGGTACTGGTGGTAGTGTTGGTATGACTTCCCATAAAGGAATCAATCCAGCCTCTTTCATATCAGAAGCAACTTCGTCAGTATATAGTCCGTGAATATTTACTGCTGGGTGTGCAATGCTGTTTTTGCCCATTGGTGGGACTGCATCACTTGGATTACCTAATACGTATGCATATGAAGTAACAGGTGCCTCAATGATACCTGCATCAACCAATCTGGGATTTAATCCAAATGGATCACCTGCTACGAAAAGTCCAAGTCCGCCAGTGTAAATTGCTGCGTAGTCGTGGTTTACTAGTGCATAAACTCCTGGTTCGTCAAATACAAGATCAACGATCATGTTCTGTGAACCACCGAGCAACCATGTCTCAGTTGCTGCGGATTGTACTCTATTGCCTTGTGTAACTCTGTCAAGTATTTCTCCAACAATGTGGAAGAATACTGGCTCATTACCTTGATTTTCAATAAAGAGTCTCACATGTTGATCATTTTCAACATACAATAGTTGTGATTGATACTGTTCTAGTTCGAGACCAGTCCATGGTTGTACTACAAAGAAGTTCTTGTCTGCATCCCCTGCTATGAGGAGATTGTGTAGCATGTTTGGAGTATAACCAAATTGCATTCCATTGATAACTGTTGCAGTGTTTTGATGACCGAACATCGCTCCTGCATCATAATTACCTTCTGAAGTCAAGTACAATTGGTTGAATTGCAGTGTGAACTCTAACGCGTCAGCAGAATAGAATTGTCTGTCAAGAGATACCTTTCCGTTTGATACAGAAGTTTTCTCTACCATTAGTTTCTTGTATCCGTTGATTGGATCAACAATGGCAATTCCATACATGCCTGAAAGGACGTGTTGGTCCATTCCAGCAAGGTGGACACCAGAACAGTGGTATTTGAAGACGCCTGCAGCTTCTGCAATGTAACAGAATTGAACTGATTCCCCTGGATTAACGGAGTCAAAAGCTAATGCTGTTATTTGTGATGCGTGCATGTCGTTACCGTGACCTACCATTTCATCATCTGGAATTGTAAGTGTCATCTTTACAACATCACCTTGTGTAACTCTTAGTGTTGGTCCTGGGATTTGTCCACTAAAGGTCATGGCATTGAATGTTTTACCTCCCATAATTGGAAGTTCAACACTTTCGCCGGTGAGGTTAAACTCAACAACATTTCGTCCAGTTGATTCAAGTGCACCACAATCAGTCTCTGCAAATGCTTGTGGCATTACGAGCTGTAAACCTCCCATTTGACGGATTTGATCCATGACATCGATGTCCATTTTAGACATGTCAAGTGATTGTCCGCTAATTTGGGTTTGTGTGTATGTGCTTCCGAATAAGGTTGCTCCCATTACAGCTACTGCTGCAATCGTAAAGAGCATACTAGTACGCTTATTCATCAAGTCCGGTGACTAATGAACCCTTTATAATAATTGGCATTTGCGACATTGTATGAACTTATGAATAATACTGAAAAACAATGAATAATGGGAATATTTAGGGTAGAACAACGTGAAATTTAGGTTAGACCAAGATTCACTTGGAAAAGTTAAGATTCCTTCAGATGCATATTATGGAGCATTTACAGGTAGAGCGATAAAGCAATACCACGTTACTGGAAACAAGGCACATGAAAATCTAATCAAGTCTTTTGTAATGATAAAGCGGTCAGCAGCCGTTGCAAATATGAAAACAAAGGCAATAGATGCAAAACGTGGAAAAGCAATTGTTGCAGCATGTGATAAGATACTATCTGGAAAACACATT
>Ga0209987_10000836_pt1 | contig 16375 bp, 15 predicted proteins | sample N074metaG_FD_182134 | JGI IMG/M metagenome (GOLD analysis project Ga0209987, IMG submission 182134) | Deep subsurface microbial communities from Kermadec Trench to uncover new lineages of life (NeLLi) - N074 metaG (SPAdes) (version 2) | ecosystem: Environmental > Aquatic > Marine > Ocean trench... | reverse complement strand
CTCCTGACCGTCGATCGGGCTTTCCGGCGACTGCTCATCCTCGTCGGCGTAGGACTCGCCGGCGCCGCGGCGATCGCCACCTGGGCGCTGCGGCGGCCTCCTCAGCGGCCCGTCACTGAGCCGCGGTAGCAGGCTTGTGCGGCAGCGGCTGCCCCATCGGTCCACTCCGCAGAACACGACCGGTGGCCGCATCGACTTCGAGGATCAATCCCCGCACACCGATCGCGAGCCCGCGCGGCCAGAGCCGCCGCAAGGCGACCGATTCGTCGGTGACGCTGATGAAGCTCACCTGGCTCCCGGGAATGTCGTCGCCGGTCGACTCGGCCAGCACATCATTGATCGCCTGGGCGCGGACAAAGGCGCCGTACAACGGGTCCAGTTTCGTGGCGGCAAAGGCGCCAAGCGCCCGGTCCTGTGAGTTCGGCGCGGCCGGTTGTGCCGCGGCCTCGGCCGGTTGTGCCGTGGCCTCGGCCGGCTGTGCCGGTTGCGACGGCGCGGCGGACGAAGCAGACGACGCCTGTACCTGGCCCGCCACCTTGGCGAGTTCTTCGGCCGTGATCTGCTCGCTGCTCGGCGCGGCGTCGATCGTTCGGATCGTGAAATCCGCGCTACGGATGTACACCACTTCGCTGATCACGTGGAGCCAGATTCGGTTGGTCGTCGGATCCGCCAACAGGTCGAGGTTCCGCCGGTACGGCGGCTTCAGGACGTAGCCGCCGCCGCCATCACCGGTTGCATCGTCGAGCAGCAGCCCGATCAGGTTGTCCAGCGACAGCGAATACGACTCGGCGGACCCGGCACGCATGGTTACGGCCAGCTTCCTCGGATCGGCTGCACCGGCAATGAGCGTTGCCGCCTCTGTCGGAATCACGGTCTCCAGGTCGTCGCCCGAGAAGGAAACCGCGGTGAACTGATCCAGGCCGACGATCCGCAACCGGGTCGTGACCTGCGTGGCGGTGAAGATCGAGTCCCCGTCGCTGTCGGCCTCCTGCCACCGATCCATCGCTCCTGTCTGACCGACGAAGGCATCGGGTGTCCGTGGCCATGACGGCCGCTGCCCGTATTCATCTGCCAGTTCCGTCAGCACCGGCAAGGATGCCCAGCGGGAGCTGGCGGCAATGCGCCTCGCCGCGGTCTGCCGTGCCGTACTGGACCCGGCCGCCAGCTGATCGGGGCTTATCGAGAAAGCGTAGATGTCGCCAACGCGGATATCCTCCTGCGGCGGGACGATCCCGACCAGGCCCGTGCTGCTGACACGCGCGCGCCACTGGTCCAGGATCGCGCCGCGCGAGCCCCCGGTCGAAATGCTGGTCTCACACCCGGCCGTAACGGGTATCACAAGCGCGGCGACCACGATCCTGCTATGCAGACCGATCGATTTCATCCTTGGGCTCCTCTGGTTTCGCAGCGATTCACGCTCGCCATCATATATATATACTGTCCGCTTCGTGAGACTATTTGACGGCAAATCGGTCATGATCACCGGCGGAACCGGCTCGTTCGGTAGAGCCTTCGTCAAGGCGATGCTCGAGCAGACCGATGCCTCCCGGATCGTCATCTTCAGCCGTGACGAACTCAAGCAATGGGAGATGCAGCAGCAGTTCGAGAATAACAAACGACTGCGTTTCTTCCTCGGCGACGTCCGCGACCTGCAGCGACTCAATCGCGCGATGGACGGCGTCGAGTACGTCGTACACGCCGCGGCACTGAAGCAGGTCCCCGCCGCCGAATACAACCCGTTCGAGGCCGTGCAGACCAACATACTCGGCAGCCGCAACGTGATCGATGCCGCCATCGACCGCTCCGTTCGCCGGGTCGTCGCGCTGAGTACCGACAAGGCGTGCACACCGATCAACCTGTACGGCGCCACGAAGCTCGTCGCCGAGAAGCTCTTCGTCGACGGCAACGCTTACGCCGGCTCACAGGACACTCGATTCGCCGTGGTCCGTTATGGCAACGTGGTCGGCAGTCGGGGCAGCGTGGTGGGCCTCTTTCGCAAGCTGGCTTCAAGCGGCAAGATCCCGATCACCGACGTCCGGATGACACGATTCTGGATCACGCTGGCGCAAGGCGTTCAGATCGTGTTCCGCGCCATGGAGAACATGTGCGGCGGCGAGATCTTCATTCCCAAGATCCCCTCCATGCGCGTCGTCGATCTCGCCCGCGTCATCGCGCCCGATGCGACCCAAGAAGAAATCGGCATCCGCCCCGGCGAAAAGCTCCACGAGGAGCTGGTCAATATCCACGATGCCCCGAACACCTACGACCTCGGCGACTACTACGCCATCGAGCCGAACCTGGAGTGGTGGGCGGGCGGGTCGCTCGGCGGCACGCGTGTCGCCCCGGACTTCCAGTACACCAGTGATACCAACGACCAGTGGCTCAGCGTCGAGCAGCTGCAGGATATCGTCAAGGATGTCTGACCAGGCCGGTCCCCTGCCGTACGGCCGTCAATGGATCAACGACGATGACATCGCGGCCGTCGTGGAGGTTCTGCGAAGCGACTTTCTCACGACGGGCCCGATGGTCGGCCGTTTCGAGGACGCCCTGTGCGAATACACGGGTGCCGGCCGCACCGTCGCCGTGAACTCGGGTACCGCCGCGCTGCATACAGCATATTTCGCAGCGGGGCTTGGATCGGGTGACGAGATCATCACTTCGCCGATGACGTTCGCTGCCACGGCCAACGCCGCGTTGTACCTCGGCGCCACCGTCCGTTTCGTTGATGTGGAGCCCGAGACCGGCAACATCGATGCCGACCTCATCGAGGCGGCGATTACTGACAAGACGCGGCTGATCGTGCCGGTGGACTACGCGGGTCATCCGGCTGACTACGACAGGATCAACAACCTCGCCGCCGACCGCGGCATCAAGGTCGTGGCGGACGCGGCGCACTCTATCGGAGCAACCTACCGGGGAAGACGGTGCGGCACACTCGCCGATGCGACCGCCACGAGCTTCCACCCGGTCAAGCCGTTCACAACCGCCGAAGGCGGCGCCGTGCTGACAGATGATGCCCAGCTCGCCGATCGCGCCGCACGTTTCCGCAGCCATGGAATCGTAAAGGGCGAGCAGGCAGTCGAGTGCGAGGGTCCGTGGTGGTGCGAGATGCACGACCTGGGCTTCAACTACCGTCTCTCGGACGTGCACAGCGCGTTGGGTATCAGCCAGCTGCGCCGGCTCGACGGATTTGTCGCCAGGCGGCGCGAGATCGCCGACCTCTACAACCGGGCGCTGGCCGGGGTCGACGGCTACGAGCTGCCGGTCGTTCGAGAGGGCGTGGAACCGGGTTGGCACCTCTATGCCCTCCGGGTCACTGATCCCGCGCGGCGCCGTCCGCTGGTGGAATCATTGCATAAGGCCGGTATCGGCGTGCAGGTCCACTACGTTCCCGTGCATTACCACCCCTATTACCAGCGGCTCGGTTTTCAACGCGGGGCATACCCGGTCGCCGAGGATTTCTACGACCGCGTCCTGTCGCTGCCGATGTTTCCGGCGATGACCGACGACGATGTGCGACGAGTCACCGATGCGTGCATCTCGTTGGTTTGCCGATCATGACGGCCACGTTGCTCGTACGCGCCGACAGCGCGGCGGCGATCGGGGCGGGGCACGTCATGCGGTGCCTCGCCCTGGCCCAGGGCTGGCAGGACGCCGGCGGTGACGTGACATTGGCCGCCGCCAGCCTGGACGGAACCCTGCGCCGACGATTGATCGATGAAGGCGTGGTCGTCGTCGACCTGGATACTCCACCGGGCAGCCGTCTCGATGCCGAGGCGACCGTCCACCACGCCCGGCAGGCCGGGGCCGAGTGGGTGGTCGCCGACGGCTACAACTTCGACGCGGCGTACCAACGATGTATCCACGACGCCGGACTGAAACTGCTCGTCCTCGACGACTATGGACATGCCGAGCACTACCACGCCGACCTCGTACTGAACCTGAACCTCGGCGCCGACGAGTCGCTCTACGCCAACCGCGGCCCGGCGACACAGCTGCTGCTCGGCACGCGGTACGCGCTGCTCCGCCGTGACTTCCGGCAACACTCAGACCATGAACGATCGACGCCCCCGGTCGCCCGGAGGCTGCTTGTCACGTTCGGCGGCAGCGATCCGCACGACTTGACGGCCATGGCAATCCGGGCGATCCACTCCATCGACGAACCCCGACTCGTGACGACCGTCATCGCGGCAAGCGAGGATCTCAAGACACGGCTCGGGCCACTCGCCGCCGACGGCCCGCAGCAGATCGAGGTGCTCGGTCACGTCACCGACATGGCCGACCATATGGTCCGGGCCGACCTCGCCATCGCGGCTGCCGGCGGAACCTCGTGGGAACGGGCGTTGCTGAAGCTCCCCAGCCTGGTGGTCACCATCGCCGAAAATCAGCGGTCCATTGCCGAGGCGTTGCAGCGAGCGGGTGCGGCGACCGATCTCGGCTGGTGGCGGGACGTGCGCGAAGACACGCTGGCTGAAGCGATTCGGGACACCGCACAGAACGAACCGTTGCGTCGCCAACAAGCGGCCTCGGCGGGACGGATCGTCGATGGACGCGGCGCCCAGCGAGTCGTCCAGGCCATGAGCCGCTCGCGTACGATGAGCTCCCAGAGCATCGCCGACGGAGCCGACGAGTAGGCCATGCAGTTGACCGCACCCATCGAGACGCCGCGGCTGAGGCTTCGCACGCTGACGGCCGAGGATGTCAACGCCCGCTATCTGGCCTGGCTGGCCGACCCTGACGTGACACGCTACCTGGAAATACGGTTCCACCGCCAGGATGCGGCATCCATCCGTGTCTATATCGAGCAGATGAACGCGAGTGCCGACAACCTGTTCCTGGGCGTGTTCCTGATCGAAGGCGACGTCCACATCGGCAATATCAAGCTCGGTCCCGTCGAGCCGAACCATATGCGGGCGGACTTCGGCATCCTGATCGGCGATCGAGACAGCTGGGGCAAGGGATTCGCCAGCGAGGCGATCAGGGCGCTGACCGACTACGCGTTCGACATCCTGGAACTCAACAAGGTCTCGTGCGGCCTCTACGGTCCCAACGAGGGCTCGCGTCGCGCGTTCCTGAAGGCCGGCTGGTTCGAGGACGGTCGGCGCCGCCGGCATTGGTCGTGCGATGGGCAGTGGCATGACGACATCCAGCTCGGCTGTCTTCGCACAGAACAGACCTGAGCGAGTCACCCGCGAAGAGGTGCACTCACTCGTCGGCGGGGGCCGACTGTTCGTGCACGTCCACACGGAGCTGATAGCGTCGGCCGTCCACCTCGAAGTAGGCGCCGTCATACGGCGGAAACGTTCGAGCGCGGAGTATGTCGATCAACGCACGCGCCGTGTAGGTCCGGTCCAGTTCGATCCGGTCGATGCCACCGACGTCGGCTGTCCGGTGCGACGTACCGTCGCCGGTTTGTGGGCGACGCGGCGCCGCACCGGATCGGATCAGCGGCCAGGTCTCCTTGAAGAGCTCGACACCCGTCCGTTCAAGCTTGCGGTAGAGCGTCTCACCCGTGTCCGAAGGATTCACGTCAACCCGCTGCTGGGCGATGATGTCGCCGGTATCGACACCCTCGTCGATGTGGTGCAGCGTAACACCGGCCGGCGTGCGATCGACGATGCTCCAGACATTCGGATACTGGCCCCGATTGAAGGGTAGGTATCCAGGGTGCAGGTTGATCACGCCAGCCGGAAACACATCCAACAGTGGTTTGCGAAGAATAAAGTCGAACAGCAGCGACAGGCCCAGGTCGGGCTTGAGCCTCGCGATCGCCTCGACCACGTCCGGGTCGCGTAACCTGGAACCGTCGAAGACAGACTCGTCATCGAGCTCGACCGCGCTGCGGATCTCGTCGCCATACGTTCGCGTTGCCGGCGGATGAAGCACCACAGCCACGATCGGGTCTGGCTGGGTCGCGAGAAACTCGATCACTCGCCAGCCGATCCAGTTGTTTGCGAAGCAGACAATTCGCATGAGTACCGGCCGTCCTAGACCTGCCTTCTCAACTTGTTGCGGAGGATCCGCAGCCGCTTGGTGAACATCCGTTTGAGGTGACGAAGCACGCGCTGGTGATAGATCAGACGCAGCAGCCCCATCTTCACGAAGGCTGTCTTCGTCGGCCGGATCCGCGCGCCCTTGAATCGCCCCGCGAAGAAGCCGTCGGGGGTGAAGTACTTGAACGGCACGCCGAATCGCGGCCAGAAGTAGGCATACGCCAGGGCGGGCTCGATCGGGTGGGGATCGAGGTCCCTGCGCAACAGTTCGATCAGTTCCTCGTGGCTCGCAGGGTTGTAGGTGGCGCCGAAGTCCCGGTAGAAGCTCATGCCGGCCAGGATGGACGGCGCTCCCCAGTAGACGGCTTCGATACCCGTCGTTGAACCGAACGTGAGAACACTCGTGGATTTGCGCATCATCTCGTAGGTGTCAACGGGATCCGCGGGTGGAATGACCGTGAGGAACGGAGCGTCCAGTCTGGCAATCTCTCTCGTCTGGATGTTGTTGACGAGTGCCAGGTTCGGATGCGTGCGAATGTAGAGGTGCAGATCACCTGGATCGTCCTGGAGCGACTCGATGATGGCGCGAATCCCCTCGATCTGTGAGTCGTAGAGCGGGTTCCGCCAGGCGTCGCTGACACTGGCAAATTCGTCTTCGGAAGAAACGAAGACCGTGATGTTTCTCTTGTTGTTGTCCCAATCGGCCGGTAACCGCCTGGCCCGCTGTTCACGAACGAACCCGTCGTCGACCTCACCGCGATCGCGCGCCTCGTACCAGGCACGGGCGACCGCCTTACGATCGGAATCGGCCCCCGCGGCGTGCCATGTCTTCCAGATGAGATCGTGCACGAACGCAATGTCATGGATCGTGGTGTTCCGCAACAGGATGTAGCGTGACAGGTCACGCCCCCGCTCGTGGGTGAAGCACTCCACCCCCTTCTCCTGGCATGCGCGGAGCACCGCCCGCATCGTTGCGAATCGGCCGTTGAACACATACACGCGATCGACGTCGTGCGTGTCGAGGTATCGGCACATCGATCGGTGGACGGTCCAACCCGCCCGCAGCAGCGCGCGAAGCAGGGTGCCATGTACCTTCAGATCCACCTCGGGATCCCGCATCTTCGTGATCAGCGAGGACAGTACCGCGTACCCGATGTCGAAATTGCCGGCGGTCGACTTCTTGAGCTCGTCATGAGAGTCGTACCGTGTGGGCAACTGGTCCAGGTCGCGCCGATCTTCGTCGGTCAGATTGTAGAAAGACTGTGTCACGATCGACTGAGGGATCAGCTTCAGACCGCAGTCGCGTCTGCCCATGCACTTCGCACAACGCGGCGCGTCGTGATATGGGTTCGGGTCACACGATTCCAGCTCGCCGCCGCATGTCAGGATGGTGACATGATCGCCCTTGTCGGCGTGTGTATGAGCCAACTCCAGGTCGGTCTCGAAGTGCGGCGTGTTCATCGCGTAAGCGGCGAAGACCACGATGTTCATTACCGTGCCATCCTGTTGCTGTTCCCTTTGGGCCCATCGACATGATCCCAGCAGAGCGGTGTCCCGCGCAGCAGGTCAGCCGCCGCACGACGGCCCAGCACCTCCGGCAGGTGGCGTGGGTGCAACCCGACACCAGGTCGGATGACTCGAAGGTTCTGCTCCGTAAAACGATCACCGGCGATGATGTCGTTGACCACGAAGACCGACCGCCGAAAGACTGCGCTGGGTTGCTCGACCGCCGATGGGCCGTAACGTACAACGCCCAGCGTCGCTTCCGTCTCGCGGACGGCCCTTACCATCGCTTTCAGCTCGTCGGGCTCCAACGAGAACACGCTGTCGGGGCCCGGCTCATCGCGCGACAGGGTCAAGTGCTTCTCGATGATGCAGGCACCCAGCGCCGCCGCCGTGGTCGCAGCCGTGATCCCCAGCGTGTGATCCGAGAGACCGACCGGCACATCGTACCGTTCAATCATGGCGGGAATCGTGCGCAGGTCCATCGCATCGGGCGGCGCGGGGTAGGCGCTGTTGCATCGCAGAAGGGCCAGCTGTTCGCAGCCGGCGTCTCGAGCGGCGGCCACCGCCTCGCCGATCTCTTCCAGCGTCCCCATCCCCGTGGAGAGGATCATCGGCCGGCCAGTCGCCGCCACATGCCGGATGAGCGGCAGGTGCACGAGTTCGAACGATGCAATCTTGTACGCAGGCACGTCGAGACCCTCAAGCAGTTCGACGGCCGTCGAGTCAAAGGGGGTCGAGAACATCGTGATACCGAGTTCCTTCGCCAGTTTCATCAGCGGCTCGTGCCAGTCCCACGGCGTATGCGCCTCGCCGTAGAGTTCGTACAGCGACCGTCCTTCCCAGATCGTCCCCGGACCGATACGAAACGGCGCCGCGTCACAGTCGATGGTCATGGTCTCGGGCGTGTAGGTCTGGAGCTTCACGGCATCGGCGCCCGCGTTGGACGCGGCACGCACGATCTGCTCGGCCCGCTCGTATTGACCGTGGTGGTTTGCCGATAGTTCGGCGATGATGTACGTCGGCTCGCCCGGCCCGATACGGCGACCTTGAATCGTGATCCCCTTCATGGCGTGTCCCGCGGCTCGTCGCGTGTCACGACCACCCGGGCCTCCAGGTGGTCACCGTGTTGTGCGGAATCGCTGAACTCGTACCGATAGCCCCGGTGGACCAGGAATGCCCGCGGGTAGCCGTCGGCGTCGAGCATCCGGATGAAATCGTGCAATTCGTCGAGCGAGCCTGTCCGGGCGATTTCGCTCTGTCGGGGTCGCCGGCGCTCGAACACGACCACCTCGCCTTCCTGCGGCCTGGGCGCCGGCTCCTCGCGAATGATCGTCTCGATCATCTCGGCCGCGAGACGCGTCATACGGACATAGATCTCCTCGGCTCGTCCCTCGAGCGACAGCGGCCGTTTCATGTACACCGGACCGGCGTCGAGCTCATCGGACATACGCAGCGCGGTAAGCATCGTACTGGTGTGGCCTCGAGTGATCAGGTTCTGCAACGGGCTGCCCCCGCGACCGAAGGGCACGTCCGTCATGTGGAAGTTCACGCACTCGTAGCGTTGGGTGATCTCGGCGGGCACCTTCGTCGACCAGTGCAGGAAGAACAGGTACCGCGGGTCCAGGTCGCCGACGCTCTGTGGTGTCAAGACGTCGGGCCGGTCGACGAACACCCAGTCACCGGGAAGACCGCGGATTCGACGATCGAACACTTCGCGATTCCAGGGCCTGGACCCGGCAACCAGATAGGACTTCTCATTCATGACTTGTCCGCACGATGCGAATGACCTCGAAAGGCTCCGCCGCGGCAAGCCCGACGGTCGCGCCGTCGACGCGGGCCTGGGCCTCCACGGCCTCCAGTGATCGGCTGTGGGGCGGCTCACGCATTTCCACGCCATATGCGGCGAGCGCTTTCATCTTCTCTTCGAGCGTGTGACTGATATCGACGAACATCGACGGGGCGAAGATGGCCCCGGGCGACGGGCCGGCCCACTCGGTGCTCGACCGCACGGGGAAGCTGTAGATTTCCCGAACCGGATGGCCCGGCTGAGGGCGGCATGCCGTCAGCACCGCCCGGTGGACGATCTCGTGGTCGATGTTGAGGTCACCGCTTCGATGGGTGTACACCGTTGTCGGCTGCAAGTCATTGACACTCGCCTCGACAACTCGGATCACGTCCAGCAACGGGCACGTATCCATGGCGTTGTCAGGAAACGATTTCATCCGCGGCTCGTGCACGCCGAGAATGGCTGCTGCCCGCTGTGCCGCCTCCACTCGATTCGTCGCGTCCTTTGCCGACGAACCGTCCTGGGCGCGGGCTCCGACACCATCGGTCATGATCAGGACGTGGACGGATCGCCCCGCCAGCACATGGGCGGCCATCGTTCCACCGCATCCAAGGACCTCGTCGTCCGGATGCGCAGCAACGACGAGTACGGGCCCGGAGGCAGATCCGATGACCAGGTTCCCGCTTGCCCGCGTGTCCATCGGGACCAGACTACCATGGCTGGACATGATTGGCGCGTGTTCGCAGCTTGCTCTCGGTTGCGCGCAGCTCGGTATGGGCTACGGGGTCGCCAATACGACCGGACAGCCGACGCGTGCTGGGGCGAGCGAGATCGTCGGCGCGTGCTGGGAGCACGGCGTCAGGTTCTTCGACACCGCACAGGCGTATGGCGAGAGTGAGATCGTGCTGGGGGATTGTCTGCGGGCGCACAACATCGCGGACCAGGCGTGTGTGATCAGCAAGCTTGCACCCGACGTCGCGACGATACCCGACCGAGTTCACCTGAGCGTCGAGACTTCGCTGAAACGCCTCGGCCTGAAGTCCCTGTGGGGACTGCTGCTTCACGATCAGCGGCAGCTCGATTCGTGGGATGACGGGCTGGGCGCGGCTATGCGCGCACTGAAGTGCGAAGGGCTGGTCGCACACCTCGGCATATCGGTCTACTCGCCCGATGCTGCGTTGCGGGCACTGGAGCACCCCGACGTGGACGTCATCCAGGTTCCCGGTGGTGTATTCGATCGGCGCGCGCTGCGTCTGGGCGTCCTGAAGACGGCCGAGACGCTGGGCAAAACGGTCTTCACCCGCAGCGTCTACCTGCAAGGGCTTGCACTGATGGACGCCGACCGGTTGCCTGACGGTATGGGCTTCGCCACCGAGGCGGTTGTCGCCCTGCGGGAATTCTGTTTCTATCACGGTGTTACGCGAGAACAGTTCGCGCTTCACTACGCACGCGATCGATTCCCTTCGTCCGTTCTGGTCGTGGGGGCGGAGACTGCGGATCAGGCCGTGGCGAACTGCCGGTTGATGTCGGCGGCGGCAAGCCACGAGGACCTGTACCGGGCGTGGGACGAGCGGTGGCCTGACGATGTCGAGGGGCTCGTTGATCCGTCGAGATGGCGCCCTGCCACATAGACAAGCACCCTGACCCACGTATCATGGGTGGGCGCAACAGTCCAGTGGACCAGGAAAACCGGCGAAGGGGCGTATTCGCCACCCTTGCCCCTCGGACGATGAAACCGATCGCGATCATCCAGGCTCGAATGGGATCGGCTCGCCTGCCCGGCAAGGTGATGAAGAAGCTGGCAGGCGTGCCGGTGATCAAACAGGTCTTCAGCCGTGTTTCCATGATCGAAGGACTCAGCGGCGTCTTGGTCGCCACGTCCACGCTCGACATCGACGACAGGCTCGCCGAATACTGTGCGAGCGAAGACATCCCCGTGTTCCGCGGCAGCGAGGATGACGTCCTGGATCGCTACGTGCAGGCGTCGCGTCAGGCCGACGCCGATGTCGTGATGCGTATCACCGCCGACTGCCCGTTCATCGATCCAAGGGTCAGTACAAGGGTGCTGGAACTGATGCTCGCCAACCCGGCCTGCGACTATGCTGACAACATCACTCCGGCGAGCTACCCGGACGGCCTGGACACGCAGGTCGTGCGACGCACCACGCTGGAACGGCTCTGGGAGCAGTGCCACGAACCGGGGGACAGGGAGCATGTGCTGACCTACATTCGAAGGCATCCGGACGCGTTCACGACAATGGCGGTCAACTCTCCGGTGGACTACAGCACCCACCGCTGGACGCTCGACCGGCACGAGGACCTGGAGATGCTGTCGACGCTTGCCGTGACGCTGAAACAAAACGGGTTGTTCGGCTACCACCAGGAGATCCTGAAGGTCCTCGACGAACACCCCGAGATCAGGGAGATCAATGCGCACCTCTCCGACAACGAGTGAAACCGGACAGGCCCTTTATGTGAAGGCCAAGGGTCTTATCCCGGGCGGTACCCAGTTGCTCTCGAAGCGTCCCGAGCTGTTCCTGCCAGAGCATTGGCCGAGCTACTTCTCCAAGGCCCAGGGCGCCCGTGTCTGGGACCTCGACGGCAACTGCTATATCGACATGTCGCACAACGGCATCGGGTCATGCCCGCTCGGCTTCGCCGACCCCGACGTCAACGCAGCGGTGAAAGATGCCGTCGACCGGGGAAACATGTCGACGCTCAACTGCGAGGAGGAGGTCGAGCTGGCGGAGGTGCTCTGCGCGCTTCATCCGTGGTCGGACATGGCACGATTCGCGCGAACCGGTGGCGAAAGCATGGCGATCGCCGTACGTATCGCGCGAGCCCGGACGGGCCGATCGAAGGTCGCATTCTGCGGCTATCACGGCTGGCATGACTGGTATCTGGCGGCGAACCTCACCGAGGCGGATTCGCTTGGCACGCGGGATCTGCTCCTGCCCGGTCTGGACCCATCGGGCGTCCCGGCCGAACTGGCCGGCACCGCGATCGCCTTCCGGCACAACCATATTCAGGAACTGGAAGCAATCGTTGCATCCCACGGCGAGGAGCTGGCCGCGATCGTGTGCGAGGTACAACGCCACGAGCGGCCCGTACCGGGTTTCCTGGAGGGCGCTCGGGCGATGGCCGACGCAACCGGTGCAGTGCTCGTCTTCGATGAGATCAGTTCCGGTTTCCGCCTGAACCCGGGGGGGGTACATCTTCGTTACGGCGTAACGCCGGATCTCGCCGTCTTTTCGAAGGCGCTGGGCAACGGCTACCCTATCGCGGCAATCATCGGGACGACCGCCGTAATGGAAACTGCGCAGTCGACGTTCATCAGCAGCACCTACTGGACTGAACGGGTCGGGTTCGCGGCGGCAATCGCGATGATCACGAAGTATCGCGCACTGAAAACGCACGAGCGGATGACGGCGGCAGGAACGCGGGTCCAGCAGATCTGGCGGCAGGAAGCGTCGAACGCGGGCCTTGATGTCGAGGTCGGGCACCCCGACATGCCGCCGCTTTCGCACATTCGATTCAACGGCCCCGACGGTCGCGCCGTACAGACACTGCTTTGCCAGCTCATGCTGGAGCACGGATTCCTCGACAACGGCGCGTTCTACGCGACCAACGCCCACACCGACGAGGTCCTCGACGAGTACGCTCGTACCGTTGCTCTCGTGTTTCCCGAACTCGCCAACGCGGTCGCAAAGGGGGATGTGAAGAACCGCCTGCACGGTCCCGTCGGCCATAGCGGGTTCCAACGGCTGACCTGACGGCGCTCAGTGCGTTGCATCGTCATGAATCGAGAAGATGGCCGGCAGCCTGCGATACACGATCAGGTACGAATAGACGCACACCATGAGCATACCGGGTATCCACCAGGCCAGGCCGACGGCCAGCCCGTGGGCGCCGGCGGCATTGTCGTGGGCGATCATTCCAAGTGCCGGATCGCGGGCCGGCAACAGGTATGGGTAGATGCCCGATGCCGCGCAGCACACCAGCGCGAACAGGAACACGCCCGATGCGAGAAAGGCCCGGCGCGCCCGGCCGCGCTTTCGAAACACGAGGGAGCCGATCAGCCCCCCCGCCGACAGCAGCGCGAAGCCCAGCCCCCACGGCCGCGCCGCAAGACTGTCGCCGACGTTCGGTTGGACCGCGAAACTTGCCACCGTCGCCAACACGGCAAGGACGAGCACGACCGGCCAGAGGACGCCCGCGGCACGCCGTGCCCTGGCCTGCACGGCTTCGTCGGTCCTGGCCGAGAGCCATAGTGCACCGTGGTGCACGAGGGCGGCCGCCGCAGTCAAACCGATCAGCACCGTGTACCAATCGAGGATGCCGGTCCGGTCGCCGACGCGGAAGTCCGTCCAGAACGGCTCGAAGAAACGCCCCGTCCCGTCGATCGGCACGCCACGAACGACGTTGCCGAGGGCGACACCGAGAAACACTGCCAGGAGCAGGCTCGACAACGCGAAGATGACATCCCAGAACTGGGTCCACAAGGGGTCATCGACCTGGTGCCGTAGCTCGATCCCCAGCGCCCTGCCCAGCAACAACCACAACACGATCATCAGCGGCAGGTAGAACCCGCTGAATGACGTGGCGAACACGGCGGGGAACGCCATGATCAGCGTCCCTCCTGCCGCCACCAGCCACACCTCGTTGCCGTCCCAGACGGGACCGACGGAGCGAAGGACCTGCCGTCGCTCGGCATCGCCGCGAGCCACCCACAGGTGAAGCGCGCCGACACCGATGTCGAAGCCGTCGAGCACGACATACATCGCGAACATGAACCACAGCAGGCAGAACCAGATGGTCTCCATCGTCTACGGTGTTTCCGGGGCCGCGTCCGGCGGCCCCTCGGCGACGATTCGCGCCGCCAGAAAGAGATACAGCACCGACAGCAGTGCATACAGGCCGGCAAAGCCCAGCAACGTGAACAGCGTATTCCCGCCCGACACGTGATCGGAGTGCGCGTCAGCGGTTCGCATGAGGCCGTAGATCACCCACGGCTGACGACCCATCTCCGCCGTCATCCACCCGGCCGTGTTGGCGATGAACGGAAACGGGAGCGACAACATCAGGACCCACAGCAGCCAGCGTCGCTTGTCGAGAACGCCCCGCCAGACATACACGCACGCACCGGCCATGATCAGGATGAAGAATGTGCCCAGCCCGGCCATGATGTGGTACGCGTAGTACACCGCCGGCACGTTGGTCGGCCAGAGATCGCGGTCGAAATCGGCGAGACCCGTGATCTCGGCGTCCCAGCGGCTGTGCGTGAGGAACGACAGCACGCCGGGCAACTCGATCGCGTTGTCCAGCTCAAGGGTCGACATGTTCGGCTGGCCGATGATGACAAGGGCGGCGCTCTGCTCGGTGCGGAAGTGCCCCTCCATGGCGGCGAATGCCACCGGCTGGTGCTCGTGCACGAGCTTTGCCTGCACGTCGCCGGTGGGAAAAGCGACCAGCACGCTGCCGGCGAGACCGATCACGATCGCCACCGACGCGAATCGTCGGGCGACCTCGAGGTGCTCGCCGCGAAGCAGGTAATACGCCCCGATCGACGCCATCGCGAAACACCCGGTAACGACCGAGCCCAGCATCGTGTGCAGGTACTCGACCACCGCCCAGCGGTTGGTGAGCAGCCCCCAGAAACTCGTCAGCTCGAATGCTCCGTCGGCACCGACCTCGTAGGCGACGGGGTGCTGCATCCAGGCGTTCGTGCAGACAATGAAGTAACCGCTGAGCCACGTCCCGATCAGGAGCGCGAGTGAAGCGAACCAGTGGCCGCGCTGCCCGAGTTTGTTTTCTCCAAAGAGCAACAAGTAGAGGAACGTCGACTCCAGGAAGAACGCGAACACGCCCTCCATCGCCAACGTCTGGCCGATGACGCCGCCACCCGCCGCCGAGAAACGCGACCAGTTCGTCCCGAACTGGAACTCCATGGGAATCCCGGTCACGACGCCCATGACGAAAGTGAGCCCGAAGATCTTCAGCCAGAACCGCACACACCGGTTGGCAGCACCGTCTCCCCGCACCGCCATCGTCTTGAGAACGAAGATGAGCAGCGCCAGCCCCATCGTGAGCTGGGGGAACAGATAGTGATACGCGATCGTGAACCCGAAGTGCAGGCGATGGAGATCGAGATCGCTCATCGGTCACATGCAGCCGGGTGACGCTCGCCTCGGCGAACCCGCTATGTGCAGCGTTTGGCGGCGATGCGCGCCCGTGACGGAACGCGGACGTCGCGGGCCAGTCCGACCAGCGCCATACCGCGGATGATCATGTAGGTAATATCGAGTTGCCACCAGTGCAGGCCGTGCCGGGCGGATGACGGGAAGGCATGGTGGTTGTTGTGCCATCCTTCGCCGAGAGCCAGCACACCGAATATGGCGTTGTTGCGGCTCTCGTCATTGGTCTCGTAGGGTCGGGATCCCCAGATGTGACACACCGAGTTGATACTCCAGGTCACATGATGGACCAGGAAGATCCGGACAAGCCCGCCCCAGATGAAGCCCAGAAGCACGCCCATCCAACTCAGCGTGAACAGGCCGCCCAACGCGGCCGGAATGAGAAGACCCACAATCACCCAGAAGGGGAACATCTTGCTCATGCGGCGGACGAGCCGGTCCTTGCGAAGATCATTGACATATCGCGCCAGCCGAGGCGGGTGTGGCGTGAAGAGCCACCCCATGTGCGCGTGCCACATCCCGCGGACCATGGTCCAGAAACCCTCCCCATCAGAGTGGGGTGAATGGGGATCGTTGTGATCGTCACTGTGCTGGTGGTGACACCGATGCACAGCGGCCCACTGGATGACCGGCCCCTCCACCGCCATCGAACCAAGCGCCGCGAGGATCGCCTCGATAAATCTCGGTGTCTTGAAGCTACGGTGCGTGAAGAACCGGTGATAACCGACATTGATGCCGACCGCGGTGGCGATGTACATGCCGGCGAGCAACGCCAGGTAAACCCAATTAAACGCAACGCCCCAGAGCAGGATGATCGCGGCCACGAGACCCGCGAACGGAATCGTTACCGCCGCGAGGTTGAACAGCCGCATCTTGAGTCCGGTCGAGTTCGGCCG
>Ga0209987_10000834_pt1 | contig 16394 bp, 29 predicted proteins | sample N074metaG_FD_182134 | JGI IMG/M metagenome (GOLD analysis project Ga0209987, IMG submission 182134) | Deep subsurface microbial communities from Kermadec Trench to uncover new lineages of life (NeLLi) - N074 metaG (SPAdes) (version 2) | ecosystem: Environmental > Aquatic > Marine > Ocean trench... | reverse complement strand
CAATATCGATGTCTGTTTGGCCGGGCCAGGACTTGCGTTCGTCGACTTGAACTATTCGCGGTTAGACGAAGTCGGTGAACCGATTCAACCCGTTGAGAGAGCATCCCTCCTCATAATTCGCGAGATGCGGGACAGTGGCGAATATCGGCCGTTCATCCGCACGATGCAGCTAGAAAAGTAACGTGCTAGAACGAGTGGCGAAGTTTCGACGATCGTCGTAAGTAAATGAAAATAATGGCTCCCCAGGTAGGACTCGAACCTACAACCCTCCGGTTAACAGCCGGATGCTCTGCCAATTGAGCTACTGAGGAGCATTCAGGAGTAGAGTATATAGCCAAAGCCCCTGTTTAGGTCAAGGTGGATCAGGGGTTACGGAGATCCTTCAAATTCCTGAAATGGGGGCCAGACATGTCATAGATCTTTGACAAAATATCACCGTTGAGACACAATTGGGACCTGAAACAGGGTCTATTGCGTCTGGTTCAAAGGGGTTAAAGGGATAATGCCCAGGAAAGTTCTTTCACTTCTGACGATTGTGTCTCTCTTGGGGATCTCGCAACTGGCGGCCGCTTACCCAGGGACTGAGGCTGTTGTTTTGAAGAAGGAACCCCTGACGGACAAAGACGTCGTGTCGTCGACCTTTTTCACCTTGGAGCAACTGACAGGCTTGGGGATTCTCGGAGTCCGCATCCTCTATGAAGTGAGCGGAGCTGAGACTTTCGAGGAGTTTGCCCATGCTCTGCTGACCGCCCACATCTTGCGTCTGGATCGACAGCTGGTCTTGCGTGCTCTGTATGAAAGCGATCTCAAGGAAATTATACAGGCATTCGGCTACACTGAAAACCAAGCCAAGGAAGCCATTCATCAGGCAAAAGAGCAGCTCAAGGTAGCCAAGGAAGCGTGGAGCAAGCGCAGCTGAAGCTAGTCGGTCTCTTCGGTTTTAGATTCTTTTTTTGAGGATGCTTTCTTACTCTTCTTGGGAGTGTCTTTCTCCCCTTCCCGATCCACCAACTCGATAATGGCTATCTCGGCGGTATCGCCCTTGCGAAATCCCAATCGGATAATGCGTGTGAACCCACCATTGCGATCGGCATAGCGTGGAGCCAGAGAGTCAAACAGCTTGTGCACCACCGATTTCCTGCGAATGATGGATAGGGCCCGGCGGCGAGAGTGGAGATTGTCCCGTTTGCCCAGAGTAATCATCTTCTCGGCAAAAGGCCTCAGCTCTTTGGCTTTGGCAACCGTGGTGATGATCCTTTCCTTGTCCAAAAAGTCCGTCACCATGTTGCGGAACATGGCCTTTCGATGACTGGAGGTGCGATTGAGTTTTCGACCTTTACGACGATGTCTCATGTTTGTCTTACTACTGTCAGTTGTTAGCTGTCAGTTGTCAACCTCCTTACGCCTCGACTGCTTCCTTGATCAGCCGGCCCTTATCATCCACCTTCATGGCAAAGGACAGGCCCATGCTCGAGAGGATTTCCTTAATCTCGTTAAGGGATTTGCGGCCAAAGTTCTTCGTTTTGAGCATGTCGGCTTCACTCTTGGTCACCAGTTCCCCAATATTTCGAATGTTGGCGTTCTTCAGGCAGTTATAGGACCTCACGGAGAGCTCCAACTCTTCAACGGACTTATTGAGGTTCTCGTTGACCCCTTCCAGTTCTTCCTCCTGCTCTTCTGCTTCGTGAGGTTCCGGCTCTTCTTCGAAATTGATAAAAATATACAGCTGATCTTTGATGATCTTGGCGGCCTTGGCTACCGCTTCCTGCGGGGAAATACAGCCGTTGGTCCAGATTTCCAGATTGAGCTGGTCATAGTCGGTTAACTGACCGAGTCGGGCCGCCTCAACACCGAAATCAACCTTCTTGACCGGAGAATGGATCGAATCCAGAGGAATGTACGAGATATCCAGGTCTTCGTCCAAATTCTGGTCAGCCGGAACATATCCCCGGCCAGATTTCACTCTCATTTCCATCTTGAGACTTGCCTTATCATTGACGGTGGCAATAAAGATGTCCGGATCCAGGATCAACACATCCGGATCGGGCTTGATATCCCCTGACATGAGATCGCCTTCACGCGTCGACTCCAGATAGAGCGTCTTGGGGTGATCGACATGCAATGTGATGGGAATTTTCTTCAAATTCATGATCACGTCGGTGACATCCTCCCGTACCGCAGGAATAGAGGAGAATTCATGGAGAATCCCGTCGATTTTCACTGCCGTGATAGCTGCACCTTCAATAGAAGAGAGTAAAACTCTGCGCATCGCATTTCCAATGGTCGTACCAAAACCTCGCTCAAAAGGCTGGGCCTGGAAATGGGCGAAGGTCGGGGTAGCGGTCTTGGGATCACTAAAAAGTCTTTTGGGTCTTTGAAAAGCTGCCATTTATACTCTCCGAAGTTGGTCTACCCTGAGGGACAGACTGTTGGTGTTATTTTGAATAGAGCTCGACGATCAGTGACACCTCTATGGGCATACTGATGTCATCGTGCCGAGGTAATTCGAGCACCTGGCCCTTGAAATTTTCGCTGTCGAGGTTCAGCCAGCTGGGGATATTGCGCCCCGCCATCTCTTCGATATTAGTGAGAATCAGGACATTCTCCTGACTCTTCTTACGAATGGAGATCTCCGCTCCCTTGGATACCAGAAAGGATGGGATATTCACTTTACGGCCATCCAGCCGGATGTGGCCGTGCCGGACCCACTGACGAGCCTGACTTCTGGAACTGGCGAATCCAAGGCGGTACACTACATTATCCAAACGGCGCTCCAGCAACTGCATCAGGAGTTCCCCGGTGATTCCCCTCTTACGAGCGGCCTTTTTGAAGTAATTCCGAAACTGCCTCTCCAAGACCCCATAAGTCCGTTTCACCTTCTGCTTCTCCCGAAGCTGCAACCCGTAGCCCATCATCTTTCTCCGAAAACGGCCACGGCGCCCTTGCTCTCCGGGAACAAAGTTCCTCTGCTCGATGGCGCACTTCTCTCCGTAACATCGCTGTCCCTTCAGGAACAACTTCATCCCTTCACGTCTACACAGTCTACAAACAGGCCCTGTATATCTTGCCAAACTATAACTCCTGACTCCTCGTTCCTAAATCCTTCTGCCTCATTTACACCCGGCGTCGTTTGGGCGGTCGGCACCCATTGTGAGGAATGGGAGTAACGTCCTTGATGGAACGGACTTCCAACCCCGCCGCCTGTATCGACCGAATGGCCGACTCACGTCCGGCACCGGGTCCTTTGACCCTCACATCGCAATATTTCATACGGTACTGGTCACGGGCGGTCACCGCGGCCGAGTGCGCTGCTTGAGAGGCCGCAAAAGGTGTACTCTTACGACTTCCTCGGAATCCCCGTGCGCCTGAGCTACAACTGCTGAGCACATTTCCCTCCAAATCAGTGATGGTGATTCGGGTGTTATTAAAGGTTGCCTTAATGCAGGCCAAACCGTGAATAACCGTCTTCTTTTCCTTCTTCTTGGTTGATTTTTTCTTGGCTGTTTTCTTCTTGGCCATAATCGTGGGCTTCTCCTTCTTTGCTACTTCCGCCTTCTGTGAATTCCAGCCTTACGCGGTCCCTTTCGAGTGCGAGCATTGGTATGGGTTCTTTGACCGCGGGTGGGAAGCCCTCGACGATGACGAGATCCTCGATAACAGTTGATATCCATCAAACGCTTGATATTCAGCTGCACCTCTTTGCGAAGATCTCCTTCAACCCTTTCCCCATCCTGAATGATCTTGCGAATGCGTCCCGCTTCCTCTTCGGTCAGTTTCTCGATCATCGTATCGACGCTGACCTTGGCCTGATTCAAGATCGCGGTGGCACGTGACTTCCCAATCCCATAGATATATGTCAGGGCAATCTGGGCCCGCTTCCTATCGGGAATATTCACTCCTTCTATCCGCATAAAACCTCCGAATAATGCGTTGTGCGCGCAGGGAATAGAACTAAGAAAAATGAAAATACAAAACAGGGTAGAAGGGTTAAAGTGTTCATCATGTTTATCCCTGACGCTGCTTGTGCTTAGGGATGGGACAGATCACCCGCACAACCCCTTTGCGTCGAATCACTTTGCACTTGGGACAGATTTTTTTGACCGAAGCCCGAACTTTCATTTTTTCTACGCGCTAAGCGAACGCTCGCTCAGTTCCTCCAGTTCACTTAAGATCCAGGGTCCGTTTCCCGTTACCGCCACAGAGTGCTCGAAATGGGCACTGCAGCCGCCATCGGCCGTGACCGCGGTCCACTTATCTTCCAGCACTTTGACCCCAGGCCCCTGGCTGTTCACCATGGGTTCAATGGCCAGCACCATTCCCTCAACCAATCTCGGTCCCTGGCCCGGTTTCCCATAGTTCGGCACTTGAGGTTCCTCATGCAGGGACACACCAATACCGTGTCCCACAAACTCCCGGACCACCGAAAATCCGTGACCTTCCACGAAAGTCTGGACGGCGGAAGAAATGTCCGATACTCGATTCCCCAGAGTGACCTGTTCGATTCCTTTGAACAGCGATTCCCTCGTCACCTCCAGGAGACGCTTCAAGTCGTCGGAGACCTCCCCTACCGGAAAGGTCCAAGCCGAGTCTCCACAATATCCTTTATAGTGCACGCCCACGTCCAACCCGATGATATCCCCTTCCTTCAGAGGTTCATTGTTGGGAATTCCATGGACGATCTGATCGTTCACCGAGGCACACAGGACCGCCGGATAGCCATGATACCCCTTAAAGGCGGGACGTGCTCCCAACTTGAGGATCAACTCCTCGGAGGCCGAGTCCAATTCGATGGTCGTTGTACCTGGCTGGACCAGGTTCCCCAAATGATTCAGTACCCGGGCCACGATCAAGTTAGCCTCTCTCATCTTCTGAAGTTCTGCCTTCCCCTTACAAATAATCATGCCGATGCTCGATCCGCACTCAAATGCGAATTCCCGGCCGAACTCTCCCCGCCTGTGAGATGGGCCGAAATCCTTTTAAACACCGTGTCAGTATCCTGATTTCCATCCACTTCAAAGTAACAACCTTTCCTCGAATAGAAATCAGTTAGCGGTTTCGTCTGCTCGCGATACACTTGTAGACGTCTCTGAATAACGTCCGGAAGATCATCCAGACGTTGGACTAACCTTGCTCCACAAGCGTCACAGACGCCCTCCTGCCGAGGAGGCGAGAAATTAACGTTGCTGATTCTACCACACTCCATGCACTGCCTGCGCCCCGACAACCTCTTGATCACAACCTCTTCATCCACTCGAATATTGATCACCCAGATGGGCGTCTCTCCTGCAATCTCTTCCAAGAGTTCGGCCTGAACAAGATTGCGAGGGAACCCGTCCAAAATAAAGCCTGTCGAGTCCCTGAAATCGGTCATGTATTCACGGACCACCTCAGCCATCAGCTCGTCTGAAACCAGTTCTCCTCGTTCCATACATTCGCGGGCCTGGTTTCCCAGCAGCGTATCCTCTCTTGCCTTCTGTCGAAGAGCCTCACCCGTCGATAAGTGTTTCATCCGAAACTCCCGGACCAATCTCGTTGTCTGGGTTCCCTTCCCAGCACCAGGGGCACCCAAGAATACGAGGATGCGGAACTCTGTCATCCCCTTCTCCCGCGAATCCTTCCTTTCTTCAGGAATCCCTCGTAATGGCGCATAATCAATTGTGATTCAATCTGCTGAACCGTATCCATGGCAACACCCACCACAATGAGTAGCGAGGTGCCTCCGAAGTAAAAAGTTACCCCTAAACCGGTAGTGAGGTAGCCCAGTCCATACTGGACCAGGAAGTTATCAATCGGGGGTCCAATGAACGGAATGGGCTGAACCTTAAAGCCGGTAATCAAAAACTCCGGCAAAAGACAGACCAAAACCAGATAAATGGCACCTGCGGCGGTCAGCCGACTCAGCGCCCGATCAATGAACTCGGCCGTTCTCTTTCCAGGGCGAATCCCGGGTATATATCCGCCGTACTTCCTGATGTTGTCAGCCACTTCATCGGGATTAAAGATGATGCTGACATAAAAAAAGCAAAAGAAAATGATTCCTGTGATGTAAAGCAAATTGTACAGAGGGTATCCCTGTTGCAGCTGCGTCGCCATGCTCTGCATCCAGGGAGTGTCCGGAAAGACCAGTCCCAGCGTGGAGGGAAAGGCCACTATGGAGGCTGCAAAGATCACGGGAATAACGCCTCCCGAGTTGACCTTCAAGGGTAAATGGGTGGATTGCCCACCGTACACCTTCCGCCCCACCACACGCTTGGCGTACTGGATCGGAATGCGCCGCTGGCCCCGTTCAACAAAGACCACTGCGGCGGTCACCCCTACCATGAGTACCAACAGAAAAAGGATGCTAAAAATGCTTCGTTCACCCGTTCCCAAGGGAGGAGGCAGCCCTTGGCCCAGGGAAATGACCGCCGGAACCAAGCCCACCACGATGCCGGCGAAGATAATCAGCGAAATCCCGTTCCCAATTCCCCGTTCAGAAATCTGTTCCCCAAGCCACATGACAAAGGCGGTCCCGGTCGTCAAAGTCAGCATGGTCATTAAGGTGAAGGCCACGCCGGGATTGGGCACAATGGGGGGATCGGAGGCGGTCTGCGCCAGGGCCAAGGATGTGGCGAAACCTTGAAACAAACTGAGGACGACGGTGAGATAGCGTGTGTACTGGGTGATTTTCTTTCGACCCAGCTGCCCTTCCTTGGACAAGCGTTCCAGATAGGGCCACACTACGGTCAACAGCTGTAGGATAATGGAGGCCGTGATGTAGGGCATGATGCCCAGAGCAAAGATGGACAGGCGCCTCAAATTCCCGCCTGAGAAAACGTCCAGGAAACCGAAAATGGTTCCCGCCTGCTGGTCGAACAGCTGCTGAAGCGCCAAGGTGTCCACCCCAGGCGTGGGGATCCAGCTGCCCATGCGGTACACGGCCAGCAGTCCAAACATAAAGAGAATACGCTTGCGCAGATCAGGAACACTGATGATGTTGCGGATGCTTCCGGTCAAGAGGCCATCTGCCATCAGCCCAACACCTCGACACTGCCGCCCGCCTGTTCGATTTTGGCTCGGGCAGACTCACTGAAATGATGAGCTTGTACGGTGAGCTTCTTCTCCAGTTTCCCCTGCCCCAAGACACGCAACCCATCCTCTTTCTTTTTCACGATGCCCTTCGCCACCAGAAGCTCCGATGTGACCTTGACTCCCTCTTCCAGGCGGTTTAAGGATTGCACATTCACAATGGCGTATTTCTTGGCACAGACATTGGTAAAGCCCATCTTCGGAACTCGCCGATACAAAGGCATCTGTCCACCTTCAAACCCGGCCCGCTGTGAGTATCCGGAACGAGACTTCTGACCCTTATGGCCCCGGCCTGCGGTCTTACCCAAACCCGATCCGGTTCCTCGCCCGACACGCTTGCGCTTTCTGTTGGCCCCCTTGTGAGGGGTTAAATCATGCAACTCCAGGCTCACTTTTCTTCTCTCCCTACAATCTGAATCAGGTGGGGAATCTTGGCGACTACGCCCCGTACTGAGGGGGTATCTTCGCGCTCGACCACCTGGTTGAGCCTTCTGAGGCCCAGGCTGCGAACGATTTTCTTTTGATGTTCGGAGCGACCGATACTGCTGCGAATATACTTGATGCGCAGGGTACTTCCTTTAGCCATTATAAATCCTCAAGGGAAATTCCCCGATTCTTGGCCACTTCGGCAGGAGTGCGCAACTGGAGCAAGCCCTGAAAAACGGCTTTGACGATGTTGGTGGGATTGGCCGAGCCTAGTGATTTGGTGACGACATCCTTAATACCGGCCGACTCCATGACGGCCCGTACGGGCCCTCCCGCAATCACACCCGTTCCTTCCTGGGCCGGCTTGATCATCACCATCCCCGCGCCAAACCTGCCCATTACAGCGTGAGGAACGGTAGACCCACTCATCGGAACCTCGATCATTTCCCTTTTGGCCTTATCGACCCCCTTCTTAATCGCCGTCGGAACTTCCTTGGCCTTACCCATTCCATACCCAACGCGACCCTGTCGGTCCCCCACCACCACCAAGACGCTGAAGCTTAGATTCTTCCCGCCCTTCACGACTTTGGTCACTCGGTTGATGGAGATGACCTGATCCTTGATTTCTCTTCCTGTGCCTTCAGTTTCCACCATAGAATTCCTAGATGCGAAGGCCCGCTTCTCGAGCAGCCTCTGCCAGGGCCTTCACACGGCCGTGATAGATATAGCCACCTCGATCGAAGACCACCGTCTCCACTCCCTTTTCCAGTGCCTGTTTGGCAATCATTTGACCCGCTCGTTTAGCTGCCGCAACATTGCCTCCGTTTTTAACTCGCTGGCCCTCCAGCTTTAAGGTTGAGACGCCAGCAATCACTTCACCCTTGTCGTCATCAATCAACTGCGCGTACATATGCCTGAGGCTTCTAAAGACACATAATCGCGGCTCTTCTCGTGTACCACGGATCTTGCCTCGCACTCTCCTGTGAACCCGCAATCTCCTCGCTCTTCTGGTCCATTGCTTTGCCATCAGACCCCCTTCTTGCCCACCTTCAATTTCACCACTTCGCCGACGTAGCGGATGCCCTTTCCCTTGTAGGCATCGGGGCGACGTAGCCCCCTTATATTCGCTGCAACCTGCCCTACTTGCTGTTTGTCATTTCCAGTGACCATGATGGTGGCAACATGGTTGGTTATCGGTTTCTTGTCTCGACTCACCTGTATCTCAACCCCCTCACCGAAGGGAAAGACCACAGGGTGGGAAAAGCCCAAACTGAGATTGAGGGTTTTCCCCTGGACATCCGCTCGAAATCCGATGCCCACAAGATCCAGGTCCTTTCTGAATCCCTCGGTGACTCCCTTAATCGCATTGGCCAGCAAGGAACGAGTCAGCCCGTGAAGGGCCTTGACCGGTTTGTCCTCGCTGTCCCGATGGGCCTGGAGCTCCCGATCCTTCAACTCAACTCGGATAGGAGCCGGGACAGGAGTGGTCAGCGTTCCCCGGGGACCCTGAACCAGGACCTGATTTTTCTCTATGGTGACTTTGACTTCCGCAGGAAGCTCGATTATTTTTCTTCCAACTCGACTCATGATTTCCTCACTCAGTACACTTCACACAGGATCTCTCCGCCCACACCCGCTAATCTGGCCTTCTTGCCGGTCAACACCCCTTTAGAGGTGGAAAGGATGTTGATCCCCAGACCTCCTAGAACTACGGGGATGTCACCCTTTCTGGTGTAAATGCGCCGACCCGGTTTGCTGACCCGCTTGAGACACCGAATGATGGGATCCTTATCCGACTGGTACTTCAGGTGGACCGTCAATGTCGAAAAAGGCTTTGAATGAGTGACGGTATGTCCAAAAATGTAACCTTCTTCCTCAAGAATTTTGACGATCTCAGCCTTGGCCTTGGAAAAGGGCATCTCCACCGTTTCATCCGTAGCCATCTGGGCGTTTCGAATTCGAGTCAAAAGGTCCGCAATCGGATCCGTCATCGACATACTTTATTTCTCCTTAAAGAGGGGCCAGATCGCTACCAGCTGGCCTTCGTGACACCTGGGATGTGACCGGATAGGGCCAGTTCCCGAAAACAAATTCTACACAATTGAAATTTCCGATAAACACTTCGGGCCCGACCACAGCGCTGACAGCGCGAGTAAGCTCGAACTTTAAATTTAGGGGTTTTTCGTTGCTTGGCAATCAGTGATTTTTTAGCCATTCATCCCTTCTTCGTTAGACCGCTAGGGGGCCTCGTTCCTCGGGCCGCGCAAAAGGCATGCCCAGCCCAGCCAACAGAAAACGTCCTTCTTCATCCCCCTTGGCACTGGTCACGATCGTAATGTTCATTCCCCGGATCCGTTCCGATTTCCCCAGGTCCATTTCCGGGAAAATGAACTGATCCGTTATCCCCAGGGTGTAATTGCCATTTCCGTCGAAGGCGCTGGGGGGAAGACCTCGGAAATCACGCACCCGGGGAAGCGCAATGCTCACGAGACGATCAAGAAACTCATACAGCCGATCCCCTCGAAGTGTCACCATAACCCCAATCGGCATCCCTTGACGCAGCTTAAACGCAGCAATGGCCTTGCGGGCCTTTCGGATAATCGGTTTTTGCCCCGTGATAGCAGCCAGTTCGTCTGCGGCGACGTCCAGCAGCTTGGCTTCTTTAATCGCTTCACCCAGACCGATATTGAGCACAATCTTCAACAGCTTGGGAACGGCCATGACGTTTTTGTACTTGAACTCCTCCATCAACGCCGGAATCATCTCCTTTTTATATTTCTCTGCCAGTCTAGTCATGGCTCCTTCTCTTCTTGTCTCTTTCTTCCTTTTTCTCTCTTTTTTCTCTTCTTTCTCTTTTACTTTTGATTTTCTATTTCCCCCGTCGGTACGCTCTCCCGCGTTCCGACCTGTTTCACTTATCTATGGTTCCCCCACACTTCTTACAGATCCGAACCTTTTGCCCATCCGAGAGAAACGTATGCCCAACCCTGGTCGGCTTGCCACACTCCCGGCAAATCACCATCAAGTTGGAGAGGTATATCGGGGCTTCCTTTTCCACAACGCCCCCTTTGATATTTCGTTGAGGATTGGGGCGAGTATGCTTATGCAGCATATTGATTTTCTCCACCACAGCCCGGGCACCCCCCGGGTAAATGCGCAAGACCTTACCCTTCTTTCCTCGATCTCTCCCCGTCAGAACCAGCACCTCATCGTTTTTCTTGATGTGCAACATATTGGCTTCGTGCTTTCCCTATCTTCTATTTCCTACCCCTGAAACACCTGTGGCGTTTCACGGGTTAAAGTACCTCAGGTGCCAGTGAGACGATCTTCAAGAACCGTTTTTCCCGAAGTTCTCGCGCCACCGGCCCAAACACACGGGTTCCGATAGGCTCGTTCTGAGCATCAATGAGAACCGCGGCATTTTCGTCGAATCGAATGTAGGTTCCATCCCGTCGACGGGAATTTTTTCGCATTCGCACAACCACTGCTTTGACTACGGCACCCTTTTTTACGGTTCCATCCGGACTGGCCTCCTTCACAGAAGCCGTGATCACATCACCCAAACCGGCAGAACGCCCTGTGTCCCCACCCAAGGGGTGTATGCAGGACAGTTTTCGAGCGCCTGAGTTATCCGCCACCACCAGCTTGGTCTGCATTTGAATCATGGTTAGCCTCTCGCCTTCTCCAGGATCTCGGCAACAACCCAGCGCTTCCTCTTGCTCAAGGGCCGCGTCTCCTCGATCTTGACCTGATCCCCCACCTGACACTCATTCTTTTCATCATGAGCCATAAACTTACTGGTACGGCGGATGGTCTTCCCGTAAAAGCGATGTTTAAAGAGTCGATCTACCGCCACCACGACAGACTTTTCCATTCCGTTTGAAATCACTCGTCCGATCTTTGTGCCCCTCTTGTTATGTGTCACGCTTTCTCTTTTTCCTTTTCCTTTTCCTTCTGAGTGAGGACCGTTTTGACCCGGGCCAGGTCCCTGCGAACCTTTCGGATTTTCATGACATCTTCCAACTGCCCGGTGGCCTTTTGCAGGCGCAGGCGAAAAAGCTGCTCTGATAAGGCTCCTGCCTCACTCTCGAGTTCCTCTGTGGACATTTCTCTGAACTTTGAAGCTTTCATTTTACGCCGTATCGCCTCACGACCTGGGTTTTTAGCGACAGCTTTTGGGAAGCTAACCGCAGCGCCTCTCGAGCCACCTCGTCGGTCATACCATCCACTTCATAGAGAATCCTTCCCGGTCGAATCACTGCTACCCAACCCTCGGGAGCTCCCTTCCCTTTCCCCATCCGAGTTTCCGCCGGCTTTCGGGTATAGGGCTTATCAGGAAAAATTCGGATCCAGACCTTGCCACCGCGCTTTGCGTGACGAGTAATGGCAATACGAGCAGCCTCAATTTGCCGATTCGAGATTCTTCCTGGCTCCATAGCCTTTAAACCATACTCGCCGAAATCGACAGTGTTTCCCCTGGCCGCCTTACCCTTCAGGCGCCCCTTCTGTTGCTTTCTATATTTCACCTTTTTAGGCATCAACATGATCAGGCTTCCTTAGATTTCCCATAGGGATCGAAGACATCCCCTTTATAGACCCACACCTTCACCCCGATTAACCCAAAGGTGGTAAAGGCTTCGGCAAATCCGTAGTCAATATCCGCTCTAAGTGTGTGTAAGGCCAAACGGCCGTGCAGATACCACTCAGCACGGGCTATCTCCGCCCCATTGAGTCTGCCTGCGCAGCGCACCTTAATACCTTTGCAACCAAACCTGACGGCCGTATCCACGGCCCGGCGCATAGCTCTTCTAAAGGCCACTCGCTTCTCCAACTGCTGGGCAATCGACTCCGCAACCAGTTGAGATTCCAACTCCGGCTTGCGCACTTCCTGAATATTGATATAGACCTCGCGACCCGTTTTGGCCTGGAGATCACTCTTGAGCTTATCGATCTCACTTCCCTTGCGACCGATAATAATTCCGGGACGAGAGGTGTGTACGATAACAGTCAACTTGTTAGCGGCTCGTTCGATCTCGATACGGGATATACCGGCGTGGTAGAAACGACGCTTCAGATCATCCTTGATCTTCAGATCCTCCTGAAGCAATCGCCCATACTGCTTGGTGGCAAACCACCTGGATTTCCAGGTCAGATGATAGCCAAGCCGAAATCCATAAGGATGTACCTTCTGACCCACTTATTCCTCCTCATCCTCTCCATCCGCAACCCGGATGGTGATGTGACTCTGGTGTCTGCGTTCGCGAAAGGCGCGTCCCATGGGAGCTGGACGAACACGCCACTTCCACTTGGTGGCGCCCACATTGACAAAGGCCTCCTTCACAAAGAGATCCTCCAGGCTCACCGTGGAAGATTTCTGCTCTGCGTTGGCAATAGCCGAACGCAGGACTTTTTCAATCGGCTTTGCGGCTCCTTTATGGGAAAACCGCAAAATACCTAATGCCTCCTCAACCTTCTTGCCTCGAATGAGATCGATGACCAAACGGGCCTTCTGACAAGAACCTTTCACGTATTTCGCTGTGGCATGCGCTTCCATCGAACTCTGTTCTCCTCTATCTCAACCTGGCAGACCTTTCAGTCCTGCCGGTATGCCCCTTGAATGTTCTCGTCGGTGAAAACTCGCCGAGTTTGTGCCCCACCATGTTTTCGGTGATGTAGACGGGAATAAATTTCCGGCCGTTGTGCACAGAAATCGTGTGTCCCACCATCTCAGGAATGATGGTCGATCGACGCGACCAGGTCTTGATGACGATCCTTTCATTGGTCTCGTTCAGATGCTTGATCTTCTTCAAAAGATGATCATCCAGAAAGGGTCCTTTTTTTACTGATCTCGGCATTGTCGCTCCTCAGAAACCTGAACTTCCACCGCCTACCTCCTGACCGGTCTGCGGTCTGCGGTCTGTGGTGTGTTGTTACTTCTTCTTGCGCCTACGCACAATAAACTGTTGCGTTCGTTTGTTATTGCGGGTCCTAAAGCCCTTGGCCTTCTGGCCCCAGGGCGAGCAGGGATGGCGGCCACCTGAAGCTTTTCCTTCTCCTCCACCCATGGGATGATCCACCGGGTTCATGGCAACCCCCCGCACCTTGGGCCTTCGGCCCCGCCAGCGCTGAGCTCCTGCCTTCCCGAGAGAAACATTTTCATGGTCCAGGTTTCCAATCTGGCCGACCGTTGCTTTGCACAAAATGTGCACCCTTCGGACTTCTCCGGAGGGCAGCTTGATCTGAGCGTAACTGCCTTCCTTGGCCATCAGCTGGGCTGCCGCACCGGCGCAGCGGGCCATCTGCCCACCCTTTCCCCGGCGAAGTTCGATGTTATGGATAATGGTGCCCATCGGAATGTTGATGATGGGCAAACTATTCCCTGGCACAATGTCGGCGTCGGGTCCGGAAATGACCTGATCTCCAACATTCAATCCCTGAGGGGCTAACATGTAGCGCTTTTCCCCATCCACGTAGTGCAACCGAGCAAGATGCGCGCTGCGGTTGGGATCGTACTCAATGGCAGCGACTGTGGCCGGAATTCCATCTTTGTCCCGCCTATAATCAATGATCCGATAATTGCGCTTGTGACCTCTTCCCCGCCGTCTGACGGAAATTCTGCCCGCGCTGTTTCGGCCACTGATCCGCTTTTTCCCGTGAGTCAGGCTCTTGAGGGGCTTGATGTCGGTCAAACCTTGGTCCGTTTGAACGCTCCGGAATCGAGTCCCTGGAGAAGTCGGCTTGTAGCGTCTAATGCCCATGAGTCCTAAACACCTTCAAAAAATTCAATCGGTTTCTGTCCCGGCTTCAAAGTGACATAGGCCTTCTTCCAACTCGGGCGTCGGCCTTTATTCCGGCCTTGCCTCTTGATCTTTCCTATGAAGTTGGCGGTCCTCACTTTTTCCACCTTAACGTCAAATATCTGCTCCACAGCTTTCTTGATGTTGCGCTTGTTCGCATCTGGGCGCACCCGAAAGGCAATGACCCTTCCCTCACTCAGCTCTTTTTTGAGAGTACTTTTTTCCGTGACATGCGGATAGCGCAGGATGTCGTGAACGGTACTCATCTCTGTAGAACCTCCTGAATACTCAGGATTGCGCGTTTGCTGATCAGCAGGTTGCGGCAGTTGAGCAGATCATACACATTGAGACTCAGCGTGGGCACACACTTCACGTGAGGCACATTTCGAGAGCTCAGGTAGAGATTACGATTCTCCCGATCATCCACCACCAGCACTTTATTACCCAACTCAAGGGTTTTCAGCACTTCCAGGAATTCCTTGGTTCGATGCGATTCCAGAGTGAATTCGTCGACCACGATCAGGTTCTGGTTCTTTAACTTATCGCTCAACACAACTTTCAAAGCACCTCGACGCTTCTTCTTGGGAAAAGCCTGTGTGTAATTTCGGGGAGTGGGCCCAAAAGTTGTCCCTCCTCCTCTCCAGATGGGGCTGCGGATGCTTCCCGCTCTGGCCCGGCCCGTTCCCTTTTGTCTCCAGGGCTTTCTCCCGCCGCCCCGGACCTGAGAACGTCCCTTGGTGGCATGGGTCCCCTTTCGCTGGGCCGCCAGATAGGCTCTCACCGCCTCCCAGACCAAGGTCTCACTGGCCGTGTAGTTGAAGACCTCATCGGACAGTTCCAACTGATCGACCACCTTGTTTTTCAGGTTCCTCACTTCTACTTCGGCCATCGCTCTTGCCACTTATCCGTCAGATTCGGTCTTCTCCGACGTCCCTTTCAAGGCTCGACTGATCGTTACATAGCTACCCCGACTGCCAGGGACGGCTCCCTTAACTACCAGCAAATTGTTTTCTCCATCGATTTCCACGATCTCGAGATTCCGGATTTTACGACGCTTGCCTCCCATTCGCCCAGGCATCTTCGTACCCTTCATCACACGGCTGGGATAAGCACTGGCGCCGATGGAACCGGGTGCCCGGTGAAACATAGATCCATGAGTGGCCTTGCCTCCATGAAACCCATGGCGTTTCATCACGCCTTGAAAGCCCCGCCCGACCGTGTAACCCGAAACATCCACAAAATCGTTAGGCTGAAAAACATTCTGGACCAGGACCTGATCACCCACGTTGAGCTGCTCCTCTTCGCTCTCGGTAAAGGCGAATTCGGTTAAGCGACGGGTTGGCGGGACACCAGCTTTCTTGAAATGGCCCTCGGTGGGTTTCGTGATCCTGGATTTCCTCTTCTCCACCAGACCCAGCTGAACGGAACTGTACCCTTCCTTCTCTACCGTTTTTTTCTGCACAACAACGCAGGGTCCGGCCTGAATGACGGTCACAGGGATAGCTTTCCCTGCCTCGTCAAAGATCTGCGTCATTCCAACTTTTTTTCCCAGCAGGCCCTCTACCATCGCTTATTCCTTTTCTGTCCCGAAGGCTTTGATCTCAACATCAATGGCTGCAGGCAGATCCAACTTCATCAACGCATCTACGGTCTGTGGCGTCGGCTCCAGGATATCCACCAGGCGTTTGTGGGTCCGGATCTCGAACTGCTCTCGTGATTTTTTGTCCACATGGGGAGAGCGCAAGACCGTGTACCGGTTGATGGATGTGGGTAGCGGTATGGGACCGGATACGCGTGCCCCCGTCCGTCTGGCGATTTCCACAATCTCCGCGGCCGAGCGATCCAGGACCCGGTGATCGTATGCTTGCAATCGGATTCTAATTTTCTCGTCGAGCATGAGTTTCGTGCTATCGTGCTTTCGTGAGTTCGTGCTTTCGTCTTCTCAGAAATGCACGACCTCACTGACGATTCCCCTCCTGTCTCCTAGTCCACAATCTCTGAAATAGTTCCGGCTCCCACGGTGTGACCGCCTTCACGAATGGCAAAGCGCAGTCCCTTCTCCATGGCGATCGGGGTAATGAGTTCCACATCAACCGAGACGTT
>Ga0209987_10000833_pt1 | contig 16397 bp, 16 predicted proteins | sample N074metaG_FD_182134 | JGI IMG/M metagenome (GOLD analysis project Ga0209987, IMG submission 182134) | Deep subsurface microbial communities from Kermadec Trench to uncover new lineages of life (NeLLi) - N074 metaG (SPAdes) (version 2) | ecosystem: Environmental > Aquatic > Marine > Ocean trench... | reverse complement strand
TCACGATCAGAGTATGCGATCGCATAATGGAATTTAATGCCCCTTGCCATCATCGCCTGATCCGCTTCGGCGATCAGATCTTCGTGGCCTTCACCGAGAATCGCTCCGATGTTCCGAATATTCGGGTCCATCCTGCGCCAGGCCTCGACTTGCAGGTCCAGCGGCGGCAATACCGCGACGCCCTTGACCTTGTCTGAGACCAAGCGATTCTCCTGAACGTTGAAGACCTGGCTGAATACCACCGGAACCGTCGCAAAAGATTTCGCGAGTTTCGCGGCATTCAGCCCGATTGCAACTACGAACTGCGCATTCGAATCTGCAATTGCGGCAAACACCTGCCGGGCTGATCTGTTTCCGTCAGCCAGTTCATAAATTTGGTAATCCTCCAGAAAGGGAAGCAGTTTCAAAGAAATATTTGTGTACGCTGGCTTGGAATCGCTCAGCACGATTGCCACACGTGCGGAGACGGGCTCGGGCACTGCCGGTGTTCGAATGATTGGTGGCAGTTGAGCGACGGGTGCATCGTCAATTGCCGGAGCGGGTTCCGGTTCGGGAATTGTCGTAACAACAGGCGGTGGCGGTTTAGGCAATTCCAGTGCGCAACCTGACACAACCAGCAATAGGAAAACCAGCGATGACCTCAGGATCACTCGCTGCAGAAATTCTGACTTTTCCCTTCGAAAGAACTTCGCCATGCGCAGAATTTATCTAGTGTTTTGGACCTCCAGAGCAGGCTGTCCAATGCTTCCATTCACAAGACAGCGACTATATCAGTCGTGTGTTTTTTCGCGGTGATGCGTGTCTCACTTGAATACAGATTGAACATAATGTGACGGGAACCGGCCACCCGAATATTTCACGAGCAGCCCGGTCGCGGACGATCTCGGGCAGCGTACTATTGTCCTAAAAAATAGTGGTAGGAAAAACCATCCCCGTGCCGACGAATCGGGAGCGATTTTGCAATTACGTAAATCCCAGCGGCTGCCGGGAAAATATATACGATCGCGTTAGCTCTCGTCGTTCGAGGCACCAGTTTCAGTCAGGAGCTTTTTCAGCTCACCTGAGTGATACATCTCGACCACGATGTCACATCCGCCGACAAGTTCGCCGTCAACATAGAGTTGCGGAAAAGTTGGCCAGTTTGAATACGTCTTGAGGCCTTCCCTGATTTCCGGCTCTTCAAAAATATTGACGTACGAAAATGGCCTGCCGATCGCCTTGAGCGCTGCGACTGTTTGGCCAGAAAAACCACACTGGGGAAAATCGGGCGTACCTTTCATATAGACCAGAATGGGATTGCTCTCGAGTTGCTCTTTGATTCTTTCGTTTATGTCCACTTTTGCGCTCACCTGAATGTAATGGCTGCAGAACCGACTCAATATAGGTTCGACCGCCCGGATTTCAATATCGTTCAAAGATTTGTGTTGACCATGATCCGGTTTCTTACGCTGTTGACGTCATCGGTACCGGTGGCGATCTGCACGGCGCGATCACGGGCCGGAAAACTGCCTACCGTACCACTCAGGGTAACATTTCGGTCAACGGTCCTGATGCCGATTGCGTATTGACTGAGCGTGGAATCAGCACCGAATCTGCGCCTGATCGTCGCCGAGATCGTATTGTCCGCAGCAACTTGTGTGCTGCTTCGTTGATCTGTCGACATCCCACCGTCGCCCGACGACGCGTCGCCAAGCAGCAATGACGTGCAGGCTGGCAGACTCAGTAGCATCATTGCGGCAATCAAAACACGCACCCCGGCTCCCGTCGAATTGCCCTGGCAAACGTGATTATACGTCAGTGTCCTGTCTATGGCAGACGATTGGGCAAGGAGCGCACCACCAGCCATTGCTGCTTCGCTGTCATGCTCGACCACGCCACGATCTCATGCAGCGTGCGTTTGCAGCCAATACAGACCTTGTGGTCATTCAGCGTACACACCTCATTGCAGGGAGAATCCGGAAAGCCAGGACGTGGCGGGCGAGCGGACACAGTTGGCATGAACAATCCGGCTGCTGTGAAAAGCCGCGATTATGCAACTTTCTCCAGTTAATTCAAATATTTAAACTGCCACTCCTGCATTCCACTAGCAGGCTGTTGAAAAACGCAGTTTTTCTGCAGCCTGCTAGACGGTACAGGGATATACCGGCATTTTTGATGGCTGCAAGCCATTGAAAATGGGAGCCATTCGAAAACCACGTTGCCAGACAGGACGTCTCAATGCCGCGGAGTGCAGGGATGCACAAGAGCGGCGTTCGGATGGCGATGTTGAAAAAGCCATGGACGGCTTTTTCAACAACCTACTAGAACAGCAACAGGCCAATCAATTCCTGCAAAGCAGGTATTGACCCACTATAATGGCCGGGCAGAACAACCGAAGAAGAACAACGGGCGATAACGCTCCAGTATTCCTGCCGGAGAAAACGAAAATGAATCCACTAAATAGTGTCAAAGGTACCATCATTGCTGGTTTTGTCGTGGCGATCATCATATTGCTGCTTACCGGCGACAATCCGATGACAGCCATGGGTGCAGCCAAAGGTAGCTCCATCATCATCTGGCTACATGTACTCGCGGGCATCATTTGGATCGGCTTGCTGTACTACTTCAACTTCATACAGACACCGGCACTGGCTGATGCTGCGGCCGACGACGGCGGCCCCGGTGGCGCGGGAATCACCAAATACGTTGCGCCGCGAGCGCTGTTCTGGTTTCGATGGAGCGCCCTGGCGACGTGGCTGACGGGCGCCGCATTCCTGCTGCACAGCGCCAAAGGCTCGCTTGCCGGCGCGTTCATGCTGGGCATGGGTGGCGAAAACGTTCACGCCTACAACATGACGATCGGCATCGGCGTCTGGCTGGGCACAATTATGCTGCTCAATGTCTGGGGGCTGATCTGGCCGAATCAGAAAAAAGTGCTGGGTATGGTCGAGGCGAGTGCCGACGAGATTGCGAAAGCGAAGAAAATTGCGTTTATCGCTTCGCGCACCAACACGCTACTGTCCATTCCGCTGATCATGAGCATGGTTGGCGCAGGCCATGGTTTCTTCATGTAGCAAGATTATTTCGTAACTTTGCAAAAGCCCGGCCGCGCGCCGGGCTTCTTTTGTCTGGCACTGAACCATGAATGATCAACTTGCAGCCGCCATCATCGCAAATGTCAGCGCAGCGCTACAGGAAGACCTGGGCAGCGGTGACAGAACGGCAGAACTGGTGGCGGAATCAACCGCGGCAACAGCGAGCATTATATGTCGAGAGCCAATGACACTGGCAGGTCAGCCCTGGGTGGACGAAGTCTATCGCCAGCTTGATCCGGCCATCGCAATTCAATGGCTTGCCAACGACGGTGATCATCTGCCTGCTGACGCAGAAATTTGTGGACTGACCGGCGCCGCGCGATCCTTACTTAGCGGAGAGCGTACCGCGCTGAATTTTCTGCAGACCTTATCCGCAACGGCGACGATAACATCCCGCTATGTCGATGCAGTCGCCAATTTCAAGGCCAGGATTCTCGACACCAGGAAAACCATTCCCGGCCTGCGTCTGGCGCAAAAGTATGCGGTCCGCTGTGGCGGTGGCAACAATCACCGAGTAGGTCTTTTTGACGCAATCCTGATCAAGGAAAACCACATCACCAGCGCTGGTGGCCTGGCGGCTGTCATGCGTAACGCGAACGAGCAGCACGGCAATCTGCCGATCGAGATTGAAGTTGAATCCGTCACTGAATTGCAGGATGCACTTCGCGCCGGCGCTGATCGTTTGTTACTCGACAATTTTGATATCGCGGATTTACAACGTGCCGTTGAGCTCAATCACAAGGAAGGCGAGCCGCCGGCGGACCTCGAGGCATCTGGAGGTTTGACCTTGGAAGAAGTTGTCAAAGTCGCGGAAACCGGCGTCGATTACATTTCGGTCGGCGCGCTGACCAAGAACGTCCGGGCGATAGATTTGTCGATGCGTTTCCGCTACGACTCGTAGGTGCCCGGCTGACCGGGCGATATTCGTTGTTAGGAGAGGCACCGAGGAATCGTAGGAGCCCGGCCCACCGGGCGACAATCATTGAACGGCATGATTGCAAATCATGCCGTTCAATGATTGTTAGGCATGAATCAACCACTCCCAACGAAAGAATATCGCTCGCCGGGGCGAGCTCCTACAATTGTTCAACCATCTCCGGACGACGCTCGAGGTGATCGGTAACCGCCTCGTAGGCCAGCGCAAATTCCAGCACTTTTCGGTCGTGCCCCATGCGGCCGATGAATTGAATGCCCATCGGGCGGCCTTCGTCGTCAAAACCTGTCGGCAGATTGACCACCGGCTGGCCGGAGAGCGTTCCGCCAATGACTACTTCCATCCAGCGATGATAAGTGTCCATCCGCTTGCGGTTGATTCGATCCGGCCAATGAATTTCTTTCGAAAACGGAAATACCTGCGCGGTGGGTACTGCCAGAATGTCGAAGTGAGCAAATTGGGCCAGCAGTGCCCGGTACCAGTCTGAACGGGCCAGAGCAGCTGTGGCGACCCGTGATGCAGGCATATCGAAACTCCCTTCAATCTCCCAGATCACCTCCGGTTTAAGTAGTTCGCGTTTCTCCGGATCGTCGTACAGCGGCTTGGAGCTGCCAAGCGCCCAATGCCGAAATGTCAGCCAGGTTTGCCAAAGGCGCGCCATGTCAAAGTCGGGCTTGCAAGGTTCGACAACCGCGCCGTGCTCTGTCAGGCCATTCAGATTCGATTCGCACAGGTCAAGCAAACCGCGTTCCATTTCTAAGTATCCGTCGTAGTCGCGCATCCAGCCGATGCGGTAGCCCACGAGACTTTCCTTTCGGAATTTATCAGATGAAGGAATCGTGTCTCTCAGGCTTAATGGCGCGCGGGAGTCGTAGCCGGCCATCGTGCCAAGCAGTCGAATAGTGTCCTCGACGTTGCGACCCATCGGTCCGTCGGTCGCTAACTGGCTGTAGAAGAGATCATTGCTGGGTACGGTGGGCACCCGTCCCTGGCTTGGACGAAAACCGATTACGTTGTTGAAAGCGCCCGGGTTACGCAATGATCCCATCATATCGCTGCCATCCGCCGCCGGTAACATGTGCGTTGCCATGCCGCACGCAGCGCCGCCACTGCTGCCGCCCGCCGTCAGGTTCGGGTTGTAGGCATTGCCGGTTACTCCATGAACCGGGTTATAACTTTGGGATCCGAGTCCGAACTCTGGCGTGTTGGTCTTGCCAATGAATATGGCACCCTCTGCGCGTATGCGCGCAATGTGCAGATCGTCTTCCTGAGCAACGGTACCCGCATAAATCGGGGAACCCAAACTGGTTTGAAGCCCTTCGGCGTTGGCCAGATCCTTGACGGCATGTGGCATGCCATGCATCCAACCCCAGTACTTGTCCTTGGCCAGCGCTTGATCAGCGAGTTCAGCCTGCTTAATCAGCTCATCGTCCTCAACCATGCTGACGATTGCGTTGTATACCGGGTTGTAGCGCTGAATTCGCTCAAGGTATGCCTGCATCACCTCGACGCAACTGATGTCGAGCTGCCTGATCGCCACCGAGAGAACCGAAGCACTCATGTCGGTCGGATCCGACGGCAAATCGGTGGCGGCAATAGATTTCTCGCCGATCGCCATCAGGATACCTAATCCGCTCGCGCCACCCATAAACTCTCGCCTGTCCATTCAAGTTCACCTTAACCATTCGATCATCGCTAAAGCACTGCCCTGACCGCGAGAAACAGCACGGAAGGTGCCAGCAGACAGCCAACACCCGTATAAAAAGTTGCAGTCATCGCACCATAGGGCACCAGCTTGGGATCCGTCGCCGCCAGACCACCGGCGACCCCGCTGGTTGTGCCCATCAGTCCGCCATATATCAATGCTGCATGCGGCGTATTAAGGCCTATCCGCGGTGCAACGAATGGCGTGCCGATCATGACAAGCACCGACTTGGTGAGGCCCGCCGCCACGCTTAGCGCAATGATGTCGGAACTGGCGCCGAGCGCAGCACCAGTCACTGGCCCAACTATGTAAGTTGCAGCACCGGCGCCAATGGTGCTGATCGCGACCGGATCCGTATAACCGAACGCGACGGCGACCACCGCGCCAACGACGAACGACAATACAACACCGATGACAACCGAGATGGCACCGACGAATCCCGCCTGCTTCAATGCGCTTACGTCAGCGCCGAATGCAGTCGCAACGATCGCAAAATCGCGAAACATGGCGCCGCCCATGATGCCAACACCGGCAAGCAACGATATATCGGCAAGTCCCTGGCTGCCACCGGTCATCGATCCGCCAACCCAGGCGAGCACGAGACCGAGCGTGATCGCGATAGCCGAGCCGTGAATATGACCGCGGGTCAGCCTGGCCGAGATCTGGTAGGAAACCCACACCAGGAAGCCGACAAATACGAATGCCGTAATCAGTCCATTCTTTGCGAGGACCGCGCTCAGGGCGTCAAGAATCACTCCGCCCACCTTTGCCGATGCGATCAAGCACCGGGATCATTGCGAAACTGGCGGCGACAGCGGCGACGCCGGCGATAATCGCCATCCAGCCGCTTGATAGCGCAGCAATCACGTTCTGCTTGGCAGCCATGGCCACGACGATCGGGATATACATCGCACTCCAGAAGCCGATGCCGCTTTCCGTTATAGGATTGAGCCTGAATTTTTGAGACGAGAGATTGGCCAAGAAAAGCAGGAGCAACATGGCGATACCAACACCGCCGACGTTTGCCTGTACACCGATCAGTTCGCCGAGAACATCGCCAACGAAGACACCCACGAGCATGCAGAATGACAACAGGGCTACACCATAGATCACCATTGCCTTTTCTCCTTATTCTTAGGTCCCTGGTGGCTGTTCGTTTTATGATGCCCCCAATAACGAAAAAATGCGATGGGAATAATCGATGGGCACGGGGGACTTCAATCTTTACTCTCACTTTCACAGGCAGTTCATCAAACATGCCGATGATGAATTGATGTGTACTGAGCAGGACCGAAGCTACCGCTACTCTGATATCGATCAGCGGTCGGCACAGTTTGCCCGGTTCCTGACGGACCTGGGCGCCTCGCCCGGGGATCGCATCTCCGTCCAGGTTGAAAAATCGCCGGAATCCCTGTGCCTGTACCTCGCCTGCCTGCGAGCCGGATTGGTCTTTCACCCGCTGAATATGAGCTACAAGAGTGGCGAACTCGATTATTTCCTGGGAAACGCGGAGCCGACTGTCGTCATATGTGATGCGCTTAATGAAGACACGATCCGGCCGATCACCAACGCCGCCGGAATCGATCATTTGCTGACACTCAATGCAGATGGCGGCGGCACGCTGCCCGATAACGCAAACCAATTAGCGGCGGAATTCGCTACCGTGTACCGGGACGCGGACGATCTTGCTGCACTTCTGTATTCGTCGGGCACCACCGGCGTGCCGAAGGGAATCATGCTGACGCATTGCAACCTTCTCAGAAATACCGAGGCGCTGGTCGAGGCCTGGGGATTCGCCGAAGCGGACCGGCTTCTGCATGCATTGCCGATCTTTCATGTGCATGGCCTGTTTGTTGCCATCGGCTGTGCTTTGCTCAGTGGTGGCAGCATGCGCTGGTTGCCCGCTTACGATGCAAAACAGGTCATTAAGTTTTTGCCCGAATGTACGGTCCTGATGGGCGTGCCAACCTACTACACGCGATTGCTGGCAGAAGACGCATTTACGGCGAAGGTCGCCGAGAATATTCGCTTGTTCGTATCCGGCTCGGCGCCGCTACTGGAAGAAACCTTTGTCGAATTTGAACAGAGAACCGGGCAACGGATTCTGGAGCGATACGGAATGACGGAAACCAATATGAATACGTCGAATCCCCTGCACGGCCAGCGCAAACCCGGCACGGTCGGCCCGCCATTACCGGGTGTCGAGGTACGTGTTTGCGACGACGATGACAATGTTCTTGATATGGGTGAGATAGGTAATCTGCAGGTTCGCGGTGCGAATGTCTTCGCCGGCTACTGGAAAATGCCTGACAAGACCGCGCAGGACTTTACGAACGACGGTTATTTCAATACCGGCGACAAGGGACAGATCGACAGCGATGGCTATGTATCGATCGTCGGTCGTGCCAAGGACGTCGTAATTACAGGCGGGCTGAATGTGTATCCGAAGGAAATCGAACTCTTCATCGACGACCTGCCTGGCGTAAAGGAATCAGCGGTAATCGGCGTTACCCATGCAGACTTTGGCGAAGCGGTTGTCGCCGCCGTGGTGCTGGTTGAGGGCGGCCAGTTAAGTGAAAGCGACATCATCAATACCGCAAGAGAAAAGCTCGCGAACTTCAAGGTGCCAAAACGCGTGGTCTTTATCGATGAATTACCCCGCAACTCGATGGCGAAAATACAAAAGAACGTACTGCGTGAAACTTACAAAGACCTCTTTTCCTGATATGAAAATATCGCTCGCTGGGGCGAGCTCCTACGAAATTATTCTATTATTTTCGGGCGTCGGAACCAACAAGATCTCGTAGGAGCTCGCCCCAGCGAGCGATCACAATCTCAGGCGACAGCGCGGGTCACGGCTTTCGGTTCAGAGACACCATAGCCTTGTGCGTAATCGATGCCCATGCCCTTGAGCATCGTGATAATTTCTTCGTTTTCTGCGAATTCGGCGATCGTTTTCTTGCCGGTGAGATGGCCAATCTCGTTAATCGAGCGAACCATCTCCCTGTCAATCGGGTCATGCAGGATCTCTTTGACAAAACTGCCGTCAATTTTCAGAAAGTCGACGGGAAAATGTTTGAGATAGCCGAATGATGAAAGCCCTGTTCCGAAATCGTCGAGCGCAAATTTGCAACCGAGTTCCTTGAGCGCATTGATGAAACGGTTCGCCTGGGAGTAGCTCGCGATGGCCGCCGTTTCCGTGATTTCAAAGCAAATCTTGGTCGCGTCGAGCCCACTCATCTGGAACTGCTCCATGACGAACGGCAGAAACTTTTCATCTACGAGACTTTGCCCTGAAAGATTGATAGAGCACAGCACCAGGCGCTCTCTCTCGTCGGCTTCGGAGACCAGCCAGCGGAATGCATTCTTGATTACCCAGCGATCGATTCTCGGGGTAATGCTGTAACGCTCGGCCGCTTCGATAAAAAGACCCGGCGCGATGATGCCGCCAGACTCATCTCGCATACGCAATAGAATCTCGTAATGCGCGCCATCTTCTTCCGTTTGCAGCGGCATAATGGTCTGACGGAACAGCTCAAAACGATTATCTTCCAGCGCGTTGTTGATGCGAGCCGCCCACTGCATTTCGCGGCGGCGACGCATCAGTTCGATGTCATTTTCCTGGAAGCTGTGAATTCGGTTTCGTCCGGCTTCCTTGGCCGCGGTACAGGCGCTGTCCGCCGCACTCAACAATGCCGCCACGTCTTCGTTATCGGCGGCGATCGGCACCACACCAATGCTCACCCCGAGACGAAAACTACGATCGTCCCACATGAATTTGAACTCGCTGATCGCCACCCGCAGCACCTCGGCTGTTTTCAAGGCTTCATCGAGACTACAGCTTTCCAGCAAGACGCCAAATTCGTCACCACCGAGCCGCGCCAGCGTGTCCCGCCAGCGAATCTTCGACTTGAGTAAAGCGCCCAATTGTCCGAGCAATGCATCGCCCGCGCTGTGACCGCAGGAATCGTTGACGATCTTGAACTGATCGAGGTCGAGGTAGCAAAGCGCGTAGGATGCCTCCCTGGCCTTGGCGCTTTTCAGCGCCCGTTCAAGCCGCGACTCGAACTCCGCACGATTAACAAGACCTGTCAGGATATCGTGACTGGCGTGGTAACTCAGACGCCGGTTCAGTTCGCGGGATTCACTGACGTCGTGGAAAACAAGTACACCACCCGTAACTTCACCTTTGCCGTCGCGAATCGGCGATGCTGTACTCTCTATATACAGTTCATTGCCATCGCGACGGATGAGTAATGTCGGACGCACCGATTTGATGGATCGGCTACGCCGAATCGCCACGGCTAATGGATTCTCAAGTGGCTCACAGGTTTCTTCGTGAAAGCCACGGAATATTTCGTCGATCGGACGTCTGTTGGCATCGTCGACCTTCCAACCCGTCAATTCCTCTGCGACCGGATTAATGTATTCGACATTGCACTCAGCATCGGTCGTGATAACGCCGTCACCGATTGACCGCAAGGTAATCTGAGCGCTTTCTTTTTCTCGAAACAGCGCTTCCTCATAAAGCTTGCGTTCCGTGATGTCGACTTCGACTCCCAGCAAGCGAATCAATCGGCCTTTCTCGTCCTGGCGCGCTTTCGCGCGACTGGTCATCCAGCGCCATTCGCCATTTTGGTGCTTCATGCGATGTACGCTTTCGAAGAATTCGGTCTTGCCGTCGAGATGTTCACGCATTTTCGCCTGAACCCTGGCCATGTCGTCCGGGTGTACAAGGCGATACCAGTCCGGCAGCACGTCTTCCTGATCTTCAGGGTAGCCGAGCATGGCTTTCCAGCGGCGGGAGAGCTTGATGCGTTTCGACTGACCGTCAAAATCCCAGATGCCGTCATTGGCAATCAGATTGACCAGCGAATTACGCTCCTCCATCTCCTCGAGCAAATCGATGACGCGCATGCGCTCCAATCCGGAGGCGAGTGAGGCGCCAATCAACTTCGTTAACAAGTGCAGGTTGGCGTCCCAGGTTTCGACCGGGCGTTCGTTTGCCAGTGCGAGGAATCCCGCGACCTCGTCGCGAACCGAAAATCCGATGATCAATGCTGAGCCAATTTTCAATTCGGCCAGGCGCGCCATTTCCGCCGCAGCGCTCTTCGGTCCTGCATCGGTATCCGTGATTCGATGACTCGCAGATGATCGAGGCGCTTGCTGAGCCACGGCCAGTCATCCAGTGATTCGCCGGTCAATGCGTCAGGATTGCAGGCGGAAAATACGGAACTCGACGAAAGCACCGTTTCGATACCAGACAAGTCAGCACTGAACAGCACCAGGAATGCCGCGTCGCAACCCGTCGCGTCCGGCAACTCGCCAATGTTGTCGCTAAGCTGGTCTTTGAACCGATCCTGGTCCAGGCGCTGGACGTTTACGGCGATCTTGGTTTGGAGAGCATCCACGGCACCACGGTTGCGCTCGCCAGGTGTTAGGCGTCGGCGCACTACGGATGCCGGTCCTGATGATTTGCTGCGAGACGGTGTGGTCATTCAGCCGCCTATTGCTGTAAGAGAGCCATCAATAGTTTAACTCGATCATTCCGATAGCCGCGCCATTTAACCTATTACCAACAAATTCAATGGTGCATGGATGATGGCTGCGCATTTTGACATGTTACCGCAGGAATACAAGGTAAGTCCCTGTTTTTTTTGCGTTCTTGCTCTTGTCCACTCCGACATCTTCGCTGTGCACGCCACCTCGCCCGTGCCTCGCGTCAACGCGTCCCCGGGTGCCGCGTTATAGCCAGGTAACCAATGCGCTCTTGGAAAGGAGATCAGAAATGAACGAAACAATTAGCCGCCACCCTGGTGGTGTCGAAAACCGGACAATGTGGATGTCGGTAGCGCTTATGTTGATTGCGCTTGCGCTGTCTGCCTGTAGTGGCGGTGCTGGTGTGAGCAATTCTATGGAAGCACCCGCTGTCGCCGAATGCAATCCTGCCGATCCGGGCACTGCCGGCGAATGCGGCACCCTGATCATCGGCTTGACTGACGCTGATGGCGAATTCTTAAGTTACACCGTCGATGTGCTGTCACTGATTCTCGAAAAGGCTGATGGCACCGTCATCGAAGTATTGCCGAACGCCACACGCATCGATTTCGCACAATATGTAGACCTGACAGAATTTATTTCCGTCGCAACTGTGCCACCTGGTGTATATGTTGCCGGCACAATCCAGCTTGACTATACGAATGCCGAGATCATCGTTGAAGATGGAGATGTGGCCAAGGATGCAATTGTTGTCGACGTCGATGGAAATTCGCTCGGGCAAACGGAATTGAAAATCAAGCTGTCGGATCGTGACCAGCTTTTCATTAACCGAGCAACGACGTCGCTGCTGACGATCGACTTCGATCTCGATGCGTCGCATACGGTAGACATCGGCTCGACACCGGCTATCGCAACGGCCGAACTCTTCATCATTGCGGAACTGGATCCGGTTGATACCAAGGAAATACGCGTTCGCGGCCGGTTCATGGAAGCGAACGAAGCAGAAATGTATTACGTCGTCGCACTGCGGCCGTTTTACGACAAGGTTGGTGATTTCGGCCGGATGAAAGTATTCGTCACGATCGACAGCAACTGCGAGGTTAACGAGGCAGAATTTTCCGGCGTCGAATGTTTGCGGGCACTTGAAGCCGCCGGCCAGGGCACATTAACGGTCGCCCAGGGAACATTGAATGTCGCCGAGCGGCAATTCACGGCGAATTTCATACTGGGTGGCAGCAGTGTGCCGGGCAACGGCACGGATGCCGTCAGAGGACATGTCATCGCCCGCATGGACAATGCGCTTGTCGTCCGCGGCGGCACTGTCATCCTGAGCGACGCGGCCAGTTCATTCTTCCGCGACGATGTCACTGTGACGGTCGGACCCAACACGAAGGTCTACAAGACCTACAAATTCGACCGGCCGCTACTTGCCATTGCCGATCGCCTGCTCGACATCAGCGCCATCTCTGTTGGCCAGAAAATCACTGTCCGCGGCACCGTGACCGCAAATGATGAAGTCGGCGTTCACATCGATGCGACCGAAGGTGCTGTCGTCCTGCACATGACGCACCTGAATGGCATCGTCAACTCGATCTTGCCCGGACAAATCGATATCGATCTACACTCACTGGGTGGACGCAGGCCGGGAATCTACAACTTTACCTGCACCGGTGGTTGTGAGCCGTCGACTGATGCGGATCCGGACAACTACGAAGTTTCCACCGACAATTTGCTGCTGGATGCTCAAGCCGCTGGAAAGCCGGTATCGGCCTGGGGCTTCGTGAATGAGTTCATGGGCGCGCCGCCGGATTTCGAAGGCCGCACGATCATCGATTACTCGGATGTTCGCAGCGCACTTGGCGTGGGCTGGGGTGCAGCAGGAACGACAACCCCGTTCATAATGATGGACTTAAGTGGCTTGCTGCTCGACAACCAGAACGAGGACATCAATCAGCGCCACTTCATCAAGCAGGGTCCGGTCCTCATCGACCTGACCACACTCGATTCGAATACCGTGATCGCACCACGTGAGACCGGCCGCAAGCTGTTTGCCGTCAAGACGACCGACAGCCTGCAGCTTTATGCTGACTTTGAGGACTTCCTCGCTGCGCTGACGATCTCGCTGGACGGTGTGAATGCAGCACGATCGATGTACGCACGAGGACATTACAACGCGGATACCAATGTATTCACGGCGTATAAGATCTTCGTCTACATTCTTGCGCCGTAGGGACCCTCTTAGTCACTTTATCGGAATGCCGGGCAAGTTCATTCCCCCGCAAACCCGGCTCCACCCCCGTACAGAAATGTGCGGGGGTTCTTTTTTTCCCCGGAGGATGCTGCAATGCGAGTCCGGCCCGAATTGCCTACTGAGGCTGTATGTGGAAGTCCTTGAGATCGGGTGGTACGACCGGCCGCTCTTCGGGTTTGTCCAATTGCGGAATCCATGCATAAGGAACGCGGTGCGCCCGGTAGATCGTATTCCTGGTCGGAATTTCCGTACCGAAGAATGGGCTGATGTACTCCCAGACAATTTCCCCGTCCGTCGTTACCTCGATAATCCGGCCGCCGGCGCCTTCGTTGATCATCGTATTGCCGTTTGGCAGACGCTGTGTGTTGCTGACGTAATGACTGAAAAACCGAAAGTGTTCAATGCCGGAAACCGAGTACTCCCAGACTTTCTCCAGGGTCACCGGGTTGAATTCCAGCACCCTTGATGAATCTCGGCGAACTGAAGCACGACCGTTGGGTGCAGCCGGATTCGCCCAGCCATAACCGCCCGAACCACCATTATCAAACACCATGAGATTGCCGGCCCCCGGAAGGCCTTTTGGAATAATGTGTGGATGATGCTGGCCGATTATCTGGCCGAGCTCACTCATCGCTTTGGTCTGCGTGTAGTCCGGGCCGATTCGCCAGGCGATCGCACCCGCCCGGTCAATGATGGCGATGAAATTCGCATTGCGAGCGCTGATCAGAACATTATCGGGATTAAATCGTTCATCACCATCGTCAAACCACTTGTTGGGCCCGACGTATGACGCGGCGTTAATGTGTAACCAGTCTGCAGTTTGCCTGTCCTCGTGCACGTTGACGGAGCGATAGATAGCGTTTCGTGCATCTTCCGAAAAACCGAACTCATCGACGTGATCGCTGGCCAACCATTCCCATAGAATCTCGCCGTCCCAGGAGACTTCGATGATGAAATCGTCCTCAAGTACTTTGTCGGTAATCCCGGGGTTGGTCACATTCTTGTGGGCAAGGATGAGCGTGCTGCCTCTGTCCGTAGCAGGCTCCATCTCCGGGGCGTAGTAACCGACCGGGTTACCCTCGCGCTGCCAGTCATGATGCAGACGGCCGGCCCACACCGTCTCTCCATCTTCGGTCTTGACTTCTTCAGTGCGGTCAAAGCGCCATACTTCGCGCCCTTCCCAGTCTATTTGAATGATTGCGATCGATTCCTGATGGGGTTCGCGTGGCGTGTCGCCACCCACAACGAATCCGCCAGGAAGTATCCTGGCCGGGCTGGGCACCGCAGAGATTTCGGTGAACACGCGCAACACATTGCCGTTCATGTCGATCAGGACCGCACCCTGCTCGTCGATCGTGTCGAAAATAACGTAACCACTCCATGCCTTGTCCGGCTGATAGATCGTCGTCCCTGTCGGGTAGACAGATGGAAACGCGTTAAACCGGGCCGGAGAGAAGACTAATATCAGACCTACGGCGGCAACACAGGCAAATTTGCTCGTGCACTTCATCTGGGACTCCCCCTGCTTATTCTTTGTTAAACGTCAAGCTCGATCTCGATATCGGCCAGAATGCCGCGAATCATTTCGATGGATTCTTCGTAACGCGGCACGATGCAATTTTGTAGTCTACTGACTTTTGTCATGCAAAGCGGAACTCGGGGTCGGACCCCGGAGTCGAACCAAGGACTTCCACATTACGAATGTGGCGCTCTACCTTGCGCTACGCGTCCCGCTATACCGGCAACGTAGACACTATATTAGATGGTGCCGGTACTCGGAGTCGAACCAAGGACTTCCACATTACGAATGTGGCGCTCTACCAACTGAGCTATACCGGCAAATTGAATAATTTTCGCTGCCATCCCTGGCTCAACACCGCAATTCTAAACACACCGGCCACGTCGTCCTGACGTGGCGTGCGCCGGGCCGAAGCAGCGCTTCGGCCGTATCCGGCTCACCCAGCTGAGCTATACCGGCATATTTGGCGGCCGCGAGTATAACGCCGCCGAAAATATTCGGCCAGCGCCACATTCTATTGAGTTTGATCGCGCGCTGGGGCGCGCTCCTACCGCCGTTTGTTACGCACGCGGATCAGTACTTCGACACTTTCCTGTTCGGTGCCCTTGGGGAGTGGCGGCAGACCTTTGATGCTGACCTGGCTGTCGGGGATGTCGGTCAGTTTGCCCGATTCGACGTGAAAAAAATGATGATGAGCATGGGTCGTGGAGTCATAGAATTTGCGGCTCGAATCGACGTTTAATTCCTTCACGAGGCCCTGTTGGCTAAATAACTTCAAGGTGTTATAGACGGTCGCCTTGGACACACAACTGCGCCTGCTATTGAGTTTGTCGATGATTTGGTCGGCTGACAAATGTTGCGGCCGGGCCAGGAGAATCGATGCCACTTCAATTCTCTGCGATGTCGGCATGACGCCATACTGCTTCAGTTTCTGGACGATTTCCTTTCGGGACATGGCGCTATGCTCGCGAAATCAGGTAGTTGAGGAGTATAGACCAATTCCAGACCGGTTTACTCAATCGGCAGACTTTGCCGACTTTTGCGACTCAATAGTCGGCTTGATTTGAACTAGCCTCGGGTCATCAAACAAGGAGGTTTGCGATGGTGATCCGGCGCGCAGCAGGTGGCTACAGCCTGTACGAACTCATCATTACGATTGGTCTGATTGCCCTGGTAATGTCATTGGGCCTGCCATCGTTCGGCAAGATTTTGGCGAATCATCGCCTGAAAGCTGAGGTCGATGCCCTGTTCCACGCCGTCCATCTCGCTCGAAAGGAGTCCGTGGTTCGCCGCCGTGCTGTGACCCTCTGCCCCTCGCCTGACGGGCAAAACTGCGAGCCGGGATTCGACTGGTCGGACGGCTGGATAATGTTCGTCAACCTGGACCGGGATTCGCCGGCAACGCGCGATTCCGA
>Ga0209987_10000831_pt1 | contig 16409 bp, 12 predicted proteins | sample N074metaG_FD_182134 | JGI IMG/M metagenome (GOLD analysis project Ga0209987, IMG submission 182134) | Deep subsurface microbial communities from Kermadec Trench to uncover new lineages of life (NeLLi) - N074 metaG (SPAdes) (version 2) | ecosystem: Environmental > Aquatic > Marine > Ocean trench... | reverse complement strand
CGCCTCGTTCCGATTGACCGGCCGCCGGGTATTCCGCATGGCGCCACTGCACCACCACTTCGAGCAGAAAGGCTGGGCCGAACCGACCATCGTGATTCGCTTCTGGATCATCGCCTCGATCCTGGCGCTGGCGGGTCTGTCGACCCTGAAGCTGAGATGAGGGAGCGGGACTGGTGATCGATCTCAGCTTCTTCGGCGGCCTCCCGGTCGCGGTCCTCGGGCTCGGCAAGTCCGGGCTTTCGGCCGCGCGCACGCTTCGGGACGGCGGCGCCGAGGTCTGGGCCTGGGACGACAACGAGGACCGGCGCGCCGCGGCCCGCGAGCAGGACATCCCGCTGGTCGACCTCCACACTTGCAACTGGCGCGAACTGACCAGCCTGGTTATCTCGCCCGGCATTCCCCACAGCCACCCCGAGCCCCATCCGGTAGCGCGGTTGGCCAAGGAGCACGGCTGCGAAATCATCGGCGATATCGAGCTGTTGGCACGCGCCCAGCGCGACGCCAGGTACCTGGGCATCACCGGCACCAACGGCAAGTCGACCACCACCGCGCTGATCGGCCACATCCTCGAGCTGTCGGGCCGGCGGGTCGCGACCGGCGGCAACCTGGGCATCCCGGCGCTCGACCTCGAGCCCCTGGACCTCGAAGGCATATACGTCCTGGAGATGTCGTCCTACCAGATCGAGATCACGGTCTCGATCACCTTCGACGTCGGGGTGCTGCTCAACGTTTCCGCCGACCACATCGAACGTCATGGTGGCCTCGATGGCTACGTCGCGGCCAAGCGCATGATCTTCCACCGTCAGACCAAACCACGCACCGCGGTCATCGGCGTCGACGACGACATCAGCCGCAAGATCTTCGAGGATCTCAAGGCCGCGGGCGAACAGAACGTGTTCCCGATTTCGGGCGAGACCCCTGCTCCGGGCGGCGTCTATGTCCGCAACGGCATACTCCACGACGATATCGAGGGACAGGCGGTACCCGCCATCGACCTGCGCGAGGTCCCGACCCTGCCCGGCGTCCACAATTGGCAGAACGCCGCCGCCGCCTATGCCGCTTGCCGGGCGATCGGCGTCGACGCGCCGGTCATCGCCGCCTGCTTGCGTAGCTTTCCGGGCCTGCCGCACCGCCAGGAGTTGATCGAGATCATCGACGGCATCTCTTGGATCAACGATTCCAAGGCGACCAACGCCGACGCCGCGGCCAAGGCGCTGGCCTGCTACGACAACATCTATTGGATCGCCGGCGGCCAGGCCAAGGAGGGCGGTCTGGGCGGGCTGGCATCCAGTTTGGGCCGCATCGGTCACGCCTTCCTGATCGGCGAGGCCGCGGAGGCCTTCGCCGAGTTTCTCGGCGGCAAGGTGGCCGCGACCCGCAGCGATGAACTCGCCACGGCAGTCAAGCAAGCCCGGGAGTTCGCGCGCAGAGAAGGCCGCGAGGGAGCGGTGGTTCTACTCTCTCCGGCCTGCGCGTCGTTCGATCAATTCGCCAATTTCGAGGCCCGCGGCGACGCGTTCCGCGACTTGGTCAAGGCGCTGCCCGGCACGCGTAACGATCCCGACATCGACACGACCCAGCCAAGCGGGGCCCTGCCAAGCGGGACCCTGGCGGACGGGAGCGCATCGCAATGATCGGTTTCGCACGCAACGACACTTCCGTACTGGGCCGCTGGTGGTGGACCGTCGACCGCTGGACGCTGGCGGCCCTGATCTGCCTGATGGGCCTGGGCGCGGTGCTGATCATGGCGGTCGCGCCGGCCGCCGCCGAGCGGATCGGTGGGCTTGGCACTTTCCAACTCGCCGAGCGGCAGCTGGTCTTTCTCGCGTTGGCCATTTTGGTGGTCGTCGGCGTCTCGCTGCTCGAGCCGCGCGATCTGCGCCGCCTGTCGGTAGCCGGCCTGGGCGCCGCGATCGTGCTGCTCGCACTCACGCTGCTGGTCGGGCCCGAAATCAAGGGCGCGACCCGTTGGCTCAGCGTCGCCGGCGTGTCGATTCAGCCCTCTGAGTTCGTCAAACCCTTTTTCGCCGTCGCGGCGGCTTGGTTGCTGGCCGCCGAGAAGGACGGGCACGCCATTCCCGGCACCCGCGCCGCGCTCGCGCTCTGGGCCGTCGTGGTCGCGCTCCTGCTGTTGCAGCCCGACGTCGGGCAGAGCTTCGTCATCAGCGCGATCCTGGGCATCGAGATGTTTGTCGCCGGGTTGCCGCTGATCTGGGTCGGTCTGATGGCCGCGGGCGGCGCGCTCGGCCTGGCCGGCGCCTACATCGCCCTACCCCACGTCGCCTTGCGCATCGACGGTTTCCTCGACCCCGCCGCCGGCGACCGCTACCAGATCGAACGCTCCATGGCGGCTTTCGCCAACGGCGGGCTGTTTGGGACCGGCCCCGGCGAGGGCACGGTCAAAACCCAGTTGCCCGACGCCCATTCGGATTTCATCTTCGCGGTCGCCGGCGAGGAATTCGGCCTGCTGGCCTGTCTGGCCATGGTCGCCCTGTTCGCCTTCGTGGTGCTGCGCGGCTTCTCCCGGGTGCTGCAGGAACGCAGCCTCTTCGTCCTGCTGGCCTGCGCCGGTCTGTTGGCCCAGTTCGGTCTGCAGGCGTTGATCAACATGGCCTCGGCACTGCATCTCATGCCGACCAAGGGCATGACACTGCCGTTCATCAGCTACGGCGGCTCGTCCTCGATCGGTCTGGCGCTGGCCATGGGCATGGTGCTGGCGCTGACCCGGCGCCGGGTCGGCGGCGGGAGCATATCATGAGCCGCGCCGAGAAGGGCCGCGCCACGCCGGGTGGCATCGTTCTGGCCGCGGGCGGCACTGGCGGGCATATGTTCCCGGCTCAAGCGTTGGCCCGGGAACTGCTCGATCGCGGCCTGAGCGTGGCGCTGGTAACCGACCGGCGCGGCGGCGGTTTCGGGCCCGACCTGCCGCAGGTCGAAACCCACCGGATCAGCGCCGCCGGCCTCACCGGCCGCGGTTTGCTGGGCAAGCTGCGGGGGGTGCTGGCGCTCGGCCTGGGCCTGGTGCAGGCGCGCCGCCTGCTCAAGGCGTTCGGCGGCGAGGTGGTGGTCGGCTTCGGCGGCTATCCTTCCGTGCCCACGGTGCTGGCCGGCGCCTCGCTGGGCCTGCGGGTCGTACTGCACGAGCAAAACGCAGTGCTCGGCCGCGCCAACCGGCTGCTCGCGGCCCGCGCCGACGCTATCGCGACCTCCTTCGACACGGTCGCCGCCATCGCCGAGTCCGACCGCGCGAAAGTGCATCTGACCGGCAACCCGGTGCGCCCGGCGATCGCCGCACTGGGCCGCCGGCCGTACGCGGTGCCGGGCGCGAACGACGTTCTGCGGCTCTTGGTGACAGGCGGCAGCCAAGGCGCCGCGGTGTTCAACGAGGTCGTGCCGGCGGCCCTGTGCCGCCTGCCCGAGCCGCTGCGTCGGCGCCTGAAAGTCAGCCAGCAGGTTCCCGGCGGCGCCATCGAGGAAGTCGCGGCGGCCTATCGCGACTGCGGTATCGCCTGCGAGTCGAAGGGTTTCTTCGACGACCTGCCCGAACGCCTCGGCGCCGCGCATTTGGTGATCGGCCGCGCCGGTGCCTCGACCGTGACCGAGTTGATCGCGGCCGGCCGCCCGGGGTTGCTGGTCCCCCTCCCCACCGCCACCGACGACCACCAGACCGCCAACGCCCAGTGCCTGGCCAAGGCCGGTGGCGGCTGGGTCATACCGCAGTCCGCGTTCACGCCGGAGCACTTGGCCGAGCGCCTGAGTTCCTTGTTCGCGAACCCAGCACTGCTTGCGCGCGCCTCGCGCTGCGCCCAGGCCTACGGCCGCGAACGGGCCGCCGCCGCGCTCGCCGACGTGGTCTGCGCGCGCGGCAATCACAACGGAAACACAGAATCGAACCGGGGGGAGGCCGCCGCATGAGACGCCTGCCCCTCGACCTCGGCACCATCCACTTCGTCGGCATCGGCGGCATCGGCATGAGCGGCATCGCCGAGATTCTGCACAATCTCGATTACCAGGTGCAGGGCAGCGACGCCGTCGAGAACGCCAACGTCCGGCGCCTGCGCGACCTCGGCATCCCGGTGACCGTGGGCCACGCCGCCGAAAACGTCGAAAACGCCCAGGTCGTCGTCGTGTCTTCGGCAGTCAAGGAGACCAATCCGGAGGTCCAGTCCGCCCGGGCGCGTTTCGTGCCGGTGGTTCGGCGCGCCGAAATGCTGGGAGAGCTGATGCGCCTCAAGTGGGCGATCGCGGTCGGCGGCACCCACGGCAAGACCACCACCACGTCGCTGATCGCGGCCCTTTTGGACGGCGCCGGTCTCGACCCCACGGTGATCAACGGCGGCATCATCAACGCCTACGGTACCAACGCGCGGCTCGGCCAGGGCGACTGGATGGTGGTCGAGGCCGACGAGAGCGACGGCACCTTCACCAAGCTGCCCTCGACGATCGCCGTGGTCACCAACATGGACCCCGAGCACATGGACTTCTATGGCTCGGTCGAGGCACTGCACGACGCCTTCGAGCGTTTCGTCGAGAACATCCCGTTCTACGGCGTCGCGATCCTGTGCATCGACCACCCGGTGGTGCAGTCCCTGATCGGGCGCATCGAGGACCGGCGGGTGATCACCTACGGCTTCTCGCCCCAGGCCGACGTGCGCGCCGTCAACCTGAGCGCCTCCGGCAGCGAGATGCGCTTTGACGTCGAGATCACCGGCCGCACCGAGGATCGCGGCCAACGCATCGAGGGCTTCACCCTGCCGATGCTCGGCGAGCACAATGTTCTGAACGCGTTGGCGGCGATTGCGGTCGCCCACGAAATGGGCATCCCCGACGACAAGTCGCGCGCCGGCCTCGCCCGTTTCGGCGGCGTCAATCGGCGCTTCACCAAGACCGGCGAGGCGCGAGGCGTCACGGTGTTCGACGACTACGGCCATCATCCGGTCGAGATCGCCGCCGTGCTCAAGGCCGCGCGCCAGGCCACCGGGGGCAAGGTAATCGCGATCGTGCAGCCGCATCGCTACACCCGCTTGGCTGCTTTGTTCGAAGAATTCTGCACCTGCTTCAACGACGCCGACCACGTCATCGTGGCCGAGGTCTTCGCCGCCGGCGAGGAACCGATCGAGAGCGCCGACCGCGACGCCCTGGTCGGAGGCATGCGCGCGCGCGGCCACCGCGACGTGACCGCGCTGACCGATGTCGGGCTGCTGGCGCCGCTGGTGTCCGAGCTGGCCCAGCCCGGCGACCTGGTGGTCTGCCTGGGCGCCGGCAACATCACCGCCTGGGCCAACGCCCTGCCCGGGGAACTCGAAGAGGTCTACGCGGCCAAGGACGCGCAGGCCACGGGGGCGGGGTGATGCTGGTGATGACCAAATCCGACACGACTTCGCTGATCGACCGGCTGCCGGCCGTGCGCGGCCGCTACCGGGAGAACGCGCCGCTCGATTCGGTGACCTGGTTCCGCGTCGGCGGACCGGCCGAGGTCAGCTTCCGCCCCGCGGACCGGGCCGACCTCACCGAGTTCCTGGCCGGCAAGCCCGGCGACGTCCCGGTCACGGTGATCGGCGTCGGTTCCAACCTGCTGGTGCGCGACGGCGGCGTGCGTGGCGTGGTGGTGCGCCTGGGACGCGGCTTCGCGGAGATCGCGGCGGACGGCCAGGACTTGGTCTGTGGCGCCGGCGCCCTCGACCTCAACGCCGCGAAGGTGGCCCAGGCCGCGGGCATCGGCGGGCTCGAGTTCCTGTGCGGCGTGCCCGGTACCATCGGCGGCGCGCTGCGCATGAACGCCGGCGCCTACGGCCGCGAGTTGGAGGCCGTTCTGGTCGAAGCCGAGGCCGTCGATCCCGCCGGCAAACTGCACCGTCTGGGCCGCGAGGACTTCGGCTTTTCCTATCGCCATTCCGCGGTGCCGGCCGGATGGATATTCCTCGGCGCCCGCCTGCGCGGTCACACCGAGACGCCTGGGGCGATCGCCCAGCGTATGGCCGAGATCCAAACCGCGCGCGGCGACAGCCAACCGATCCGCAGCCGCACCGGCGGCTCGACATTCAAGAACCCGGACCCCGGCGTCTCGGGCGGCGCCAAAGCCTGGCAGCTGATCGATCGGGCCGGCTGCCGGGGGTTGCGCCGCGGCGGCGCCATGGTCTCCGAGCAGCACTGCAACTTCATGATTAATACCGGCACCGCGACCGCCGCCGATCTCGAGGAACTGGGCGAGGCGGTCCGCGCCCGGGTACGCGAGGCCTGCGGCGTCGAACTGGAGTGGGAGATCCGCCGCATCGGCGAGCCGAAGGGGTCGCAAGGCCCGGGAGGCGCGGCATGAGCAAGCACGTCGCGGTACTCATGGGCGGCGTCTCCGCCGAGCGCGAGGTCTCTTTGGTCAGCGGCAAGGCCTGCGCCAAGGCACTGGGCGAGGCCGGCTACCAGGTGACCGAGATCGATGTCGGGCGCGACGTCGGCGCCCTGGTCGCGGCGTTGACCCCGGCGCCGGACGCGGTATTCAACGCGCTCCACGGCCGTTGGGGCGAGGACGGCTGCGTCCAGGGCCTGCTCGAGCTCATGCACATTCCCTACACCCACTCCGGGGTGATGGCTTCGGCCATGGCGATGGACAAGGTCACGGCCAAGCGCGTGGTCGCCGCCGCCGGCGTCACCTCGCCTCAGGGCCTAGTGGTCCACCGCGCGGAGTTGCGGGAACGCGAGCCCATCGCGCGGCCCTACGTAATCAAGCCGATCAACGAGGGCTCCAGTGTCGGCGTGCGCATCGTGCGGGAGGGCGACAACCGGCCGGTGGTCGACGACGCGGCCTGGGGGTTCGGCGAAGAGGTTCTGATCGAGCCGTTCATTCCCGGGCGCGAGCTCACCGTCTCGGTGATGGGCGACCGGGCGCTGGCGGTCACCGACATCCAGGCCAAGTCCGGCTTCTACGACTACGAAGCCAAGTACACCGATGGCCGGGCGATCCATGTCATCCCCGCCGAGATCGGTCCCAAAGCGACCCAGGCGGCGCTCGACGCCGCGCTGGCCGCGCACCAGGCGTTGGGCTGTCGCGGCGTGTCGCGCTCGGACTTCCGCTACGACGACACCCAAATCGAAAACGGCGGCATGGGCGAGTTGTACTGGCTCGAGGTCAATACCCAACCGGGCATGACCCCACTCAGCCTGGTTCCCGAACAAGCAGCGCATCTCGGCATCTCGTTTCCCGAGATCTGCGCCTGGATGGTGGAGAACGCGGCATGCGACTCCTGACTCCCCTCGCCTGGTGGCAAGGTGACAAACCGCGGACCAAGGCGCGGCGCGCGGCGACCCGCCGGCCCGGCGCCCGGAAGCCCAAACGCGGCATGCGAATCGCCGACACCCGGTGGCTCTGGCAGCGCGGCGGAATCGTTCTCGCCGCGGTCCTGGTGTTCGGCGGCACGGGCTGGCTGTGGTCCAACGGCTGGATCCAACGCAGCCTGGAGCGAACCGAGCTGGCCCTGCTCGCAGCCACCGCGGATGCCGGGCTCGAACTCGACGACGTCCTGGTCGAAGGCCGGAAACGTACCGAGCGCAGCGTGGTCCTGGAAACGCTTGGCGTGGTCCGGGGGCAACCCATTTTGGCCTTCGACCCCCACGCGGCCAAGGCGCGGCTGGAGCGTCTGCCTTGGATTCGCGGCGCGACCGTGGAGCGGCGCCTGCCGGACGTTATTCATGTGCGCCTGGTCGAACGACAGCCGCTCGCCCGGTGGCAAAACCAAGGACGGATCGCGGTGATCGATCGGCGCGGCGAGGTGATTCCCGGCGCCGATCCAAAATCCTTTGCGCGCCTGCTGGTGGTGGTCGGCGAGGGCGCCGCCGATCGCACCCCGGACTTGCTGGCCATGTTGAATGGCGAACCCGAGCTCCGATCCAGGGTCTCGGCGGCGGTCTGGGTGCGCGGCCGGCGCTGGAACCTGCGCTTGGACGACAGCATCGACGTCCGCCTGCCGGAGCAGAATCCCGGCGCCGCCTGGGCCGAGCTGGCCCGCGCGCAGCGCGAGCATGGCGTGCTCCGCCGCGACGTGGCGGTCGTCGATCTGCGTCTGCCGGACCGGCTGGTGGTGCGCACCACTTCCGAAGCCGCGCCCAAGCGAGCGCCCGGGCGCGGCGGCGAAGAAACTTGAACGAATGCGATCGATAGGACCGTGGAGAATCTTGGAAAAACATGCGCAATAACATGAGCCGCAGCAAGAACGGTATCGTCGCCAGCCTCGACGTCGGCAGCAGCAAAGTCTGCTGCTTCATCGCGCGTGTCGACCAGGGCCCGCTGCCCCGAGTGATCGGCATCGGCCAGCAGGCCAGCCGCGGCGTCAAGGGCGGTGTGATCGTCGACATGGCCGCGGTCGAGGGCGCAATCCTCAACGCCGTCCACGCCGCCGAGCAGATGGCCGGTCAGACGGTCGACCGGGTCATGGTCAACCTTTCGGGCGGCCACCCGGCCTCCAGCGCCATCGGCGTCGAGCTTGCCATCGGCGGCCACGAAATTGGCGAGGGCGACCTGCGTCGTGCCTTCGACCGCGGCCTTGAGAGTCAGGGCATGAACGGCGGCGCGGAGAACGGCCGCAAGCTGATCCACTCCATTCCCATCGCGTACGACATCGACGGCAACCGCGGCGTCCGCGATCCGCGCGGCATGTACGGCCACCGCCTGGGCGTCAACATGCACATCGTCACCGCCGCCTCGGGCGCGGTACGCAACCTCACCACTTGCATCGAGCGCTGCCATCTCGACGTTTCCGGTTACGTGGTCTCGCCCTACGCCTCCGGCCTCGCGGCCTTGGTCGAGGACGAGATGGAACTCGGCGTCACGGTCATCGACATGGGCGGTGGCACCACCACGATCGCTGTGTTCTACGAAGGCAACGTGGTTTTCACCGATTTGTTGCCGGTCGGCGGCAACCACGTCACCAGCGACATCGCACGCGGTCTCTCGACCGCGCTCGGCCACGCCGAGCGCATGAAGACGCTCTATGGTCACGCGCTCGCGACCGGCACCGACGAGCGCGAGACGATCGACGTGCCCTGGGTCGGCGAGGAGAACGAAGCCGGCAACCACCAGGTACCGCGCTCGCTATTGGTCGGCATTATCCAACCGCGCCTTGAGGAGACCTTGGAGTTGGTGCGCTCGCACTTGGAGGCGAGCGGCTTCGACAAAGTCGCCGGCCGGCGCGCGGTGCTCACCGGCGGCGCCTGCCAGCTTCCGGGCATGACCGAACTCGCGTGTCTCATTCTCGACAAGCAGGTGCGCATCGGGCGCCCGGGCCGCATCGCCGGCATGGCCGAGGCGACCGCTGGCCCGGCCTTCGCGACCTGCGCTGGGCTTTTGAACTACGCCGTTACGACGGACCGGACCGCGCCAATCGTGGCGCCGGCCGAAATTGGGGAACCGGGTGGTCTGATCGGCCGCTTCGGTCATTGGTTTCGTGAGCACTTTTAGGAGAATTCGATCGAGCGTTCCGGACGGGTCCGGGGCGGTCAGCCAAATCGGCAGCCAGCTTGGCAGCTTCAGTCACTCGGAGGGGAAGTGGAGGGCAGCATGACCTTAAATTTGAACGTTCCTACGTTACAGCCGAATCTCACACCGCGAATCACCGTGATCGGGGTTGGCGGAGCCGGCGGCAATGCCGTTAACAACATGATCCAGTCGAACCTCGAGGGCGTCGACTTCCTGATCGCCAATACCGATGCGCAGGCGATTCAGCAGTCGCTCTGCGAGCATAACATCCAGCTCGGCCGCAGCGTCACCCAGGGACTGGGTTCCGGCTCCAAGCCGGACATCGGACGGGCGGCGGCCGAGGAGGCGCTCGACGACATCCTGACCGAACTGGAAGGCGCCAACATGGTGTTCATTACCGCCGGTATGGGCGGTGGCACCGGCACCGGTGGCGCGCCGGTGATCGCCCGGGCCGCGCGCGAAGCGGGCATGCTCACCGTTGGCGTGGTGACCAAGCCGTTCCACTTCGAGGGCGTGCACCGCATGCGCATCGCCGAGGCCGGAATCAACGACCTCACCCAGTTCGTCGACACCCTGATCGTGATCCCGAACCAAAACCTGTTCCGGATCGCCAACGAGAAAACCACCTTCGCCGACGCCTTCAAGATGGCCGATGACGTGCTTCATGCCGGCGTTCGCGGGGTCACCGACCTTATGGTCATGCCGGGCCTCATCAACCTGGATTTCGCCGATATCCGTTCGGTCATGACCGAGATGGGCAAAGCCATGATGGGCACCGGCGAGGCCGAGGGCGCGAGCCGTGCACTGGAGGCCGCGGAGGCCGCGATCTCGAATCCGCTATTGGACGACGTCTCCATGAAGGGCGCGCGCGGGGTGCTGATCAACATCACCGGCGGCCCCGACATGACCCTTTTCGAGGTCGACGAGACCGCCAACCGAATCCGCGACGAGGTCGACCCGGAGGCGAACATCATCTTCGGCTCGACCTTCGACGAGACTCTCGAGGGCCGGATCCGGGTCTCCGTGGTCGCGACCGGCATCGACGCCGAGGTGATTTCCCAGCCACGCCCGGCGGGGCTCAGTCTGGTGTCCGCCATGGCGAACCAGGGCACCTCCCAGTCCGAGGCTGCCGGCGAAGCTCCGGCGGTCGCGGCTGCCGAGCCAGTGGCCGAGGCAACCATGACGGCACCCGCGGATGCGATCGCCGAAGCGCCGGCCATGCCGGCCCAGACCCAGGCTCGCAACAGCCTCTACGCCTACTCCCGGGTAGCCGCGCTGGGCACGGCGCAGGAATCGGCGCCCAAAACCTCGACCGCGGTTGCCGAATCCATGGCCGCGGAAACCGTGGCTATCGGCACTTCCCAGGTCGCGCTCGCCCCGGAGGCCCCCGAGGCCAGCCCGGCCGAGCCGGCGCCTCAATACGAGGCCTTCGTCGAGGCCATGGAACCGCCGGTCGCGGACAGCTTTATCGCGCCGCTGCCCGCGGAACCGGTCCCGGAACCCGAAACGCCGGCGCCTGTGCAAGCCCAGGCGGACTCCTTTGCCACGGCGGTGCTGGAGAACGGCTCACGGGCACCGCGGGACGCCGAGCCGGCCGTGGTCAAGGCACCGGAACCCCGGAAAGCCCCCGGCTTCTTCGCCAAAATGACCGGCGGCGCCTCGCGCGTCATCCAGGCCGCGACTCAGGCCGGCGAGCAACGCAGCCCCAGGGCGGCCGACTTCGCGCAACGTCTGGCCCAACCGGCGGTCAGGCCGCGGGCCAACACCGAACCGAAGCTGGGCATCCCAGCCGGGCCCGCGGCACGCGGCGCCGAGCCGCCGCTGTCGGGAATCGATTCGGCCCATCCGGATTCGGCCGGCCAGGTCGACGAGGACCTACTCGACATTCCGGCCTTTTTGCGCCGCCAGGCAAACTAGGAAAGCCGCCGCAAAACCGCTTCCCGAGGACCGGGGAAAATGGCGTAACAGATTGTAACAAAGAGTGATTTGAGGCCTTCAGGGGAACTTGCTTATAAGTTCCCCTGAAGCGTTATATCGCGATTTTTTTTCGGGGCTATCCGTATCGATCACAACGTTGGCCAGGGCGCGAGCCTTGAATCAGCGTGGCCGAATCGGATAACGATCCCGCCGCATTGATCGGCAGGAAGAGTACAGACGGATGGGAATGAAAAACGGGGTCACGCACGGACTCCTGCGTCAGCGAACCCTCAAAAACTCGATCCACTGCTCCGGAATCGGTTTACACAGCGGCATCAAGGTCAACATGACCTTGCACCCGGCTGAAGCCGGCACCGGCATCCGGTTTCGCCGCAACAGCACGGTGCGGCGCACCGAAGTCTTGGCGACTTGGGACAACGCCATCGAGACCCCTTTGAGCACCACGCTGCAGGGCGACGCGGACATCAGGATCGGCACTGTCGAACATCTTCTGTCGGCCCTGTCCGGCTGTGCTATCGACAACGTGGTTATCGAGCTGAACGGACCCGAAGTGCCGGTGATGGACGGCAGCAGCGCCCCCTTCGTGTTCCTGATCGAATGCGCAGGAACCGTGATTCAGGACGCGCCGCGCCGGGCGCTGGAAATCCGCCGCGACATCACCGTGTCGGATAGCCGGAGATGGGCCACCGCGATGCCGGGCCGGGGCCTATCCATCGACTTCGAGATCGACTTCGAGAACCCGGCGGTCGCGCGCCAGGAGTGGTCGTTACAAGTCACCCCAGAGAACTACAAGCGCGAAGTCTCCCGCGCGCGGACCTTCGGATTCCTCGAAGATGTCGAAAAATTGCGTGAGATGGGCTTGGCGCTCGGCGGCTCGCTCGACAACGCCATCGTGATTTCCGGCGACCGGATACTCAACGACGGCGGCCTGCGCTACGACAACGAGTTCGTGCGCCACAAGGTTCTCGATCTGATCGGCGACCTGACATTGATCGGCGGACCGGTGATCGGCAGGATCCGTTGCGCGCGGGCGGGTCACGCCATGACCCTGCGCATGATCCGGACTTTGTTCGCGAACGACTCGGCCTGGCGCTGGCGGGAACTCACCGAAGCGGACCTGGAGGTCGAGCCCGAGCCGACCCCAGAGATGGGCATGGGGGCCTCGGTCCCGCCGGCCCGCGCGGTTGCCGCCCGGCCCTAATACCAAAGGCCGTTATCCGTCACCCCGATACTAGCGCCTTTCCCGAGGGACACTGTATCGATTCTGGCGGCTTGAGACGCCCCCGTCCTGCACTTATAATTCGCTCGGATCACGTCTAGGGGTCCGGGAAGCCGCTGAGAGGCGCCGAAAATTGAGGAAACTGGAACGAACGGAGGAGGCCAGAAGTGGCTTCCGGCATGCCGGGAGAGCCCTGGCGGTAGCCGGGCTGTGCCTGTCGTTGTGGTCTTGCGGAACGTTCGACGAGGAACCGCCGGTTTACGTCGAGCAGCCGGTTGAGGTCCTCTACAACGACGCCATGAACGCCATGCAGGCCGGCAACCTGGGCGAGGCCGCGCGCCTATTCGACGAAGTCGAACGCCAGCACCCCTACTCCTCCTGGGCCGCCAAGGCTCAGATCATGGCGGCCTACGCCTACTACCAGGGCAACCGCTACGACGAGGCGATCAACGCCCTCGATCGATTCATCCAGTTGCACCCTGGCAACAAAGACGCCGCCTACGCGTATTATTTGAAAGCGGTCTCCTACTACGAGCAGATTTCCGATGTCGGGCGCGACCAACGGGCGACCAAGCAGTCGCTGGCGGCCCTGAAAGAGGTGGTCGGCCGGTACCCCGAATCCAGCTACGCACGCGATGCCGTACTCAAAATCGACCTGGCGCTCGACCATCTGGCGGGCAAGCACATGAATATCGGCCGCTACTATCTGGGCCAGGGCGAATACCTGGCCGCGATCAATCGCTTTCGTCTGGTGATCCGGGACTTTCAGACCACCACCCACGTGCCCGAGGCGCTGCACCGGCTGGTTGAGTGTTATCTCGCCCTCGGGGTTACCGACGAGGCCCAGGCGACGGCCGCCGTGCTCGGCTACAACTATCCGGGCAGCATCTGGTACGCGGACAGTTACGTGCTTTTGACGGGAACCGACCTGCGGCCCCAAGAACAAAACGATTCCTGGATATCCCGGATGTGGAATTCGATAATTTAGTGGATTATACCAAAGATCCACTAGGTTTGGTTTCGCCCAGTATTCTCAAGAGGTCCGCATGCTGGTCAGCCTGTCGGTCCGCGACGTCGTCCTGATCGACCGCCTCGATCTGTCTTTCGACAGCGGGCTTTGCGTGCTGACCGGCGAGACCGGCGCCGGCAAGTCGATCCTGCTCCACGCACTCGGCTTGGCGCTCGGCAACCGCGCGGATGCGAGCCTGTTGCGTCCCGGCGCCAAGCAGGCCTCGGTCGCCGCCGCCTTCGAGATCGAGACCGGACACCCGGCGCGGGCGCTCCTGGAAGAACAGGAGATCGCGACCGAGGATGATTTGCTGGTGCTGCGCCGTCTGCTCGGCGCCGACGGGCGCAGCCGGGCTTTCGTCAACGACCAGCCGGTGTCGGTCGGCCTGTTGCGCCGGCTCGGCGATACCTTGGTCGAGATCCAGGGGCAGTTCGAGCAACGCGGCTTGCTCGACCCGGCCACCCACCGCGCCCTGCTCGACGCCTATGGCGGCTGCGCCGAGGCGGCACTCCGCGTGGCGGCCCTGTGGTCCGCCTGGCGCGCGGCCGGCACGGCGCGCGACCGGGCGGCGCAGCAACTCGAGACCGCGCGCCGGGACGAGACTTTCCTGCGCCATGCGCTCGACGAACTGGACGCTTTCGACCCGGCTCCCGGCGAGGAGCCGCGCCTCGCCGAGCAGCGCGGCCTGCTGATGAACGCCGAGAAGCTGAGCGATGCCATGACCGCCGCGGTCACCGCCTTGGAGGGCGGCGGCGGCGCAACCGGGGCGGATTCGTGCCTGTCGGACGCGCGCCGCGCGCTCGGGCGGGTCGCCGAGCAGGCCGCCGGATGCCTGGCGCCGGCGCTGGCCGCGGTCGAACGCGCGGCGTTGGAGACCGACGAGGCGCTGACCGCACTACGTGCCGTGGCCTCCGAGCTGGAGCTCGACGCCGGCCGGCTCGGCGAGGTCGAAGACCGCCTGTTCGCGCTGCGCGACTTGGCCCGCAAACATGGCGTCGAGACCGCGGCCCTGTCCGACCTGCGTGCCGAGTTAGCTGGGCGCCTGGCCGGTATCGAGGGAGACGACGCGCAACTGGCTGAACTCGAGCGCGCGGTCGCAAAAGCCCAAGCCGCCTACCAGACGGCCGCCGAAAAGCTGAGCCGGACGCGCACCAAGGCCGCCAAGTCGCTGGACCAGGCGGTGAACCGGGAACTCGCGCCACTCAAGCTCGACAAGGCCGTGTTCCAGACCCAGATCCTGCGGCTCGAGCCGGACGCCTGGAGTGGCCAGGGTCTGGACCGCATCGCCTTCGAGGTCGCGACCAATCCGGGCAACCCGCCCGGCCCGCTCGCCAAGATCGCTTCCGGCGGCGAGCTGTCGCGCTTCATGCTGGCGCTCAAGGTGGTGCTGGCCGGCGTCAGCCCGGTCGGCACCCTGGTTTTCGACGAGGTCGACAGCAACGTGGGCGGCGCCACCGCCCATGCGGTCGGCGAACGCCTGGCCCGACTGACCGGTAACGCGCCCGGCAATGCGTCCGGCGGGACGATTCAGGTGCTGGTGGTGACCCATTCCCCGCAGGTCGGCGCGCGCGGCGCCCACCACTGGCGAGTCCACAAAGAGGCCGATGGTGCGCGCATGGCAACCCGGGTCAGCCCGCTCGACCCCGGCGAACGCGAGGAGGAGATCGCCCGCATGCTGTCCGGCGCCGAGGTCACCGACGAGGCGCGCGCCGCGGCCAGGCGTCTGATCGACGCGGAGGCGGGATGACCGGGCCAGGCGCCGCGATCCGGGGCGCCGAGATCCGGGGCGCCGAGGTCCCGGTCGCCAAGCTTACCGAGAAGCAGGCGGCGGCGGAGTTGGCCCAACTGGCCACGGAGATCGGGCGCCACGACCGGCTCTACCACCAGGACGACGCGCCCGAGGTATCGGACGCGGAATACGACGCCCTGCGCCACCGCAACGAAGCCATCGAGGCGCGCTTTCCCGCACTGGTCCGCCCCGACAGCCCCTCGGCCCGAGTCGGCGCGGCACCCGCCGGCGGCTTCGCCAAAGTGCGCCACAAGGTGCCCATGCTGTCCCTCGGCAACGCCTTCGACGAGGCCGAGGTCGCCGAGTTCCTGGCCCGCATCCGGCGCTTCCTGGGGTTGGGCGAGGAGGCCGAGGTGGCGATCCTGGCCGAGCCCAAGATCGACGGCGTCTCGGCTTCGTTGCGTTACGAGGCGGGCCGCTTCGTCCAGGGTGCGACCCGCGGCGACGGCACCACCGGCGAGGACATTACCGTCAACCTGCGCACCATCGCCGATCTGCCCCCGGCCCTGGCCGGCGCGGCGCCGGAGGCGATCGAGCTGCGCGGCGAGGTCTACATGCGGCGCGCCGAGTTCCAGGCGCTCAACGCGCGCCAGGCGGCGGCCGGGGAGAAGGTCTTCGCCAACCCGCGCAACGCCGCCGCCGGCTCGCTGCGCCAACTCGACCCCGAGATCACGGCGGCGCGGCCGCTGCACTTCTTCGCCTACACCTGGGGCGAGATCGTGGCGCCGCCGGGCGCAAAGCCCCTGGGCGATACCATGGCGGCGGCGCGGGCGTGCCTGGCCGCCTGGGGTTTCCGGCTCAACGAGCCGGCCCGGCTGTGCCGTAGCCTGGAACAGGTGCTGGCCTACCACGAGGAGATCATGGCCGCGCGCCCGGACCTGCCCTACGACATCGACGGCGTGGTCTACAAGGTCGACCGCCTCGATTGGCAAGAGCGCCTGGGCTTCGTTAGCCGCGCGCCCCGCTGGGCCATCGCCCACAAGTTCCC
>Ga0209987_10000830_pt1 | contig 16415 bp, 18 predicted proteins | sample N074metaG_FD_182134 | JGI IMG/M metagenome (GOLD analysis project Ga0209987, IMG submission 182134) | Deep subsurface microbial communities from Kermadec Trench to uncover new lineages of life (NeLLi) - N074 metaG (SPAdes) (version 2) | ecosystem: Environmental > Aquatic > Marine > Ocean trench... | reverse complement strand
ATTGATTTAATCGTCATGGGCAAACCGGCTGATGGTAGTGCTGGTAGTGGATGCATGTGTGCTTCACATAGAGCAGTTCGAGGTGTCATAACGGAAATGAGTGCTTATAGCGAATATACAGTAACGGATATGGAAGCTGGATTAGAACATTTGAAACGCGGCACAGCTCGTAATGTTGACACCATGTTAATCGTAGCTGAAGCCTATTACCGATCTCTTGAAGCTGCTGCAAGAACCTATCAATTAGCTAAAGAACTGGAAATCCCTCATGTTTATGTTGTCGCCAATAAGGTTAGAAATGATTCTGATCAAGCCGCGATAGAAGAATTTTGCGACTCACATGATATGCCTATTATCGGGCTTGTTCCTGACGAAGAAAATTTTATGGAGGCTGAGCGCCAGTGCAAAGCACCGATCGACTTCGATCCGAACTGTGCTGGTGTAGCTGCAATTCGTGATATCGCGGAAAAACTCAGAAAGCTGGAAATCACAGAAGAAAGTGTATCCCAACCTTTCCCCGCGCGTAAGGGACCTAAGCCTCCTGCATGCGGCCCTAAAAGCGGTGTATAGAAATAAAACCAAGGGACGGCTAGATTAAGTTGGGGGGTTTGTTGTAATACAAGGAAGTACGTGCGTTTCAATGATAATCTGTCATTGTATAGGCGAACTAACTGAAAATTGTCTCTCGGCTTCTGGCAAGTCCCGGAGGGATTTGTTTAGAGATCCTTAGCTGATAGTCGCCGGTTTGAATTCAAGCTTCTACTGAATTTCTTTCAGCAAGTTGTGCTGACGGTCGCTCATAGTCATTAAGAATTAAGGTCACCATTAAACGCCCCAAGGAATTGAGGGGCGTATTGAGTTTACCCACAAAAGGTATGCTGCCCGCAATGGCAATCACCACTATTGGTAAGCCCGCGATACCAAATACAACACCAAGTGCGGCCCACGAGCCACCCGAGACCGGTGGTGTGATCGCTGAGGCCACCACGGTCAACAGGGTCAAGCAGGCCAACCATTCGAAGGTCAGTTGTTGCTCAATCGCATTGGCTGCAAAGATAATGATGATCGCCTGATATGCGGCACTACCGAGCTTATGGATGGCAAGTCCCAGCGTAAGCACCAGGCCCACCCGTTCCCAATTAATACCAAGCTTTATCTCGGCGACGGCAAATTCCACTGGCATCGTTGCAGCACTGCTTCCTGTGCGCCTCGCAGGAATGTCACGGGCGCAAATGCGCATGCCCTGAGCAGCATCAAGCAAGCAATAAAAGCGATGATTTGAGCCAGATAAACAGTCAACATGACGACCAGTAAGTGTTGCGTAGCGGCTAATTGTAACTTACCTAAAGTCACGGCAATCAGCGCAAACACACCTATGGGTGCCAGATACATCAGCCAGCGCAGAAGCTGGTAGGAGATTTGTGTGAAGCTTTGCAACAGGCTTTGCCATTGAGGCATGTCAGCTGCGGTTTCGCTGCGTCGATAGCGGATCGGACATCAGCGTCAGGAGGAGTATATAGCCAAGCAGGTACAGTAAGGGACCGTTCAGAAAAGACCTGAGGCCGTTAGCCAGTTTCTCCGTCAGGATCGGTATTTGTGTGGACGTCGCCGTTTCCGTAATCCCATTGGCGATGAGGAACCCGGAGCCCACCTGAAAGGAATAGGCAATACCGATGCCGATGGCAGCCGTCAGCAAAGTGGTGCAAAAGTACCAGATGATTGCTCTAAGGCCCAGATAACCCAGTTTGTTTTGTACCAGGGAAATGAGTGCGGTTAACAGTGCAACAGGCGGCCCCAGAATTTTCAAGGCAGCAATGAACAGATCTGCGACAGGAGAAAGGATTGCTGTATGCGGGCCAAAGGCCAGGCCCGTTATCGCGCCCAGACCGAAGCCGATGAGCAGGGCTTGCTTTCTTAAAGACTGGAAGAAACCACCTACACTTGAAGCGGTTGTGGGGGACTTATTCACATCGTTCACCGTTGGGGTGATGTTGTTGCTTGCAAGTCACCTTTTGTCAGTAGACCGTCGTCAATTCTCCTTAAAAAGGAATCGATATACCACCCGTCACAACTATAGGTGCCTTGGCTGAAACGCCTACTTGTGTGCCATAGAGAAATGCAGTCTCGGACAGTCGGTCACCCGTGTAAGCGATAACCCCAAGGAATGCACTGAGTCCGTTCCAGTTTGCGTTGGTATAGGTAAGATTCGCATTGATGCGCGAAAAGGTAGAGGTTGTGATTGTGTCCAGGGTGTTTAATGACTTCGGACCTTCCCATGCTTGCCAGAAAGACACCGTTACGTATTGCGAAAAACCATTGCCAATTGGTAAATTTGCATCGAAACCGTATTTTATCAGGTAATTGGCTACGTCCGGTACATGTTTTGCGGCACCATCCGTAGGCTCGGTCAATTTCGCATCCTGGGTGCTGAAGTTTGCAAACAGCGACACCGGTATGTGTTTAGAAAAAATCAAATCTGCCCGTCCTTCAACATCCCAGCCTATTCGACGGGAAGCCCCCAACTGAATCGGTGGCAGCGTCTGCCCCTGTCCGCGAGTCTCATTCGTGAGATCTGTTTCATATCTGCTGGCACGAAAATGCCATCTATTATCGGGCGAATTGTATTGCATACCGACTTCCCAGGATTCAAGCTTGGCCTTGTCTAATCCCGGGTTAAAGGGTAACTCGTCACCGTTTGCTTGCACTGGCCTGAATCCTTCACCATAGTTGGCAAAGATGTCCATTCCGAGACCCGTGAAAGGAGAAATAATCACGCCCACTGTCGGCGAGGTCACATCATTGTCTGCCGAAACGTCAGATACTGGAATGGTGCCAGCTACTGCTAAGCCGTCGATATCATAATCAAGGTAATCGAAACGCACACCCCCAGTTAGTGTTATCCACTCAAAGGGTGTGTAATTACCCGTAAAATAGAAATACGGATTGACGATATCCACATCGAGGTCTTCGCGCAGGGATACTTTCACGCGCGCGGTGGTATTCCATTCTTCCTGATCAGAGAAATCTGCCTTGACCCCGGCTCCCACAAGTAAATCTACGTTTGAGTCATTCGAAAAATCGTGGGAAAAATACTTTTCGACCGTTCCACCGACCATGACACGGTCGTCCATTTGTACTCTTTGAACGCCAGGGGTATTCCCAGGTATGGGGATGGTGTTGGAAAGACCAGTGGCACCAGTAGCAAAAGAGGCATGGCGTGCATTATCAGTATGCCAGATGTAGCCATTTGCTGAGAACCATTGGTCACTGTCTTGCTTGTAGTTAAATGTAAGCATTTGTACTTCTTTAGAGCCACCATCGGTTGGATTTCTTGCGGCTTTATCGCTGATAACGCCTTGTTTGATCAGGGTGCGATTAACATAGCCAGGTGCATCGTAAGAAGCATTATAGGCGAGAAACGAGAGAGAACCCCTTCCTCCAGGCATTGCAAATTTCAATTTATTGTACGTAGACAGCGAATCAATGCCCGTATTGTCTCGATATCCATTTGTTGTTTTACCCATAAATGAAACATATGCTGATGTCTCACCCATATCGAAATTGTAGACACCCAGACCACGTGCATAATCGTAGCTGCCACCGTTGGCTGTGACACTGGTTGTAGGGTCATCGCGGGTTGTAAGGCGCAGTGAACCTCCAAGCGCATTAGCACCATCACGTACGTCAAAGGGCCCGCGTACCAGCTTCAGGCTACCGATTAAATCAGGAATAATAAATCCCAAATCACCATAACCGTTCGATAGCTGATGTGAGGGTTGGTTGAGGGGGACGCCATCGAGATACAAAGCAGTCTGGGAACCGTTGTTGCGCTCGCCAAAACCGCGCATTGTGAAGCCATATCCCGGACCACCCTGATCGAAATTGTTGGAAATTACACCAGTGATCGGTTTCAGTATATCCTCATATTCGCGAATGTTACGCATGTATCTTTCTGAATATTCTACCGTTGTAATTGACGCGGGATCAGGACTGACATATTCCTGTTTCACAGTGATATCCGTTAATACACTGTAGGATGGATCAACTGCAACATCATCTCCCATAGCTGGTGTTATGGTGATAACGAGACCTAGAAATGTGGCACTGGAAACCAGGGCTCGCTCAATTACAGCACCGCGCTGCCTGCCCGCGTGTTGCTTCTGATTTTTCTGAAATGTTGTTCTCATCAATACCTTCTCCCCCAAAAAGTACAGATTTATTGGCTATTAATTAAGCTTAACCATGGGTCAAAGATTAGCTAAAAGATTAACCTTAGGTCAATGAATAAGCCAGTAATAAGTACAAGCAAATTTTTACAAAATATTATTGTGTTTAATTATTCTATGAAAATTAATGAGTTATATTAATTTCAAATCATTGGAGAGGATCTTCAATAACCGGTATTTCTTGGGGAACTTACAAAATTTCCAAGGGTTTGAGTCATAAGCTTGACCTAGCTGTAATCTAAGATAATACTTGGCTGAAGACAAAAAATATCCTTCTTCCTGGACAACATAAAATAAGGGGCATTAATATGGAGAGATCAACCTTCACAATACTCAGCCGCACGTATCTGCTTACACTCGGCGTACTCAGTTTCTGGTTTATGACGGAAATGGCGATGGCAGAACCACGATGTGCTAACTGCTCAGTTGATCTGGTTGTGTGGGCATTACCGAGAGCTGAGATACTGATGGTTGGTTGGGTTATTGCTGGACTGGGCACCCTGTGGACTTTTCGAGGCAGTGTTTTTCATGCATTTCGTCACCTTAAGCCCTCCAAAAAAGTCGTGGCAAATATTCAGGATTAGACTTGCGAATAGTTCTTACTCGTTTGCGTTTGTTCGATTTATAGTTTGGAGCAATAAGCTATAGTGTTCAATGCACTATGGGGGTGATTTCAGATCGATGATCGGAGTCCCATCGATGGCATCCATCCCACGTACGCGAAGATCGTTAACTCCAACTTCAAGCAGCTCAACAAGGCTTATGCCGAATGGATTTGGCCGTAAAGGACTTCGGTTCCGAAATACACCAATCATTTCTTTGTTTCGATCCCCACCCGGATAAACTCTTAGTACTTCGCGATCTGCCTTGTAAAACCAATAGAATACCAGTAACTGTTTCATATCCTGCATGCCCGTCAGGCCAAGACAATATTCTGGAAATATTTCCAGTGTTGCTTCTTGTGCTTACCCTGATCGGGTGGATCTTGCGTGGTCTTCAAACTGGAATGGACCACACCAATTATCTTTAACACCGAGTATATTTTATTGATCATTTTTCAATTTGATTGGCATGTAAAAAATAGTTGTGTTAACAAAAAAAACCATAAGTCATTTCCCTTTTTATGTCCCAATGATCAGAATCAAATGGATATTCACCGTGGCATGAATTGGCAATTTCGTCCATAATGTACTTTTAATTAACAAGAATTCTAATCTCATCAGCTTCACTAAAATATAAACATCATGTTTGCAGTAACAACCCGGAATAAATTACACAGCCTCGTGTTGAGCGCAGTTTGTTTCATTTAAGTAACTGTCGATCCACGTTAAAACCATTTGCATTGCTTCTTCTATGGCAGCAGCGACAGGAGGGCTCAAACCAATCCTGAAATCGTCAAGCTCCTCTGGTTCACAGCCAATTATCCGAATCGTCTCCGGTAAACTATCAATATGCGTCAGAAAATTTAACGCCCGCATGGGCGTTGCATAATGAGTATCGGAAAAATAGTCGCGCAATTCATGCGGACTCAAGTCTGACATATCAGGGAGTACGGGTTCAAGCAAATAAAGCTGTCCCGGGGTTCCATTATTTTTATAAGCATCCAATATTACAATTGCATTGTAACCGTACATCAGTTCCTGGATCAGGCTCATGCCTCCGATACCAGTTTCTATTACCTTGACGCTTTGCGATAAATCCTCACGTTCCATTAATCTATGGGCAAGTTCAATTCCAAATCCATCGTCTCCCTGTAAAACATTGCCGACCCCGGCAACGAGTATCTTTTGCTCAGGAACTTTCATGCCCATCAAAAAGTAGGTAGTTTTGGTATGAATTCCATGCCAATACCGACCATCACTGAACCTTTCTCTGTTACGTCAACCGGAAAGCAATCGATCTCCCCCGACCCGGCAATGCGTGTTCCCTGGCGTATATCGTACAGGCAACCGGGATGATTGCAGCAAGACAGTGTGTAACTGCTTAGTTTTGACTGCTCAAGACTGGCACCATCCTGGGCACACTGATTCGCCAGCGCAAAAAATTCATTTTCGACACGGCAAAGAAGAATTGATTGGTCATCTACTTGCACAGCCCGCAAAGCACCCGGCAGCAAATCTTCTTTATCTTTTAGCGCAGGCACCCAATGCGGAAACAAAGAGGCCTTCTTCGGCGCCTGCTCTTTTTCCATGGGCATGACTTTAATCGGAATGTTTGGAAAATTAACTTTAAGTTTATCTCCTGTTTGTTCAGTTTCCTCTTCTGCTTCCGGTGGTAATAAATCATAAAGCTCCATTAAGGTGTGGATCGCGGGATCAGTCACGACCTGTTCCAGCACGCCTTCTTTAAATAACCTGACCAGGCGCCATAAACCTTCACGATGGATCGTGTCTATACCGGCAAGTAATTCAAATACCTTGTCTTTGACTTCCGGCAGTGGCAGTTCTTCCATTTCCGTGATTAGTTCATTGACATAAGACAGGAGATCGTCCCACTCATCATTGGTCATGAAACCCACTAAAGCCTGTGGGTTTTCGGGGAGTTCTTCAGAATCAGCTGGTTTTGACGGGGTGGACATCGGATATGCTTGAGTTAGGTCTGGCGCAGCCCTTAAGGCTGGACTTTAATGCAATAAACAGTCGTCACCACATTGGGAATGATCGCCATCATCGCAACATCCTGCTGCACATTCCCCATGACCCGCTTTTTGAAAATCAGCAAAACTATCCGCAAATAGCCTGCCACCTTCTTTTTTGCCGCTTTCAGTAAAACGGTAACCCGGCGTTGGGGATGAAATGATCTCAAGATAGCCAGCAAGAATTAATTCATTAAAAGCAGTTTCGATCAGGACTTCATCATAATTTAGAAACGGTTGCAATGACCTGGCATTATAAACGTCACCAAGTCCTTCTCCCTGATACCAGTAACAGATCTGCAGGATGTCTTCACGATTCACCAGACGTTCCAATGCGCCAGGTGCAGACACAGCTTGATTTGCCTGTTTAGCCATGGCTATTCTCCGCATAGTTCGTTGAGCAATTAATGTTGTCGTGCCGGTGCATGACAATCTGCCATTAACTGATTATGGCACATATCAGCAAGAGGCGTGAGTTGTTCGATAGTCAATGGCAGCAGATCTGATAAACCCTTAACGCCCTCGGTGACGGCCGTTTGAGTCATTGTCACCACTTGTTCAACAACTTTTTCAACATCGGGTGAGAGGGGTTTTTCGCCGACAATCCTGGCTTCGCCTGCGTCCATGTTTACCTCCAACTCGGACAGTACGAAGTCGCCAAAGCTTGAGTCTGCAAGTTGAATCTCAATGGTGATGAGCTGTTCAGGCCAAATCTTGAAATGTTCACCAATCACAAGCAAATTATCCAGATTTATAACGCCAGTGACTGCCTCAAAAATACGGTCTTGTACAACTGAATTATCAAGCTTTCCACCTAACCAATGCCGACACGTCACAGAACCCGGTGGCAGCCCCCGATCAACTCCCGCAATGAGTACAATACGATCATATTGGATAGAACTGGCCTGGAAATCCTGCACGATGGCAATCGGTCCCCAGTTCATTTCCTTGATACTGACATCGATCTCATGCCAGCTGATATTATCCAGACGTTCCCTGAGATCCGGACCCAGGGGATAGCCACGAATAAACTGATAGTATCCGACCAGACCAATAGCAACCCGTTTCACAGCAATCAAACCCGGCTAGACCGTAACAAGTCCCTGATTAGATCTAGACAATACCACAGGCGCATGTAGTGACTTCGCGGGTGACCACCCGATCTGTACCTTCTATCATAGTATGTGTGGTACATGGCATGCACGGATCAAAACTGCGCAAGACACGCAGAACATCAATGCCTTTGAAGTCTGTTGCGTCCTTAAAGTTGGTCTCTATGATAGGCGAATTCATTACTGCTTGTTCGTAAGGACCCTTTTCCCCCCACGGCGTACGTGGACAGGCATTAATCGTGGAGGGTGTTGAAATCTGATAATTGGCAAGCACACCGTTTTCAATCACGGCCCAATGTGCTAAAAATCCCCGGCCAGCGCCCCACATACCCACGCCAATGTGACGGCCTGTCTTTGGGATTTCAAATGGTGTCGCAACCTTGGTTTCGTTACGTCTCAACAGGTCCTGGACACGTACCCAGTTCTCCATCGTTACCATCATATTAAAGGCGACTGCATAAGCGCGGGCGCGATTACGCTCCATGGCATTCCAGATCTTCGGTACCTTCCATTCTATTTCCATCGCCGGAAGTTGATCCTTGGCGACGTTGAATTTCAGGCTGTTGCCGGTGGATTGGACGTACTCACTGGCGGGCAGCTTCTGTGCCAAGGCAGAGATATAGACACGTGCATAGGCGCCTGCTTCAAAGGTGTGTCGATCCCAGGTCGGTGTACAAGACCAGCTATAACGTTCCTTCCAGTTCTCCTGGCCGGGGCGCGGGATGGTTGTCTTGTTCCAGGGATGATTCGGGCTAAGAGGATTCCCTAACGGGTCTGTCTTGAATGGATAGTCGTCCCATTGTTCGTAGTAGGAGTGCTCAACAAATTCCTCGAAACCGACATTGATATCCGTTAACCGAGTTGTGACGAGTTTGCCATCAACAAGTACACCTGGCGTAGACCAACGTTTCTCACCCCAGGTATTACAGTTTTCATATGTTGCATCGTAGTAATCTTCATGATCCCACTGGCCCCAATCAATCATGGTTGCCGGTAATTCACCCAAATGCTGGTACTCTGGATTTGCTTCGTACATAAAGTCGTAGATGTCATCCCAGATACCGACGCATCGTTTACTATAGTCAAAGAACACCTTTAATATTAAATAAAATTCACTCATTTTATCCATTGTAATTTCAGTGGTAACACCACCAGGAATGACCGTCTCCGGGTGTGGATATTTGCCGCCGATTATCGTATAGGCCTCACGTGCAACGCGCGTCATTTCCAATGCCTCGAGATAGAGTTTGCCCGTGAGTGGATTGAGATCGGTCATTATATCGCTGATCATGTTATAGCCGTGAATATGGGTGTATTGGGCCTTTGCACCTGTTGCCTTCGTCCAGATTTCCGGGTTGGTATCGCGTATCAAGGCTTCAGAGTAGTCTGGCCCAGCAAGGATGAACAGATGTAGTGGGTTATCGTATAAATACTCACAACTCAATAATAAGTTGCGAATGACGATACCCATGGGAGGTGGTTTGATGCCTAGTGCCATCTCTATACACAAAGCCGAAGCTGTTGAATGTACACCGCCACAGACGCCGCAAGCACGCGAACTAATAAATGCGGCATCACGTGGGTCGCGACCTCGTAGGATTACTTCATAACCACGAAATAATGTGGCCATGGACGCAGTATCCACCACTTTTCTTGCATCAAGATCAACCGTGGTATGAAAGGCCAGTGCCCCTGCCACACGAGTGACCGGATCATAATCAATATCTTGTAGTTGTCCGTTTTTCCTTGCGATGTCCGCGAGAACCTGTTCCCTCTCTTCGACTGTTTGTGTTTCATAGGTGTATGGATTTTTCACTCCTTCCTTCAAATGAGCCTTTCCATTTTCATCGAACTCGATCGGTAGATTTTCAAAGCACATTTTTTGCTCCCGTTATTGTTTGTTTTTTAAACCTGTAGCTACATCCACAATCGCAGCCATATTTGCGTTTACATCTAATAGTTCACTTAATAAAGTGGAAAGACCGCCGTTGATGCTTTGAACATGGCCAGCCAGAGGCTCGGTATTTTCCCGAATAGCAATCAGACCTCCAGCCAGACTGGCAAGGTCATTCTTTGCTTTCCAAAGCCCAATGATGATACCCACCAGGTAGGCAACCAACACGACTACCACGATAAGTGTGACTGTCAGTGTTAGCACTAGTAATAATTGTGTCATGATGTTGTCCCCCCGGCTGCCCTTTGGCTCAGGACTTCACCGATAGCTCCGCTATGGTCCTCCAGGGCCTTCGCCGTCGCGACCATCTCGGTTGCTACTGCGATGGTGTCATTCAAGGCGGAGATAGAGCTGGTATTTCCCGCAATGCCTACGCCAGCAGTAAGCATGTCGTTCATATAACGGCGGATCGACCAGGCGGCGATCAGTGTCCTGTGCAGCAGGAAAACAGCTAGCGGTACAATAACTACCAGAATGACCAGCAAGGTACCGCCCCAGATAACATAGGCGGCCAGCGGTAGTGTCATCGCCGTAGGATCGATTCCCTGAATATAATTCAAAATGTATCCCATCATTGATACCTCTCTTGTTGCACCACACCTTCAATCACACCGACGAGATGTTTATCAACCGACTTTAACCCTTCCGAGACCTGACTCAGGCCATCATTGAGTCGGAGGACCTGGGGTGTTAAATGACCCGTTTCCGTTTCAATGGCACGCAAACCTAATCGAAGCTTGGCAAGGAAACTGGTGGGGGTACCGCCTATCGATCGCAGCATTGAACTGATCTTGATCAAGCCATAGGCGAGTACCAGAAAAAAAACGACCACCAGGGTTGCAGCAAGTGTTGTCAGGAGGATCATGATTCTTACCTCTGCTTGTTAATTAATAATTCCACAAGATCAGTGATCTAGCATACAGTGTGGGCAGCCTGGGCAAGCTTTAGCGTGAGCTTCGATCCCGGCAGCACCATCATTGATTCCCTGCGCTCTTGCCAGAATTTTTTCCACCGTTTCGTTAATCCTGTAAAGGACAGGGATCTGAATGGTATTAGAGGCAACCCGTTGACCCACCTCCCATAACTTGTCTACACGTTGATTGATAACACCAGCCTCACGGTGGATCAGCCATAGCAATAGCGCCACCACCAGAGCAACGACCAGTCCAACCACTAAGGAGGCTATCCAGACAAATTGTGCGGCCTGTTCAGGAGAAGTAGGTAGTTCCATTTAAGTTTCCTTTTGTTTAGGTTTATTAAGCAGCCTTTTCATCTTCAGACTTCGACAGGGCATTGAGGATAGCGACGGCATTATCTTCAATCGCTGTTGCACCACCCAGTATATCATTGGCCACTTTCTTGGAGGTATTGAGTTTCCAGATAGACTTGGTGTTCGCTTCAATGTCAAGCAGGACTGCAAGGGCAGTATTCGCTAATACGGCAATCTTGTGCGCCACAACGACAATCGTAGTCAACAAGGTCGCAGCCGCAACCACAATACCACCACCTATTGCCAACCAGATAAACCACCATTGATAGATCTCATTCGCACTCATCTACCGGCCTCCGCTTCTGCATACATCCTCTGATCTGAACGCTTTCCACCTTCCTTGATAAAGCGATGTGCCGATGCCTGCAACTTGCGTTGTCGGGCTGTACCATCAGGATGAAAACCACTACCCCAGGTTTGAATTTTTTTGTAGAAGTAGTGGAATCCCTTCATGAATATACCCGGTGCTTGCACATGACCCCAACCACTCGGTATGTGACCGGTCTTATTCCAGCGGTTAGTCATATTGCTCCTTTGTTGGCTAATCCGCCTGAGTGGCCGGATAAAGCTGCCAACCATGCGGCTTGCTGTACCAGAGATAAAGTTGCCAGGCGGGGCCTTATAGAAAGGCGCAAAGGCATCGGGAAAACCAGGCATGGTGCAACCGATACAGATACCGCCCGTGTTCATACAACCGCCATTGTGCCCAAGTGCGCCGCGCTTGGTCATATTACATTGCACCACAGGACCCCAACAACCGAGTTCCACCAGACACTCTTTCTGTCCATATTCATCGGCGAACAGCCCTTCCTCATAATAACCGGCACGTGTGCAACTCTGATGCACCGTCCCACCAAACATCCAGGCCGGTCGACCGAGTTCATCTAGCTCAAGCAAAGGGGCAACTCCGGCAAGGAACATCAGCACGGCGGTAATGGTTTCGGTGATGTTATCACCTATTGGCGCACAACCAGGGATGTTAATCACCGGTAGACCCAGGGCGCTTAGATAGTCCTTACCCAGGAAATCCATTGTTCCCATAGCATGAGTCACATTACCCACAGCTGCAGGAACTCCTCCCCAGGTGGCACAGGTGCCCACGGCTAAAACTGCTGCAGCGCCTGGGGCAAGATCTTTTAACAGCTTTGCGGTTGTATATGGTCGCCTGCTACCATCAGCCATTTCTTCCAAACCCATGGCGCACCAGTAGCCGCCGTATTCCTCGGCGATTTGCTCATCGGCCACTGAGCCCTCGTACAACACCACGTATGGGGCCCCCAGTTCACCACGGACTGCCTGGTGATAAGGCTCCATGAAACGGTGACCTGCCTCCGTATCAAGTACCGGGTGGTGCAGAATAACTTTTGGTATGCCGGGAATAGCCGCGGTCATTAATTGCTCAACACTGGGATTCCTGGCACCGACAGCTGCGATCGAACATCCATCACAACTCATGCCGGCCAACCAAAAGGCATGTACCTCTGTGATTGGGCCTTCTTCAAGTGTGAAGGTGGGTGAGTGTGCGTTAGTTAATGGTACTTCGTTGAGACCATTTGCCATGACTGATACCCTCTAAAAACTCAGAATTTGTTATTTACTGTTGAGTATATAATAAACCTTCCTGTATAGGGGAATGTCAATTATTTTTAGTGAACGTTGATTTATTTTGTAGATTGTTTATTCGCGCATGTGCAGGGACTCAAAAGGGCATCACAAATACAATTGGGCAGCCTGTCCCTGGGAGTTGATAACAGAGCTTGATGGCGAGCAGCCAGATCGTCCCGGCGACCTTGAAGCACGACAAGATATTCATCAGTGTCGCGTAATTTTTCATCCATCAGACTGGTTACTCGCTGCCGGAATGATCGAGTATCCTCACTATTGAGTAACTCTTTTAACTCCTTAAGCGTGAACCCTAGTCGTCGAAGTTGTATGACCAGGCTTGCCTGTGTAATTGAGTTAGCATCATACATTCGATAGCCTGCATCACTACGTGCAATTGAACTAAACAGTCCTATATCTTCGTAAAATCGAAGTGTCTTTGTTGTCGTATTCAGGTCATTCGCTAACTGACCAATGCGTAAAGTACCTTGGGGCATCATTTAGAAATATTCCTTATTATAAATTTACCTGTCGAACTCTATTCCCACATAGACCATGGGACTATAAAGTGATAGTAAGGTTAGGAAACATTGGTCGTCTGGTCAATATCCTTTTCTTCCTGCCCTTGCACAGATCGCACTTTTTCAATACCGTATCTGAGTATTTTGTTATTCAGTTCTGTATCCCGTCAAAACATATGAGCTCAGAATTGAGCTAAATATTAAGAGAGACTTCTGATAAGTTAAGTCGATAAACAGGAGTCTCAATATGAGCAACAATACCGAGAAGCTAGTTAAAGATAGACGATAAAAACTGCATAATGCTAATTCTAATACATACACTATATAATGAGTCTATCGGCGGTGAATTAATTGAGGATTTCGGTCATGAAGACAAAGGCATTGGGTCGGGATCGAGCCAGATTGGCCAGTTATTCCTGTGTCACTGGTGCGAGGGAACACGGTAATGTCGGCTTTCAGTATTAAGCTGATAGTCATTAACAGTGAATATACTTCGCAACAGAAAAATGTGGGGGCAGCTTTGGGGGCAACTGGTGAACATATAAATAGATTTTGATATAGATATTATATAGTTGCACTTTCTGTTCGGCTGTCGCCGCCTCCACCAAATAAACAAACTACCCATACGGTGGTTTTTTTATTTGCGGTTGTGTCTCTTAATTATTAAATTACAAACATGGACTTTCGTCGGTATCAGATTCCACAACCATGTTAAACAAGCGCCCCATCGATGCGAGCGGGATATAAAACTGTGGTAATAAGGCTGCACCTGCCAGGCCACCAAGCGCCCCTCCTTTACTGAGGATTTCTATTTCGGGATCCCTGATCGGACCGGAGATTTTGATAGGTGTCACTATTACCCCTCCCACCAGCTTCTTCTTGTCCGGTACCATAATCAGGTCAATGGTTTCGTTTTTCAGATCAATTGTACCTGTTCCTGCGATCTTCATGGTTGGCGTATCCCATTGCAGTACCTGTGTCTCAGCAATTCCATTATTGATAGCTAAACTGACAACGGCGCAAGTGATCCTGGTGAAATCTTCTTTGCTGGCAAAATTTCCAATAAACAACCCGAATAAATCAAATATGAAGAAATCGGCGTTTTCAGTTTGTATTTGCCCGTTCTCCAGAACAAGTTTATAGGTCCCGTTCAGATTTTCAGCAATATCATCGAGCCCGTGCCCCCTGGTTTGTAGATCAACCATCATGTTGACAGTCCCGTTAAAATCCACCGGGGAACTGAATTGTGTAAACAGCTTTTCAACCGGAACATCATTGGCATCCAGTTTATACTTTATCTCTATGCCCTCCCTGGTATTGATTTCTGTCTCCAGCAGCAGGCTGCCTCCCTCAAATTTCATCTTCAAAGGATTGATCTTGAGCAATCTGTCATCAAGGGAAACATTTGCATCAACAGTCTCAATAGTGAAATTCGTACCAATGACATTATCAATATCAATTTTTAGTGACAGGTCTATCCTGTCTAGTGACTCAAGCGGAATATAGTCACTGATAAGAAACAGGTTCTCTATAATGGGTGAATCTTTCTGGTCTTCCTTACGACCGATCTCTTGTAGATCAAAATCTCCAAGGTGCATATTCGAACTGGATAGGGTGCCGCTCAATAATGGCCGCTCTCTGTTAAACGTGAGATTCAAATCCGTTTTAATGTCTGACTTACCTATCTGGATATTGCCTTTATAGCTACCGGAGGCCTTGTCGCCTTGCAGCTCTCCTTTACCGCTAATGTTGCCAGAGCCAATAAAATTCTTACCAAACAGATCACCAATGACCCTTAGATCACCCGCTGTAAATTCAGAATTAAATTTATAATTTTTGCTAGTTTGCAGGCTATCAATAGTGCCGACGATTTTGTAACTGAGCTTGTTGTCATTCATCGAAGTCAGCGTCAGTTCTTCCAGTTTGATCACTTCGTTTGCTGAGACCAGTCGCAGTTTACCCTTCACCGTTCCCAGTGTGTCCAATGAGATATATTGTGATTTATCAAATAACTTCTGCGGATCGAACAACAGATCTGACTCCAGGGACAGTTCTTTCTTGACTGGCTCATATTTCATCCTGCCATCAATCTTTAGTACAGGTTCTTGCTCTGTCCCCGCTATCGCCACAAAATTATTTATCTCAAGCTGTTGTCCATCGTATTTCAAATCCCAGGTGCTTTTTAAAGGCCCGTCATAAGGCACTTGTATGTCAATCAGAGATAACGCCTGGCTGGTGGATGGGGCATCAAGCTGTACCTTAAAGTTCATGTTGGTCAATGCCTGCTCACCATTGATGTTGGCAATATCAGTGGCGCCATCAACATGTAACACCATGCCTCCCTTGATATTCGCTGAAGCGTTGAAGGTATCCAACCAGTAACCATCCTTCAGATCCTTGAGATTGCCATTGAATGTTACCTGCCTGTAGTCAGGCATGATGTCCAGCTTAGGAAGTTTCTGCAGGATTTCAGGATCATTGATACGTGCAGAGATGTCCAGATCGATGCCCTGAAGTGATCGGAAGTTATTTACCTTGCCAGCAAGCTCCAGTTGCAAGTGGTCACCATTGTCCAGTTTCAGCTTGATATTCTCTAAATGAATCAACTCACCATCACCGGCTATTCGATAGCTCGCCTGCATATTGCCAAGTCCGGAAAGTTTTTGTCCAAAGACCCTGGAAAAAAAAGCAGATGCGGGGCCACTCATCTCGACATCCAATGTTGAATTTGCGTAACTTATTTCATCCGCACTGATATTGAATTCTGTTTCACCGCTGGCTGAAATCTTTAATCCCGACTCAGTTGTAGCGCTGCCTGTCAGCCCTGAAATTTGCATGGCCTTTCCTGACACGGATAATTTACCCGACAATGCCAGTTCACCCAGAGGGCCTGTTCTTATCTCTTGAGATATTTTTAGCAGGATATGTTCATGCCTGATCATGGTTGAAAATTCCAGTTCTATATTTTGCCAGGTATAGATGTCAGCAATATTACCCGAAACATCCAGGGTCAACTGATCACTGTTATCCAGTTTCAGGGAGATTTCTTTCAGACTGAGTTTGTCGCCGATACCATATAATCTGGCACTGGCCGA
>Ga0209987_10000828_pt1 | contig 16417 bp, 13 predicted proteins | sample N074metaG_FD_182134 | JGI IMG/M metagenome (GOLD analysis project Ga0209987, IMG submission 182134) | Deep subsurface microbial communities from Kermadec Trench to uncover new lineages of life (NeLLi) - N074 metaG (SPAdes) (version 2) | ecosystem: Environmental > Aquatic > Marine > Ocean trench... | reverse complement strand
CGTCGAGTGCACGCCGCTGCCGATCGCCGCCCGCGCCAGCCTGTTCCGCGACGGCATCGACGTGGTGGTGCCCTCGGTGCGCCGGGTACCGCCGGAGTCGCTGTCGCCCCGGATCAAGACCCAGAACTACCTCAACCTGGTCATGGCCGATCGCGAGGCCAAGGCGCGCACGCCGGATTCCTGGGCCATACTGTTGGACACCAACGGCAACCTCTGCGAGGGCATGGGCTCTAACATCTTCCTGGTGCACGACGGCCGGTTGATGACCCCCAAGGCGCGCCACGTGCTGCCTGGGGTCAGCCGCCAGACCGTGATCGACGTGGCCGAAACGATCGGCGTGCCGGTCGAGGAGGCCGATCTCGACCTCTACGACGCCTATACCGCCGATGAAATTTTGCTGACCTCGACCAGCCTGTGCCTCTGCGGGGTGCGCGCGATCAACGGCCAGGCGGTCGGCGACGGCGTCCCGCCGGGTCCGGTGACCAAGCGCCTGACCGAAGCCTACAAGGACCTGGCCGGCTTCGACTTCGTCGCCCAGTACCTGAACCGGCTGAACGGATAGTCTGCGGAAACGAGGGGGGAGGCACGACGTGTCGAACGATGTCATCATCACCTGTGCTGTGACCGGCAGCCACCAGAACTTCCAAAACCACCCGGATTACCCGATCGCGCCCAAACAGATCGCGGCCTCCTGCCTGGAGGCGCGTCAGGCCGGGGCGGCGATCGTCCACGTCCACGTGCGCGATCCGGAAACCGGTGCGCCCGCCGGCGACACCGAGCTCTATCGAGAGGTCGTGGAGCGGATCCGGGATGCCGGCAGCGACGTCCTGATCAACCTGACCACCGGTTTCGGAGGCCGCTTCTCGCCCTCGGAGGACGACCCGCGCCGGGCCGGCCCGGGAACCTCGCTAATCCCGCCGGAGCAGCGGGTCGCTCACGTCGAGGAGCTCAAGCCCGAGATTTGTAGCCTCGACGTCGGCACCTTCAATTTCGGCGCCAGCGTGTTCATGAACACCCCCGAGCACCTGCGCATCATGGCGGCGCGCATCAAGGCGGCCGGGATCAAGCCCGAGATCGAAGTCTTCGAGCCCGGTCACATTATCTTCGCCAAGCAGATGATCGAAGAGGGTCTGATCGAAGACCCGCCGATGTTTCAGCTCTGCCTGGGCATCCTCTACGCCTCCCCGGCGACCGCCGAGGCGATGACGTTTCTGTGCAGCCTGCTGCCGGAAAGCGCGCGCTGGAGCGCGTTCGGCGTCGGGCGCCGGCAGTTCCCGATCGCCGAGGAAGCGGTCGCCCAGGGCGGCAGCCTGCGGGTCGGGCTCGAGGACAATCTCTATCTCGCCAAGGGCGAGTATGCCAGCAACGGCCAGTTGGTCGAAAAGGCGGCGGAAATCGTCCGCGGCGGCGGCGCCGAGCCCGCCGAGCCGGCCCGGGCCCGCGAAATCCTGGGACTCGCCCCCGCCTGAACGGGAAATTTTTCCATTTTCGGAACCGGCCCGCGCCCGGATCCTGAAACCATTCATACAATTTTCCCTGCCGCGCGACATCGTGCTGAAACCTGACGCGCGCAGTCTCGGGTTCGACCACGCGCGCCGGATCAGCTACCGGGGTACCGGCGGCATAGGCGATGTCCTGGTCAAACCGGTCGCGGCTTGGCGCCACTCAATAGTTGGGGGTTGGATTTCCTGCTGTGATATGATTCATCTCGATTGCGAGATTCCGCTTTTCGAAGAAATCAATCACAGGGGAAGTATGACCATGAGAAAACTGTGCGCCATTTCCGCCGCCGCCGCGCTGGCTATGGCAGCGGCTCATTCGAGCCCCGCCCTCGCGGTCAACGACGCGCCGCTGACCGAAAACTGGGCGCCCAGCGAGTGGGGCCCGGACGACAAGGCCGGCTCCGTCAACCGCACCACCGCGGCCATCGTGCTCAAGGCGGCCAAGCTGGTCAAACAGGGCAAGGTCGCGACCCTGGGCAAGGTCTATCAGCAAGACATGCCGAATTTCGGTACTCGCGGCTGGCGCATGGTTATTCCCGGTCTACCCACGGGCGGGCCCTTTGGACCCGCAGAGGTTTTCTATACCGACGAGTATCTCTCGACCGAAATCGGCCAGGTCGGCACCCAGTTCGACGGGCCCGGCCACATCGGGATCAGAACCTCCAAGGGGATTTTCCATTACAACGGACGTTATTTGGAGGATCCGGACATCGGCACTTACGGCATGGGTCCGCTCGGCGTCGAGCATGTCGCCGAGATCGGCTTCGTGTGCCGTGGCGTGCTGCTGGATGCGGTCGCGTATCACGGTGGGCCGTTGCCGATCCCAGTGGAAAACAACATGACAGATCCGGGCATCATCACCGCCGAAGACGTTAAGAAGATGGTCAGCAACCAAGGCCTGGACCCGATCGGCGAGGGCGACTGCGTGTTCCTTTACAGCGGACACGGCGATCTCTGGCACCCCAAATTGTGGGATACGTTCGATGCGGCCGAGAAGGCGAAACGGTCCGCCGAGTTCAAATCGGGCGAACCGGGCTTCGGGCTCTCCGCTTGCGACTACCTGGCCGAGCGCAAGATCATTCTCTGGGGTGGGGACACCTGGGCCACGGAGGCGGTCGGCAAGGGCTTCGGCGGCGAGAACACGCAGCCCTTCGAGTGCCACTACAGGATGATGACCCAACGCGGCATCTGGAACCTGGAGAACCTGGATTTCTCGCAACTGGTCGCGGACAAGGCTTACGAATTCCTGTTCGTCTGGTCGCCGCTCAAGATCAAGGGCGGGACCGGCTCGCCCGGCAACCCGATCGCGCTGTACTGAACGGGCCCTCAAACAGATCGCCATCGATCGGGGGTCGGCCGCGCGCCGGCCCCCGCCCGGGCTTCTTTAGCATTATCCGGTCAATAGGAGATTCCCGATAACGGCAGCCGCTTGAAGGAGCCGATCAGGAACCCGGCGAATACGACGACCAGAATATTCTCGAGCAACCAGTCGGCGCGGTCGAACGGCGCGATGGCGAGCGGTATCTAGAGCATTATCCGACCTTACGGGGTCATTTGATGAGCCGCTCTGGCCCACCGAAGGCCGGGTTCTTTTGCCCCGTGGCCGCGTCGCGCTTCTCATCCGATGCCCCGCATCGCATTTCGAAGCGCTCCTAACCACGGGGCAAAATAACCCGGTCAAATGACCCCGTAAGGTCGGATAATGCTCTAGAGCGCCAGATACAGGACCGTCAACACCAGCCGGTAGCGGGCCGAGGACAGGCTCATGCGATCACCGGCATCTCGGGCGCGGCGCGGCGCGAGAGCAGTTCGGCGGGCCCCTCGGTGATCGCAATGTTCTCTTCGTGCACCATGAGCTTGCCCGGCGCGAAGACCATGCCCGGTTCGATGGTGATCACCATGCCGGGTTCGAGCACGGTAAGGTCGCCGGGCATGTTGGACGGGCCCTCGGTCAACTGCATGCCGAGGCCGTGGCCGAGCCGCCCGACGGTCTCGCCGAGTGCGCCGCCTTGTTCCAGCACCTTCCACATAGCCGCCCAGAGATCTTGGTGGGTCGCTCCCGGCCGGGCCGCGTCGATCCCGGCCTCGGTTGCGTTGTAGGCGACCTCGTGGGCGCGCCGGGCCGCCTGGTCGGGCGGGCCAAAGGCGAAGTTGCGGTCGAAGTCGCAGAAATAGCCGTCGAAGGTGGCGCCGGTGTCGATGATCAGCACATCGCCCGCGCCCAGCACCCGGTCGGTCGGGCCCATGATGATGTTGTCGTAGCCGCCTGGGCCCGAGGCGCCGATCAGGTAGGGCGTGGAATCGGCCCCGCGGCGCAGCATGTCGAGTTGCAGTTTGCGGCAAACCTCGCGTTCGGTCTCGCCGATGCGCATCGCCGCCGGCAACGCCTCGAAGGCGTCGGAGGCGAGCCCGCAAACGTAACGGATCTTGTCGATCTCCGCCGGCGACTTGACGTTGCGCAACAGCCGGACGATCCCGGTCGCGTCGGCGACCTCGATGTTGCCCAGGCCTTCGACCAGGCGCGCGTAGTCGGCCGCCGGCATGCGCAGGTGGGTCTGGTGGCCGAGCGGCACGCCGATGCGGCCGAAGCGGACCGCCTGCTCGGCCAAGGTGGCGGCGAGCAGGGAGACGCCGTCGTCCTCGGGCCGCGGCGCCGGCCAGGTGCGGATGTCCTCGACCCAGGTCGTGGCCATGCCGGCGGCGCCGATTTCCGGGATCACCGCGATCGGCCGGCCCTCGCGCGGCACCACCAGGAACCAGGGCCGGGTCGGACTCTCCCAAAACTGGCTGCGGAAACCCGAAAAGTAGCGCAGCTCGGGCTCGGTGGTCAGCAGCAGCGCGTCGATCTCCCGCGCCGCCATCAGGCGCTGGGCCCGCGCCGTGCGGGCCTCGAACTCGGCCTGTGCAAAACCGCGCGGCGGGGCATCATCGCGGGTCATGGGGAGATGATCTCCAATGTTCCTCAGACGATGCCGATCTCGCGATAGGGCGCGTTTTCACGCACCCGGGCGTAGCCGAATCGGGTCAGATCGAGGGTCCCATAGCGGCCGTCCAGGATCAACTCGGCGAGCGCGCGCCCGGCCGCCGGCGCGTGCATGATGCCGTGGCCGGAAAACCCGACCGCCATGTAGACGTTGTCCAGTCCGCCGCTCCAGGCCCCGACGATGGCGGTCAGGTCGAGCCGGTTGCGGGCGTAGTGACCGGCCCAACCGCGCTCGAGCTTGAGCCGCTCCAGGGCCGGAATGCGCCGCGCCAGGGCCGGCCAGACCCGCGCCTCGAAATCGTCGGGGGAGACCTCGAAGTTCCAACCCGGCGGTGTCTCCCAGTCGGGCAACCCACCGGCATAACCTTTGCCTTCGGGCCGGAAGGCGAGGTGGGTCTCGGTCTTGATGAACGGCAGCGCCTCGATGTTGCCGGCGGCGCGGAAGAAATAGGTGTCGCGCGACATCGGCTCGACCGGCAGCGCGAGGCCGAGCGACGTCGCGACCTCGGCCGACCAGGCGCCGGCGGCCAGCACGTGAACCCCGGCCTCGACGGTCTCGCCCGAGGCCAGCAACGCGCGCCGGGCCAGGCGGCCGTCGCCCCGCCAGTCCTCGACCCGGTCGGTCAGGTAGCGCACGCCAAGCTGGCGCGCCTTGCGCCGGAAGCCCTGGAGCGCCGATTGGGGATCGATCCAGGCGTCGTCGGGCGAATGGACCGCCAGTGCCACGTCGTCGGTGCGGAGCGAGGGGAAGCGGACGCCGAGCGCCACGCGGTCGAGGCAGTCGGCCCGCACCCCGCGCGCGCTCTGGACGCGGAAGTTTTGCTCCATCTGGCGGTGGCCCCCGGCGTCCGAGATCAGCAGGTAGCCGCGGCGCTTGAAGCCGATCGGCGCGGGCTCGCCGTCGACCGCCATCTCGGTCTCGAAGTCGCGATAGAAGGCGAGGCCGTATTGGGCCATGGCGATGTTTTCGGGCAGGCTGAACAACTGGCGGATGCCGCCGTTGCCGCGCGGGGTGGCCGCGAACTCGTAGGTCGGATCGGGCTCGACCACGACGATCTCGCCGCCGCGCCCCGCGCGCGCCAGGTGGTAGGCGATGCTGGAGCCGACGATGCCCCCGCCGATGATCAGGATATCGCAGCGCATGTCACTCGTCGCCGCCCAGGAACTCGCTCGTCCAGCGCCGGTAGTCCGCATCGCGGGTGACGCGTTTTATCGTCTCGGCCGCGGCGACACCCGTCAGTTCCCTGGGCGGCGTGCCCTCGCGCAGGGCCTTCAAGGTATCGTGGACCGCCTGCACCGCCGCCATGAACGGCTGGTGGCCCTGCAGGCAGACTCGCACGCCCTGGGCGCTCAGGTAATCCCGGTCTATGAGCTCGGGGTCCATGAGCTCCGGCCCGGCGCCGCCGAGGATCAGCGGCAGGCCGACCGCCGCGGCGATCGCCTCCAATTGCGCGCGGGTCTTGACCCCGACCAGGAAGATCGCATCGACCCCGGCGGCCTCGTAGGCGCCGGCCCGGGCGATGGCGTCCTCGACGCCGGTCAGGGAGACCGCGCTGGTGCGCCCGGCGATCACCAGGTCCGGGTCGCGGCGCCCCGAGAGCGCGGCGCGCATTTTGCCGGCGCCCTCCTCGATCGACAGGAGCCGCGTCTGGCCGCCCGCGCCGAACCGCTGGGGCAGCTCGGTGTCCTCGATCGACAGCCCGGCGACCCCGGCGATTTCCAGCTCTTCCACGGTGCGTTGCACGTTGAGCGCGTTGCCGTAACCGTGGTCGGCGTCGACCAGCAGCGGCAGCTCGCCGGCGCGGCAGATGCGGTTGGCCTGGGCGGCGAACTCGGTGAGGGTGAGGACGATGAGATCGGGCGCGCCCAACACGGTCATCGAGGCGACCGAGCCGGCGAACATGCCAAGCTCGAAACCCAGGTCCTCGGCGATGCGCGCGGAGATGGGATCGAACACCGAGCCCGGAAACACGCAAGCGCCCCCGGCCAGAATTGCGCGAAAGCCTTTGCGTCGTGCCGACCAGCGCATGAGTGATGCCGCCCCCCGTTGTTTTCCGCCTAGCGTAACGCTAGCGCGAATGGCGCCGTGGCGAAACCGGCCGGGCGACTGGGGGACGGGGAAATGGGGACGAAAAGGGACGAAAAGGGGACAGTCCCCTTTAATAGCATTATTATATAATGATATCAGATAGTTACAAATTACTAAAATATAAATAATTGAAAAATATAGATAAAATAGAAAATAAAGGGGACTGTCCCCTTTAAAATCCATATTATTTCATGATATCAGATAGTTACAAATTAACTAAATATAAACAATTGAAAAATATAGATAAAACCGGAAATAAAGGGGACTGTCCCCTTTATTATCCGATCTTCTGGCCGAGGTCTGGGAGGCCACTCAGCGCGCCTATGCGGACGCCGGCCAGACCCCCCACGTCCACAGCCTCGCCGCATCGGTGGCCGGCATCTACGACGAGCTGATCGCGCTCGCGCCGAACCGGCGGCCGGCCCGGCTCAAGGCGGCTACCGCGGCCATCAAGGCAGACGCGGGGAGCGGGTCTTAGAATCCCCTCTCAAACCTTCCCCTCCAGCTCCCGGAGCGTGTGGTGGATGCGCTGGGCGACCGCGATTGCGCCCAGCAGCGCCAGCAGGACGATCGTCGGCGCGACCAGTCCCAGGCACAGCCCGAGGCCGAGCAGCACGACCCGCTCGGCCCGGGTGATGATGCCGACCTTGCACTCGACACCGAGCGCCTCGGCGCGCGCGCGGGTGTAGCTGACCAACAGCGCCCCCAGCAGCGCCACGACGGTGAGCGCCGCCTCGGCCGCCGCGCCCTGGCTCGCGAAGTGATAGGCGATGGCGGTGAACAGCGCGCCCTCCGAGATTCGGTCCAGCGTCGAATCCAGGAATGCGCCGCCGCGGCTGACTTGGTTCTGGCTGCGGGCGAGCGCGCCGTCGAGCATGTCGAGCGCACTGCCGGCCAGCCAGATCAGGCCGCCCAGCACGAGGTAGTCGGCCGCGACCAGGAGCGCGCCAAACAGGCAGATCAGGGTGCCGGCCAGGGTGATTTGGTTGGGCTGCACGCCGAGTCGCGCCAGCACCCGGCACGGCGGCAGCAGGTGCCGGTCGAGGGATCGATGGATGCGGTCGCGCAGCATCTCCAGGGGCACGGGCACCTCCCGCCGCGCCGGCCGAAACCAGGGGAAGCGGGTGCATTGTCCCATGGCACCCACGCGGCGGCACCCACGCGGCGATCGCAGTGTAGCACGCCCCAATCCCAACGGCATACGGCGGAACGCGATTCCACGGCGCAAAAAAGAAAAGGGGCCGCGGCGTTTCCGCCGCGGCCCCAATCGCTTGGTGCCGTATGGGAGCGAGGCTTAGAAGCCCATGCCGCCCATGCCGCCCATGCCACCCATGTCCGGAGCCGCCGGCGCGGCGTCCTTCTTCTCGGACTTTTCGCCGACCATCGCCTCGGTGGTGATCAGCAGGCCGGCCACGGAGGCCGCGTCCTGCAGCGCGATGCGCACCACCTTGGTCGGGTCGATAATCCCGGCCTTGAACATGTCGGTGTATATGCCGTTCTGGGCGTCGTAGCCGATGTTGGTGCCCTTGGCCTCGAGCAGCTTGCCGACCACGACCGAGCCCTCGGCACCGGCGTTCTCGGCGATTTGCCGTACCGGTGTCTGAAGCGCGCGGCGCACGATGTCGACGCCGACCTTCTGGTCATCGTTGTCCGGAACGACCTTCTTGAGCGCCTTGGTGGCGTTGAGCAAAGCCAGGCCGCCACCGGCGACCACGCCCTCCTCGACCGCCGCGCGAGTCGAGTTCATCGCGTCCTCGACCCGGTCCTTGCGCTCCTTGACTTCGATCTCGGTGGCGCCGCCGACCCGGATCACCGCAACGCCGCCGGCCAGCTTGGCCAGGCGTTCCTGCAGCTTCTCCTTGTCGTAGTCGGAGCTGGTCTCCTCGGCCTGCGCGCGGATCTGTCCGCAACGGGCCTCGATCTCCTTCTTCTTGCCGGCGCCATCGATGATCGTGGTCTCTTCCTTGGTGATCATGATCTTCTTGGCGGTGCCCAGCATGTCGAGGGTGACGTTCTCGAGTTTGATGCCGAGGTCTTCGGAGACCACCTGGCCGCCGGTCAGGATCGCCATGTCCTCGAGCATCGCCTTGCGGCGATCGCCGAAGCCCGGCGCCTTGACCGCGGCCACCTTGAGGCCGCCGCGCAGCTTGTTGACCACCAGGGTGGCCAGGGCCTCGCCCTCGATGTCCTCGGCGATGATGAGCAGCGGACGGGACGACTGCACCACGGTCTCGAGCAGCGGCAGCATCGCTTGCAAACCGCTGAGTTTTTTCTCGTGCAGCAGGATGTAGGGGTTCTCCAACTCGCAGATCATCTTGTCGGCGTTGGTGATGAAGTAGGGCGAGAGGTAGCCGCGATCGAACTGCATGCCCTCGACCACGTCGAGCTCGGTGGCCAATGATTTGGCCTCTTCGACCGTGATCACGCCTTCGTTGCCGACCCGCTGCATGGCATCGGAGATCATGCCGCCGATCTCGGTGTCGCCGTTGGCGGAGATGGTGCCGACCTGGGAGATTTCCTCGGTGCTCGAAACCTTCTTGGAGCGCTTCTTCAGGTCGGCCACGACGGCCTCGACCGCCGCGTCGACGCCGCGTCTCAGGTCCATCGGGTTCATGCCGGCGGCCACCGCCTTGCAGCCTTCGCTCACGATCGCCTGGGCCAGGACCGTGGCGGTCGTGGTGCCGTCGCCGGCCGCGTCATTGGTCTTCGAGGCGACCTCGCGGACCATCTGCGCGCCCATGTTCTCGAACTTGTCGGCGAGCTCGATTTCCTTGGCGACGGTGACGCCGTCCTTGGTCGTGCGCGGCGCGCCGAACGCCTTGTCGAGGATCACGTTGCGGCCCTTGGGCCCCAGCGTCACCTTGACCGCATCGGCCAGGACATCGATCCCCCGCATCATCCGCGCCCGGGCATCGCCCGCAAATTTCACTTCCTTAGCAGCCATTTCTTGGTTCTCCGTTCCTTATCTGATCTCTGCCTTAGGCAGCGGATTTGACCGATTTCTTGCCCGACTTGGCGCTCTCGATGATGCCGAGAATGTCGGATTCCTTCATGATCACCAGTTCTTCTTCGTCAATCTTGACTTCGCTTCCCGACCACTTGCCGAACAGGATGCGGTCGCCCTTCTTGACGTCCAGCGGGGTGATCTCGCCCTTGTCGTTGCGGGCGCCGGAACCCGCGGCCAGGACTTCGCCCTGCATGGGCTTCTCCTTGGCAGTGTCGGGGATAATGATGCCGCCGGAGGACCGCTCGTCCTCTTCGAGGCGGCGCACCAGCACGCGATCGTGCAGGGGCCGAAATTTCATGGAATGCTCTCCCAATTGAATGGAAATCCGGGGGAAATCCGGGATTTCCGGTTGCTGTTAGCACTCGTTATCGACGAGTGCCAAGTACTGCGGGGAGATAATCAGAAGACCGCCCGAAGTCAAGGGTCTTGGGGGAAATTTTTCCCGAAACGGGCGCGAATTGGCTTCGATTGCGCGCCGGGGGAGGGGCGCTGGCGCCCAGGGAGCGCCGGGGGGAGGGGCGCTGGCGCCCAGGGAGCGCCGGGCTCGCGGGGAGCGCCGGGAAACTAGGGGCTGGAGGCCCGGCTGTAAAGCCAAATAGCGGGTCCTTCGCGACGGCGCCCGGGCGTTCGGGCGGGCCGCGGGGCACGCTTCCCCAGGGGATTCGGGGGCGACTCGGGGGCGCCTCGGGGGCGCCTTGGGCGCGATTGCGATGGGCGGCGGGCTGTGCCAACGTGCCGGTCACAATCATCCGGCGGGACCCCGCCGGTTCAGGCGGAGGGCGAGTCGGCCATGGCGCTTTTGACCACCACCATCGGGGCCTATCCCAAGCCCGATTTCGTGCCGATTCCGGACTGGTTTCGCGCCGAGGCCGGGCCCGACACCCGGCACCCGACCCAGGGTTATCTGGAAGCGATCGCCGCCATGGGCGCGGAGGCGGATGACCTCTTTGCCCGTGGGGTCAGGCAGGTGATCGAGGACCAGGCCGGCGCCGGGATCGACATTCCGACCGACGGCGAGGTGCGGCGCGAGAACTACATCCACTACCACTGCCGCCATATCGAGGGCATCGACTTCGACACCCTGACTCCCAAGGAAGTGCGCGGCGGCTCCTATACCGCCGAGTTGCCCTCGGTAACCGGGCCGGTGCGGGCGGGGGCGCCGTTCCTGGATGCCGACTTCAAGCTGGCTCAGGGTTTTACCGAGCGGCCGGTCAAGATCACCATGCCCGGGCCGATGACCATCACCGACACCACGGTCGACTTGCACTACGGCGACGAAGCCAAGCTGGGCGCCGACCTGGCCGCGGCGATCAACGCCGAGATCCGGAGCCTGGCCGAGGCCGGCTGCCGCTGGATCCAGGTCGACGAGCCGGTGCTCGCGCGCAAACCCGAGGCCGCGCTGGCTTATGGCGTGGAAAACCTGGACCGCTGCTTCCACGGCCTGCCGGCCGGCGTGCACCGGGTCATGCACATGTGCTGCGGCTATCCGGACCGGCTCGACCGCGACGACTACCCCAAGGCGGATCCGGACTCCTACCTGCGTCTGGCCGAAGCGGTCGACGGCTCCTGTATCGACGCGGTCTCGATCGAGGACGCGCACCGGCACAACGATCTCACGCTGCTCGAGCGGTTCGCCAATACCACGGTCATCCTGGGCGTGGTCGCGGTCGCCAAGAGCCGGGTCGAGCCGGTCGAGGAGATTCGCGCCCGGCTCGCCGCGGCGCTCGATCACATCGATGGCTCACGCCTGATCGCCGCGCCCGACTGCGGCCTCGGCCTGTTGGGGCGCGAACGGGCGGTGGCGAAACTGAACAACCTGTGTCTGGCCGCGCGCGGGATGTGATGCCTGTCGCCGGGGCCCGGGGCCGGTCCCGAATTTCGGATTGTCTGGCTAAGCGGGGCCGCGGGTGGCCTGGCGTTGGGCTGCTGTCCGCGCGGCGGCGCCGTCGTTGTGACGCCGCCAGGCGGCGCGCTTGGCGGTGACCGCGCCGTAGGTGGCGACGCAGTAGGGCACCAGGTAGGTCAGACCGACCTTGACCAGATCGGGACTCTGCCCGGCCAGGATGAAGTCGCCCTGATTGATGGCGGTCAGGAGGGTGCCGACGACGACGCCCATGATCAGGGCATAACCCGGAGTACCTTCCGACATGGCGAAGTGCCACCAACTCGGCATCTGGTCCTGTGGCTCGGAAATGGGTCCTCTCCCAACCAAGTGTCGCCGGCCTCCCCCCGTGTTGCGGCGGTCCGCGTCGGTACGGGGGCGGCCGGCACGGGGACCGGCACGGGGGAGGAGGCCCGCTAATGTATAACCACGGCCGGATCATGGAAACCAACACTTCCGGCGCCTGGGTCACGTTTTCGCGCGCGGGTTTGGCCGGTGCGCCGGCGATATCCGCTTTGGATCGCCGATAATCGTGCGTATCCGCCCGAAACATCAGGATTCTCGGGGGTTTCGGGCGGGCGCCCGGGTGCCTGGTGGCGGTCTGTCCCGCCGGGCTGGACGCCGATCCATGGCCCGGGTCGGCCCAGCGGCGGCCCGGGTCGGCCCCGGGTCGGCCCCGGGTCGGATTGTGTCGCGCGCCGGGATGCCGATATACTTCGGCTCCAAGGGGCGCCCCTGGGGCTCCCCAGTGGCGCGGTTTCTTGGGCGGCATGCCGGGGTGGCAAAACAGAGGTATTCGGGGGATATGGCGAAAATCCTGCTTGTCGAAGACAACGAGATGAACCGCGACATGCTGTCGCGGCGGCTCGCGCGCCGGGGTTACGAGGTGGTGGTCGGCGAGGACGGCCAGAAGGGCGTCGAGCTGGCGTCGAGCGAAAGTCCCGACCTCATCCTCATGGACATGAGCCTGCCGGTGATCGACGGCTGGGAGGCGACCCGGCGGATCAAGGCCGATGCGGCGACCGCGGCGATCCCGGTGATCGCGCTGACCGCCCACGCCATGGCCAGCGATCGCGAGAAGGCGCTGGCGGCGGGCTGCGACGACTACGACACCAAGCCGGTCGAACTCGACCGCCTGCTCGGCAAGATAACCGCCCTGCTCGACGGCGCCGGGTGAAGGCCATAAAAAGGGGCCAGAAAAAGGGGACTGTCCCCTATTTTTCGGTGTTTTCTGAGGGTTTTCAATAGGTTATAGGGTCGTTCGTTACGGCGCCTTGACGTCGGCGGGGTCGGCGGCGTTGAGGAAGTAGGTGGTCTGCTTGCCCTTGCCCTTGATTGCGATCTGGCCCCGGGCCTCCAGCTCGAAACGGTCGCCGAGCAGCGCCGCGGTGGCCTCGGAGACCTGGATGCGGTTGGGCTCGCTATGGCTCTCGAGCCGGCTGGCCAGGTTCACGGTATCGCCCCAGACATCGTAGACGAAGCGGTGGGTGCCGATGATCCCGGCGACCACCGGGCCCGAGTGGATGCCGATCCGGGCGGTGAACGGCGCGCCGTGCTCGTGTTTGGCGGTTGCCACGGTCTCGATCATGCGCAAGGCCATCTCGGCGATCGCCGGGGCATGGTCGGCGCGCGGCTCGGGCACGCCGGCGACCACCATATAGGCGTCGCCGATCATCTTGATCTTCTCGACGCCGAGTTCGCGGGCGATGGCGTCGAAGTCGGAGAACAGCGCATTCAAATAGGACACCAGCTCGGTCGGCGCGAGCTCGGCGGAAATCTGGGTGAATCCGACCAAATCGGAAAACAGCACCGAGACGTCGTCAACGCGGTCGGCGATGATGGTTTCGCCATCGTTCAGGCGGCCGACGATCTGCTGCGGCAGGATGTTGAGCAGCAGGCGTTCGAACTTCTCCTTCTCGTCCTCCAAGCGGCTGAGATAGAGCCGCTCGCGCTCGTGCCAGCGCTTTTTTTCCAGTCCGGCGTTGATGCGTGCCTTGAGCAGCACCGGGTTGAAGGGCTTGGGCAGGTAGTCCTCGGCGCCGGCCTCGATGCAGCGCACCACGCTGTCGACCTCGTCCAGCGCCGAGATCATGATCACCGGAATCCGGTGCAGACGCGGGTCGGCCTTGATCCGGGCCAGGACCTCGAAGCCGTTTATTTCGGGCATCATCAGATCGAGCAGCACCAGGTCGAAGTCGTCGGCTTCGAGCAGGTCGAGCGCCTGGCGCCCGCCCTCGGCGGTGGTGACCCGGTGTCCGTCCCGGGTCAGGCGGCGCGATAGCAGGGCCCGGTTGGCCTCGATATCGTCGACCACCAGGATATTGCCGGTCTCGACCTTGCCCGCCTCCGTCTCGTCGACCGGACGGATGCTCTCGACCAGGCCGGCGAACATGGTGGTCGATTCGGCCGGGCCGGAGGGCGGCGCGGCTTGGTCGGTCGCCCGCGTACCGGCCCCGCTTCGAGAGAAATCGACGATGGTATCGATCTGAGACAGCAATTGGTTGGTCTGGTCCAGCAGGATGTCGAAATCCGCCCGCAGGCGTTCCGCCCCCAGGTCCTCCAGGTCTTCGAGCAGCATCTCGCCATAACCCTTGATCGCGTTGATCGGCGTTCGCAGGTCGTGGCGCAGCTTCTTCTGCGCGGCCGCCACGTCGGCGCCCTCGAACAAGGTCTCGGCCAGTTCCGGGTCGAGCAGCCGGTCGACCATGGCGTGCAGGTCGCGCGCGGCGGTCAGGATCCGCTCCAGGTCGGCGACCGCGTCCTCCGGTCCGTTCTGGGACGCGTCCTGGTGCAGCATCTCGCCGAAGCCCAAAATCGCGCTGACCGGCGCCAGCAACTCCTGACGCAGATTGACGAGATGCGCCCGCCGCGCCCGTTGAGTCTCGGCGTCCGAACTCATCGCTACTTATTGGCCGCCGGCGCCGGTAGCATTTTCTTGAGGCTGGCGAGGATGGTTTCGATTTCGTCGCCGCCCTTCGCGACCAGCATTTCGACCGAGCCCTTGAGCCGCTTGTGGTCGGCGGCGGTGAGCGTCTTGGCGGTCACCACGATGACCGGGATGCTTCGCCATGACTTGTTCTTGCGCAATTGCGCCAGGAACTCGAAGCCGTCCATCTCCGGCATCATCAGGTCCAGCAGAATCGCGGCCGGTATCTCCTCGGCCAGGCGTTCGAGCCCGACCAGGCCGTTCTCGGCTTCGGCGCTGCGCCAGCCCTCCTTGTCCAGCATGCGGCGGATCATTTCGCGGGTCGCGGGATCGTCCTCGACCAGGAGCACAGGCCCCGATCCCCGTGCGGGGCAGTGTTTGCGCAACACCGAAAGCAGACGCCCTTGTTCGACCGGCTTGTTCAGATAGTCGGCCGCGCCCAGCGAGTATCCCAAGCTGCGGTCGTCGAGCATGGAGACCATGATCACCGGAATAGTCGAAAGCTCGGCATCGTCCTTGAGTGCCGACAGCACCGCCCAGCCGTCCGTGCCCGGCATCAAGACATCGAGGGTGATGGCGTCGGGGCGGAGTTCGCGCGCGCGCTTGAGTCCGTCGTCGCCGCCGACCGCGGTGGCCACGCGGTAGCCGCTCTTGTCCAGGTGCCGGCTCAACAGATCGCGCACGTCCGGATCGTCGTCGATGACCAGCACGATGGGGGCGCCGGCGGCCCCGATGATTTCGGTCGAGCCCTCCCCCGAATCGGCTGGGGCTTCGGGCACCGCGGCGGCGGCGTCCGCCGGTAGCCGGACGGTGAAGGTGGAGCCCTTGCCCGGCGCGCTGGTACAGGTGATCTCGCCGTGCAGCATCTCGCAGAAGGTCTTGGTGATCGCCAGCCCCAACCCCGTGCCACCGTAGTTTCTCGTGGTCGAGGAATCGGCCTGAGTGAAGGCGTCGAACACCTTCTCGACCTGCTCCGGGCTCATTCCGATGCCCGCGTCGACCACCCGGAACACGATGTTGTCGCGGCCGTTGGCGGCGCTGCGCGACGCCTCCAAGGTGATCTCGCCGGCTTCGGTGAATTTCGAGGCGTTGCTCAGCAGGTTGAACAAGATCTGGCGGATCCGGGTCATGTCGCTGTGCATGGTGCCGACGCTCTCGCCGCAACGCACCACCAGGGTGTTTTTGTTTTTTTCAGTCAGTGGCGCGATCGTGCTCGCGATCTCGTCGACCATCTGCCGGACCTCGAAATCCTCGAAGTAGAGTTCGATTTTACCGGCCTCGATCTTGGACAGATCGAGCACGTCGTTGATCAGCGACAGCAGGTGCTTGCCGGCCGTTTGGATCTTCTTGAGGTCCGGGATGTACATATCGTGACCCATGTCCTCGGCTTCCTCGAGCATCAGCTCGGAGTAACCGATGGTGGCGTTGAGCGGGGTCCTCAATTCGTGGCTCATGTTGGCTAGGAATTCGGATTTGGCCCGGCTCGCCTCCAGGGCCTTGTCGTGGGCTTCGGCCAGCTCGACTTCACGCATCTTGAGTTCGGTCACGTCCGCATAGGTCGCCACGATCCCGCCGTCGCTGGTCTTGAGCTCGTTGATCTGGACCCAGAAGCCCGAAGAGCGTTGCTGGATGTGCGGCCCGCCCGGGTTGCGGTGGCGCTCCAGGCGCGCCGCGATCCAGCCTTCGACGTCCTCGGCCGCGTCGTGGATCAGCCCCTTGTCGATGGCGTGGCGCAAGATCTCCTCGAAGGTCCGGCCCGGCGTCACGGTCTGTTGCATGCCCGGGTAGAGCAGGTCCCGGTAGCGGTTGTTGCACAGCAGGAGGCGGTCTTCGGAATCGAACAGCGCGAAACCCTCGTTGATGCTCTCGATCGCATCGTCGAGGGTGCTGTGCGCCCGGGCCGCGCGCGCCTCGCTCTCGCGAAGCGCGGCTTCGGCGCGCTTGCGCTCGGCCACGCTGCCGACCTGGGTGCCGATGTGGCCCAGGACTTCGACGGTTTCATCGCTCGGCCGGTCGGCGGCCTGGGAG
>Ga0209987_10000822_pt1 | contig 16482 bp, 9 predicted proteins | sample N074metaG_FD_182134 | JGI IMG/M metagenome (GOLD analysis project Ga0209987, IMG submission 182134) | Deep subsurface microbial communities from Kermadec Trench to uncover new lineages of life (NeLLi) - N074 metaG (SPAdes) (version 2) | ecosystem: Environmental > Aquatic > Marine > Ocean trench... | reverse complement strand
GGCCATAATCGCAATCTTTCTACTGCAGCGATCAACTACCAGACCCAGATACAATTCCCGGGATATTTCCGTTTTTGTCTGTACCAGGACACAGTTGATTGGCTGGCCATCCGGGCTTGATTGTTTTGTCACCAGGCGCTTGCCAAACATATTGGTAACAATCTCTTCAACTTCTTCCATCGTTTCCGCAAGTTTTACTCCACCGGCTTTACCTCTTCCTCCAGCATGAACCTGGGCTTTTATCACCCAGCCATTTCCATGTTGAGCTGATGCTTGTTGCAGTGCCTCCTTGATTGAATGCGCGGGCAGACCCGGTGACACGGGGATGCTGTATTCTTCAAACAATTTTTTTGCCTGATATTCGTGTAAGTTCATATTATTGCCTTGTCTAATTGATGATTAGATTTTCAGTGTGGTTATAAATTCATCGTTTTATACTGGCCAATCACATACAATTTTACCCATTCTGGTGAGAATAAGATAACTTTCGGAAACAAAAACTTGTTAATAATATTTCATCAATGGGTCTGAAACAGGCATGCTTCGTTTTATTCTGATTGCCTGTCTTGTCTGGCTATTGCTTGCTCTTATCCAAAAGCTTAGACGAGCAGAGTGGTCTGGACAAGGACAGCGGCAACAAGCTGTCACGAAAAAAATGATGTTCAGTGTGCCTATTGTCGTGTTTATGTGCCAAAGGACGATGCCTTGCGTAATAATAATAATTATTTCTGTTGTAGCAACCATATGGAAATAAACCAGGAATAGAGTTGGCTATGGATTCAAATATAAACTCACATTCGGAAACATCATGGCGGGCACTCGCGTATTTTAATCTCTATCGGTTCCTGATTGCTTCCTTATTTGTCACGCTTATCTGGGTCGGACAGCTACCAGAACCATTGGGTAGCTATCACCAGAGGCTATTTTCAGTGTCTGCTCATGCTTATCTCATCCTGATCATCATCATTGCATTTTTTATCAAGTTACAGAGGCCCTGGTATAACTTACAGATAGCGATGCATGTGATGCTGGATATACTTGCAATCAGTTTGATGATGTATGCCAGCAATGGCTTAAGTAGTGGGTTTGGGATGCTGCTCGTTATTGCGGTTGCCGGGGGAAGCATATTACGTGCTGGCAGGATTGCTATTTTATTTGCTGCTGTCGCAGCATTGGTCGTGTTGGGGCAGGAAGTTTACGTGCAGTTCTTCAGGTATTCACCTTTACCGAACTATACACACGCCGGATTTTTAGGCATCACATTTTTCATGACAGCCTTTCTTGGTCAGTTGTTAGCGGCAAAAGTAGAGAAGAGCGAAGCGCTAGCGGAGCAACGTGGCATTGACCTTGAGAATCTGGGCTTATTGAACGAATATATTGTACAAAGGATGCAATCTGGTCTAGTGGTATTGGATGACCAATATCATATACGTCTACTCAACGAAGCAGCTAGAATTTTACTCGGTTTGGATGAAAAGTATCATCACGATAGATTGGAAAAAAGTGCTCCGGAATTGTTTGAATATCTGATTAACTGGGATCAGAAAGGTGGTCAGCGCACGGTCATATTCAGGCCTGCAAAAGGAGATATTGATGTGCAGGTTTCATTCACCCGATTAAACCCTGAGTCCAGGTTTGGTGTATTGATCTTTCTTGAAGACGTTGCGCAAATGCGTCAACACGCTCAGAATTTAAAAGTTGCATCACTTGGTCGCCTGTCTGCGAGTATCGCGCATGAAGTCAGGAATCCACTAGGTGCAATCAGTCACGCCAGTCAGCTCTTGTCTGAATCCGAATCTCTTGGTAAAGAAAATAAGCGCCTTACCAGCATCATTGTTGAACATGCCAGCCGGGTGAACAGGATCATCGAAAATATGATGCGGATTAGCAGCCGTGAAGCCGCCGTCCCTGAAAATATTAATATTGGCGAATGGATGCAAGATTTTGTTTCTGAGTTCATTGCTCAGAAACAACTGGATAAGACAGACATTCGACTCGGAAGAACTTCAGAGAGCGTTATCGCTAGAATGGACGTTAGTCAGTTATATCAGGTGATCTGGAATCTCAGCGAAAATGCATTGCGATATAGTCAGGGGAGTCCTCTGATTGAATATCAATGGGGCGTGCGAGGAGGAACTGGAAAACCTTACCTGGATGTTATCGATCATGGTCCGGGAATGACGGAAGAGGTTGCCTCGCAACTATTCGAGCCTTTTTTTACTACGGATGCTGACGGTTCCGGTCTAGGTTTATATATTTCTCGGGAACTGTGTGAGGCAAACCAGGCCTCTCTTATGCTGGATAAAAATACTTCCAAGGGCTGTCGTTTCCGGATACATTTCGCCCACATAGAGAAACATCAATATTTAACGCAATGAAAAAACCATTGGCACTCATTATAGATGATGAACCAGATATCAGGGAATTGCTGGAAATCACCCTGACGCGTATGGATGTGGATTGCATGCCTGCAGAGAATTTGCAAGGTGCGTATACATTATTAAAAAATCATAATTTCGATATTTGTCTGACTGATATGCGATTGCCTGATGGTAATGGACTAGAGCTGGTCGCTTATATTCAGGAGAACAATCCACAGCTACCTGTTGCTGTTATCACGGCACACGGCAATATGGAATCGGCCATTCATGCATTAAAGTCCGGGGCATTTGATTTTTTAAGTAAACCGGTTGACCTTGAAGTTTTGCGTACCCTGGTTAGAACTGCGCTCAAGCTCAAAGGTAAGGAAGTTGAACAAGAGCACAGTTTGATTGGAAAGACGGAGATTATTGATTCCACCAGGAAAACAATTGGCAAGTTGGCAAGAAGTCAGGCACCTGTTTATATCAGTGGAGAGTCAGGCACGGGTAAAGAACTGGTTGCCAGAATGATTCATGAACAGGGGGCAAGATCTTCAGGAAAATTTGTGCCGGTCAATTGTGGCGCGATCCCCGCTGAATTAATGGAGAGTGAATTATTTGGACATGTGAAGGGTAGTTTTACAGGCGCAGTCTCTGACAAAGAAGGGTTGTTCCAGGTCGCTGAGGGAGGCACCCTGTTTTTTGATGAAGTGGCTGAATTACCGTTGCATATGCAGGTTAAATTATTACGCGCTATTCAGGAAAAAAATATAAGGCCTGTCGGAAGTACCAGAGAATTGCCTGTCGACGTACGTATTTTAAGTGCAACTCATCAGGATCTGAGTATTTTGGTACAGGAAGGGAAATTCCGACAAGATCTGTATTACCGTATCAATGTGATTGAGCTGCACATTCCCTCACTGCGCGAAAGACGTGATGACATCCCATTACTTATTACACATATACTTGAAAGGCTGGTAAATGATGATACGGGCAGGCAGGCCAGTCTTTCTGACAAAGCCATGGATGCTCTTAGTCAATACCATTTCCCGGGAAATATCAGAGAACTTGAAAATATTATCGAGAGGGCAATCACACTCTGTGAAACAGGTGTTATTCATGTTGATGATTTACAACTACCATCAAATGGGGATGTTGTTGAGTTCAAGGGAGAGGGTGATCACTCGCTGGATTCGTACCTGGATACTGTAGAAAGACAAACAATTCTGGAAGCATTAGAAAAGACCAGATGGAACAAAACTGCAGCAGCAAAACTTTTGGGGATTAGTTTCAGGGCACTACGCTACAGGCTTGAGAAGCTGGGTATGAAATAAATTCAAGCGTTTCTGGATCGAATCCATTCAGGGAGTAAATTATTTTGAATACCGAATTGTCAGTTATTATTCCAGCGCTTAACGAACTGGAAAATGTTTCTCCAATGGTGGATGCACTTGAAAAATCTCTTCAAGGGATCGCCTGGGAGGTTATTTTTGTCGATGATGATTCCCCTGATAACACCTCAGCTTATGTAAGAAAACTTGCCCAGGAAGATGCTCGTGTTCGTTGTATACAGCGAATAAACCGCCGTGGGCTTGCCTCGGCATGCGTAGAAGGCATGTTGGCCTGTGCATCACCCTATATGGTGATTGTTGATGCGGATATGCAGCACGATGAAAAGATCATCCCGGAAATGTTAGCTCTATTAAGGCAAGGTGATATTGATCTGGTGATCGGTAGCCGTTATATGGAGGGTGGCAGCATGGGAGGACTGCCTCAGCATCGTGTCTGGATAAGTCGTGCAGCAACGCTACTGTCTCGTCTTGCGCTTAAACATGCTGTGAATGACCCTATGAGTGGTTTCTTTATGCTGCGAAGAACCTTTTTTGAAAAAATAATGAGAAAGCTATCGGCGAAAGGGTTCAAGATTTTGCTGGATATTCTAGTCACATCCGGTGATTCTGTTAAATTCAAAGAGCAGCCTTATACAATGAGAGAGCGTAATCACGGGGATAGTAAATTGAGTGCAGTTGTTATTTGGGAATTCCTGTCGCTGGTCTTATTTAAATTACTTGGCCGGGTCTTTCCGGCACGGTTTATCTCCTTCGCTGCCGTTGGTTTGTCGGGTGTTCTTGTTCACTTAATTGTGCTCGGAATACTTCATCGAATTATGGAGTTCGAGTTTATTCTGGCACAGGTACTGGCAACGTGGGTTGCCATGACAAGCAATTATATTTTAAATAACCAATTTACTTTTCACGATAGACGATTGACTGGGAAAGCCTTTTTCGAAGGAATGTTCAGTTTTTATCTTGCCTGTTCAGTAGGGGCGATCATTAATATTGCTGTCGCAGAAATGTTTTTTGCGAGCAATGTGCCATGGTGGTTGGCGGGTGCTATTGGAACTATTGCAGGTGCCGTATGGAATTATGCAATGACTAAAACATTTACCTGGAAAGACATAAATGGGTAATAATTTCTGGTGCGTCGCTTGATTAAAATCATGTCTTGGACAATACATTGTTCAGATCACATCATGTCAGAGATATTGGAGCTTCAATCAGAAATGATTTCATTGATCTTTAAGTTCAGGGTGTGGCTTTGGTCATTATTTGATGAAACCTGTGACATATTGGATCTCATAAGGTTTAATTTCCCGTAGCCTGCTGCGTTGATGTCATTACTGCGAAAGCAGAAATCCAGTAGTTTGACTGGGTTCCCGCTTTCTTGGGGGTGACGATCAATATACCGTTAGTTAGTTATGGGGGGGGTAGTTAATGGATAAAAAATATGGCAACTCTTAAAAAAAATAATCACAATATTGAATTAATAGCGTTCTCTGCTGCTGCTTTATATCTTGAATTAGCTATCATTAGATTCACGGCCGCCGAAGTTTTATATCTTGGATATTTCAGTAATTTTATTTTGATTTCGTCCTTTGTTGGTCTTGGCCTGGGGTTTCTTGCAAAAAAAGAAACAAATATTCTGGATGAGAGTCTACCGTTCTTGTTTCTGTTTCTGTTTTCAATCGTGCTGGTCTCAGAGTTTGATGTAAGCATATTGAAAAATCATTTTGGACTATTTTTCTTTGGTAATCTTCAGGGAAGAGCTGGTTTACCAGGGGCATTATTATTAGTAATTTTATTTATTGTTACTGTTGTCTTTTTTGCCAGCATTGGAAGGCGCATTGCCATTGCCTTTAAAAAATTCACGCCATTAAAGGCTTATTCTCTGGATATCACGGGTAGCCTGCTAGGGATTATTATCTTTACCTTGCAAAGCTATGCGGCAAGTAGCCCGGTTACCTGGATTATCACTGGCGGCTTGTTTTTATCAATCGGCTATATCGCTGCAGCTGAAGATAATTCCGTAAAAAATTTATGTAATGTGATTATTGCTTCCGTCTGCGTCATTGTGCTCATCCTGAGCGCTTCTACTGGAGTTAAGACGATATGGTCTTCATACCAAAAACTTGAGTTTGTAGAGGCTCGGCAGGATCAGGTTGGCATTATCTATGCGAATGGAATCATGCACCAATTTCTGCACCCGGTAGAGACAACTTTAAATACATATTATGACGCGCCTTATAAATTACTGAATGACCTGGGTCGATCATATGATGATGTGCTGATCGTTGGCGCTGGCGCTGGCACTGATGTGGGCGTTGCATTACTGCATGGAGCAATAAATATTGATGCTGTTGAAATTGATAAAAGAATTACAGAGATAGGTAAGCAATATCATCCTGATAATCCTTACGCTGACCCAAGAGTCAACCTGATTATCGAAGATGGGCGGCAGTTTTTGAAAACGAATGATAAGAAATATGACCTTGTTGTTTTTGCATTACCTGATTCACTGATGCGATTATCAGCCATGTCCAGTGTCCGGCTGGAATCATTCCTTTTCACACTGGAAGCATTTGCTGATGTAAAAAGCCATCTGAAGGAAGATGGCATTTTTGTGATGTATAACCAATATCGATGGCCCTGGTTGGTGAATAAATTATCATCTGGTCTGTATGATGTTTTTGGGTCAAACCCGGTCAAACTCGTGTTCAACGATACGACTGTTCTGGCAGTGGGGCACGGCATTGAAGGCGAGGCTGTCAGTGCAGAAGGGTTTAAGCGATTAGCGACTGATGACTGGCCATTTGTTTATATGCAGAAGCCTGGAATTCACTGGCTCTACATCGGCATGATAGCAATGTTTATGACAGCGGCTATCGGCGGTGTATTTTTATTAGGCCCGGCTGGCACACTCAAGAGGCCTGAATTTGGGTTTTTCTTCATGGGTATGGCATTCCTTCTGCTTGAGACCAAAAGTCTCGCATTTTTCTCACTACTTTTTGGGACAACATGGATTGTGAACTCTCTCGCATTTACGGGGATACTCCTCTCTGTGTTGATGGCAAATCTGCTTGTCCAATACGGCAACATCCGGGGTAAAACTATGTTGTTTGTAGGGCTTTTTGTTTGTTTATTAATAGCCTATTTTGTTCCCACTGCAGCTTTCCTGAAGATAGAATCTTTATCCTTACGATATCTACTCGCGATCACGCTGGTCTTTTCACCAATATTCTTTGCGAATTTAATATTCAGTCGGGAGTTCAAGGAGTCTGAAGAGAGCACACGTGCATTTGGCTGGAACTTGCTTGGCGCCGTTGCCGGGGGTGGACTAGAGTATTTTTCATTATTAATTGGGTACAGGAACTTACTTTGGATTGTTGCCCTATGTTATGTATTGGTTGCATTATTTACCTATAGACATCACCTGCGAGGTGCTGGTTGATGTGGTTTGTTCGTATTGTGAAAGCGTAAAAATCATAGTATCTGAGGGTGGATAAAATCCAGATCTAATGATCACAGACAGGCGTTTATTAATCTTATCCATATTGTTTGCCGTGCTTATTGTTGGTGCGAGATTATATATTCTGACAAAATACTCGGTCGGAGTTGAATATGATTATGTATTGGCTCTTACGCTGGGCCTGGTTAATGAATTTGTACTAGGTCTCATACTGTCTTTTGGTATATTCAATCTCAAAAATAATTCTGGGTTTTATTTATTTTTAATATTTGTTGTATTTATTATTATTATTAAGCTTGCCTGTTTTCATTATGAATCTGTTTTTAACAGGCTTCCCGGCAATGACCTGTTCTATTATTTTTCAGAATTGTCATATTTATCATCTTCTCTGGACTCAAATATTCCTGCGTTAAATTTTTTAACTGAAATAATTATTGTTGCTGGAGTATTTTGCGCATGTGCTGCTTATCTAAGAGGTGTTAATTTACGCAGTGTCAGGCAAAGTAATGCAATTGAATATTTTGCATTGATTGTTGTGTTTATTTCTATTGGGTTGCAAGCCATTCCCACTCTAATTCCTGATCGTTTTTTCTGGGGTAGCAGGGAAGCATTCGTGTGGATGCTTCAGAGCCAGTTTATCAAGGAGAAATATGAGCTCGATAAAATGCAACTAGTTGAAAAAGATTTTCAACGGTTTCTGAAATATCATGGACAAGATCATACTGCTCCTGTTCCGAATCCTAAGTATCCTCTTTGCACATATACTCACAAAGACGCTGGCACAAAGTCAAAAAGAAACGTAATCCTCCTCATTCTTGAGGGTGTTGGCAAATATGAGATCGGCAGAGTAATCGATGGAAGGCTTATGATGCCGAATTTAAAAAAAATCGCCAGTGAAAATATTTCTTTCAGCAATATTATTGCACCAGGGACAAGAAGCGCACAGGCACTAACTGCAATGTTTAGTGGCTTGCCGGCACAGCCGAACAATAATTATCTATGGGTAAAACCAATGCTTAATTTCAATGGATTCCCAAAAATACTTGTTGGAGAAGGTTACAGAACAGCATATTTTCACGGCAGTGATCTTTCTTTTGAAAATCAGCGGATATATTTGGGAGAAATCGGTTTTAATGAGATTTATGAATATGCACCTGATCATGATCACCAGGTTTACGGTTGGGGGTATGACGATGGAGTAATGTTCGGTGAATTACGTAACTGGATCGAAAACCACCATGCCTCTTATAGTGGGGAGCCATATTTAGCGTCATTATTTACGCTCAGTACTCATGATCCCTATGTATTGCCCTCAGACTGGCAGCCAAGATTTTCCAGTGAAACGAGAGTGATGCCGAACGCGGGTGACTGGAGTCGTATAGAAGGTGACAGCAATATTATTTCAAGCTTAGCGGAGACCTACGCTTTTCTAGATTATCACTTAGGGCAATTTTACGACTGGTTTAAGATTAATGAGAAAAATACTATTTTGGTCATAACAGGCGATCATGCTCCCCATCTTTTCAACGATGGTAATGAAGTTGAATCAAAGATCATCCAATTTTTTGTTCCGCTTATCATGGCAGGATTGTCGGAGTCAGAAAAACGTGATTTTCAATCGTATCAGGACAGGTTTGGCAGCCTGCATGATATTCCTGCGACACTAATGGAAATACTGGGTCAAGTTGATCTTGAATGTGATTTGGGTGTGAATCTGTTTGCTACAGAAGAAGATTGGCCTGGAGACAGAACTCTTTACGCTATGGGAGGTAACAACCTCGAGGGAATGTTTTTCCTGAATAGAGGCGTAGAGGTTTTGTACGATAGGATCCGTAAGGAATTCAGAGCCGTAAACCGTAAAAAAGGAGTGCAGGCGGAATTATCAAAAATAGAAGATGTTTCAGATGATTTGCAGGAATATTACAGCACAATAAATTCAGTACACTATTACCTCTTAAATAAGGATGCTTATTTTCGCCCCACAGTAGAAGACAAAATCGACACCCGGGTATTGTCTCGGGTAGAAATTCCCATTTTCGTATCTCACAGGGGTCATCTTCAAGGGCCAGGAGGTAATCAAAAGACAGACAATAGCAAAAATTTACTGGATGCGGTTATTGCGTCTGATCTGGAATGGGTGGAGATAGATGTGCAGATAACCCGCGATGGCGTGCCAATATTAATGCACGATGCGACTGTGGAAATAGATGGCAATGCCAGATACATAGACACACTAACTCTGGAAGAATTATATTCGGTGGATAGATACGCTGATATTCTGACTCTGGAAGAAGCGGTTGCCCGATATACGCCGTACCTGAATTTATTAGTCGAAATTAAGCCGCCCCGTGAAATATCAAAGACGATGCATATCAGCCGGGAGGTGGCAAGAATTATTCGTGACAAGCCTTCCGGAAAAAAAATAATTGTTGACAGTTTTAATGGTGTTATTGTCGACTCAGTCAAGCGTCATTGTCAGTGTGAGGTGGGTATTGATACGCCTTTTGGCGAAAAAATCAGTCTGGCAGATTTACAGCAATTCAAAAAATCGAATGTAGACTGGATCTATGTACATTATAGTGTGATTGATCAGGAGCTTATAAGAAATGTACATGATAATGGTTTGAAGATCATGGCATATACAGTAAATTCACCAGAAACGGTTGAATCGTGGATAGCAAATCAATTACCCGATGGCATTATTACTGATGATATCAACATAATGTATAAATTTAGTACTACGAGGTTCAGTTCGGGAGGAGGAGAATGATAAACATTGTTCTGGAACTATTAAGCCAGGAACATTAAGGGCTTATATTTGAAACTCACATCGAATTGATGACTAATGACAGTAAATGGCTGAGGTAATCAAAACTTCTATCATATTATCCAGACAGTTGTGGGTTTATCCTCTGGTTATTTTTTGTCTGGTTCTATCTATCTATATATGGAGCATGCCGGGTACGGTTGTACTGGAGGATGATGGCTATTTTATTCTCGCATCATTTTTTGGCGGGTACGCACACCCCCCCGGCTACCCTCTGTATAGTTTATTAGGTAAATTAGCAACGCTTTTCCCCTTTGGATCTGTCGCCAGTCGCATGCATTGTTTGAGCGCTGTCATTGGTGCACTTGCATGTATCTGTCTGTGGTTTTTTGTGAGGCAATTATTCAGAAATGAAATGCCGAGTCAGAAGACAGTTACAGGAAATCTGATTTGCATGGAATATCTTGCAACGCTAGCGGCACTTTGTTACGCATTTTCTGCAGTGTTCTGGTCACAGGCAATCATTGCTGAAGTTTATACCCTGAATGTCCTGCTATTTTTGTTGCTGAGCTGTCTTGTGCTCGAACTCAGGAGAGCAGGGCAAAAAAAACATCTCTTGAGGGCGTGTGGTTTTATATGTGGTCTGTCTTTGTCTAATCACTGGCCACTCTTTGTACTGTCAACACCGATGCTATTGATTTTTTTATGGACAGATAGAAGGAAATTTATCAGATATTTTGCCACCGCTTTTCCCTTTATAGTCTTGGGTTTATTTCCTTATGCCTGGATGGTTTATCGTTCCCATGAAATACCTGAACTAAACTTTGGCGGCCCTTTCTCGACCTTTGCTGATTTCTGGCGGTTTGTTAGCCGTGAAGATTTTGCCTATGTAGATGCTAGTCCAAGCGCGAGCTGGAATGATAAAATCGGTTTTTCCCTGTTTGTTTTAAAAGAAACGGCCAGTCAATTCAGCCTTCCTGTAGTGTTGTTGGTGTTAGCTGGATTTTTCAGACAGTGGCGATATTTTCCTTTGACTATCAGTATTGGTCTGTTACTGGGGTTTTTGGGGAATACATTTCTACTTATTTTACTCCTTGATTTTGACTATGATTTGTTTCATCAAAATACTTTCCGTGTCTATCCGGTTATCGCCTATGCAATCTGCGCAGTCTGGCTGGCACTTGGAACGCTTTATCTTTTTGACATAGTTAGTAACAAACTAAAAACAATTAACCCTAAATTTTTATGTGCAGGAATAACTGTATTTTTGACGGGAATTGTTTTCATTGCAAATGTACCGGTAAATTACCGCGCTAACGATACAAGGGCGGAAGATTACGCCAGGATAATTTTAAACAGTCTTGATAAGGATGCTGTGTTATTTGCGAATGCGGATACTATTAATGGACCTGTGGGATACCTGAATCGTGTTGAGGGGTTTCGTAATGACGTCACTTTATACAGTGGTTTTAGCATCAAGATTTCAAATAAGCTTTATCGCCTTTACCAATATCATGGAACCGAATTACGTCAGCTGGTTCATTCATTCATTGACGAACAGAAAAGGCCCATCTTTTACACTAATGATTTCCCGCATGACTGTGGTTTTGAAAGTTACGGATTATTTTTCAAGGTAGACAAATCAAATTGCCATGATTTATTCCTGGTAAAAATAGTCCCTGGAATCATCAAATATTATACGAAGGTTGCCTCAGGCCCAGAACCTCGTGATCCCTGGGAACTGATGCATTATCGGTTATTGAGAAAAGATTTTTGCCATCTGTTGATTAATAGTACGGGCATGTCAGGGCTATTGTCCGGGTTTGGTAAAGATGATCTTTTTTACGATCCCTATTATAAATTGGCCTGCGACCATTACCTGGGGATGACTAGTTTGGTCGATGCACTCTTGTCACAAGCAATATCTGCCTCGGAAAACGAATGGGTAATAATTGAAAAAATCATCAATCTTGCCGAAATACGCAGGCATGATGAAGCGATTACCAAAAGTGATGTCGCCAGGCTGGATTTCCTTAAGGGCGAAATGTGGTCTTACAGGAATGATTTTGATAAGGCACTTCAGAGTTATAGGCAGGCATACACTTTATGGCCGCACCCTGATAATCCAGCCCTTGTTGCTATTAAGAATTTGCAGCGGACTAAAACAACTTTGCAGAGCATCAAGGCTCTGAAATAAGTAATGAATTGACTCATATAGAAGCACAATCGAGGGAAAGCTGACGAATTTTGTCACATTCTGACAAGAAAGAGAGTATTTTATCAGGTTTTTTTCATATGTTTTCCCATGGTTCCCTGATGGTACGCTGCTGAGAGCTTGTTTATTTTAATTAACTCATTGGAAACAGATGTATTTTTGCTGGACTTATTTGAAATAGGAGTTTGATTAGCATTGTGGCACGGTATTTGCCTTGTATCCATTGCGCATTATGATGATACATATTGTAATTTGCAAATAATACAAAGATATCTAGATGTTTAATTCATTTCCAGGAGACAACACAAGATGAAAAAAATACAACAGGGTTTTACATTGATCGAGCTGATGATCGTGGTTGCGATTATCGGTATTTTGGCTGCCGTTGCAATTCCTTCCTATCAGGATTACACAGCACGTGCACAGGTGTCTGAAGGTATGTCACTGACATCAGCCTTTAAAACAACCTTGGCAGAGCGCTATTCTGACAGAGGTACTTTTGTTGGTACTGTGCTCGCTGATTTGGGCGGCACAATTACCGGTAAATATGTCAATACCATAGTTATAGCTGATATAGATACAAGTACAGTTTCTGTTATCGCCACATTTAAAACAACCAACGTAGCTGCAGCGATTCAGAACAGTACCTTTGCTGTAGGAACTACTGACGGTGGCCTGCAGTGGTTATGTGGATCTTTAGTAACAGCAGGTAATTTTGCTGTGGCTGGCGTAAACCAGGTAGCAACTAAATTGACTCCTGGGGCTTGTAAGCCCTAATTAATCAATGCCATGACTTAATATTCGGCTTATCGTCTGAATATAAGATGTTCGAACTAGAAGGCCACCTTTGGTGGCCTTTTTTAAGGATGGCAAGCAATGGGTATAGTATAATTTCGGATTATAGATGGTTGTAAGTTAGAAATATATAATACTAATAGTGTCGCATTTGAGGAGACTTAGATGAGCAGATTAAAAACGAAAAGATCAGAGAATGGCTTTACACTCATCGAGTTGATGATCGTTGTCGCCATCATTGGCATTCTTGCTGCAGTAGCAATTCCCTCCTATCAGGACTATACGGCGCGTGCACAAGTTTCTGAAGGGTTGGCTCTAACTTCATCCTTTAAAACAATCTTGGCCGAATATTATTCAGGCAAAGCAGACTTCACGGGGCTTGCTAATGATATTACTAACTTGAGTGGCACAACCTCAGGCAAATATGTTCAGAGCATTACATTAGCAAACGGAACTACGAGTTCTACCTCGATCGTTGCAACCTTCAAGGCAGCAGACGTTGCATCTGGCATTCAAAGCAGTACCTTTGCTGTCGAAACATTAGATGGCGGCCTGCAATGGACATGCGGCAACTATACAACATTACCAGTAGCCAATCCTGTACAGACGCGACACATGCCAGGCGCCTGTAAATAAACAGCACTTTTCCTTGAATGTTACTTTAGGAGCATTGTGTGTTTGGTTCAGGTCCGTCTGCTCAATGCGAGCGGCGTGTCTGTTATGTCTACTGCTACTCACTGGCTTTATATATTTCCCGGGTCTGGATAGTCAATTTATATTAGATGATGTTCTGACATTATCCGGTTTAGGAAATATAAAAGAATACGGTATCGTGCAGTATGTTCTGGACGGCGTCACTGGTTCTGCAGGCAGACCTGTTTCATCTTTGACATTTGCCTTGCAACATCAACAATGGCCGGACAACCCTTTTCAATTCAAATTAATAAATCTTTTTATTCACTTCCTCAATGGTTGTCTTGTCTTTCTCCTGACACGTTTCATTTTTAAAAAAATACAGTCCATTAATATAAAATCCAGGAACCTTGAGGAACAGTCTTCAAGGCAAGCAGATCTGTTTGCTTTAGTTGTCACTGCACTTTGGTTATTGCATCCGATGCAGACAAGCACAGTACTTTATGTTGTCCAGCGAATGACGCAGCTATCTGCCTTTTTTACGTTACTGGGTTTGATGGGCTACCTTATATACAGGGAAATATATGAAAAGGGAGATGCAATCAGAGGACTACGAGGAATGTCTGTTTCTGTTTTCTTTGCGACCTTATTGGGTGTGCTTGCTAAAGAAAATGGAATTTTATTACCATTGTACATATTAGTCATTGAAGCCACGCTTTACAGTTCCTGCCCCAGAACAAAAATATTCAAGTACTGGACAAGCCTGTTTCTGGTATCACCTTTGCTTATATTGATTACCTATTTGGTCATGCATTTTGATGGCCATCTTGCGGACTATGCATATCGTCCATTTTCAATGGGTGAACGTTTACTGACTCAACCAGTAGTATTGATTCATTATCTGTCGGATATTCTGTTACCTCACTTTAAAACATTCACGCTGTTTCATGATGATTTTCCTATTTCCAGAGGATTGCTAACTCCACCACTGACGGTAATTGCAATACTAATTTGTGGTAGTTTGATAATTTGCGGGATAGTTAAAAGAAAAACATGGCCTATTGTCAGTTTTGGACTCTTGTGGTTTTTTGCGGGCCACATACTGGAATCGAGCCATATTGGTCTTGAGCTATATTTTGACCACCGAAATTATTTATCATCATTAGGAATTTTTATACTGATGGTTTGGCTGTTATTTGAAGCCACAAAATTTGTAAATAAAAAAGTGATATTTTCTATCACTATCATTTATTTCTCAGTACTTATTTTTACGACGTGGTCGCAGGCGAAAACCTGGGCTGATCCATTAGGGCAGGCAGTGGAATGGCAGAAAGCACACCCTGAATCAATTCGAGCGATTACAAATCTGGTGAACATGAACCTAAAGTATGGTCATGTTGAAGAAGCAAAAACGCTTCACAAAAAATTATCGGAAATAATGCCGGGGGATTCATATCTGTTTATTAAAGATTTAATGATATCTTACTGTATAGAAAACAAACCTCTGAAGGATAAAAATTGGCAAGAAATTATTATCAGTGCACAATCAGCGAAAGTGTCAAAAATATCAGGGAGTATGGCATTTAGTGCAATCAATAATCTATTAACAAATATTGAAAAAGGTTATTGTATCCCTGCTCATATCCCTCGTTTTGCCTTATTAACTGTGGTGTTGGCACAAAATCCTGAATTTAAACGTTTTAGACCACAACTGCATCAAATCGCTGCATTTATGCTAGTTCAGGCTGGAGATGTACCAGCAGCATTGGCGAATATTGAGGAGGCATTAAAGTTTCAGAAAACCCCGACCCGATTTGTATTAAAATTTCAACTATTGATGGTGCAGGAAAAATGGACTGAGGCTGAAGAAGTTCTTATCGATTTTGACGCTTATTTAAAACATAATAAGAAAAAAAATATTGGCTACAGGAAAATACTGGATGAAATGACCATGGAGCTTAATGGGCATATTCAGTGATAGATATAATATTTAGCATATTAAATATACGATGACATCGGACAATAGATTATGACTGATTCTCTGAGCATTATACTCCCTGCGAAAAACGAATCCCAATCGCTGAGCACAATATTGCCTGAAATTGTTAAGTCATTTTCGAATGCAGAAATTATCGTCGTCGATGATGGTTCAACCGATGACACTAAAGAGATTTGTCAGGAGAACAAGGTCAAGGTTATTTCTCATCCCTATACCATGGGAAATGGTGCTGCTATCAAAACAGGTGCCCGGGCAGCCAGGGGAGAAATCATTGTGTTTATGGATGCAGATGGTCAGCACCATCATCAGGATATTCCAGCGCTACTGGAAAAAATGGATGAAGGCTTTGACATGGTTGTCGGTGCGCGTAGTGTTGATTCACATTCATCATTAATAAGAAGAATAGGCAATTTTACGTACAACAAGCTGGCATCGTTAATGACAGGCTTTAATATTCTGGATCTGACTTCAGGATTTCGAGCAGTAAGAGCAAGACATTTCAGAAAATTCCTGTATTTGCTTCCCAATGGTTTTTCTTACCCAACAACAAGTACAATGGCTTTTTTCAGGTCTGGTTTGGCAGTGGCATATGTCCCTATACAGTCAGGAGTCAGGAAAGGGGACAGTCACATAAGTTTGTTAAAGGATGGAATAAGATTTTTTGTCATCATAATGAAGGTAGGGGCATTATTTTCGCCAATGCGATTGTTTTTCCCGGTAAGCACATTGTTATTTATGACTGGCCTTGGTTATTACTGCTACACTTACTTCAGTGATGGTCGCTTTACGAACATGAGCGCACTTCTATTTACATCTTCAATCATTACTTTTCTCATTGGCCTGGTTTCTGAACAGGTGTCATCATTACACTATAAAGGTATTGAAGAAAACCAGCGTAGAACAGAGC
>Ga0209987_10000820_pt1 | contig 16505 bp, 11 predicted proteins | sample N074metaG_FD_182134 | JGI IMG/M metagenome (GOLD analysis project Ga0209987, IMG submission 182134) | Deep subsurface microbial communities from Kermadec Trench to uncover new lineages of life (NeLLi) - N074 metaG (SPAdes) (version 2) | ecosystem: Environmental > Aquatic > Marine > Ocean trench... | reverse complement strand
AGTCGAGATTGAAGTCAGAGCCATAAGACGAAAGCCAGGTGAATTGCCAACCGAGCCTGTCGCGTTGCTCGGTGATTTCCTCATACGGCGCCCTCGACACTGCCACTAACCGGGCGTCTGCTTTTTTGAAAATATCTGTGGTGCCATTCAGCGCATTCGCCCACTGCGTGCAACCGGGACACGGAACGTCCCAACCTGGTCCGAACATCAGGTGGTAGACGGCAAGCTGGGACCTGTCCATAAACAGATCTGACAACGTGAGCGTACCGTCAGCACCCGCAAAGACGTACTCCTTCTCCAGTTTCACCCGGGGCAGCTGTTGCCGCGCTTTGGCAAGTGCTTCTCGCGCTCGCGTGTGCTCCTTCTCTTTCTCTAGCAGGTCCGCCCGAGAATTGAGCCACACCTCACGAGTGACCACTTCGTTTTCCATGTGCTTCCTCCCCCAAGTATGAGAGTCCGGAGAATACACATGAGCAACTATTGATAGAAGACGTCATCCAGGAAACTGATCATGCCATCCAAAGCTTCTGGGGCATCGGCTTCAAAACTGATACCGAGAACCGCGTTCGAACTACCTGGGGTGTTCGGCAGGTACAGCCTGTACCATTCACGTATGCGGTTACCCGAGGCCAGCCATCATTAAGGACTATGAACCCGGTTTGAGTTTCTCCGACGAAGCATCGGCGAAGTTCCACGACAAGCGTGGCGACGAACTCGCCGCGGTTGAGTTTCTCAAGACCCTGGCCGGCGAAGGTCCGGCCCTGGAACTCGCCATCGGCACAGGACGTATCGCCCTGCCGCTCGCGGCTCAAGGAATCCGGGTCGACGGCATTGATTTTTCCGACAAGATGGTCGAACGCCTTCGTGCTAAGGCGGGCGGTGAAAAGCTTTCAGTTCAAATTGCCGATTTTGCCGATGTCCCGGTCACCGGGGAATACTCGTTGATCTATGTGGTCTGGAACTCGCTGTTCAATCTGCTCACACAGGAGGACCACGTGCGTTGCTTCAAGAATGTCGCAGCACATCTCACCCAGGATGGATCGTTCGTCGTGGAGGCATTTGTACCGACGTTCCTTCACCAGCTACGTGACAATCAACAGGTGGCTGCTGAGTCAATCGAAGTTGACGAGGTTCGACTCGGCGTGCTCCGTCACGATGCGGCTACGCAGAAAATCGAGCAGAGCCACGTCACCCTCTCACCAGCGGGCATCCGCCTGGATCCGGTCGAGCAGCGATACGCCTGGCCGAGCGAACTCGATCTCATGGCGCAAATTGCAGATCTTCAATTAAAGGGCCGATGGGGTGGTTGGAGTCACGAGCCCTATGATTCCACCAGCAAGTTACATATATCGGTCTACGGACGGTGAGATCAGGGAACCCGGAGAGGACCGCTAAAACCAGGTGCTGCAACGTCTAGCGAAAGCTTGCGTTGATCGCTTCGAGCGCCGCATTCCCCGGACACAGTTCCGCCGGCCCAAGCTCGTTGAGGGGTTGTTGCACCGTATCGAGAATATCGTGGCAGTCCGAGGCATCCGGATCGACATAGAGCAGGCCAGTCACGACTTCGCCTTCAATCTGGCGGGTCTGCACGTAGTTCAATGCGGCTACCCTGTCGTACGGATCGTAGCTCTTGTCGAGTTTGTGCAGGCGCAATACCGAACCATCCGGCATGTTCACATCTTCACTCGTGCCAGGTTCGTAGTCTGCGGTGATTTCATCGCGTGCCATCACAAAATCTGTCACCACCATGTGCTCGCTGTGCTCTCTGACGTACTCGTAGCTCTTCGTGGAGCCGTTGTGATTGTTGAAGGCAACGCAGGGCGAGATGACATCGATCAATGCAAACCCGTTGTGCATCAATCCCGCCTTGATGAGCGGCACCAACTGCTGCTTGTCACCGGAGAAACTGCGCGCCACGAAACTGGCACCGAGTTGCAGTGCGATGCTGACCACGTCGATCGGCTCATAGAGATTCGGCACGCCTCTCTTGTTCGTAGAGCCTTTGTCGTTCGTTGCGGAAAACTGGCCTTTGGTCAGACCGTAGGTTCCGTTGTTGTCTATCAGGTAGAGCATGTTTATGCGCCGGCGCACAATATGAGCAAATTGCCCGAGTCCGATCGAAGCCGTGTCACCATCTCCTGAAACGCCGATGCAGTAGAGCGACCGGTTTGCCAGATTTGCGCCCGTCGCGATGGACGGCATGCGGCCGTGCACGGAATTGAAACCATGGGACTTGTTGAGAAAGTAACTCGGGGTTTTTGAAGAGCAACCGATCCCTGATACTTTCGCAAACAGGTGCGGTGGCAGTGAAAGTTCGGCGCAGGCCTGCACGACGGCCGCACTTACCGAATCATGACCGCAACCCGCACATAAGGTTGAAACTAGTCCCTCGTAGTCCCGCCGTGTCAGGCCGATCTCGTTGAGCGGCAAATTTGGATGATGGACTCTGGGCTTGGCAACAAACGTCATGATTTCACCCCGGCCAGGCGCGGCAGTTTCTGCTGCGTGTAGTACTCCGACACCTGCTGTTGAATGGTATCTGCGGAGATAGACAGTCCGCCGTAATAGAGAATGGGCACCAGTTGCGCCGGATCCAGCTCGCCCTCGTTTACGAGCAGTGTTTTCATCTGAGCATCGCGGTTCTGTTCCGCAACGAAGATGAAGTCGTGGGCGGCTATAAATTTATAAACCTCATGGCCAAACGGAAAACCGCGCACTCTGAGCGTATCCAATCCGATACCCTCCTCCGTCAACCTGTCCAGCGCTTCCGTCATCGGCAACGCGGTCGTGCCGTAATAGAGGATGCCTACCCGTTGGCCGCTTTCTGCAATCTCCGCTTGCGGCACCAGGGTGGCAGCCGTGCGCCACTTCCTGATTAAGCGCTGCATGTTCTGCTCGTAGACCTCAGGCGACTCCGTATACGCGGCATACTCGTCGCGCGAAGTGCCGCGCGTGAAAAAGGAGCCCTTCTCCGGATGCGTGCCGGGGTAGGTTCTGTAACCGATACCATCGCCGTCCACGTCGAGGTAGCGGCCAAATCGCTCAACCCGCTCGAGATCATCTGCATCGAGCACCTTGCCCCGGTCGTAGCTACGCGCATCATCCCACACCAGTGGCTCTGAGAGATTGTCAAACATGCCAAGTTCGAGATCGCTCATGACGATGATTGGCGTCTGCAGGCGATCGGCCAGATCGAGTGCATTGGCGGCGAAGTCGAAACATTCCTTCGGCGTCGACGGAAACAGCAACACGTGTTTGGTATCACCGTGAGACGCGTAAGCAGCCGAGATGAGATCGCCCTGCTGGGTCCGGGTCGGCATCCCGGTCGAGGGGCCGCAACGCTGAATATCGAACAAAACTGCAGGGATTTCTGCAAAGTAAGCCAGCCCGAGAAATTCCGTCATCAGCGAGATGCCAGGACCGCTCGTCGCGGTGAAGGATCTTGCGCCATTCCAGGCCGCACCGATGACGATGCCGATCGCCGCCAGTTCATCCTCTGCCTGGATAATGGCAAACTTGCGCTGACCGGTTTCTTCGTCGATCCGCAATCTGTTGGAATACATCTCAAAATTCTCGGCCACCGAGGTCGAAGGTGTGATCGGATACCAGGCGCAAACGGTAGCTCCGCCGTACACGCAGCCAAGTGCGGCGGCGGTATTACCGTCGATCAGGATTCGATCACCCACTTTCTTGGATTTGCGAACCTGGAACGGCAGCGGGCATTCGAGATATTCGCGGGCGTAGGCTCTGCCAATTTCGAGCGCATGGATGTTGGGCGCGATGAGGGCATCCTTGCCTTTGTACTGTGTGGCAACCATTCCCGTGATGACGTCGAAATCAATGTTCAGCAACGCTGACAGCGCACCAAGGTATGCAATATTCTTGAAAAGACTCCGCTGTTTGGGGTCGTCGAAATCCGCCAGCATCAGCGTCGCCAGCGGCACGCCGATCTCGTTGATGTCCTGCCGGCGAAGGTTATCGGCAAGCGGTCTGGAGCTGTCGAAGAGCAGATACCCGCCTGGCAGCAGTGACGCCACATCCTCGGGATAGGTTTCCGCATTCATCGCAATCATGATGTCGACGCCTTCGCGGCGTCCGAGGTAACCGTGCTCATTGACTCGAACCTCAAACCAGGTCGGCATGCCCTGAATGTTTGACGGGAAGATGTTCCGGGTCGCCACCGGCACACCCATCCGGAACAGCGCCTTCGCAAACATGCTGTTGGCGCTCGCCGAACCCGAACCGTTAACGTTCGCGAATCGGATGACGAAATCGTTGTAGCTGACTGCTTTCTTGCTCATTGTGAATACGACCCCAATTGCGGGATGTGGATCACCGACTGCTGCATGTCCCAGGCGTTTGTCGGACACCGTTCGGCACAAAGTCCACAGTGCACGCAAACATCTTCATCCTTGACCATTACCCGTCCGGTATCGAGTTTATCTGACACATACAAGTCCTGTTCGGTGTTTCCGGCAGGTGCGGTGAGGCGTGTGCGCAACTCTGTTTCTTCCGCATTTTCTATGAACGTAATGCAATCCATCGGGCAAATATCGACACACGCATCGCACTCGATGCACAGGTCATCCGTGAAGACAGTCTGCACGTCGCAATTCAGGCAACGCTGAGCCTCTTTCAGCCCAAGCGCCTCATCGAATCCAAGCTCGACTTCGACCTTGATATTCGACAGCGTTTTCTTTTTGTCCGCATGGGGCACCAGAAATCGCTCTGCTGGATCGTGCTCGGCGTCATAGCTCCACTCATGCATGCCCATCTTCTGACTGATGAGATTGACGAACTCAGGCGGACGCTCGGCTTTCAGATCCCTGTCCTGACAAAACAGATGCATGGAAATTGCAGCTTTATGCGCATGTGCTGAGGCCCAGATGATGTTTTCAGGTCCGAAAGCTGAATCGCCGCCGAAGAAAACCTTCGGATGCGTCGACTGCAGTGTGTCTTCATCGAGCAGCGGGCAATCCCACTTATCGAACTGGATGCCAATATCACGCTCGATCCAGGGACAGTGATTCTCCTGGCCAATTGCCATGAGCACGTGATCGGCTTCCATGAATACGTCGGGTTCGTCGCTGGGTTCGTACCTTAATCGTCCATCATCGTCCTGCACGGCTTTGACGCACTCGAAAATCACGCCTTTGAGTCGGCCGTTTTCGTGCACGAACTCCTTCGGCGGGCGGTTGTTGATGATGGGGATGCCTTCGTTCATGGCATCTTCCTTTTCCCACTCCGATGCTTTCATGACCTCGAACGCTGAGCGGACGACCACGCTCACCGACTCCGCACCCAACCGCTTTGCGGTGCGGCAGCAATCCATTGCGGTGTTACCACCACCCATCACGATGACTTTGCCATCGATCTTGTGCGTATGTTCAAACGCCACACTCGACAGCCAGTCGATGCCGATTGAGATATGCGCCGCAGACTCGTTGCGGCCAGTAAGTTCGAGGTTTCTGCCACGTGGCGCGCCGGTACCGATGAAGTAAGCGTCGAAGTCCAGCGCCAGCATCTCTCTCATGCTGGTAATATCGTAGTTGAAGTGGGTCTCCACACCCATGTCGAGTATCAGATCCACCTCCTCCTCGAGCACTTCAATGGGCAAGCGGAATGCCGGAATCTGCGAGCGCATCATGCCGCCGCCCGCCGGATCTTTTTCGAACATATGAACTTCATAACCAAACGGTAGAAGATCGCGCGCAACCGCCAGGGATGCCGGGCCCGAGCCAAGCAAGGCGATGCGTTTGCCGTTTTTCTGCTGCGGGACCGGCGGCATGAAACCGGATATGTCGCCTTTGTTATCCGCCGCAACCCGTTTCAACCGACAAATCGCGACCGGCTTTTCTTCCGTCCGCACCCGGCGACAGGCAGGCTCACACGGTCGGTCACAGGTTCTACCGAGGATTCCGGGGAACACGTTGGAATCCCAGTTCAACATGTACGCTTCCGTATACCGTCTTTGCGCGATCAAGCGGATGTACTCGGGCACGGGAGTATGCGCCGGGCAGGCCCACTGGCAATCCACCACCTTGTGGAAATAGTCGGGATTATGAATGTTCGTGGGTTTCATACTTAGAAAGGCAATCCGGGTCACTACTCCCGACGGCCGATTTTCTCCTCTCGTTGGTTGGTTATCTGGCTCGTTTTCCGGGCGACCTTCGACTCGATCCTAAGACCAGGCTTGCTCCATGCCATTGTATTTGATGCGCTTGCTGCGACCGTTTGCGCTCGATGCGGCACCGCGGTTTCCCAGTTTTGCCAACCAGTTTGGGAAATTGGTTGAGCACATCCATGCCCAACAATCCGTTCACTCCCGGCGGCAATTCCGGCAGTGCCAGCACATCGATATCGCCAATGCGCACTTCGCCGACCTGGAGGTCGAATACCCGATATACATCGGCCTCCAGGCTTGAATTCGCCGTACGCACCTTCAGACGATGACCAAGGCGCGGCGCGTTCAGCTCCTGCAACACCTGGACCGACAGGCTGGTCATTGAAGCACCGGTGTCGATCAACAGGCGCAGTGACCTGCGTGGCTGCCCCGCACCACCCGCCAGCCTTACCGAGGTGTAAAGTGCCGCACCTTCCCGCTCAAGCGGGATGCTGCGGCGGCGGACGGCAATTTCTTCGGCAACCGAACGTCGGGCGGCCTCGGTAACACCCACATTTCCGGTCTCTTTGAACAGACGTTCGGCCGCCGCCACGTCATCGCTGCGCAGCAGCCAGCGGACCAGGGACAGGCGATGACCATCGTAGTCCGGTTCGGCTTGCGTGAGCCACTGGAAAAAGCTTACGAGCTCGGCGAAATCGCCCGTGTTGAGCAGTTGCTGTTCTCGAGCATTGATCAGTAGCTGGGCACGACGCCGGGCTTCCGTGGCATCCGCCGGTGTCGGCGGAACACGTAGGACACTGAATAGCGGCTCCAGCGCACGCTGCCATTCGGCGTACATCTGCCAGCCGTCCGACAATAAAAACTGCGCCTGCGCATCTTTGGGCTCGTCGTGCGTGTAGGCAATCAGCGTCTCGATTGCCTCGCGTTGGCGGCCTGCGCCGATCAGCTGCGCCATTGCACTCCTGAACCGCTGCCGGGTCCCGGCGTCCGCCCCATTGAGATATGCAACGAGTTCGTCCGCGGCCGCGCGCTCGAGCAACTCGCTGAGCCGGTCGGCGCCGGGCAACTCGACTCGACGCATCGCTGGCGGCACTGCGGTCTGTACCGGTGCCACTGCAATCTTTGCCGATGGGGTTGCCGCAAACTGCCTGGCATCCTGATCCACGTATTGCGAACCTGCGACGAATGCCACCACAAGGGAGCACGCCCAAAGAATGATAAAGACGAATCGACGCACTGGACTACTGAACCTTCGCTGCGAAGGTGAGTAGAATACTCTCCCGCTGTGGGCGTCAGCCATTCATCCTCAAAAGTCGTAGTAAATGACCGATCGCGTATCACCCATGCACCCACCGAGTGCTCCCGGACCCGGCCAGCAGGGCAACTGGTGCAATCTTCACGCCGGCGTCAGTGCACTGACGGTCGCTATCTGCGCGCGTGATCGGCAGGGTCTGACGATTGTCGTCGCCCAGGACACGGCAAGCGCCGGGCGCTGGTACGACGAACTGGCATTCTACGCAGCAGATCTGGAGCTATTGCACTTTCCGGACTGGGAAACCCTTGCCTACGATGCCTTCTCGCCACACCAGGACATCATTTCCGAACGTCTGGCGACATTGCAACGCCTGCCAGGCCTGACACAAGCACCAACTCTGCTCGTCGTTACCGTACAGACACTCATGCAGAAAATCGCTCCGCGCGCCTATATCGACGCTCACAGCATGCGACTGGTTGTCGGCCAGCGCTTTGACATCGAGCAGGAGCGCATTCGGCTCGATGGTGCGGGTTACGTCGCCTGCGACACGGTCACGGGACGCGGTGAATTCGCCGTTCGCGGTTCGCTGATGGACATCTTTCCCATGGGGTGTCCGGACCCGCTGAGGGTGGACCTGCTCGACGACGAGATAGAGAGCCTGCGAACTTTCGATTCGGAGACCCAGAGAACAATCGCCAGAGTCGATCGCTTCGAGTTGTTGCCGGCTAAAGAATTTCCGCTGGATCAACCCGCGATTGCCCGATTTCGCGACAACTGGCACAACACGTTCGATGTCGACGTTCGGCGTTGCAGCATCTACCAGGACATCAGCCAGGGTATCTCGCCGAGCGGCGTGGAATATTATCTACCGTTTTTCTTCACAGAACTCGGCACGCTGTTCGACTACCTGCCACCCGCCAGCCTGTTCATTCATGAGACGGACGCCAGCGCCTCCGGCAAGCACTTTCTCGAAGAAGTCGGCAGCCGGTATGACAACCTCGCTCACGACGTCGAGCGGCCAATATTGCCGCCATCGGAGCTCTTCTTGAGATTGGAAGAAATGCTCAGCGCCTTCAAGCGTCACGGCCAGATCCATCTCAATCGCAGCGGCAAACATTCCCGTACGTTCACAAGCCACCTACCGCCGGATGTCGAAGCCAATCCCCGGCTGAAGGAGCCCGCAACGGCGCTGCAGCAGTTTCTGCAAGACCACGAACAACCCACCTTATTCATCGCCGACACCGCCGGTCGACGTGAGGTATTTCATGAATTCCTCTCCCGTGCAGGGATACGACCGCAGGACGTAGCGACGTTCGAAGAATTCCGCCGCGGCGATAGCCGCTTCGCAATCGCCATCGCACCGCTCGAGCGCGGATTCTGGCTCGATGACATGATCCTGGTCACGGAAAGCCAGGTCTTCGGTCACCAGGTGGCCGAACGGCGCGCTAAAACAACACGCGCGCTGGACCCCGAACAGATCATCAAGAACCTGACAGAACTGCATGTCGGCGAGCCCGTGGTGCACATCGAACATGGCATCGGCAGATATCTGGGTCTACAGAGTCTTGATATCGACGGCCACTCCAACGAATTTCTTGCGTTGGAATACGCCGATGCGTCAAAGCTCTATGTCCCCGTGACCGCCCTGCATCTCATCAGCCGTTACTCCGGCGCGGATGCTGCAACCGCACCGCTCCACAGACTCGGCTCGGATCAGTGGCAGAAAGCGAAGAAGCGCGCAGCCGAGAAAGTCCACGACGTCGCCGCGGAACTCCTCAACATCTATGCGCGCCGTGAGACCAACCCGCAATTTCAATTCAGCGAGCCGGACGAGGACTATCAGAGATTTGTCGATCAGTTCCCATTTGAAGTCACGTTGGATCAACAACGCGCCATAGACGACGTCATCGCGGATCTGTGTTCGCCCCATGCGACCGACAGGCTGATTTGCGGCGATGTTGGATTCGGTAAGACGGAAGTCGCAATGCGTGCCGCCTTTCTGGCGGTACAAAGCGGCAAACAGGTCGCCGTCCTGGTACCGACCACGCTCCTGGCACAACAGCACTTCGAAACGTTCAGAGACCGTCTGGCGGATTGGCCGGTGCAGATTGAAGTGATTTCAAGGATGAAGTCCGACCTTGAAGTCGGCAATGTCGTCGACCGATTGAAAAACGGCAACGTCGATATTGTGATCGGCACGCACAAGCTCCTGAACCCGGCGATCAAATTCGGTGACCTTGGGCTGGTTGTGGTGGATGAAGAGCACCGATTCGGCGTGCGCCAGAAGGAAAAGTTGCGGGCACTACGCGCAGAAGTGGATGTGCTGACTCTCACCGCAACGCCGATTCCAAGAACACTGAACATGGCGATGAGCGGACTGCGGGATCTCTCGATCATCGCCACACCACCGGCTAAGCGGCTGTCGATCAAGACTTTTGTGCAACAGAAACGCAAGCATATCATCAAAGAAGCGATGACCCGGGAGTTGATGCGCGGTGGCCAGGTGTTTTACGTGCACAATGAGGTGCGGACAATCGATCTGGTGGCAGACGAGCTCGCCGAGATGATTCCCGAAGCCAGGATCGGCGTCGGCCATGGTCAGATGCCGAAGCGCAAGCTGGAACAGGTGATGAACGACTTCTACCATCGCCAGCTCAACGTCCTGGTGTGCACGACCATCATCGAGACCGGCATCGACATTCCGAATGCGAACACGATCATTATGGAAAGAGCAGACAAATTCGGCCTTGCGCAGCTGCATCAACTGCGCGGCAGAGTTGGCCGCTCGCACCGGCAGGCGTACGCTTATCTGCTGACGCCGCATCCTAAAGCAATGACTGCCGACGCCGTCAAACGCCTGGAGGCTATAGAAGCCGCCAGTGAACTTGGCGTCGGCTTCACTTTGGCGACTCACGATATGGAGATACGCGGTGCAGGTGAGCTGCTCGGCGAAGATCAATCCGGGCAGATCGAGTCAGTAGGGTTTTCGCTGTACATGCAGTTGCTCGATCGCGCAGTCAAGGCAATTCAAGACGGCAAAACGCCCAACATGGACACACCGCTCGAACCCATCAGTCAGGAAGTCAATCTGCATACCAGTACGCTGATTCCGGAGGACTATCTACCCGATGTGCACGGTCGGTTGATTCTCTACAAGCGTATCGCGAATGCTTCAAACAGCGAAGAACTCAGCGACCTCTACGCTGAGATGATCGATCGTTTCGGTAACCTGCCGCAGCCGCTGCGGCACCTCTTCAGCGTGACCGAATTGAAACTGAAGCTCGAAGTTCTGGGAATCCTGCGACTGGACCTTGGCGAAAATGGTGGCCGCATCGAGTTCAGCCCGCAAACTCGCGTAGACCCGTTGGCTGTTGTTACTCTCGTGCAACGCGAAAGCAATATTTACCGGCTTGATGGAGCAACCTTATTGCGGGTGAACCGACCACTAAAGGATTTCGAAGCCCGCCTGTCGTTTGCCAATGAGCTGCTCGAGCAGCTTGCGCCCGACGATCGTCTGAACATAGCGGCTAACGCATGAAGTACAACACGTGACGTGCAAAAAAGTCCCGCTGACGGCGGCAGCCCTCTTGCTGATGACCACGAGTCCAGCACAGGCGCGCGAGGAAATCGAAGATTTTCTGAAGAACGACTGGTATGAAATCGAATTTTTTGTATTCGAACGCAGCGCAGTCATGGACTACGACACCACGGAAGCGCTGACCCTGCACGCGTTACGCGAATTGCCCCACAACATCACCGCGCAGCGCCCGGGAGAGGAAGGCTACGCAAGCTACTACGAACTCGATCGGCAGACAAAACTCTGCCTCGTTTTCCCGACGTTGGAATACACGCTGTCCAACGATCATTCTGCTGACACAGAATTACTGTCGCCCGACGCTCCGGGTGCGCAAACGGCCCGCTCAGCAGCCGAACAGTCGACGGATCGAACCGGCGAGCAGCCATTCATGGACGGTTCGCTCACGGCCGACTCAGCTCTGCTGGAAGGCAGCCCAGCGCCAGAAATATTTCCGGCACTCGAACCCCATCCACTTCTCGACCTGATGGCGCAGGCGGCGCGATTCGAAGCCGACCTGCAGGAACGCAGCGATCGCTGGTTGCCCGAAGACACTCATCTTCTTCGTCGCGAAGCGAACATTATTGAAAATAGAGGTATCGGCCGCATTCTGCATCACGGTCGATGGCTACAGGCCGTACCCTCCCGCGAAGCGCCCCAGCCCATCCTCATTCAGGGCGGTGAGAGATTTTCCAACTCGTGGGAAATAGCTGGCACGGTCGCGGCAACGCTTGGCCGGTATCTGCATTTCCAGGCAACTCTTTTCTACCATGCACCCGGTCTGGGCCTGGAGCCGATCGAATTCACACTCCGAGCCGACGGCAGTAGTGCGGCGGCGGCGCAGCAGTTGGATCCATTCGGCTACATGCTACTCAACGAAAGCCGGCGCATGCGCAGTGAGGAAATCCATTACCTCGATCATCCGAAACTCGGTATCGTGGTGCGCATCGACCCGGCAGAGATACCGGCCGCACTACTCGACGCCTTCGAACACCTCAGTGAGGAAGATCCAGAGAATCTGGGCGACTGAGGCCATCCCCTGCTTCGCAACAGCAGCGATCGCTGCCATGTCGACACTATCCCCTGCATGACCGGCCGCGGGATTGACAACTAATGACAAGCTCGCAAACGGAATTTCGAGTTCTCGCGCCAGCGCCGCTTCCGGCATCCCGGTCATCCCGACAATCGCGCAATCATCGCGACGCATCCGGGCAATTTCGGCAGCGGTCTCCAATCGCGGTCCCTGGGTGACTCCCATGACACCGCCAGCGACGACAGGCAGCGAAGCGAGTTGCGCTGCGTCCAGCAATTGCTTGCGTAGCCGGCCATCGTAAGGCTGGCTGAAATCGATATGCCGAACATCCTCATCCGCGCTGAAAGACTGCGGCCGACCCCAGGTGTAGTCGATGATCTGATCGGGCAGCACAATGGCGCCGGTGGCTGCGGCAGGACCTATGCCACCCACCGTGTTGAGTGCGACAATCGCCTGCACACCCAGTGACTGCATGAGGCTCAGATTGGCTCGATAGTTCACCGCGTGCGGCGCTATCCTGTGTGGTATACCGTGACGCGCAAGTCTGACCACTTCACTGTTGCCTGCCTGGGCAAGTTCCGCTTGCGCGGAAGCTTCACCAAATTCGGTCTGCGTGTTGCCGATGTGTTCCCAGGCGATGGTCCATGGCAATTCGGCTGAGCCGACGATGAGCCCCAGGCGCGCCATTCAGTCTGCGGCCCCTGTTTCAAGTGCGGCAGAAATCGCGTAGATCTCGGGCAGGTTGCGCCAGTATCCCTGATAATCCATGCCGCAACCGAATAGATACCGGTCAGGACACTCCAGGGCAACGAAATCAGCAGCAATCGGCCGCGTTGCCGTGATCTGCTTGTCAACCAGGACGGTCGTGGTCACTGTTGTAGCCCCTTCTTCGGTTGCCCAGTCGCACAATGCCGCCAGCGTGTGGCCCCGGTCGAGCACATCGTCGACAAAGACGACATGGCGCCCGCTCAGCGCAACCCGGGGCTTCGCATGGAACTCGAGTTTACCACCGCGAAGCGAATTGCCGTAGCGTCCGGCATGCACATACGTCAACTCGAGCGGCATCTCCAGGCGCTTGAGCAACGCAGCCATGTACGGCAACCCACCGTTCATGACACATACCAGGATCGGGTTTGCCGCATGCAACGCGACCTTCAGTTTTACCGCAACCCGATCAATCGCCTTCTCAACGGCGGACGCGGAAACCAGCAGATCTGCATTCGCCCGCGCTGCCAGCGCAGCGGCCGGTACGCCGCTCAACGTTCCGGCCTGTCCAGCAAGACGGTGTTCGTGGGGAAAGCAATTTCCGCACCGTGGCCGGCGATAATGTCGGCAATCCTGAATAATACATCCTGCTTAACGGCATGAAACTCGGTCCATACGGTCGTCCTGGTGAAGGTGTAGATGAAGAAGTCCAGAGACGAAGTACCAAACTCGACGAAATTGACCATCAGAGTCTTGGCCTGATCGATGGCCGCGTGCTCGCGCAACATGGTTTCCACGTCATCGACGATTTTCGGCAAAACGCCAATGTCATCGTACCGCACACCGATCGTCTCGTAGATGCGTCGGTTCGACATGCGGGAGGGATTTTCGACCGTAATACTGGCAAACGTCGCATTGGGTACATACAACGGCCGAGCATCGAAAGTGCGGATTCGGGTGAGGCGCCAGCCAATTTCTTCAACAGTGCCCTCGATTTCCTGATCGGGTGAGCGAATCCAGTCACCAACCGAAAACGGCCGGTCGAGGAAAATCATGATGGCGCCAAAAAAGTTAGCCAGCAGATCCCTGGCGGCGAAGCCAATGGCGATCCCGCCAATACCGCCGAATGCAAGCACCCCTGAGATGCTGAATCCGAGTTGCTGCAGCACCATCAGGGCGCCGGTAATCATTACGCTCGCCCGCAACAATTTACCGATCGCGCTCGCCGTGGTCGGATCAACCGGATCCTCACTGGCACTGGGATCGGACACCTGCACTTCGACAAAACGGATGAATCGCACCGCGAACCAGATCAGCAGCCAGATAAGGGCGACTTCACGAAATTCATCGACGTAGTCGAATATTTCCGCCTGCGCGTTGCCACCAGCCATCTCGGCGGCTGCGCTGATGCCGACAATCCAGATTGCCAGGCCGAGCGGTCGACGCGCGGCATCCAGTAACGCGTCGTCGTACAGATTGCGGGTTTTTGCCAACTGCCGCTCGAGGCGATCAAGCGTCCGTTTGACGGCGTAGCGCAGCAACGCCGTGCCCAGCACGACCAGGAACACTTCACCCACCCATCGCTGGGCACTGAGCGAATCGATCAGGTTTTCAAACATCGTTCAGAAATATCTCGTCAGTTCCAACTGGATAAAATCGTCGTCCTGCAGCGCCGCGCTTTTAGCGTCCGGATCGAACAGCGCATCAAAAATGTTCTCCGGCTCATCCACTCCCCCAAAGACTCGCCCCTCGATGAGCAGGGTCCAAGTGTCCCCCAGGCGACGACTGGCTTCCAGTTTCACTACATACTCATCTGTCTCGACATCCCAGATTATTCCGAACAGAGCCTGGGAGTCGTTGACGTCATTGAGATTCCAGCGCGTGCCGAATGCCAGATCATGCTCGAACAACGTGTTGAACGCCTCCTCATCGCGTTCGTCATAGAGATACTCTACGACCAGACCCAGGTCGGTGCGACCGCCCAGCACGCCGACCACTGTTCGCTCGAACCCGACGTTGAAAGCGGTGTAGCGATCACCGAATCCGCTGCGGCTGATGGCTTCGAGCTTCCATGCCCAATCGCCGAAGATGGCCTGTGCATCAATTCCTGTCTGATCAATCACGGGATAGTGTGGCTGCAGGACGAATTCACCATCCGGCAATTGCACCAGCGCAAACTCCGGATCGCGGCTCGTACCGGAGAACTGATAGAGACCGAATTCCACGGGGCCCAGGCGGTGCGACCAGCGAAGAACACCGTCCACCCGCAACTGCTCCGCTGCCGATTCATAGGTCGCATGATCTGTGTCGACTATCACCGCCGTACGCAGCCGACCGTCGCTACCCGGAAACGTGCGTTCGCGAAACCCGGTGAGCAGGTGGACATCGAGAATGCCCCAGTCCCGAATCACAGACAGGTGAGCCATCGGTTGGCCAAGCTTCTCTTCACGATCGATGTTCTCCACCAGATCTGTCTGATTGACGATATCGACAAGGTGGGTGAACTCGGTAACACCCCAGAATACCTGCCTGGCACCGAGATGCAGATCCCAGTCATCACCCACCCGACTCCAGAACAACTCTCGTACGTCGAAATGAGTGCGCTCGGAATCTTCGGCATCAAACCGATAAAAGGGTGCAAAAGTGAAACTCTGCCGCTCCTCGTCCCAGCTGCGATAGAAATCCATCTGCAGACTCAGCGCCGGGTAAAAATTTGACTGGCCGTCGTTGCCACTTTCGAAAAACATCCGCATTTCCAACCCGAGATCCAGGTCAACGCTGCGGAAACTTTGCCTGCCCTGCCCCGCGTATTGCACATTCGCCTCGCTCAGACTTTCCGTCGGGCGAATGGGCGGAGTGTTGCCCACAGGCGCCTGGGGGTCGACGACGCCTGCAACGACCGTTGGGCTTGCATCGGTGATATTCCAGTAGCGCAGTCGATTCGCAGTCGCGATGCGTTTGACCTTTTCCGCAGCCGCGTCTGGCAGGACGGCGGTGACAACGCGATACCAGACTGCGCCATCGTCTTCCGTGCGTTCGACGACAACGGGGATATCGAGTAACAATCCTACGCGGGATGCCCAATTATTGGCGTTCTGTGAGTTCTGAAAACTGCCAAACACGAGCTGTTCGTCTGCGTGTACGTTCCCTGCGAAAAATAACAGGGATACGAACACAAATCTGTATCCTGTCTGCATGGCGTTAGCCATTAATGGGAGCGTCGCAAACTATTTATTGAGAAGTCCCTGACATCTTCCAGGCCGGTCGCAAAAGCGTAGTTTTGCCACCTCAACTCTGTGCTCTTGCCTGTTTGTTGATTCGTCATCAGCATGCGCTGCGCTTTCCAATAGCGATCGGCATATTTCCGGTAACCATCCACTTCGAGCGTTTTCAGTAGCCTGTTACGCCTGTCATAGTAAGAAATGTGGTGAATCCTCAGTTCGGTGGTATCAAGTCTCACCACTTGGCGTGCGTAGCCGGAGTATTCATCCACAGGAATCCTTTCAACGATCAGAAACTCCTCACCGTTGATCTGCTCGGTCTCGATCAAGCGGTAGCTGTATTTTTCAATCTCCTGCAGTGCGAGGTCTTCATAGGCAAATTCACTACTCAAAAAAGGACCTGACTTATTGCGGCTGGTGATCTTCTTGACGCGCTTGGCGGCCGGCAGGTAGAGCCACTGATCATCCGGTTCGACTTTGTGAGCGTAGCTGAGCAGTGCCGTACCACGAATGGGTTTGGGGCTATCGAAGATGATGAGGAGTTTGTCGCCATCGTCCGGGACTTCGAGCTGACGGATTCTCAGATTGCGTCG
>Ga0209987_10000815_pt1 | contig 16532 bp, 11 predicted proteins | sample N074metaG_FD_182134 | JGI IMG/M metagenome (GOLD analysis project Ga0209987, IMG submission 182134) | Deep subsurface microbial communities from Kermadec Trench to uncover new lineages of life (NeLLi) - N074 metaG (SPAdes) (version 2) | ecosystem: Environmental > Aquatic > Marine > Ocean trench... | reverse complement strand
CCCCAAGGCACCCGTATCGACAGTCATGGGCGCTGCCGGTGGGCTGCCGCCCCAGGTGAAGGCCACACCAGGCGATACCAAGAAACTGGGTCCTCCTGCCCGGACGGATCGAAGCTGCAAAACTCCCGCCCACCCTAAAAGCAGGATCATGAGGGCCCCCCAGGCGGTTTTTCGCTGGTTCCTTTTCATCTCTGTTCTTCCCTTCGGCCTAAAAGTCTACTTGCCGCAGGTCTGTCCAAAGACTCTCCGGCCAGGAGGCTGCGAACCAGGCTGGCCAAGTTGTCATAGGAGACAGGACCTCGGATCCGTTCATCGGGTAGAGTCACTGGAGCGGACTGGGAGAGGTTTTGAAGGCGCTCCTGGGATCGTTGCTGTGTCGACTTTCGGGTGTCGATCAAAAGGTTGGCATTACGCAAGCCGTTGACCACCGTTCGGGAAGTTCCTCTCCCCTGCACCCGGAAAGCGCCCTGAAGGAGGCCGATGGGGGATGAGAAACCCAGCCTGCTTTCCCCGTTCAAAAAGAGCAGGTATTCCTGGCCTGCAACATATCGCGGCATCCCCGCAATACGGGATAGCTGGGTCACGCCGTTGTCCAACTGGATCGGTTCGGCCAACCCAAACTGTTTGATCACCACCATCTGCTGGTTGGCAACCCCGTGGATGCTGTCCGTGACCAGGAAGGAGTAGCTCGTATAGGGTAAGTTGTTTTCATCAAAACCGCTGGCTACGCTCTGGCAAACGGCGCTGAAGATCCGCTGGGAATGTTCCACCAGATCTGCCAGGTTCATCACCCTGAGGGAAGTCGCCGCCGATGGAGTCGTCATAAAGAGAAGGATTGCCCAAAGACCCAAGAATCGTGACCCAAAACGTAGTAGCTTTTTCATAAGAATCTCTTCTTAAAATATACGAAATGTAGGGCCAGTACTGTGCACCAGCTCCTCCGGGCTAAGAAATCGTCACAGGGTCGATAGACTGCTGAGGACGCAGTTCTTGGTTGATCGGTAAGGCCTGGTAGATCACCCTCTCCTTTTGGGGATCGTAACGAGCTGTGATGCGGCGTCGCCAGAGTGGGTCATCGCGAGTCGGGTAATCGGTCCGATGATGGGCTCCACGGCTCTCCTGGCGTACCAGTGCCATGCCGGCAACCAGTCGTGCATTGGAGAGAAGATTGTTGATCTCTTGATCACTCCTTTTGGGGTGGACCGAAAAGGGCATTTCCAGCAGGCCTGCCAGAGCCGATTCCAGCCCTTCCTGGGATCGAACAGCGCCAAGGTTCTCACCGACAACGGCTTGAATGGCTGCCTTGAGAGTGTTGGGGCAAGTCGTTTGAGTGACGGGCCATTCGTCGATCTTCAGAGAATCCGTTTGCTCAGGAGTGAAACGGGACGGCTCCCCGACCATGGCCCGGCCGGTCCGGGCCCCAAAAACCAAGCCTTCCAGCAAAGAGTTGCTGGCCAGGCGATTGGCTCCGTGAACGCCGTTGCAGGCCACCTCTCCGGCCGCAAACAATCCGGGCTGCGTGGTCCTGCCCTGCCCATCCGAGAGGACGCCACCCATCATGTAGTGAGCCGCCGGGTACACAGGAATATATTCTCTGGTGATGTTCAATCCAAATTCCAAACAGGTTTGATAGATTCGAGGGAAACGCTGTTGAAGAACCTCTGAATCGATGCCCGTCGCGTCAAGGAAAATGGAGTCACTCTTTAAACGCTTACATTCGGCCAGGATGGAACGAGACACCACATCACGGGTGGCCAGATCATTGAGGGGATGATAACGGGACATGAAAAGTTCCCCGTTGGCGTTTCTCAGGCGGCCCCCTTCGCCTCGAAGAGCCTCTGACAGGAGAAAGGGGGGAGCACCCGGGAGTTTCAACACGGTGGGATGAAATTGAACGAACTCCATATCGGCCAGGGAAGCACCCGCCCTGAAGGCCAGAGCACAACCATCGCCGGTAGCAATTTCGGGGTTGGTGGTGGCCGGATAGAGGACTCCCAGGCCGCCCGTGGCCAGAAGCACGGCTTGAGCCGTCCATTCGCGGACCTGGCCCGTTTCCTCATCCAGATAGGCCACTCCCCGGCATTTTCCTGCCTTTATGAGAAGATCCAGGACGAAGGATTCACTCATGAGATGGACGCTCTTGAGGCTCCGCACCTTCCGAATCAGGGCGCGGTGAATTTCTCGGCCCGTACAGTCCCCACCCGCGTGTAAAATGCGATTCCGAGTGTGGGCCGCTTCCCGGCCAAAGGCCAGCTTCCCACCCTCCTGATCGAATGGAGTACCCCAGTCGATCAACTCCTGAATCCGAGCAGGACCCTCTTCCACTAGCGTCCGAACCGTTTTTTCATCACACAGACCGTCGCCTGCCCTGATCGTGTCGTCGAAGTGAAGTCCAGCTTCATCGTCGCCACCCATGGCCACGGCGATCCCACCCTGTGCAAACTCGGTGTTGGAATTCTGAGTTCGGGATTTGGTCAGAACCAGAACCTGTCCATGAGAAGCCAACTCGATGGCGGCACGGACACCCGTTATGCCAGCCCCAATGACGATGAAATCAGGATTCCGCACAGGTTTTCTCACCTCCTTGTTCTACCGAACAACAGGAGCCACTTATTATACTTGACGCAGAATAGGTCCCGAGGAGTATGATAGGGAAAAGTATTCCTACTTTAGAAAAAGTGAAGAAAGGAGCGGTCAATGGCTCAATCAATAACTCTCAAAATTAACGGCCAGTCTCACACCGTCGAGGTGGAACCGGATGTTCCCCTGCTTTGGGTGATCCGGGAATATCTCCAGATGACCGGCACCAAGTTTGGCTGTGGCATTGCCCAGTGTGGCGCCTGTACGGTACACGTGGACGGGCAGCCCATGCGGTCCTGTCAGCTTCAGGTCAGCCGGGCGGTGGGTCGTGAGATCACCACCATAGAAGGGATTCGTGAGGATCATCCGATCAAGCAGGCCTGGATCGATATCCAGGTGCCGCAGTGCGGGTACTGTCAGTCGGGTCAGATCATGTCGGCAGTGGCCCTGGTGGATAAGAACTCCAATCCCAGTGAGGAGGAGATCATCCAGGCCATGGATGGCAATCTGTGCCGCTGTGGGACCTACACCCGGATCAAGCAGGCCATTTATCAGGCGGCCGAGGAGGTGAGGAACTCATGAGCAGCACCCTTGATCGACGAACGTTTTTAACCCGAGCGGGTCTCACGCTGGCCATAGTCGCCACGCCTTCGAGCTTGAAGGTTCTTGCCATGGGGCCAGCTGCCACGGCAGCGGATGTTTTTAGTCCGGGTCCCTGGCTGCAGATCACCCCCGATAATCAGGTCACCATTCTCTTGTGCAAATCAGAAATGGGCCAGGGGATTCATACCGCCATACCCATGATCGTGGCCGATGAACTGGAAGCCGATTGGAGTCAAGTGAAGACGGAAATGGCTCCGGTGGAGGCTGAGTATGCCGACCCTGTGCATCACATGCACGCAACCTTCGGGAGCCAGAGCATCCGACATCTTTACCAGCCGCTGCGCAAACTCGGTGCGGCAGGCCGCGAGATTTTGGTTGAAGCGGCAGCCAACAAATGGAATGTGGCCGCCAGCCAGTGCGAGGCCATCCAGGGCAAGGTTCACCACAAGTCCAGCGGCCGGAGCTTCTCATATGGAGAATTGGTTGAAGAAGCTTCGAGCTTACCGGTTCCCGAGAATCCGAGGCTGAAGGACAAGAGTGAATTCAAACTGATGGGCACTCCGGTAGCGCGCCGGGACCTTCCGGCCAAGGTCAGTGGAGAGGCCAAGTTCGGCCTCGACACCTTCGTTCCGGGGATGCTCTATGGAGTGGTGGCTCGCCCACCCGCCTATGGAGCCAAGTTGACCTCCTATGATGAGCAGGCGGCCAAAAAGGTCAATGGAGTGCGACATGTGGTGGAATTCGACCGGGGGATTGGCATCTGCGCCGATACGATAGACGCTGCCTGGAAAGGAAGAGAGGCGCTCAATGCTCAGTGGGGTCCAGGGGTGGAGCCCGGATTGAGCACGGCAAGCATGGACAAGTACCTGGCCGACGCCTTGGACATGTCGGCTCTGGAGGCCCGCAATGACCCGGGCGTTCCGGCTGCTCTGCGGCAGGCCAGCAAGAGGGTTCATGCCACCTACTTTCTCCCTTATCTCTCTCACGCCATCATGGAGCCCATGAATGCTACAGCTCATGTGCAGGCGGACAGGTGCGAGACCTGGAGTCCCAGTCAGAGTCCGAGCGGAGTGCAGCAGGTGGCCGCTCGGATAACCGGATTGAAGCCCGAGCAAATTCAGGTCCATACACCCTATCTGGGAGGTGGGTATGGGGGTCGCGGAGCCACCGATGGAGTCCATGAAGCGGTGTCACTTTCCAAGGCCACCGGGAAACCCATCAAGGTCATCTGGACCCGGGAAGAGGACATCAAATATGAAGCCTTTCGGCCGGGCTATGGCCATCGCATCGACGCCTCCCTGGACAAGACGGGAAAGGTGACGGCCTGGTCTCACCGGGTTGCCGGATCGATTGTCCACGGTCGTGGCAGAACCCCACCTTTTGTAGATTCGGGTGCGGTGAGTGGGCTCAGGGATCTGCAGTACGATATCCCTAATATTAAGGTGGATTACATCTGGGTGAACAAACCGATTCCGGTTCGACCCTGGCGTTCTCCTTCGGGTTCCCACAACGGCTTCACGGTGGAGAGCTTCATGGATGAGCTGGCCCATGCCGCCAACCAGGATCCTGTGGAATTTCGCCTGAAGCATCTTCAGCATGCGCCCAGAGCACAGCGGGTTGTTGAATTAGCCGCAGAAAAGTCAGGCTGGGGCAAACCACTGACTGGAGCTGAGGGGCGGGGCATTGCGACTTATTATACCGACGAGGCCTATGTGGCTGCGGTGGCGGAGGTTTCCGTGGATCGAAAAACGGGAGTCATCGACATTCACCGGATCGTCTGTTCCGTTGACGGTGGCCCCATCATCAATCCCGATACCGCAGAGGCCCAGATCGCCGGGGCCTTGGTCATGGGTTTGAGTGCTGCGCTGAAGGAAAAAGTGGAGTTTGCCGACGGGGGCGTCAAATCGGCCAATTTTAGCGATTACCATACGCTTCGTATGAGTCAGGCGCCCAATATCGAGGTTCACTTTGTGGACAGTGATGCCAAAATCGGTGGCCTGGGTGAGCCCTCTTTGCCTTTGGCTGCTCCGTCAGTCACCAACGCGATCTTTGCCGCAACGGGGGCCCGCATCCGGCGTCTTCCCCTGACGCCTGAAAGGGTGCTGGAGGCCTTGAGTCGAGTTTAGCCGTGGCTATGCATAAGTCCGGGCTAACGACTGCCCGAGGGTCGTGGGGAATCTTGGGCTCTGGTTCGTGACTGGGGTCTATCTTGGGTCCTGGGCCTTGTCTGTCGTCTCTGGGTTCGGTCACGATTGATGCGCTGGGCGCGACCTGCGTCTCGGAACTCCCTGAGTTTCGTTCGCTGTTCTTCGGTTAGCCGATTCTTCATCCGAACGGCCAGGAGCAGGTGAGACCGTTTGATGGCTTTCTCCAGGTCCAGGACCTTGTCCAGCTGCCTCAACACATCTCTTTCGGGAGCTTCCGCGTTCTCAAGTAATCCGGAGAGTGTGCCGACTTCATCCTGCAGCTTCCATTGCAGTGAGGTGTATTCGGACTGCGTTTCCTGGATCTGCTTCACCATGTAGGTCCTCTGCTCTTTATCCAGCCCAAGTTCGCGCTGATTTCTCATGATCGATTCCGCCGAAAACAGATGGCTTTGTAAGGGGTCGGTCCCGCTATTCTGGCCCAGGCCCAGACCCATGTTGAAAACCATCAAAAGGATTCCTATCATCACTTTTTTCATAACGACCTCCTCATCGGAGCTCGATTGGGCTTGTGGCTCAATCGAGCTTTCATTGATCAGTCCCTTCCAATACGTTCCACCACGGCTCCATTTCAAAAACGGGCAGCGTGGTCACCAGTTCCTCTTGCGAGGAGAGCAGCAGAAAATCCGTAGGAGACTGCCACTCAGCAAGGGGAAGCGAAGAATACAACTCAGGAGCCCGGCTCAACTGCAAGAGCAGGGTGGCGCTAAACACCAGGACCATGGCTACCGCTGCTGCCTGACGAAAACAGGCGAAGAACTCGAGTCCGCCCGGGGCCTCATTTCTACGCAAAACCTCCCGGAAAGAAGGAACGGCCTTCTCTTCTTCCTCGCGCAGTTGCTTGAACAGCTCCTTGATTATTTTATCTTCCCAATGCCATTTCATAACTCAGTCCTGTTTCCTCGATTTGAACGCGTAGGCGCTCCTTACCACGGTGATAATGAGTTCGGGCCGACCCCAGTGAAACACTCATGGCCTTTGCCGCTTCTTCCAGGGTGAGCTCGTGATAGAAAACCAGGTAGAGAACCTCTCGCTGGCGACCTGAAAGATCGGCCAGCAACTTGGTCACTTTCTCCCGAAGCTCTGAGCGATAGATGTGTTCGACGTTTTGGGCTTGCTCGACCGAGGGGCCTAGAGGTTCGTCGGAAAGGCGACGCAGCCTTCGCATCAGGTTGCGGTGTGCCGTGCAGGCCTTCTTCCGGATCAGGGAAAAAAGCCAGGTCTTGAAACTGGATAAGTTGGAAAACTCGGCCTTTCCTTCCAAAATGGTCAAATAAACCGTTTGCAGCACGTCTTTGGCCTCCTCTTGGTTACCGTGACAGCAGTGGAGAGCCCAGGTGTAGGCGCTAGCGTGGTGTTCTTCAAGTAGAACTTCCAGCTTGGCTTTTTCCATGGACGCTCCAGCTGAAACCTTTTCATTCACGGTATTAGTCGCCTCACCAGCCGATCTATATGACAGCCCATTCGAGTTTTTTAAGAAAAAGTTGGGGTACGGGTCGTTTTGCCCCGATGCTGCTGCAGCGAAAGCCAGCCAAAATAAGCACTTATGGCAGTTTCCAAAAGAAAATTGTCCTCAAATATACCTTAACAAAAGCCCGGCAGGCTCCGGGAAATCGAGCTGGATTTACGGGGATTCTTAACTTTTCTCCAGGAGGCTTGTCCGCAAATGTTTTTCAGGATAACTTGAGGCATCTTTTTTCCAAGAACAGGGAGGAGAATCAAGATGATGAAATTGAGCAGGATCACTCTGGGTGTTTTCTTGTGTGCTTTACATCTCTCTTGTGGCGGCTCCGTGCCGGCACCGCTGGCACCGGACACCGTCTTGTACAACGCCAAAATTGTGACCGTGGATGAAGATTTCTCCATCGCCCAGGCGGTGGCCATAAAAAACGGGCGCTTTGTGGAAGTGGGATCGGATAGTCAGATTCTGGCGCTGGCCGCAGAGAATACAGAAAAAATAGACTTAGAGGGAAAGACGGTCTTGCCGGGATTCTATGACGGTCATGTTCACGTCGCCGGTGCGGCTGGGGAAGCGCCCGATCCTCTAAGCAATCAAATGCGGGAGGTGACTTCCATTGAAGAATTGGTGGAGCTGGTTCGTCAAAAGGTGGCAGTCACGCCTCCGGGTGAACTGGTACGCTTCACCCAGGGACCCGGCCGGGCCGAGCAGTTGAAGGAAAAGCGCTGGCCCACCCGCTGGGATCTCGATCCTGTTTCCCCCGACAATCCGGTGCTCATCAACAGGATCGCGGCAGACTATGTCTGGATCACCAACAGTCTGGGACTGGCTGCAGCCGGAATCAAGCGAAACAGTCCCCAGCCCTACCAAGAGGGGCTGTTTGGCCGATTCCAGATCGATCCGAACAGTGGTGAGCCGAACGGGGTGGTGATGGGGCGTGCCGCCCAACACATTTTGAGGGAGGCCCTGAATGTCTACTCCGCTGAGGAGCTGGAGGAAAACATCGCCAGCGCCGTGCGAGATCATGTGATTCCCTACGGGATTACCACCTATGCCGATCCCCTGACGGCCAGCAACAATCAGCCCACCCAACACGCCTACCAGCGACTGATGCAGCGTGAAGAGGGCTTCCCGGTCAGGGTCAATCTGATGATCCGTCTTCCCATTCGTTCTCTCTCAACCGAGGCCAATCTCGATCTCATTAAAAGCCTGCTTTATGCGCCTCCCTTGGAAAGTGACTTTCTGAGAGTGGGCACCTTCAAGATCAGTCTGGACAAGGGAAGACCCGGTGATCAACCCTATATCGTGCCGGCAGAAAAAGGGAAGCAGGTGTTGATCGAGGCCCATAAACAGGGCTGGCAACTCTACGTTCACATCACCACTCCTGAGACCTTTGACTACGCCAGTGAGGCGATGGAAGAAGCCTTTCGACTCTATCCTCGTCAGGATGCCCGGCATATCTTTACCCACATCGGCATGCCCACCCAGGAAAACCTTCAGACCATGAAGCGACTGGGGATCATCGCTGACCTGCAGGTGGGCCGCTACTATTTCCTTCCAGATGATGCCGAGGAGCGATACCAGAGGAATCCCGCTCGTCCCGATCTGGGTCCAAATCCTGTGGCCACCTATCGCGATGCGGGCATCCCGGTGACCCTCAGCAGTGATCAGGCACCCATCGGTCCTCTCTATGGCATCTGGTCGGCCGTGAACCGGGTGCGCAAATCGGGCAAGGTTTTTCGTCCGGAAGAACGACTCACCCTCGAGGAAGCCATTAGGGCCTATACCATCACCCCGGCCTGGGCCTTTTTTGAAGACGACCGGAAGGGATCGATCGAGGTGGGCAAATTTGCCGATCTGGTGGTCCTGGGAAAAGATATCCTGAGCATGGATCCCATGGGGATCAAAGATATTCCGGTCCTCAGGACCATGATGGACGGGAATTTCGTATACGTGAATCCCAATCAGGACCCGGATCAAAAGGTGGTCTATTATCGCTACCCGGCCCGGATTTCCTTCCTGGATTGAATTTAAGCCTTGCCTTTTCATCAGTTTTGGTTTACAAATGCCCAAAGCTTTCAAGAAGAGCACATTTCAATTGGGAGGTGCACTAATGTCTAGATTCTTTTCCATCTTTCTTGTCGTCACCCTTCACCTTTCCCTGGCCTGGGCCCAGACCACCACGGGAACCATCCTGGGGACTGTCAGCGATGAAACCGGCGGCGTGCTGCCCGGGGTTGAGATCACGCTGACCAACACCGACACCGGAGCGAGCAGAACCGTCGTCTCTGATGACGAGGGGAGATATCGAAGTCCGAATTTGACCCTGGGCAACTGGGAAGTGCAGGCCGCGCTGACCGGATTTCAGACCAGCGTGCGCAGCGGGATCCAGCTCACGGTGGGAAGAGAGGCGGTTGTCAATCTCCGCCTGAGCATCGGTGAGATTACCGAACGTGTGGTGGTGGAAGGGGAGGCTCCTCTGGTGGAGACCACTTCGCCTGCCCTGACTGCCCTGGTGGACCAGAGAAAGATTGTAGATCTGCCACTGAACGGAAGAAGTTTCACCCAGCTGGCTCTTTTGCAGGCCGGTGTCGGCTATCTCAAGGCCGGCCCCCAAAGCCAGACTGGCAATACCGGAGAAAAAATATCCATTTCCGGGACCCGCCTCACCGAGACCGCTTTTCTTCTGGACGGTGTGGACATTCGTGGCCACCGCGGAGGCACACCCACCAGTGAGGCGGGAGTCTTGCTGGGAGTAGACACCACACGCGAATTCTCGGTGGTGAGCGGCATGGCAGGTGCAGAGTACGGCGGGTTCACGGGCGGAGTCATCAACATTGTCTCCAAGTCCGGCACCAACCAGTTTCATGGTACCGTTTTCGAGTTTCACCGCAACAAGTCGCTTCAGGCGGCCAACTTTTTTGACAACAAGAATCAACTGAACAAGTGCCAAGAGGGCTCGACCGACTGCAGAGGCCCCTTTGTCCGGAATCAATTCGGGTTCACGGCCGGAGGCCCCATTGTCAAGGACCGCACCTTTCTCTTCGGCAGCTACGAGGCTCTGCGGGATCGCACTTCCACCGGTGTCACTTCACGGGTTCCTACTGTGGAGGCTCGTGACGGCACGATGTTTGGCCCCGTCGATCTTGCGATCGTCCCTTATCTGGACATTTATCCCCTGCCCAACGGTGCCGCTTTTACCGACCGTTCCGGCAATCCTGATGGCACCGCCCGCTTCAACTTCACGGATTCCAGACCGACGGACGTGGACTACTTCATGACCAAGTTCGATCATAACTTCTCCGACTCGGATTCTATGTTCGTGCGCTATACCATAGATGACAGTTCGACCAATGTGGTGGAAGCATTGCCGGCCTGGAGGGTGAACCGGATCAGCAGGAACCAATATGCGGCGATCGGCTGGACCAAGGTTGTCTCCACCAGGCTCATCAATGAATTTCGCATTGGTTTCAATCGCACCCATGCCAACAGCACCGACGAAGAGGCGGTGCCCATTGACCCTGACCTCAAGTTCAATTCCAACTATAAAAGTCAGGGGAACATTTCCCTTTCCAGCAGAGGCATGTCCGAATGGGGGCCCAGTCGATTTCGCGGACTCGACATTGTTCTCAATCGATTCGACTATGCAGATACCGTCTCCTATAACACGGGTCGGCACTCCCTCAAGATGGGAGCCCAAGCTATACGTTTGCAGTTCAACAACTTCTCTCAGATCAATTCCCGCGGAAATTACGTGTTCCCCAACCTGGCTACTTTTCTGCGAAACATCCCACTGACCTTCACCGGCCAGACCACGGAACCCTTCACCATGGGAATTCGGGAGTGGCTTTTTGCCTTCTTTATCCAGGATAACTATCAGGTCCGACCCAACCTCACCCTCAACTTTGGTTTGCGCTACGAGCCCCATACCAATCCCGTTGAGGTCGTCGACCGATATGCCAACCTGGATCTTTTCAGCGATACCCAACAACGAATAGGCGGCGGATTTCTGGGAAAAAACCCATCCCTGAAGAATTTTGCCCCCCGCCTTGGGTTTGCCTGGGATATCTCCGGAAACGGAAAGACCTCCCTGCGGGGTGGCTACGGGATCTTCTATGACCTGTTCGACTCCACTACCTGGGTCGGAGCCCCTCAACAGAACGCGCCCTTTTTCGTATTCGTGACCTATCCCAATGATGAAAATCCCAACCTCGGGAAATTTCCTAACCCCTTTGGTCCCGCCGGTCCTGACCCCACCCTCCCGGAGCGACCCAATCTTTGGACCTATGGAACCCTGGATCAGCCTTACATCCAGCAGTGGAGTCTGACCCTACAGCAGGAAATCCTGCCCTTGACCGTTGTGACGGTGTCTTACAATGGGAGTCGCGGCATCAATTTGATGCGCTCGGCCAGTTACAACAGCAGTTATCCTGAAATCGTCGATGGAAGGATTACCTTTGACATCACCAAACCACAGCGAAACCAAAGCTTCCTGCGCATCGACGGCTATACCACCAATGCTGATTCCTATTACCATGGCCTGCGGCTGGGTGTGAACCGACGCTTCAGCCAGGGTTTTCAAGTTCAGGGCTCCTACACCTGGAGCCATGCCATCGATACCTGGTCCAACGCAGGGGCCTTTGACGGCCCTGGTGGAAGTTTTGATAACCTGATCGATTTCCCAAGTGTGTCCCGAGCCAACTCCAATATGGATCTGCGACAAGTCTTTCAGGCGAATTTCACCTACGCGCTGCCGGGACCCAATCCCGGGACCACGGCGGGGAAGATTCTGGGCGGCTGGCTGGTCAGCGGCATTCTCAATCTGACCGATGGCTCCCCTTACAACAATGTAATGACCGTAGACCATGCTCAAACCGGTCTCTCTCAGGCCTGGTGGCAGCGGCCCAGCCTGCGTCCGGGAGGCAACAATAATCCCATTAAAGGTGACGGCCGGGATCCGGATGAGTACTTCGATCGAAGTGGTGGTGATTTTATCCTGCAGCCTCGAGGGGTGTGGGGCGATCTGGGGCGAAACACGCTGGTTCTGGGAGGAACGACCACCCTTGACCTTTCCCTTCAGAAGGACACCCCGATTGCGGGAGAACGGGTGAAGCTCCAGTTTCGCGCTGAATTTTTTAACCTCTTGAATCGGGCCAACTGGGGAGCACCTACAAGAGTTTCCTACGCCAGCTCCTTCGGCACACGAGGTTTGTGCCCGGGCGGGATTTGCGCCAACACTGGGTATCAGGGCGCTTTTGGTGCTGTGGACACCACAAGCACCGATGCCAAGCAGGTCCAATTTGCCTTGAAGCTCATTTTTTAGGCTGATCGGAGCGATCCACCCTTTCGGGTTAAAAAGGGAATCCGGGGCCAGGCCTCGGATTCCCTTTTTTTTTGCCTCGTCTCACGCTGACGATTGTCTTTAGCCCATCGTAGGTCTATGATCTGAAAACAGGATGATTTCAAGAAACAGCCAAATTTTTCTTCTGTATCTCCTTCTGTTCCCCTTTTTTCTCTCACTGGGCCACTCGCAGGGTGGGTGGGTGACTGCCCCCTCTCCTGTTCTGATCAAAGGGGCAACTCTGATTGACGGAACCAACCATTCACCGCTGTCCAACACCGACATTTTGCTTGAAGGGGGTCGCATCCGCCAGATCGGACAACTGGAGAACGTCGCTCTTCCTTCCGACGCTCAGATTATTGAGGCAGAGGGGAAGTACGTGATTCCGGGTCTCATCGATATGCACGTGCACTATGACAAGCCGTGGCTTCACCGATTGTATCTGGCCAATGGGGTCACCACGGTCCGGGATCTGGGGTCCTCTGTAGAGCGAATGACCACGCTGAGACAGGAGATCGCGGTGGGCAATATTCTGGCCCCCAGACTGTTTATCTCGGGAATGCCCATCAATCCCAGAACGGTAAGGGCCATGGGGCTGGAGAGCTCTGCAGAAATGGCCGTCAAACTGGCGGAAGCGGGAGTCGATGGGATCAAGGTCACCGGTTACAGCGCAGAGGAACTGAGGGAGATCGTCCAGGTGGCCCACAGCCATGGATTGAAGGTCTATGGGCATACGGGTCCCACCCGTCAACCAGGGGCTTCGGGTCCCGGACCGCGCTTGGCCATAGAAGCGGGACTTGACGGAATCGAACATGGAACCAGCGTTCTTGAGGGTGCTTTGGAGCGGGAAATTCCCCTGCCGGCCGACTACAGCCCGCTAAACTGGGATCACCAGTTTCGCTACTGGTACCTACCGATGAACCAGTGGGTGAGTCTGAAAAAGCTGGATGAACTGGTCGGGCTCATGGTTGAGAATGAAGTGTATTTCTCACCCACGCTGATTACCTTCCACCGTAACTTTGTGGTCAAGGGAACTGGCGAATGGGAGGCCGATCCTGCCCGTCAGTACATTCCTGAGGATAAGCCTCCACCCTTCGGGGCCTTCAATGCCGAAGAAAGGGAGCAGTGGAGAAGAAATGTGGAGCTGATGAAGCAGGCCGTCCTGAAATTTCAAAAGAAGGGCGGACTGCTCATCGTGGGCACCGACTCTCCAGGAGCCGTTTTCCCCGGCTGGGGTGTGCACCAGGAACTGGAGTTGTTTGTGGAGGCCGGGCTCACTCCCCTGGAGGCTCTTCAGGCCGCCACCGTAAACGGCGCCAGGGTCCTGCAGAAGGAACAGGACCTGGGCACGGTACAGGAGGGCAAGTTGGCAGACCTGCTGATCCTGGACGCCGATCCACTGGAAAACATTGCTCACACCCAGCGTATCTACCGGGTGATCAGCAAGGGCGTGGTGCTCGACCCTGAAGCCCTCCTGAAGGAGAATCTCAATCAATTCGGCCCACGGGGCAGGCGCCAGTTCGACCGAAAGAGTAGAAACTAATCTTCCCCTGGTCTGCTCCCGGCTACAGGGGCTGGGTGGGTCCGCGCGTGAGCAGACGCCCGCTCCCCTCCTGGGCTGTGATTTGATCTCCGTCGTAAACGATTTCGCCGCGTCGGATGGTCATTTGAGGCCACCCGGTGACCTCGCGCCCCTCATAGGGGGACCAGTCGCAAACCGATTTCAGGTCGGCAGCACGCACTCGGCGCCTTTGGGTGGGATTCCAGAGTGCCAGATCGGCGTCGGAACCCTCTGCGATGGTTCCTTTCCTGGGGAAAAGGCCGAAAAGACGTGCCGGCAGTGTGGAGGTAACGGCAACAAAACGCTCAAGAGAAATCCGGCCGCCCACAACACCTTCTGAATGCAGCATGGGAAGCATCACTTCCAGGTTGCTGAACCCGGGACGCAGCGTTTTCAGGGTCAGCTCAGGGTTGGCTTTTTGAGCGCGATTCAAGACACTGTGATCACTTCCCAGAACGTCGATGTCTCCATCGGTCAGGCCGCGCCATATCTCTTCCACGTCCCTGGCGGTGCGCAGCGGTGGCGAAGCGATATAGAGGCCCGGGTCCTCTCCGGCGTACAGATCCTCGGTCATGTGCAGATAGGTAGGCCGTGTTTCCACGTAAACAGGAATACCTCGTGCGCGTGCTTCGCGGCAGGCCTCCAGCGCGCGCCCCGATGAGAGATGAACCACATAAATGGGTGCTCCCGTGTGCTCGCTCAAAGCGATGGCCCGCTGTACCGATACCAGTTCAGCCAGCACGGGTCGGCTCTCGCCCCAGTAACGAGCCGAACTCTTACCGGCCGCCATCAGGGCGTCGGTGGTGTCGGTGACAATCGGATAATCTTCGCAATGAATCAGGGTAATGGCTCCCGCTTCGCCCGCACTTCGGATCAAATTGAGGAAATCAATTCCCCGCTGATCAAAGCTGGGCCGCTGCATTTGGATTTTCACGCTGGTGTGACCGGCAGCATACAGTGCAGCCAGCTGACGGGGTGCGTCGTCGTCGAATTCGCGAAGTCCCGGTTGTATCAGGACGTCGGCCATGGCCTGCTGGGCGATCAGCGAAGAAACCCGGCTTACAGCTTGTGTCACGTTTTCTCCCGTGCGGGGAAAGGTCATGGCTCCGATGGTGGTGATCCCACCGGCTAAGGCTGTTGCCGTCCCGCTGGCCAGGTCCTCGACACTACCCGGCAGATGGGTGTGAGGATCAATTCCTCCCGGAAGAACCAGCATGCCGCGGGCATCCACCACCTGTTCCTCTCCGGAGGACAGCGGCGTCAGGTTGGGTGCAATCTGCTCGATTTTGCCTGCGCGCGTCCGGATGTCGCCCAGAAACTGCCGCTCAGAGGTCACGATCAGCCCGCCCTGAATCAGCAGGGACCCCGGAGTAGCCGTCTGGGCGAATGAAGCCCTGGGGGCCGCTCCCCAGAGAACAGTTGCCAGGGAAGCCCTCTTGAGGAATTCCCGACGCACCAGCGGCTCGAGTGGATAGTTACGAAGAATTTCATTTGACATGGTGGTCCCCCTCCTACTGAAGTAGCAAATCGAAAAAACTGTGTGCAGATTATATAGGCCCCGCCGGGTAAATCCAACACGGGCTAGCCTTCTCACCCCTGAGGCTTTATCATTCAGGGAAAGTTCATTCTAAACCGCTAGGGAGGAAACCATGAAGAAGGGGACCGTATCTTTTGCAGCAGCCTGTTTTCTGCTCACTGCTCAACTAGTTCTCGCTCAAGGAAATGCGGACACGATTCTGTACAACGGAAAGATTCTAACCGTTGATGCACAGTTCAGCGTTGCCGAGGCGGTTGCCGTTAGTGGCGACCGGATTCTGGCGGTGGGAACAAACGAAGAGGTGTTGGAGCTGGCCGGACCCGACACGCTCCAGATTGACTTGAAGGGGAGAACGGTGACTCCGGGACTTATCCACACCCATGTGCATATGGAATCTCCCGGGCGTTACGGCCGCGGCCTGCCTGCCTCCCAGAGCAAAAGATATCCCTTGAACTTCAGAATCGTCAAAACCAAAGAAGATGTCATTAAGCAGATCAAGGACACCATTGCGGCTTTTCAGTTCGAGCCGGGCGAGTGGATCCAGTTCTCCACCAACCCGAGCGGAGAGCAGGCCCGTCTGCTCTTTGACGAGTTGAACCGGTGGGAACTGGACAAGGGCGCACCGGACAATCCCATCTTTTTTTCCTTGGGGGTCCCGATTCTGAACATGGTGCTGGTCAACAGCAAGGCCATTGAAGCACTCTGGGACAAGCACGGGGATTTCATTGAAACCTACGGGCGTTACTGGATCGACGAATTTGGCCGGCCGGAGGGGCACCTGGAGGCACCGGCTGCCCGTGTCATTGTTCAAGAGTTTGCACCTGAGCCGGAGGTCGAAGTAATGGCCCCGTTGTACAGAAAAGGTCTTGAGGAGCGGGCAGCAGTGGGTAACACCACCATTTCAGGGGGTCTGCATGGCTTTTCTGTGGATGTCTACAAATGGCTCGACGAGCGAGACCAATTGCCTGTGAGGTATGGTTACGGCGTCAGCTGGACGTTTGGGATTCCTGGCGCGGACAACACCCAGTTTGAAATGGGCGGCGGTACCGATCGGGTCTGGATCACTTCGATGAGTGCTCGGGGCCTCGACGGAGCGGGATCCAGAATGTGCATTTCGCTGGACAGGAACTCCGGGGCAGTGGCGGCGGCGGAAGGTGGGGAAAGTTCTCTGATGGGGCTTTCAGCGGTCTCCGAGTGGTGGCCGCGCGGCCAATGCAACCTGGACATCGAGTACGGTGGTGCCACCA
>Ga0209987_10000814_pt1 | contig 16545 bp, 14 predicted proteins | sample N074metaG_FD_182134 | JGI IMG/M metagenome (GOLD analysis project Ga0209987, IMG submission 182134) | Deep subsurface microbial communities from Kermadec Trench to uncover new lineages of life (NeLLi) - N074 metaG (SPAdes) (version 2) | ecosystem: Environmental > Aquatic > Marine > Ocean trench... | reverse complement strand
GGCCAGAAAATGCTTAGCCCGGTACGCGTCGCACCCATCGCGATCGGCCAGTTGATCGAGGATGGTCCCCGGTGCATTGGCAACATGGATGGATGGTACTGAAACGAACCGAGCCTGGGGGCATCCAGCACCGGCTGCGGTATAAACAGTAGGACATAGGCCATGATACAGACATCCGCTTCGAAGGATTGCATCAATTCGAGTGCTTCAGGCGTTTTCCATGATGCAGGTTGATGAACCGCCAGGCCTTTTTCCAGAGCCAACTCCTTCACCGGGTCCATCGGTTTACCTTCCTTATCCGGTGCCGTGCAAACTGCAACGATATTTTCTTCCCGCTCCAGCAGGCGTTCGAGAACCGCTTTACCAAATGCCTGTTGCCCATGAACTACTAGTCGCATATCTACACCTTGTTTATTATTAAGGGGCCTCTGATTATTTCTGAGCCTCCCTGGTTTATACTGCGCCTGATTCCCTGATCTCGGCAATTTCATCTGCGCTATATTCAAGCACGTCAGCCAGGATCTCATCGGTATGCTCACCCAGCAATGGTGCACGCGTCACTTCGACTTCACTATCCGAAAATTTGATTGGACAGCCAACGGTCAAATACTTACCGCGTTTTGGGTGGTCAACCTCGACTATAGTTCCGGTTTTGCGCAACGAGGGTTCCTCGGCAATCTCTTTCATCGAAAGAATCGGTCCAACCGGAATATCAAGCGGGTTACATATATCCATTACTTCGAATTTGGTTTTTGTCATGGTCCAGGCTTCGATTGCGCCAAATACCTCGTTTAGCCTGGTCAATCGGGCAGGAGGTGTTGCATATTCCGGGTCCTCCTTCCATTCCGGTTTTCCGATGACATCGCAGGTATTTTGCCAGACCGCAGCCTGGTTAACAAAATAGGTATAGGCATCGGGATCGTTTTCCCAGCCCTTGCACTTGAGAATCCGACCGGGTTGCCCCCCACCGGAGTCATTGGCAGCCCGAGGCGTCGCATCGCCAAACTCGATGCCTTCACCGTATTGCGAATATTCCTTGAGTGGACCGTGTTGAAGTCGCTGCTGATCACGTAGCTTAACCCGGCATAAATTAATTACCCCATCCTGCATCGACGCGAACACGCGTTGTCCGCGCCCTGTTTTTACGCGTTGCAACAGGGCAGCGGTGATGCCCAATGCCAGGTTCAATCCGGTTCCAGAATCACCAATCTGGGCCCCGGTCACCATCGGCACACCATCGCGAAAACCGGTCGTTGATGCCGCCCCACCCGCGCACTGTGCAACATTTTCGTACACCTTGCAGGCTTCGTATGGGCCTGGTCCGAATCCTTTTACCGAAGCCATAATCATTCTTGGATTTAACTCCTGTATGCGCTCCCAGCCGAAACCCATGCGGTCGAGTGCGCCCGGTGCGAAATTTTCTACCAGCACATCGCATTTTTTTACCAGGCGTTCGAGTACCTGCTTACCGGTTTCATTTTTTGAATTAAGTGTCAGCGAACGTTTGTTGTGATTCAGCATCGTAAAGTACAGGCTGTCAGCGCCCTCCACATCTACCAGTTGATTGCGGGTAGGGTCGCCCACACCCGGACGCTCAACCTTAATGACATCTGCTCCCATCCAGCCTAATAATTGTGTGCAGGTGGGTCCAGACTGAACATGCGTGAAATCTAGAATTCTGACACCGTCGAGTGCTTTGGACATTGTTTACCTCTAAATATAAAGATTTTGCGTGGTGTTAAAACCTCCTGTTGTGCCCTCACGCAGGTGATCTAACGTAAATTAATTTCCTATTTATACATTGTCTGCGCTTTGGTACCTGGTGCATATTCGTCTGGATCTACCCAAACGTTCACCACCGCACATTTAGCGGTTTTCGCAATGGCTTCACGCGCCCTTTGCAACGCTGGTTGAATATCTTTAGCCTCATGTACCTCCTCGCCATAACCACCAATCATTTCAGCAAATTTTGAGAAAGGCACATCCCCGAGCTTGTTACCGATATTACCGCGCTCCGGGCCATATTTGGCTAGCTGACCGTATCGAATTTGATTCATGGACGAGTTATTGCCAATCACCGCCAGGTAAGGGGCACCGAAGCGTTGTGCAGTTTCCATATCAAACGATGTCATTCCAAATGCACCATCGCCATATAGACAGATGACTTCCTTGTCCGGGTGTGCGAGTTTGGCCGCCATAGAGAAACCGGTCCCCACGCCAAGCGACCCGAGAGCACCCGGATCCATCCACTGTCCCGGATTGCGCGGACGGACTGCCTGCGCCGAGATCGTAACAATATCACCGCCATCGCCAATATAAATAGTATCTTCACCGAGGAATTCGTTGATCTCGTAGGCCAGGCGATAAGGATGTATAGGATTTTGATCGGTGATAAACATTGGCATCAATTTTTCAAGCTTGGTTGCTTCAATACCACGTAACTCGGCCATCCATTTCTGCCGCTGTTGTTGCTCCCCTCGATCAGAACGACCCGATGCGGCCTGCTCGACCGCGGCCAAAATTGCACCGGGGTCACCAACAAGGCCAAGACTGATACTACGGTTCTTACCGACTGTCGCATAGCTTTGATCAATCTGCACCAGGGTGGCTTCTTTAGAGATGCGTTTGCCATACCCCATTCTGAAATCAAAAGGTGTTCCGACAATCAGAATAACGTCCGCATTTTTGAACGCATCGCTACGAGTCCGATCGAAATGATGGGGATCACCCTGCGGCAATAATCCCCGGCTCGCGCCATTCATGTAGGCCGGTATATCCAGCGCACGCACAAGACTAATAGCGGCCTCGTGCCCTCGGGAAGCCCACACCTGCTGGCCAAGCAATACCGCGGGCCGCTTTGCCCGGACCAGGATATCGGCCAGTTTTTCGATATCTGCCGGGTCGCCGATGGATTTAACCGAGGCCCGATATGAACCCGGCTCTGGAATAACTGCGGTTTCAATAGGAATTTCACGATCCAGAATATCCCGCGGGATCTCGAGATAGGAGGGGCCATAGGCGCCATTGAAACATTCACGCGCGGCCATTGACACCATATCGGCAATGCGTTCGGTCGAAAATACACCTGACGCAAACTTGGTGATCGGTGTCATCATGTCGACATGCTGAAGGTCCTGTAATGAACCCATCTTATGCTGGCCCAATGAACTCTGTCCGCCGATGTGCAGAATCGGACTTTCAGAACGAAATGCGGTCGCCACGCCAGTCACCGCGTTGGTACAACCCGGGCCGGCGGTGGTAACAACGCAACCCAGCTTACCCGTCTGGCGCGCATAGCCATCTGCCGCGTGCGCCGCGGTCTGCTCGTGGCGCACATCGACTATGCGAATACCTTCATCCAGACAGCCATCATAAATATCGATGATATGACCACCACATAATGTAAATATGGTATCTACACCCTCGGCCTTGAGAGCCTTGGCGACGAGATGGCCACCGGATATAACCGATCCATCTTTGTTTTTTTGCTGCAAGGTATCACTTGCGGTATCCGATTTTATCCTGGTATCTGTAACTGTTGTCATCACTCACCTCTATATTTTTTCAGCCTGGTTATTCATCGTTAAACTTTCTATGGCGGTTGGTTGCCATTGGTCAAGCCAGGTAGTCGACATATTTTTCAACATGCCTGGCCAGTTCGAGCGCATGATCTCGCACCAGCTGTTCGGCATGATACGCATCCCGTTCTTCTATCGCCTCGATAATTCGAATGTGGTCAATCACCGAGCGAGAAACCCGATCTCGTTCTTTGATGGTGCTGGCACGAATGGCGCGCATGTGGAAAAACAATTGATTTGACATTTCCGTAATCAAGGGTGACTTTCCCAGGCTAATTATCGTTTGATGAAATTCTATATTGGTCTCCGAATATTCATCGATATGGGCCTTTGCTTCTTCACTATCATCAAAGTTGGTAAATTTATTGCGTAAACTGGCTATTTCTGCATCACTGGCTCGACTCGTTGCTAACCTCGCAGCCATGCTTTCTAATGCAGCCCAGGCATCGATCATGTCGATAATTTGATCCTTGGTTTTGCGTACTACAAATGCACCCCTGCGAGCTACTGTGCGTACCAGGCCTTCTTGCTCGAGGCGTGAGATCGCCTCGCGAACGGGTGTACGGCTTACTCCGAGTTGCTCACCCAGCGCACGTTCATCGAGACGCAGTATTTCCGGGTTCGAATAAATATTCATATGGCCGATGAGTTCCTTAAGTGCCTCATACACCTGTGTTTTTAGTGCTTTAGCAGGCTCCAGTGGAACAATCCTAAGTGTTTTCAATTTAACCTCCAAAATTACGGGTTACCAGGCGATTTCCAGGGCAGATACTAAGCTGGTCGGTGACGAAACTTGTTATAAACAATTTTTAATACCGGGAGGAACAATAAAATAATCGCGGTGACCATAATCGGTCCGGCATAAGTCCGGGTAAAGAAAATTGAGAATTCCCCATCACTGATTAACAATGATTGGCGCAGGGCTGGTTCGGCCAGGGGCCCCAACACAATCGCTAATACAGCAGGCGCCAGGGGATAATCAAGCTTGCGCATCAGGTAGCCGACAATTCCGAAAATAACCATCAGCCAGACATCGTGCATGGACTGGGTTGGTGCATACCCGCCAATCAAACACAGTATGAAAATGATCGGCGCCAATATCGTAAACGGGGTTTTCAGTATTTTAATAAATACAGGAATAAATATGAGCATAATAATTACCGCGAATAGATTAGCCGCGTACAGAGAAGCGATTAAACCCCATACGAATTCGCTGTGATCTATGAACAACCTCGGACCCGGTTCCAGTCCCCAAATTACCATACCACCGAGCAATATAGCTGTCGTGGGTGAGCCAGGTATGCCCAGGGTTAACATCGGCAACATCGAGCCTGTACTCGCAGCATTATTCGCAGCTTCAGGTGCGCAAACACCTTCTAGCGCGCCTTTACCGAATTCTTCCGGATTTTTCGAAATTTGCTTGGCTATACCGTAGGCCATCAACGAGCCAGGCGTCGCACCGGCAGCGGGAAGTATGCCGACAAAATAGCCCAGAAAAGAACCCATCACGGTCGATCTCCAGCAAGACAGCAGTTCACGTAAATTGGCAATGGTTCGTTTCACGGTTACCGTGGCTTCAGAAAGCATACTTTTACCACCGCCGAGATTATGCTCTTCGACCGTCCAGATCATTTCACCGATGCCATATATCCCTATCGCCAATACTAAAAAATTAACTCCGTGCAAAAAGCCGGTAATGTCCCACAGGATCAGGCGAGGTTCACCGGAGATTATATCGAAGCCAACTGCACTCAATACCAGCCCAATGCAAATTGAGAAAAGTGTTTTGAAAATATCGTCGCCACCAAGGCCAATGAATGTAGCAAAGGCCAGCATCATCAATGCAAAGGTTTCTGGAGAACCAAATACGAGGGCAACATGGGCAAGAGGTGGTGCGAAAAAGGTAAACAGAACGACCGAAATAGAGCCCCCGACGAATGAGGATACCGCTGCTGCGGTCAGGGCCTTGTCAGCCAGCCCCTGTTTGGCCAATGGCCGGCCATCAAAGGTCGTAGCAACCGCAGTTGATGCACCGGGTATACCGAGCATTATCGATGAAATTGCACCGCCATACATGGCGCCGTAATAGATTGCGGCGAGAAATATAACTGCCCCAGTTGGTGGGACCAGGAAAGTCAAAGGTAAAAGTATAGCTACGCCATTAACCGAGCCCAGGCCAGGCATCGCGCCGATAAATAATCCGAGCGCACAGCCAGCAATGATCAAGGATAGATTTAACGGCTCGAATACTGTCGTAAAACCGTTAGCGAGGAGTCCCAGGGTTTCTAACATATACTTTTCTCTGTTATGGTACCAGGAGGTCTATAAACGCCTAAAAAAATATCTTGTAGAGGGGTATAAAAAGAGGCTCGGTAATCCCCTTTGGAAGAATTATTTTCAGCGTTACTTCGAAAAAATAAAATATAAATACCGGTATCGCTATGGCCAGGGTAGTGGTCAGCCTCCAGGAGTGTTTACCCAAAAAACGAAGGTAAAAAATCAGGAATAAAGGCAGCGCACCATAGATCCCGATAAACGAAAATAATCCAACAGTGACGATTAACGAAAGGGCGACAGCCCCAATATCCATCAGCACACGGGATTCAATATAAGCCTTTTCCGAGTTGGCGATAGGGCCGTGCCTGCGAAACCAGTTAAACAGGATTCCGAGGCAGGATATCAGCATGATGGTTGCCAGCCAGAAGGGCCAGGCGCCGCCGCCTGGCCCTTCACCGTCAATCCAGCCGATAGGAAGCTCGGCGCTCTTGTACATCAAGTAGATAGAGAAGGCCCCCATCGTGAGTGCCATCAGCAATTCAGCAGTTCGCACTGACATGATTGAATCCCCCCTATCTACACTGAATATACGTTTTAGATATTGTCTACCTAAAAGGACCGGCTAACAGGACCTACTTGATAGCGCCCATATTCCTCAACATTACCTCGTGTATATCGCGTTCCTTTTTCCAGTAGCTCATCAGTGCATTACCGGTTAACAAATCACCCTGCAAGCTCTTTTTGGTGCGATATCCCTGCCACTTATCAGAATTGAATACACGCGTGAAAAGATCGGTGTAATAAGCAGCTGCTTCCTTACTCATGCCAGGTGCGCCAACAACGGTACGTTGCATGTAATAGACATAATCCTTACCGAGTTCTTTAAATGTGGGTGTGTCTGAAAACAGCGGTAAACGCTTATCAGTGAACGCTGCCAGAGCCTTGGTTGTACCGGCTTCGTAAAACCCGAGTTGCTCCGAAGGATTGTTTACAGTTGAGTCGGCATTATTGCCTGCAAGTTCCTTGGCTACCGCGCCACCACCTTTATACGGTACGTATTTCATATTCAGATCGTAAGCCTTGTTAAGAAAATCGGTTAACAGATTGTCTTCCGAGTTCTTCCCGGTTCCAGCCATAATCCAGTTACTGCCCTTGGCTTTAGCCGCCTTAACGAAGTCGGCTACATTGTTGATATCTTTACGGTCGGAATTCACCCAAAGCAGGAAGGTGTCTTCAGCCATCCGTGCAATCGGTGTAAATGTAGTGATATCAATTCCGAGCTTAGGCTGACGTAAAGGTGTTGTGTAGAAGCTATTCAGGGTGAACATGATGGTGTGGTTGTCACCTTTTTTGTCATTCAGATGAACCAGCGCCTCGGCGCCTGAACCACCAGGCTTATTAATTGGCGTGAAAGGAACCGGTGCCATATTTTCCGATGCAATAATGTTTTGCAACAATCTAACAGCTTTATCCGCACCACCGCCTTTACCAGCCATAACAACAAATTCAACTGGTTTAAACGGCTCCCAGGCTTGCCCGATAGCTGGCAGGCCTGCCAGGATCGCGCTAGCACCGATGATACAAACAAGTTTAGTAAACGAGCGACGTGATTTGATCATTATATATTCCTCCAATTGTGACAGGCCGGTATTGACCTGCAGAATAAATGCCTCTAACAAATTACCGGAAATATTACCAATCAGACCTCCCTGAGCGTGTGCCCAGTTTTATTACGGTATTCGGTGTCGAAACAAACGGTATTCTTTATCTCCTTACTTATTCTTTATCTCCTTACTACAGGCAGCGATTCTTGCCGACTTTGGCCTCCCTAAGCCCTTTCTATTCCCTGCCATTCATTTTTTTATCTGTAGTACCCTGTTTACATCCAGGCAAGGCAACTTCGATAAAGAAGGGACATATTCTATGTCACACTCTGGTGCTATAAGTTCTGTCCTAATTTCATTTTGGTATACAATATGCCAAATTTTAATTTACGCCGACAGGCGCAGAATGTAAAGCCTAATCAATCGAAAGTTGGATGTACGACCCAATAGTAATTATCCCTCAGCAATAATCAGCGGAATTATTTCTTAGCACCGGTCAAAATTGCAAGTGGCTAAAAGTTAGGAATACTTTAGAATCGCTACCGATATAACGACTAATAGTAAAGGCAGGTTATCTCTGATTAACTGGGCGATTCATGTCGGAATGCAAAATAACCAGGATCAGAGCGGGCAATATCAGCAGTAACCAGGCCATCGCCAGGCCTCACAACACCGTTGAGATTATTTTGCGCCTGGGATGCCCACTCATGATTTGATCAGAGGTTCCCTAATATTAATATTGCTACATAGAGACTGCTAATGAATTTACACGAATATCAGTCAAAAGAGCTATTCCGCTCCTATGGGATTCCGGTACCCAATGGCAAAGCGGTCTTCTCGGCAAGTGAAGCGGTCGAAGCGGCAAAATCGCTCAAAGGAGACAAATACATCGTCAAAGCCCAGGTCCATGCTGGTGGGCGGGGTAAGGCAGGAGGCGTAAAAATTGTTGACAGCGTTGAACAGGCTGGCGAGGTGGCTGGCTCCATGCTTGGCACTAACCTGGTTACTTTCCAGACCGATGCCAACGGCCAACCGGTTAATCGTATTCTGATCGAGGAAATCTGTGATATCGCTAACGAGCTATATCTGGGTGCTGTACTCGATCGTTCCAAATGCCGCATGGTAATAATGGCTTCCACCGAAGGCGGTGTCGAAATCGAAAAGGTCGCGCACGAAACACCCGAGAAAATTCTCAAAGCCACTATCGATCCAATGGTCGGGATTATGCCCTATCAGTGCCGGGAGCTTGCTTTCGGACTGGGATTAAGCGGTGATCAAATCAAACAATTTTCCAGGCTGCTGACTAACCTGGGAAGATTGATCAAGGAAAAAGACCTGTCGCTGGTAGAAGTCAACCCACTGGTCGTTACCGGCAGTGGCGACCTGCTGTGCCTGGATGGCAAAATTAATATCGATGGTAATGCGTTGTTCCGTCACCCCGATCTGGTCGAAATGCGTGACAGGTCCCAGGAAGATGAGCGCGAAAATCGAGCCGCGGAATGGGACCTCAGTTATGTCGCACTCGATGGAGAAATCGGTTGCATGGTCAACGGCGCAGGATTGGCGATGGCAACTATGGACATCATCAAGCTCAGCGGTGGGGACCCGGCCAACTTTCTCGACGTCGGGGGTGGCGCTACCAAAGAACGGGTTGCCGAGGCACTCAAAATAATTCTCTCGGATGACAAGGTCAAAGGCATTCTGGTCAATATTTTTGGTGGTATCGTACGCTGCGATTTAATCGCGGAAGGGATAATAGCAGCGGTGGCAGAAGTGAATATTTCAGTTCCGATCGTGGTAAGACTCGAAGGCACAAAGGCCGCCGAAGGAACTGACCTGTTAAATAACAGTGGCCTGAACCTGATCGCGGCTCGAGATCTAGGCGAAGCCGCTACGAAAATCGTCGCAGCAGTCGGAGAGGCGAAATGAGCGTGCTAGTCGATAAAAACACCAGGGTTCTGTGCCAGGGTTTTACCGGCAAACAGGGTACCTTCCACTGCGAACAGGCAATAGCCTACGGTACCAAAATGGTTGGCGGGGTAACGCCCGGTAAGGGTGGGCAGACCCACCTCGATCTACCGGTTTTTAACACGGTTCGTGAAGCTGTCATCGAAACCGGCGCCGACGCTACCGTGATCTATGTACCCGCTGCATTTTGTAAAGATTCGATTATCGAGGCAGCGGAGTCCGGAATAGGTTTAATCGTGTGTATTACCGAGGGCATTCCTACTCTCGATATGCTCGAAGCAAAGATTGCAGTCGAACATACTGGCGCTCGATTGATAGGACCTAACTGCCCGGGCATCATCACCCCCGATGAATGCAAAATAGGCATTATGCCAGGCTCGATACATCAGTCCGGTAAGGTTGGCGTTATATCGCGTTCCGGTACGCTGACTTACGAATGTGTCAAGCAGACATCGGATCTCAACTTTGGCCAGAGCACCTGCATCGGTATTGGTGGCGATCCCATTCCAGGCACTAACTTCATAGATGCGCTAGCCCTGTTCGAGGCGGACCCGGCGACAGAGGCTATATTGATGGTCGGTGAAATCGGTGGAAGCGCGGAGGAAGAGGCGGCAGAGTTCATCCAGAGCAATGTCAGCAAACCAGTCGTTTCGTATATTGCAGGGGTAACCGCACCCAAGGGCAAACGTATGGGTCACGCGGGTGCCATCATCGCAGGTGGCAAGGGTACTGCCGCCGATAAATTTGCAGCCCTCGAGAAAGCAGGCGTTCACACCGTAAGATCACCGGCCGAACTTGGCAAGGGCGTCCAGCAGGCGACAGGCTGGTAGCAAGACGCCGACCGCAACCGATCATCCGTAGCCGGCCGAATTAAACATCCCGCTGGGACGGCGATAGCTTTCGCTGTTCCGATACCTCCCCTCACAATAAATTGGGTAATCGCCACCATTCCGTCTATTGCAAGAGGGCACTGAGTACCTGTGACGGCGCAGTCCTACCTCAGGAGGATATAAGTGGTGATTCCCTTACTGCTATAGTTGACGGTCGGCGCCAGCCTCGGAAGGTGCCCTGTTCAAATATGTGATATCCCTATCGTGGAGGCGACTATGTCAGAGTTTAAGGTCGGCCAGGTGAGAGAAATGTTTCCCGCACTGGTCTCGACAGACGAAAAACAATCTCCGATTTTTCTCGATAACCCGGCCGGAACCCAATTGCCCGGTACCGTGATCGAGGCGGTTGGCCAGGCAATGACCTACGCTGCAAGTAATCTGGGTGGCATGTTTCCAAACTCCATCCGGGCGGATGAAATCTGGCAAAGCAGCCACGAGGCGATAGCCGATATGCTGGGTGCCTCCTCGTGGCGGGAAATAGTAGTCGGCCCCAGTATGACAACCCTGACCCTGCATATATCCCGAAGCATCGGACGAACCTTCAATCGCGGAGAAGAAATTATTGTCACCCGCATGGACCATGAGGGTGATATTTCCCCCTGGCTGTTACTCGCCGAGGACCTGGGCCTGGTGATTAAATGGTTACCGTTTAATCAGGACACATGGCAGATAGAAGTTGATGATCTCAACGCATTGCTGACTGACAAGACCCGTCTACTGGCGTTGAATTACGCCAGCAACCTGACCGGCAGCATCAATAACATATCCGAGCTTGCGAGCGCCGCCCGCGCTGCCGGCGCCCTGGTTTATGTCGATGCGGTCCAGCTGGCGCCACACCGCCTGCTGGCCGTGAACGAGCTGAACTGTGATTTCCTGGCTTGCTCGTCCTACAAATTTTACGGACCTCATCTGGGCATACTGTGGGGCAGGGAATCGGTGCTGGCTGATCTCGATGCCTATCGGTGTCGATGTGCATCCGATGAATTGTCGGTGAGATTCGAAACCGGCACACCGCAAACCGAATTGCTGGCCGGCCTCGAAGCCACGGTTGAGTATTTCCAGTGGCTGGGTGAAATTTGCGGTTATTCGGGTTCCCGACGGGAATTGATCGCGGGTGCCTACACTGCTGCTACAGATTATGAAAACAGGCTAACGATAAAACTGATTGAGGGATTGAATGAGATCGAGGGACTGCGTATTCACGGCATCACCGATACCAGCCGCATAGATGATCGGGTTCCTACAGTTTCTTTTACCCATGCCGCGGTTTCACCGACCGAGATCGCAAAGACACTGGCGCAATCCAGTATCTATGCCTGGTCCGGTCATAATTATGCCTATGAGGTGGTGAAACAACTGGGTCTGGATGAAGAACAGGGAGTGCTGAGACTGGGAATCGCCCAGTACAATACCGAAACCGAGATTGATCGAACGCTCGAGGTGCTGACCGGCCTGCTCGGACCGCATAAAAAACCCAAAAGCCCCGATTACAAAGGTGTAGAATGCATAGCCTGAACCGACAACCGGATTGCACGCGACCACCGGATTTATGCTGGATATCACCCTTCAAAGGTCAAACTTCAATAATTTGGCAAAGACTGAATGGATCGAGGCATTCGCTGACGCCATAGATCATGTAAATTCCGGCTCCTGCCCACAACACCTGGTGAATGCGCTTGGAACCCTGGTTAAATTCGACATGGCCATGTCGGTGGTCTACAGTCACCGCAGCAAACCCTTCTATGTTTACGATACCTTTCAGACCGAGAAGGCAAAACAGGGATTATCGAACTATATAAACAGCACCTATATCCTGAACCCCGCTTATGCCGCGTATTGCGGCGGATTAAATTCAGGCGTCTATCGAATTCATGAACTATCGTCTGAAAACCGGGTCAGCAGCGATCAATACCATAGCCTCAAGATTAGACGCATGCCCGGAGAGGAACTGGGGTACATCACCGAATGCTGGCCGAATAAAATGGAGGAAGTTTTTATTGCGATATCCTTACCCGCTGACGAAATGGGTGAAATCAGCCTGTTACGAGCCCGGTCTAAAGGTGGTTTTGCCGATACCGATATCACCCTTTTAAAAGCGCATCTGCCGCTAATAGAAGCAATATATCGGCAATACTGGATCAAGGCCCGTTGTTATGCGTCGAGAGACGATACTGTTCCACCAATGGACTACCTGCTTAAAACAGTATTTGTCGATCAGTTGAGTACCCGCGAAAACCAGGTAGCGGCGTTGGTGCTCAAAGGCACCAGTGGGCAGGAAATTGCGGATGAACTGGGCATATCCTTGACCACGGTGAAGACTCATCGTAAGAACCTGTACCTGAAGCTGGGTATTACCACTCAAACTGAACTCTTCTCACTTGCCCTGAACGCACTCGCAATGCATGCCTGATACGCCGACTGTATACTGTACTGGATCAGGTTGTTCGACAGGAGTATTCTAATCTTCGTCGTATATCAATAATAGCTCTGTACCATGAGACCCGCCCTCCTACTTAGGGAGGATTCTGGCTAACCGGATATTACGGCATAATCATTTGATGCTCGTTTGAAAAACTTGCACATTTCAATAAGAATCCTGAGGAGGATGCAATGAAACTTCGACTATTAAAATTTGCAGTACTGGCTGCGCTGTCTATGACACTGTTCACACAGGTCGCACGGGCAGAAACCTTACGCGTGGGCATGGAGTGCACCTATGCGCCTTTTAATTTCAAGAGTCCCGACGGCGAACTAATGGGCTATGACGTCGATGTCGCCAAGGGTGTCGCTGGCCTCATTGGCGCCAACCTGGAATTTGTCTGCCAGAAATGGGACGGCATGATCCCGGCCCTGCTGGCCAACAAGTTCGATATAGTCGTGGCGTCCATGTCGATTACGGACAAACGGCTGAAGAAGATGGCTTTCTCCACCACTTACCGCATTTCGGTCGGCCGCCTGGTTGGCAAGAAAAATTCCGGTTGGAATCTTTTCGATAAAGCGGGTAAGCCGATTCCCGCCAACTTCGCTGGTCTCAAGGTTGGCCTGGAGAGGGCTACGACCTATTCCGACTGGTTCGCAAACGTACTCCCCAAAGCTAAAGTGGTTTTATACGATACCAATGAGGCTCTGTATCTCGATCTGGTAAATGGTAGGACCGATATGATCATGACCAATCCGATGAAAGCCTACCTCAGGTTTCTGAGCAAGGGTGACGGCGCGGGATACGAATTTGTCAGTCCGCAGATCGACGAGAAAAAATACTTCGGTACTGGTGTTGGCATTGGCCTTCGCCAGGGCAACGAGGCGTTGAAAGGCCGCCTGGATAAAGCCATAAGGACCCTGGCCGATCATGGCTACCTGGAGTCGTATGCTCTAAAGTACTTCCCATTCGCGATCCACTAAGTAGTCTCATTTCCTTGGAGCGGTGGGGGTGCTGTATGCCCTCGCCGCACTCTTTTTTGATTTTTAGGGTTCCAGAATCCCAGGATATGTTGCGCAATGCTGGCTCACGCCTTGAAATCCGGTAACAACTAGCAGCTATGGATGCCATAGACGGTTGGTGGGACGAATTTTTCTGGGGCTCGGTCGTCGTTGTCGAGCTTTTTTTTGTAGCCCTGATCTTGACGGTCCTGTTCGGACTGATTGGGTCTGCCGCCAAGTTATCGAAGAATCGGGTGGCCAATGCGATTGCCAGTGGCTATACGATTGTGTTTCGTGGGACACCTGAGATCCTGGTTCTTTTACTGTTTTACTTCGGTTCGGCCATTGCCCTGACGTCGATTGCCCAGATCTTCGACCCCGAGATCAAGTTTGTGGATTTCCCGCCATTCTGGGCCGGGTCGTTTGCCATTGCGCTGATTATCGGATCTTACGCGACGGAGACTTTTCGCGGCGCCTTCCTCGGTGTCGATCCAGGGCAGGTCGAGGCCGCCCGGGCCCTCGGTCTGTCGAATCTGCAAACCTTCATTTATGTGCGCATTCCGGCGATGTGGCGACTGGCGCTACCGCCTTTCGGCAATCACATGCTGTCTTTGATCAAGGATACCGCGCTGGTTGCGATAATCGGTCTGGAAGAGACCCTGTTTGTCGCCGAAAAGGCGATCGCCTATTCGGCCAAGCCGTTTACCATGTATATCCTGGTCGGCGTGATCTACCTGGGATTTTCAACGGTCATCACCCTGTCGGTGATGGTGCTCGAAAAGTATGCGAATAAGCATTTGGAGGTCGCTGGATGAGTTTTGATTTTGATCTGATCCTCGACAGCATTCCCAAAATGCTAATGGGAATCGGTCTGACGTTTCAATTGCTGTTCCTGTCGCTCCTACTGGGTACGGCGCTCGCGATTATCCTGTTGATAATGCGCATCAGCGGCCGGTGGTATCTCTCCTGGCCGACAATGGTCTACATCTATATCTTTCGTGGCACCCCCATTCTGGTGCAGATATTCATTATTTACTATGGCTTTCCGCAACTCGAGTTTATCCGCGAGGGCATTTTCTGGCCCATTCTGAAGGAGCCCTTTGGCTGTGCGATTGTTGCCCTGACACTGAATACCGGCGCCTATGTTTCGGAAATATTTCGCGGCGGCGTTATCGGCGTGGACCGTGGCCTGAAAGAAGCGGGCGCGGCGCTGGGGCTCTCCGCAACCCATCGATTTATCTACATTACGGCCCCCATCGCCATACGCTTGTGCCTCCCGGCCTACAGCAACGATGTCATCAGCCTGCAAAAAAGTACCGCCCTGGCCAGTACCATCACGCTGCTCGATATGACCGGAATTGCAAGAACCATTGTCGCCGAAACCTACGCCCCCTATGAGGTGTTCATATCGCTGATGTGCATTTATCTAATCCTGACATGGGTGATTCAGAGAAGTTTCGGCTGGCTTGAAAAGCGTATGAGTCGGCATATAAGAGAAGAGGTGTAATATGAGTGATAGTGGGCAGACCAACATTATCCTGATGGAGAATGTCGATAAATTTTTTGGCGAGTTCCAAGCGCTGAAAAATATCAGTTTGTCGGTAAAAAAGGGCGAAAGAATCGTCGTGTGCGGCCCTTCCGGGTCCGGTAAATCGACCTTGATCCGCTGCATCAACCGGCTCGAGGAGCACAGCAGCGGCAAGATCGTTGTGAATGGCCACGAACTGACCAGTGCGGTGAAGGATATCGATGCAGTCCGAAAGGAAGTGGGAATGGTATTTCAAAGCTTCAATCTATTTCCGCACCTGACGGTCATCAATAATCTAATGCTGGCACCCAAGTTGGCACGCAAGGCCTCAAAGGCTGAGGCATATGACATTGCGATGAAGTTCCTTGAGCGGGTGAAGATCCCGGAACAGGCTAACAAGTATCCCAGCCAGCTATCCGGCGGCCAGCAGCAGCGTGTCGCCATTGCTCGCGCCCTGTGCATGAATCCCCTGGTGATGCTGTTTGACGAACCGACCTCGGCGCTCGATCCGGAAATGATCAGCGAAGTGCTCGACGTGATGACGGACCTGGCGCAGGAAGGCATGACCATGATCGTTGTGACCCACGAGATGGGATTTGCACGGTCGGTGGCTGATAATATGATTTTCATGGATAACGGTGAGATCGTTGAAATGAACTCGCCGAAAGAATTCTTCGATAACCCGAAGAGCGACCGTACCAAGCTGTTCCTCAGCCAGATATTGACCCATTAGACCACCTCAGTTCAATTGGAGGTTTAAGATAAAATGAAGGATATTGACGAGCTGGTCTCGTTTGGCACCGAACTTGCGGAGTTGAGCCGCAGTATTATTCTCTCGCACCCGATACTGGATGTGAGTCACGAAATTAAGTCGGATGGCTCACCGGTGACAGAGGTAGACCGGGAAGTCGAGCAGAAACTGAGGGAATGTATCGATGCTCGTTACCCCCATCACGGCGTTTTCGGCGAGGAATTCCCGAACCGGGACACGGATGCGGAACTGGTATGGGTGATTGACCCTATCGACGGTACCAAGCAATACGTGACAGGCCTCCCGCTCTACGGCACGTTGATCGGATTGGCTGAAGCGGGTCGGTTCGTGTTCGGAGTGATGGATTTTCCCGCCACCGGAGATCGCTGGATAGGAGGCCGCGATTACCCGACTCGCTGGAATGGTCAGCTGGTAACCACTGCTCAATGCTCAGATCTGCGCCATGCGACCGTGCAACGTGATGATTCGAACCGGGGTAGTAGAAAAGAAAAACTCGGAGCTTCGAGAC
>Ga0209987_10000812_pt1 | contig 16556 bp, 21 predicted proteins | sample N074metaG_FD_182134 | JGI IMG/M metagenome (GOLD analysis project Ga0209987, IMG submission 182134) | Deep subsurface microbial communities from Kermadec Trench to uncover new lineages of life (NeLLi) - N074 metaG (SPAdes) (version 2) | ecosystem: Environmental > Aquatic > Marine > Ocean trench... | reverse complement strand
CGCCGGGTGACACGGGGCTCGCCCGTTGTGATGATGGTATTGCATTGATTCTTATAGCAGAATCTCTCAAGCAGGTCATCAAAATGGCAATCCATCTGGGGAATCCGGGATAAAACGCTCCCCCGCCAAATAATCGATCCGCAAACTGACCGAAAATCGGATGAAATAATAAACAAATATGCCGGTCAGCAGGCACCAAATCGACAATTCGCCGCCCGGCACATCGCCGATAACGAAGCCGAACGGTTCGAACTCACTGACTTCAATACCTGGAACCCAAGCCAACACCAAGATTACGCCGGCAGCGGCCGTGAGATTCCGGCCATATTTATGCGTTTGTTCTTGAAGAATTTCCACAGCTATTCCGACATTGGACGGCAACCAATGAGCGTGTGTCAATAACGAGCGGAGAACGGGAAATGGGATTCCGGGGTGTGCTGGGCTATGCTCATGGCAAGCGGTCACGTAGCGGAGGTGTGAAAAATGTCACCCGACGAACGTCATATGGACTACCGAACCACGATCCAGGACATCCGGGACCACAAGGCAAATCAGTGGCGGATTTCCCATTACGGCCTCATCGCACAGGCCGCCATCGTTGCGTTACATGCCCAGTTCGAAACCATATCACCGTACGGCAAGCTCGCGCTGATCGCTGTTTCGCTGGCGGCGTTATGCGCCTTCATTTCTCTGGTCCACGAAGCGCAGACAAGGGTCGCGCAAGGTCGTCGTCGACACCTGGCTCTGTTGTCCGATCCAAGCGAGGATTGGCTACAATTCACGGAAAAGTTCAGAGACATGGCGAAAACCGCGCCCGGCAATCCTTGGGAAACCGATCAAAGGTTCCGGGTGTGTCTATACAGCATTCACTTCATGGCCATGATCATGGTCCTTTTGGTCATCACGTCCTAGGTCTCCGGACGGACCGCTACTGGTCGCGGCCGGGGATCGCTTCGAGGAATTCGACGATGCGCATCCGGGCGAGCTCCACCGCGGGCGTCTCGCCGGCAAAGAACACCCTCCCCGCCGCGCCGATCATCTGGACATCGACCAGGGTGATTTCGGGCGACGCCTTCTCGGCCTCGTTGGCGGCGACGGCGGCGAACAGCGCCGGGGTCATCTCGACCACCAGCAGGGTCTCGCCGGGCAGGATCATCGAGGCCTGGCGGGTGCGGTTGATGATCACCGCATGCTGATCGGTGATGTCCTCGATGATATCGCTGTAGAGCAGCCGGGGTTTGAGCTGGTCGCCGGCCGCCGCGCCGATGCCCGCCAGAACCGCCGCGCCCGCCGCCTCGATATGGGCCGGGTCGCGGGAATGGAGCTCGAGAATGCCGAACTGGCGCTCGACGAACAGCAGGCCGGGATCGACCTCGGGGACCGACTTCAGGGCGAGATCGATGACCCGCTGGATGGCCAGCGCCGGGGCGATCTCGATGATCAGCGAATGCATGCCCTCGAGCGGCACATAGCCGCGGGCGCGCATGGGCGTCGCCATATACGCCGCGAACTGCCGCTGAAGATCGGCGATCGGCAGGTAGACCCGAAGCTCGGTCATTGTCGAGCGCCCGGGATCGTGGCCGCTCTACTTGCCGGAGAAATGCTTGGAGACGTCGGCATGGGGACGCGGGATGACATGCACCGAGACCACCTCGCCGACGGTGCCTGCCGCCTCGGCACCGGCCTCGGTCGCCGCCTTGACGGCGCCGACATCGCCCTGGACCATGACCGCGACCAACCCGGCGCCGACCTGTTCGCGGCCCATGATGGTCACGTTCGCCGCCTTGACCATGGCGTCGGCGGCGGCAAAAGCGGCCACGTAACCCCTTGTTTCGACGAAACCGATTGCGTTAGACATGGTTATCTCCTTTTTCAAAAATCAAATGGGTGTTCATTTCTTGGTTTTTCCTTGCTCGTCGATGGAACCGATGACCAGGGCGTCGACCACGGTGCCGCCGGCGTCGAACCAGCCCTTGGCGACCGAACCCTGGCAAACCAGCACCCGCTCGCCGTCGCCGCAGCCCAAGGGGTCGAAGGCGACGATGCGTTCGCTTGATCCTGCGCTCGCATCGAGATCGATTTCGAGTAACGCGCCGGTCGGCAACTCGTCGAGTCGCTTGGTCGACCACACGCGCCCAACCACTCTGCCCGTTTTCATGACCGCTCCTTCACCAGTTCGAGTTTGACTTGACGGGCCTTGTCGCGGGCGAGGGGCGTTACCACCGCGCCAGGGCCGAGCAATACCCGTGAATGGGTCTTGCTGATTTCGATGATCCTGACCTCGCTCAGCACACCGCCCGGCCAGCGAAAACCGCCGCCGGCGGTGGCCGGCTTCGTTTGGTTCCGCGCCAGGCGGTAGGTGGCTTTCCCCGATCTGACGGCCTCGGGATTGCCGGCAATCTCATGGGCGAAGGCCATGAGGTCGGCGTCGCTGGCCATGGTGACGGGAACCGACTCCTGCTCATCACCGTCCCTCGGCCCCAGAGCCTCGCCTATGGCCGCGCGCACCAGGCGGCGGATTTCGTCGCTGTTCATGTCAGCCCCGCGCCCGAAGCGCGTCCTCGGCGGCCCAGGCGGCGGCGCGGATGTCGGCTTCCCGGCCGCTGAGATAGAGCCTGCCGGTGGCCCCGATCATGCGGTAATCGACGACCTTCACATCCGCCGCCTTCTCGGCCTCGTTGGCGGCCAGGATGCTGTAGGCGGCGGGCTGCATTTCCAGCACGAACAGGGATTCCCCGGGCAGCACCATGGAGCCGAGCTTGTTCCGGTTGATCAGGAAGGCGTGGTAACCGTCGATCCGGTCGATGATCTTGGAGGCCAGGATTTCGGGCTTCATGGCGTCGGACTCGTCGGCATCGAGTTCTTCGAGCACCGCCTGCCCCGCCGCGCGCACCGCCGCCGTATCGCGGGAATGAAATTCGAGATAGCCGAACTGGCGCTCGACCACCAGGATGCCCGGCTCGACATCGACCAGCTTGAGCGCGATATCGGTCAGCCCCTCGATATCGAGCCCCGGCGCCACTTCGACGACCAGCGCCGCCATGCCCGTGCGCGGCAGGTAGCCCCGCATGAAGCTGCCCAGATAGCACATGGTCTTGGGCTGAAGCTGGTCGATGAAGATGTAGGAGCGAATGGCCGCCATGACGGCTCACCGTTTCCATTGGCTCAGCTCCTCGACGACGATGCGGCGGATTTCCGCGGTCATGTCGTCGGGCGCCGGCTGCTCGGGGGATCGTTGGGCAGCGTCGCTGGAAACGATACCACTAGAAACGATACCACTTTCCCCGAGCGGCCGGGCCTCGCCGACCGACAGGCCGTCGAAGGCGGGAAAGTCAACGTTATCATCCTTGTCGAAGGCGATCTTGGTCCACTGGACGAGATGGGACGGCTGCAGATTTCCGGCCACCGATGAGCGCCCGAGGAAGCCGGTGCCGATGGTCATGGTCGGCGCGAGATGGGTATCGAACCCGGCGGCGCCGGTGCTGCAAGGCCCGTTGGCGACGACGCGCAGCACGTTCACGGCGGCGCCGAAGCGCAGGATCGTTTCCGCATCGCGGCTGTGAATGGCCGCCGAATGACCGCCGCCGGAACGCCGCACCATGGCCCGGCAGGCGGACAGGGCGCTCTCGGGGCTGGGCGCGACATAGAGCCCCAGCACCGGGCACATCTTTTCGCGGCTCAAGGGATAATCGTCGCCGATGCGCTCGAGCGGGACCACCAGCACGCGGGTCTTGGGCGGCACCCTAAAGCCGCATTCCTTGGCGATCGACGTCGCCGACTGGCCGATCATGCCGATGTTGAACTTGCCGAGGGGAAACAGGGCGTCTTCCACCAGCCGGCGCTCCTCATCGGAACAGATGTGGCAGCCCTGGCGGCGAAGCTCGCGCGCCAGGGCGTCGGCGATGGCGGCGTCGGCGATGATCGCCGATTCATTGGTGCATAGCACGCTGTTGTCGAAGGCCTTGGACTCGGTGATGACCTTGGCGGCGCGCGCCAGATCGGCGTCGGCGGCCACATAGGCGGGGCAGTTGCCCGGGCCGACGCCGAGGGCCGGATTTCCCGACCCATAGGCGGCGCGCACCATGGCGGTGCCGCCGGTGGCCAGGATGACGTCGGTCTTGGGCGAACGCATGAGCGCATCGATGATCTCCGGGGTCGGCTCTTCGATGATCTGGATGACCCCGTCCGGCGCCCCCGCCGCCATCGCCGCCTGGTTCATCACCAGGGCCGCTTCGGCGCAGCAGCGCTTGGCCGCCGGGTGGGGGCTGACGACGATGGCGTTGCGGGTGAGCAGCGCCAGGATGATCTTGAAGGCCACCGTGCAGACCGGATTGGTCGACGGCGTCAGGGCGAAGATGACCCCGGCCGGCTTGGCGATCTCGACGATCTTGGTGGCCGGATCGATGCGGTATGCGCAGTAGTCGTGGCCGCGGTAGTGATCGAAGATTCCCCGGCTGCATAGGCGGTTCTTGAGGGTCTTGTGCTCGACCACCCCATAGCCGGTCTCGGCCACCGCGGCTTCCGCGAAATAGGCCGCCTTATCCGCCAGGGCGTCCGCCGCGGCCTCGGTGATGCGCAGCACGTCGGCGAGGGAGAAGCCGCCATAGACGCCAACCGCCCACCGCGCCTTATCCAGCATGTGGCTGGCGCGATGAACGGTCAGGGGCGTCATGTTCTGCGGCGTCGCGACTTGCGGCATCATGGGGCCAAGCCTAGCCCCCCGGCCGTCTCAGGCTATTGACAGCCCAGGGTGATTATTTGACATCGCAATCAGGCGGATTCTTGGTGGGAATCGGCTTTGGGGCTTGTCCCGGTAGTCCACGGGAGGGCCCCGCGCGCGTCGCGGCATGCCCTCAACAGGCTGACGCGGCGGCGCGGGCGGGAGGGACCTGTGGGCCCACGGGGTCAAGCATGGGCTGGGTGGTTGGTTCAGTTCGCCGTCGGGGTATGACGCCTGCGGCTCTGGTTGAGCCGGTAGCTGTCGCCGTTCATCTCAAGGATGTTGACGTGATGGGTGAGGCGGTCGAGGAGCGCGCCGGTCAGGCGTTCAGAGCCGAGCACCTCGGTCCATTCGTCAAACGGCATCTTGAGTGGTGACCAGGGTGAAACCTAACCATTCCTTCGTGATGAATTAGCGTCTCACGCCCCGGGGAAAACCCCCTAGCCCGGCGTATAGACCATGGCGCGGATGGGCGTGGGCCCGTCGCCGGAGGCGGCATTGTCGGTTTCGGGGCAGTTGGACAGCACAACCAGCACATCCATCTCGGCGCGCAGGTCCACGTGGTCGCCGGGCCTGGACTGACTGTCGGCAATGGCGACGGCGCCATCGGGCGCCACCGGCGCATACATGAAGAAGTTGATGTTGGCGGCCATATCCTTCGCGCCCATGCCGTGCCTGGCCAGCTCCTTCTCGAAATTGGACTGGCAGCTCCGGGTCTTGGTCTTGCCGTAGCGAATCTCGTCGATCTCGATGGAGCAGCAGCCGTAGAGGGTGTCGTGGGCGGAACCGCAGGTGTCCTCGACGATGGTCATCATCCGGTGCGCGCGCATCGACCACAGAACGCTGCCCCGGCCGAGATAGATGTTCCCATTGAGCTTCATGGTGTTGGCCGCCGCTATAGCGGTCGATGTGGTCGGCGGCGCTGTAGCACAGGAAATCGACGGCCTGCTGGCCTTCCAGGTCGACCAGGCGCAGCACATCGCCCTTCTTCACATGGGCGCTCCACGGCTCGCCGGCCGGGACGATGGTGTCCTCGTGGACGGTCGCTCCTGGAATGGAATTGCCCAGCGTCTCCGCCATGTCGCCCTCCTTCAATTGAGTCCGTGGCTCACGCCGATTCCAGGGCCTCCATGGATTCCGGGATGATCTGGCCGCCGTCGACGATGATCGTGGTTCCGGTGACGAAGCCGGCTTCCCTGGAGGCCAGGTACAGGGCGGCGTAGCCGATGTCCTCGACCTGGCCGAGCTTACCCAGGGGGATGGTGGCGGCCATGGACGCCTTATAGTCCGAGCCGAGATCGGCCAGGCCCTCGGTCTCGATATTGCCGGGCATGACCGCGTTGATGGTGATGCCGTATTTGGCGACCTCCATGGCGGCGGTGCGCATGAAGCCCAGCTGGCCGGCCTTGCTGGCGCCGTAATGGCTCCAGCCGGGAAAGCCGGTGACCGGGCCGGTGATCGACGAGGTCAGCACGATGCGGCCGTATTCGGCGGACTTGAGGGCCGGCAGGCAGGCCTTGACCGAGACGAAGGCGCCCCTGAGGTTGGTCGCCATGAGCGCGTCCCATTCATCGACGCTCATGTCCTCGATCTTGGCGCTGGGAAAGACGCCGGCGTTGGCGCAGAGGATGTCGAGGCCGCCATGGCGCTCGGCGGCGGCGGCGGCGGCGGCCTCCATGGCAGCGAGATCGCAGACATCGGCGGCAAATCCGCTCGCCGTGCCGCCGGCCTGGCGCATCTCCTCGGCCGCCGCCTCGGCTTCTTCGCGATTGCGCGACACCACCAGGACCTTGCCGCCGGCCTTGGCAAATACCCGGGCGATGCCCTTGCCGATGCCCTTGCTGGCGCCGGTGACCAGAACCGATTTACCGGCGATGGATGTGAACATGGTTGAATCTCCTCAAATTTTCGGAACCTGACGACGCCGATTGATTAAATAGCCCAGATAGGCCAGCACCAGGACGATCACCGCGCTGCCCACGGTCAGCGAACCCAGGGTCGGCACCATGGGCGTGTAGCCCGACACCATCTTGGCGTAAAGCCATTCGGGTATGGTCTGATCGGCGCCGGTGGTGAACAAGGATAAGGGGAAATTTCCCCACGACAGCAGAAAAGCGAAAATCGCGCCCGACAGGATGCCCGGCCACAGGATCGGCAAAGTGATCTCGCGCAGCACCTGCCAACGGGTCGCGCCGAGGTCGTACGCGGCCTCTTCGAGGGCCGGGTCGAAGCTGTAGACCTGGATCGACATGATCAGGGTGACGATGGGGACGATCCACACCATGTGGGCGAACACCGCGGTCTGCCAGCTGGTGGTCACGCCGATGGCCGAGAACCACAGCAGCAGGGCCAGGCCGAGCACGGCTTGCGGGAAGAAGATCGGCAGCAGGATGATCTTCTGATAGAGCTTGCGCCCCTTCCAGTCATAGCGCGCGAAGGCCAAGGACCCGAAGAAGGCGAGCACCACGGAGAAGATAGTGACCAGAATAGCGACCTGGAGCGAGGTCTCGATCAGGTCGCGCACGGACAGGGATGTCATGGCTTTCTCGTACCATTTGGTGGTCCATTGGGTGACCGGGAAGCTGAAATACCGCTTGAGCGAAAACGAGGCCACCACCACCGAGACGATGGGTATGTAGAGGAAAATCACGACCACCACGGTCCACAGAACGATGAGGGTGCGGGAGACGCTGAAGCGGCCGGTTTTCATCAGCGCCCGCCGAGCAGCCTATCGAGGTCGATGCGCCTGAACAGGAAGAAGATCAGTCCCCCGGAGAAGACGATCATCAACACCGACAGCACCGAGCCCCGGGGCCAGTTCTGGGCGAAGGTGAAGGCCGATTCGATGTCGTCGGCGAGCATGACGACCACCTGGCCGCCGAGAATCTTCGCTTCCGCCAGGGACCCCAAGGCCAGGATGAAGGTCAACATGGCGCCGACCAGCACCCCCGGCATGGCGAGCGGCAGCTCGACCTCGCGGAATATCTGCCAGCGCCCGGCGCCGAGGTCCGACGCCGCTTCCTTCAGGCTGTCGGGAACCATGGAAATACCGATGACCAGCGGAAAAAGCGTGAACGGCAGATAGACGTAGACCAGCCCGAGAACGATCACCGGCACGGTATACAGCAGGCTCGGCATGGCGATGCCGAACAGCGCCTGCATGCTGCCGTCGAGGATGCCTTTCTTGAGCAGGAACAAGACCCAGCCGAAGAGCCGGATGTTTTCGGATATGAGCAGCGGAACGGCGACCAGAACAGTCACCAGATTGGCCCATTTGCCGAACAGCTTGGCCATGCCGTAGGCGATCGGATAGCAGATCACCAGCAGCAGGGCGACGGTCAGGGAAGCCAGCCACACCGACCACAGGAACGAGATGTAATAGCTCTCGCGAATGACCGCGTAGTAGTTGTCCAGGGTCGGCATCTGGGCCAGGGAGAAGGTCCGGGGCGGCATGAAGCTGTAGGCGAACACCATGACCAGCGGCCCGATGAAGCCGATGGTCAGGAACAGGGTCGCCGGCATGGCCGCGAGCACGCCCGGATTGCGCAGCCAGACGAGGAACCGCCGAGCCGACATCAGTCCGCGACCAGGATCGAGTCTTCGGGCCGCCAGCCGATGGTGACGGTCTCGCCGAGGGCGCCTCCGAAGGGAGCGTCCTGAAGCTTTTCGATCAACCAGTTATAGTCGTCAGCGGCGCCGCGAACCTGATACTGGATGCGCGAACCCAGCGCATAGTCGTTGAACAGCGTGCCGGTAACCCGGTTGGGCAGGTCCTCGGCGGCCGGCCCGATCTTCACCACTTCGGGCCTGACAACCAGGAACCCCCGATCAAAATCACTGTCCATGCGGACGACCGAGAAAGTCATGTCGCCGGACAGACTTTTGACTTCGTTATCGCCGTTGCGCGTCACCTCGATGGTGTTGACCTCGCCCATGAACTGGGCGACGAACTTGTTGACCGGCTGGTTGTAGATTTCGCCGGGCGTGCCGATCTGCACCATGCGGCCTTCGCGCATGATGCCGATGCGGTCGCTCATCACCATGGCTTCCTCGAGGGAATGGGTGATGTAGACGAAGGTCTTGCCGGTCTCGCGATGAATATCCTTGAGCTCTTTCTCGAGGGTCTTGCGCAGGCGGAAATCGAGGGACGCCAGGGGCTCGTCGAAGAACAGGATCTCGGGATCGTAAGCCAGCGCCCGCGCCAGGGCGATGCGCTGGCGCTCGCCGCCGGAGCATTGATTGACGCCCTTGCCGTAACAGGACAGCGGCAGGCGCAGCTGTTCGAGCAGCAGATCGGCGCGGCGCCGCCGCTCGGGCGGCGCGACCCCGGCGATCTTCATGGGGAACTCGATGTTCTCGCCGACGGTCTTGTGGGGAAACAGCGCCAGCGACTGGAACACCATGCAGGTCGGTCTGCGGTTGGCCGGCACGTCGTTGAGCCGTTGGCCTTTCAGCATGATATCGCCGCTGTCCGGGCTGTCCATGCCGACCAGCATGCGGATCATCGTCGTCTTGCCACTTCCGGAAGGCCCGACAATGGTGAAGAACTCGCTCTCCTTTATGTCCAGATCGATCCCGTCGACCGCGGTGAAATCATCGAACGTCTTGACGAGACCGCGTATCTGGAGGAATGGCGTTCCCCCCTCCCCTTTCATCGGGCCTCCCAAAGCAGCAAATCAACCCGTGCTTCAGCCTTCGCGCTCGCGCTTGGCGGCCGAGTAAAGGTCGTACATGGCCGCGTAATCCGGGTTGATGTCATAATCGACCGAATTGGCCATCTCCTGATCCAGGGAATCCCACTGGATGGCGTCGAGCTCTTCCGCGTCGAACTTCGCCAACACGTCGTCGGACCCCATCTGGGTCACCGGATTGTAGGTGCCTTCGGCGAAGGCCACCTTCTTGGAGATATCGGGACGCTGGACATAGGCCAGGAATTCCTCGGCCAAGGGGGAAATCTGGGGATTGTTGACCACCGAGGTCAACTCGATCCAGACGATCCCGCCCTTGCCACCCTTCATGGGTCCGGAATTCGGCGTGATGCCGCGAACCTGGTTGGTGCCGTCGTAACGCGCCGGCGACGCGGTATAGGTGCCGCCGGTGAAATAGGCGTCGATCTCGCCGTTGATCAAGGCCAGGTTCATGGCCACCAGATCGTCGGTCAGCAGCTTGGCGCCGTTGAAGACCTGCTTGGCGACGGCGGAGAAGGCATCGATCTCGGCCTTGTTATGGGATTTGAACGGGTCCACGTCCGCCGCCATGCACATGTGGAAGATGTTCCAGTTATCGTAGGTCAGCACCCCGTATTTGCCTTTCATGGCGGGGTCGAGGAACAGCTTGAAGCCCTGGTCCTCGGCCATGCCGCGGCTGATCTTGTTGGTGTTGACGACGAAGTTGAACGGCCCGAAGCGCTGGGTCATGCCGAGCAGATGTTCGCCGGTCTTGTCCATGGCCCATTCATAGGGCGGATGGAAGGCGGGCATCATCTTCTCGAAGTAGGGCTCGAAACGGTCGCGGGGAATGTCGTTGATCAGACCTTCCGGCCACATCATTTCCCGCGCCCAGGGATTGTTGACGTTGATGATATCCCAGATCTTGGTCTCGCCGGCGCGCAGGCGGTTGACCGCGTCGGGGTCCGAGGTCAGACCCTCGGCGCGGACCTTGGCGTCGAATTCGCGGCGGAAGGGATCGAGTACGTCGTCGGAGTTGTAGCCTTCCCAGCAATAGATATTGAGTTCTTTCTCCCGCGCCGCAAAAGCCGGCCTGATCAGGCTGGTCCCACCCGCCATGGCGGCGGCGAAAACGCCCGTCTGTTGCAGGAAATTGCGTCGTGTCACCTTGATGGTATTCATGTCGATCTCCCTATATCTTCGATGGCTCTTGGGGCTGTCGGCTGCCCGCTGTTCAGAATCGTTGCCGGATATCATACATCGCCGATGAGCCCTTGGCCGTCTTGACAGCGGGGAACATTATATTGACATCGAGCACGACTATACCAGAATATCAAGTGGTGGATATCAACCCGTCCCCCGCGCCACCACCGCGAAGCGAGGTGCTAAGCTCGCGCGGCCCGTGCCCCTTGATTCATCGGTGGCGCTTCAACACCATGCTCTCGGGAGAAGTTTCAACAACTGGATGAGGGGCTTGTGAACCTTGGCCCGCGCGTATTGGCGCCCGCCGCGACCGGCGCCGCCGAGTTTTTCAGCTGCCACGGCGGCGACCCGGACCGGGTCTTCGGCGAGACCGGCATAGACCCGGATGCGACCACTGACCCGACCCATGACCTCGGCCTGATAAATTATTGCAAATTGTTCGAACAAGCGGCGCGGTGGACCCAGAACGACAATATCGGGCTGTGGTTCGGCCAGCAGTTCAAGCCCACTCAATTGGGCATGCTGGGATATGTGGCGATCCATTCGCCGACCCTCGAATGCGGGCTGCAAAACCTTGTCGAGATGTTCCCCTACCATCAGCAGGCGACGCTCATGCGCCTTGCCGATGCCGACAGCGACGGCTTGTTGAAACTGGAATATCAAGTCAACGACGGCCGCATCGTCGCCCAGCGCCAGGATGCCGAGCTCTCCCTCGGCATGTTCGTCAATATCTTCCGCCATTGCCTGGGGAACGACTGGGCGCCCGAGGAAATCCATTTCGAGCATCCCACGCCCGAGTGCCCGAAGGACCACGAGCGGGCGTTCAACGCGCCGGTCTATTTCAGCCAGCCGACCAACGCCATCGTCTTCAGACGCGACGCGCTGAAGGCGCCGATGCCCGGCCACGATCTTCGCCTGCTGGGTATTTTGCTGAGCTGTCTGGCCCGGCTCGGCGCGGGCGATATCGCCGAGCCCGGCATCGTCGATCGCGTGCGCGGGCTTCTGCGTTCCCAACTCGCCGATGGCTATCGCACCCTCGACGAGATCGCCGACGAACTGCAATTGCCGACCTGGACGGTGCAGCGCCGACTCGCCGACGACGGCCTGACCTACAAGGAGCTGGTTGAAGCGACCCGCCGCGACCTCGCCTTCATGTATCTGCGCCAGGGTCATATCCAGATTTCGGAGATCGCCTTCCTGCTCGGCTATTCCGAACTCAGCGCCTTCAGCCGGGCCTTCCACCGCTGGACCGGCGCGGCGCCCATGGCCTGGCGGCGCCAGGCGATCAGCGAGAACTAAGCGCGAAATTGACCAACAGCCCGGCCGCGTCGGGCAGCGCTACATAATCCACCGTCGACTCCAGGGGATGATCCTTCCAGGCCAGGGCGATGCATCGGGCGCTCGCCTCGGGATGGAACTGCACCGAGACCCAGCCGCCGCCATGATCGAGGGCGCAATGGGGCATGCCGGGACGCGTCGCCAACACCCGCGCCCCCCGGGGCGCCGCCGTCACATGTTCGGAATTGGCGAAATGAAAGACCGGGCTCCCAGGGAAGCCGGCGAACAGGTCATGGAGCTCCCCGGCGGCGCTCAGGGTGACCGGCAGGCTGGCGCGAAGCGGGCCGCCATGCACGGTGCCGACCGAGCCGCCCAGGGCCTTCGCCATCATCTGGTGGCCGCCGCAGATGCCCAGCAGGGGGCGCTCCGCCCGGCGCATCCGGGCGAGCCAGGCGAACACCGCGTCCTGCCACGGCTCGCCGTCGTGAACCGAATGGTAACTGCCGCCGAGGATGAAGACATCGGCGGCGTCCGGTTCCCGCAGGGGTTCGCCCAAGGCCCCATGAACCCCGGAAAATTCCACCTTCTCGGCGAGGCCGATGCGCGCCAGCAAATCGGCGATCCACACCAGCTCGTCATCGCCGCCGTTCTCGCCGTCGTAAATGGCCGGACTATAGCTCCCCGGAGCGCCGAGTATGGAGATGTAGCAGAGGCGTGGTTTACCGGCCATCACCCCAGGTTACTCAAGCGGCGTCGCCGGTAAACTGCCGCGAGGTCGCCTTGCCGCTGAGTACGTTGTGGCGGGCCTGGCCGACGGCGCTGTCCATGCGGTTGAGCACCTCGTCGCAATCGTCGCGATCGAGCAGGATGCCGGGCTTGAACTGCAGCACCCGTGGGTCCAGGGTCGAGAAAATCGCCCAGACGCCGTTCCTATAAAGCATCTCCATGACATGCATGGCGCCTTCCGGGTGGTCGAACTCGAGGCCCATGACGACGCCGCGCTGGCGTATGCCGATGAAGAAATCCCCATGGCTCGCCATGATCGACTTGAGACCGTCGCGCATATGCCTAGCGATATGGCCGACGATGGTCTTGGTCTCGGGCCGCAGGCAGATTTCCAGCACCTTGGCGGCGGCGATGCAGCCGAGCTCGGCGCCGCCGAAGGACGACATATGGCCGAAGCCGTCCTCCTTCAGCCAGGCCGCGGCGCGCTCGCTGGCGACCACCGCGGCGATCGGATAGATGCCGCCCGACAAGCCCTTGCCGGTGACCAGGATGTCGGGGATCACGCCGTAGGTCTCGACACCCCACATGACACCGCAGCGCATCAGGCCGGTCTGCACCTCGTCGGCGACATAGAGGCTGCCGTATTTGTCGCACAGCGCCTTGATCGCCGCGAGGTAGCCTTCGCCGGGCATGGGAAAGCCGTAGGTCGCCGGGATGGTCTCCATGATGACGCAGGCGGCGTCGCCGACGGAGATCGCCGCCTCCATGGCGGCCAGGTCGTTGAACGGCACCTGGACGATGTCTTCAGGGGACCCCTCGCTGAGAAACAGCTTCGAGAAACGCGGGTCGCCGACCTGTACCGCGAGGCCCGTATGGCCGTGATAGCAACGCTCGATGGCGATGATCTTGCGCCGCTGGGTGGCGTGGCGCGCGGTCTTCAGGGCGATGTCGATGGCCTCGCCGCCGCCCGACGCGAAGATGGTGTATTGCAATCCCTGCGGCGTGCAGTTGGCCAGCATCTCGGCGACATGGGTGCGCATCAGCGACGGGAAATGGTGGTTGCCGATGTCGAAATGCTTCATGCCCTCTTCGACGGCGGCGACGACCTCGGGGTTGCGGTGGCCGAGGCTGTAGACGCCGCCGTTGAGATGGCAGTCGATCAGCCGGCGGCCGTCCATGTCATAGAGGTAATAGCCCTCGCGCCGGTCGATCACCATATCGATGCCGAAGCGCTGCCAATCGGACGTCTTGCCCGGATTCCAGAAGCGCTTCGAGCGTTCGAGAAATTCGTCCTTGGCCTTGCTCATGGTCTTAAGGTAGTCCAGGCTGGGCAAGCCCCCTTGACCGCAAGGCGCAATTACTTGACCGGCGGCGGGATGGCGACGCCACGAATGACGAGGATGATCGACGGCGGGATCAACAGCGGCGGCGCGAACGATGACCGGGTCCGCGGTGGGGCATGGCTCCTAGCGGTGGTTAAAGCCACTCACCCGCTCCTCCCATTTGCATGCCTGGAATTCAAGGCGCTGTTGCAATAGCATCAACCGCGGTGGGGATCACCTTAATCTGGTGACAGGGCACGGGGGGGGGGCGACTATGGATATAGAAGAACTGTGCAATCGCCAGAGCATTTTTGATATGAGTTTCTTCAATTTCAACTATGCGGTAACCGCGGCCTATTTCGCCGACAAGGACCTCAGAATTCTCAAGGTCAACGGCAATTTCAAGGCTTTTTTACGGTGCTGGGAAATGTATCCAACGCCTATTTTCCCGATGTCTTGAAGCAGCTCGGCGTCGATGCGGAACAGATAAAAATCTTTTCGAGGGATCTGGCCGAAACCGGGCATGTTCTGAAAGAAGAAGGCAAAAAAATCGTTTCCGATATTTTGTTGACCCGGGTGCGCAAGCATGTCGAGGTCAACCTTCTGGAAGGCAGCGACATCAGGGAAGTGATTCTGGAATTGAAGGAAATTCAAGAAGAATTCGAGGAAGAACTTCGATCGAGTGATATTGCCGCCGGTAAAAAAAAGACCGCGGCTAACCCGGCAGCCGCGAGAGATAGACGTTGATTTCGTTGTTCTCGGTGGCCGCATGGGCGACCAGAAATTTTACATCTTCCGCGGCGAAATAGATGGTCGTGCCGATTTCGGCCCGCTTGCCCGAAACGATTTCGCTCCAGGTCTCCTGGCCGAGAATTTTCTGGGCGCAATCGATCTGGTGTTTAGCGAAAAATTCCCGCGTCGCGGCGCCGACCTCGACCAACCGACCGTCCCTTGCCGCGCGAAACACGGGATCGGGTTTACGTTCCGGAAAATCCGCGATGGATTCCACGCGGCGGTTTTTATAGCGGGTCGCCACCGAGGAATAGATGCCGACACAGAACGGGAAGGCGTAGCCGAGAAACACTGAAAATACGGTCAGGGCCGGCTGGTTGTAAAATTCCAGGTAGAAGATGAAGAAGGGGTCACCGTCCCCCCGAAACCAGGGAACAAGAAGCTGTCCGTAGAGATTGATCAGAGTGCCGACAACGGCAGCGAGCCCATAGGTCGTGCGATCATGGAGTTTGTCCCAGATGAGACGTCGAATGAGGCGTGCGTCCATGGGGCGCAATCCAATGGGTGTTATACGAACTGCAACGATAGACGCGTCAAATATAGGAATTTTCCCGCCAATGTCCACCGCGCTTGGCCGCCCCTCACCCGTGCGAGATGAGATAAGCCTCGGCCAGCGGTAGGGTGTCGAGGGTGTAGGGAACGCCGAGTTCCTTGGCGAGATCGGTCTCGGAGTGGGAACCCATCCAGGCCAGGATCAACATGCGGCGCAGCATCAGGAAGCTCCACAGCTCGGCTTCCTCGATGGCGTCGATGGGCAGGATGCGGCGATAGCCCTCGCACCAGGCGGCGATAAGCTCGGGTACGTCGGGGCGCTCCTCCATGAAGCTGAGCGCGGTGGCTAGGTCGTAGAAATACCAACCCACGCCGCAATCGTCGAAGTCGATGACCCGGGTGTCGCCTTCATGGACCAGGAGATTGGCGAGGCGGAAATCGGCGTGGATCAGGCCGAAGCGCGGCGGTTCCTGGCCGAAGGCCCCGAGACGCCGGCTGATCAGCCGCGCGGCTCGTTCCAGGAGCGCGAGGTCGATGCGTTCGATGCCCGGCGCGATTTCCCAGCGGCCCCAGTTGGGGTTGCCGCCGAGGGTGGTCTCGTAGTCCCAGCGCAGACGCTCGAAATTCGCCGGCAGCGGCCATGATTTGGAATGGACATGGGTGCGGGCGGTGATCTCGCCGAGCTGGATGAAGGGTTCGATCAGGCGGCGCTCATCGGGGGCCTCGCCCTCGATCCAGGCGAAGCGCACGGCGAAGCGTTCGCGCGGCAGGCCGTGTCCGCCGACGGTCTGGATCGATTCGCCGTCGATGCCGGGAATCGGCCGCGGCGTCGGCATCCCGGCCTGGTCGTTGAGCGCCCGCATCCAGGCCAGTTCGGATTCGATGCCGAGGCGGCTGTGATAACCCTCGCGATGGACCCGGATCACACAGGGCTCGGCGGCGCCGCCGTCGATCCGGAACGTGGTGTTTTCCGAATGATTTATCATCTCGAGCCGCGCGTCCCCGGCCAGGCCGAAGCGATCGAGATTGGCGACCAACGCCGCCTCGATGCGGATGAGCTGGGCGTCCTGGTCCAGGGAGTCGAAATCGTCCATCAGTTCTTATCGCCGACCTAATCCGCCCATGGCTTGACCGAGGGTTACAGGATTTTGACATCCAGCCCAGCGGGCAGTGTCAGAGCAAAATTGCTTGAGCGCCGAAAGCACGTCTCGTAGCGTCCCGGGATGAAGAATCCATTCCGTTATTTCAAGACATCGCCCGAGATCATCCGCTTGACGGTCATGATGTATGTCCGCTTCCCATTATCGTTACGGCAGGTCGAAGACCTGCTCCACGAGCGCGGTATCGTTATTTGCC
>Ga0209987_10000809_pt1 | contig 16577 bp, 14 predicted proteins | sample N074metaG_FD_182134 | JGI IMG/M metagenome (GOLD analysis project Ga0209987, IMG submission 182134) | Deep subsurface microbial communities from Kermadec Trench to uncover new lineages of life (NeLLi) - N074 metaG (SPAdes) (version 2) | ecosystem: Environmental > Aquatic > Marine > Ocean trench... | reverse complement strand
ATGCGGGACAGCAACGGACCCGCCGTCTGTGCATCAAAATACTTTGTGGGCAGAGTCAGGAACTTGCCAAACACCTCACGTCGCAGGTCGCTGATCACGTGCCGACCAATCCAGCCTAGCGACGACTCTGTCGCGAATCCCGACAGGCCGCGCACAACAAAAATGCCCATGAACGCAATCGGTATCCAGTTCATCGTCTGCAGTTTCTGCGCGACCAGCGTCTCATCCATTAGCGGCCCGAGCAGGTAGACCAAACCTGCTTCAACGATTGCCGTAGCCGTCATGCCGACAATCGCGATAAAGCCGACAAGCTTGTGCGGCGTAACGTATTTCCACAAGCGGCTGTAGACGACGCGCACGCCAGGATCAACGGGTTCGTTCACAGCGATCGACTCGGCCTGGCTATTCGACCGGGTCATTGACGGTCGCGATACTGATCTGAGTGAAACCGAGTCGCCCCGCGACATCCATCGCCGTGACAACATGCTGGTGCCTCGCATTGGCATCCGCGCTAATGGTCATCGGCATTTTGTCGCCGCCGGCGGATACCTTCTGCAGCGCATTGCGCAGCGTTTCGGGCCGGTTGTTGATCAGCTCGCGCCCATTGACCAGGAAAGTTCCCGTCTCCGTAATCATGATTTCGATACGCTGCGGAATCTCCTCGATTATGGCGGTACTCGCGGCCTCGGGCAGGCGAATCGCGATCTGCGATTGCTTGGTGAAACTCGTCGAAACCATAAAGAAAATCAGCAATAGAAAAACAACATCGATCAACGATGTCAGGTTCACTTCCAACTGCGCTCGTGGCCGTAAATTGAGCTTCATGCACTACCCATTCTGTTTGCGACGATGCAGAGCTTCGACCAGTTTTATCGCTTCCTTTTCCATTTCAATCACCAACGTGTCGATGCGGGTGCGGTAATAGCGATAGCCGACCAGTGCGGGAATGGCCACGGTGAGGCCTGCTGCCGTGGTGATCAACGCCTCGGCAATACCGCCGGCCAGCACTGTCGGGTTGCCGACACCATGGGTCGTAATCGCTGTAAACACCTTGACCATGCCAATAACGGTACCCAACAGGCCGAGCAAGGGAGTTACGGCTGCAACGGTTCCCAACGATTCGAGATAGCGCTCCAGTTCGTGTACAACGTGCCGCCCGGTATCCTCGATGGCATCCTTCAGTATGCTGCGGTCACGGTCACGATTGGTGAGGCCTGCCGCCAGAATCTGCCCTAGCGCAGAACCCTGGTGCAGCGTCTGAATCTGTTTCTGATCCAGTTGATCCTTTTTAACCCAGCCCCAGACCTTGCTGGTCAGGTCTTCCGGTATGACGCGCTTTTGCTGCAGCGTCCAGAATCGTTCCAACATGATGCCCATTGCGATGATCGCACAGAGGATGATGGGCAACATCAACCAGCCGCCGGATTTTACTATCTCAACCATAAAGAGCTGACCAAAGGGGAAAAATGAAATATACAGTGACGGCGCACAAAATTCTCGCGCAAAGCTGCCCTTTTTTCCTCAGCTCAGCCTGGTTCATCGTGCCAGAAACGCCGCTGCTGCTGCCGCTCGCGCCGCAGCCAGCGGATACCGCCCGCAGAACACATGCTCAAGCTGATCGCGCCTGACGTGGCGGTGTTCAGCACCTGGGCGCCTGTCGCCTGCCAGCGATCCGTGACACGCTGCTGTGGCAGGTTCCAGCGATTCCCGAAACCGGTCGATGCGATCGCCAGAACCGGCCTGGTGCTGTTGACAAACGGCCTGCTCGAGGACGTCAGGCTGCCGTGGTGCGGAATAAGAACGACATCGACGGCAAGCAGACGCCCGCGCTGGATCAATTCACGTTCTGCCGCCGCCTCAATATCGCCCGTCAGGAGTATGGAATGGCGGCCGGCGCGCAGCACAAGAACGCACGAGGCATCGTTACCCTCACGACGGAATTCCGCATCCGGGTGCAATATCGCAAATTCAATGCCATCGACACTCCAGCGTTGACCTGCATAACAATCAACAGCGTCGTCCAGGACATCGAGCAATTTCTCCCCCACCAACACGGCGCCCAGGCCACCCCCGCGGAAATAATCAGCCAGCGCAGCGACCCCGCCCGCGTGATCGTCATCGGCGTGGGAGACGACCAGCCAATCGATACGATCAATGCCCCTGGAGCGCAAGAAGGGCAGTACAACCTGTTCCGCCGCGCTACCGCCACCGCGATAGGATGCGCCCGTGTCGAAAAGCAGCACATGATCACTGGTCTGTACAACGACAGCGAGACCCTGTCCCACGTCAAGAAAGTAAGCGTTCAGACAACCGCTGTCAGGGCTTGCCGGCCTGTGCAGCACGATCGCAATGACAGCAAGTATGGCGATCCAGCGCCCGGGCCAGCGTCGCGGCAAGACGACCCAGAGGGCGGGCAAGAAGACGAAACACCACTCGCCCGGGCCGATCGCCGCGATTGACACCGCCGTAAAGGGCACGCGCTCGATTTGCCGCATCAAGAACTCCGCGAAGTCAGTACTCGCAGCGGCCACGCGCAATACTGGCAGGCTCAAGACGGTTGAGAATCCACTTAGAATCATACCGCCCAGCACTGCCGGGACGGTGACGAAACTGAATACGGGAACCGCCAGCAGATTTGCGGCGGGTGCCGCAAACGCAACACGCTGAAAATACAGAACTGTCAACGGCAGCAGGCCCAGCAGCAGCATCCCCTGCATCGTCATGAGCTGCAACACAGCGCGGCGCACCCGAGCCAGCCTGCGATATTCGCCCGGCGTGTGCCAGTGCCGCCGCGCCAGCCATAACAGCACCGCCACTGCGCCGAATGACAGGTTGAACCCGGGTGTCATCGCAGACACCGGATCGAACAGGTATACGCACCAGGCCGCGAATGCGGCGGTGCTGGCCGGATTGATTTGTCGGCGGCGCAGGAAACATACCGCCGCCACACTCAGCATGATTGACGCTCTGCGAGCGGGTACGGCGAGGCCCGAGACAGCCGCATACGCTATAGCCAGCAACACTCCCGCGACAACCGCACGCTGTAGATGATTACCCGGCAGTCGCAGCACCCCGGATAAGGCCGCGACCACGGCGAAAGCGATTGTGGCTGCCAGCCCGATATGCAACCCGGATATCGCCATCAGGTGGCTGGTTCCGGTCTGCGCATAGCGCTGCCACTGTTGCGGCGTAATGAGATGTCGGGTGCCGACGCCTATCGCGGCAAGTACCGCTGCCGTTTCGGCATTAGAGGCTGCCGCTTTCGCCAGGGCGATGAAATCACGCCGAAACCTGTCGACGATGCGTTCTGTGCCAGTCGCCAGCAAGCGATTGCGCTTGCCACTGACAACATACCCGGCCGCGTGGATATCCTGCCGGAACATCCATGTCTCGAAATCGAATACACCAGGGTTGCTGTTGCCCCGAGGTCGACGCAACCGCAACTCGAGCTCCCAGACATCGCCAATCGACGGCAGCTGCGACGGTTCGAACCAGCTTACGCGTGATCGCGGCGGTAAACGGTCGTCGTCCAGCGGCGCAACGATCATCACAACTGCAGCACCCGTCGACTTGGGAAAATCGACAATTCGTACTTGTGTCAGCATGCTGTCACCCGCGAACCGGGGATCGAGACGCTCGGTGATAACGCTCTGTCCAGCCTGCATGAACAGCACGAAACCCAGCAGCAGCCATGCACCGGGCCGCATGCGATGCCACAAATACATCGCCACAACGACGACAAATAACAACTTGCACAGGTCCGGGCTTGGCGACACCCTGCTATGCTGCGCCGCAAGGCCGCCCACCAGAATTAACAGGCAGGAACGAATCATTAACAAAATAGTCGATAGCAGCTGTCGGCACCCACTATGGAACCCGGGCTGAGCGGCGATGCCAAGACGCTTTTTCAGGAAATTCGCGTTTAAACGCGACCACTTGAGCAAGCAGTGGTTTATGGCGCCGTTCCGGCATTTGTTACACGACCACCGCTTGTGGAGCGTACGCCGCCGCACGGTAGTCCCTGCATTTGCATTGGGCGTATTCATTGCCTGGCTGCCCTTTCCAGGTCATATGCTTGCCGCAGCGCTGCTCGCCCTGGCGCTGCGAATCAATATTCCAGTAGCGACAGCGGCAGTCTGGGTCTGCAATCCTGTCACCGTGTTTGTGATGTACCCTGCGGCCTACCAGCTGGGACTAGCCATTCTCAACAGCGCGGAACGCCCGTTCAGCTTCGAGTTCTCGATTGATTGGGTAACGCACACGTTCGTCACGATATGGCAACCGATGCTGCTCGGCTGCCTGGTCCTGGGGGCAGTGTCAGCCGTACTCGGCTATGCGATGCTGGATTTCTTCTGGCGATCGTCGATCGCGAATTACAAGACAACCAGGCGTAGCCGGCGCCGGGAACGACGCCTCGACTAGGCGTCAGCGGCGCGTAACGTACCGTCCTCCAGCACGAGTGTTCGATCCATTCGCGCCGCGACCGAATGATCGTGGGTCACAATAATGAGACTGGTCTGCAGCTCCCGGTTGAGTTCCAGCATCAAGTCCAATAAATGGCTGCCGTTGCCGGAGTCGAGGTTGCCAGTCGGTTCGTCTGCCAGCACCAATCGCGGTCGCGTGATAAGCGCACGAGCGACGGCGGCTCTTTGGCGTTCGCCGCCAGAGAGCTCACCGGGCTTGTGTTGCAGACGTTCGCCAAGCCCCACGCGACCCAGCAGAACGCGCGCACTTTCAAGCGCTGCCGCTTTAGGTTCACGTCGAATCAGGAGCGGCATTGCGACGTTTTCCTCAGCCGTAAACTCGCGCAGCAAATGATGAAACTGATACACGAAACCGATGTAGCGATTGCGTAACTCGCCTTTGACGGATTCGTCCGTGCCGTGTATCGACTTGCCGTTGATGAGTACCTCGCCTGCGTCGGGGTCATCAAGACCCCCCATGATCTGCAGCAGCGTTGTCTTGCCGGATCCGGACGCACCAATGATTGCGACGCGCTCAGCCGCTTGCACCTCGAGATTCACTCCATGCAAAACCTCAAGAACTGATGCACCTTCACTGAAGCGCCGCACAACATTGCGGCACTCAAGAACGGGCCTGCCACTGTCAGTCATATCTCAGCGCCTCCGCCGGTGCGGTCCTCGCGGCTACCCAGGCAGGATAAAGCGTGGAGGCCAATGCCAGGGCCAGCGAAATAATCGCGATTCGCGCGACATCGCCATAACGCAGTTCGGATGGTAGATCGCTGATGAAATAAACATCGGCGGCGAGAAACTTGATCCCAAACACTGCTTCAAAAAATTCGATGATCGACTCCAGGTTTTGTGCCAGCAAGATACCAAGGCTCACTCCGGCGAGCGTTCCTGCAATACCGATGATGCTGCCTTGCGTCACAAAAATCTTCAATATACTCGATGGGCGCGCGCCGACAGTGCGCAGAATCGCGATATCCGCCTGCTTGTCCTTCACAACCATGACGAGAGTTGAAACGATATTAAATGCTGCGACCGCAATCACCAGCAATAAGATGACAAATAAAATGGACTTCGTAATCTGAATGGATCGAAAGAAGTTTACATGCCTGCGGGTCCAGTCGCTGACCAGCACCGCCTCCCCGTATTGCAGCGCGACTCGACGAACAATATCGGCTGCGGCGTAAATATCGGTTACTGCCAGGCGCACGCCGGTCACAGAATCGTGCATGCGATAAAGTTTCTGCGCGTCATTTATGTTGATAAATGCAAGTCGACGATCGAATTCGTACATGCCGACGCGGTAGACGCCACTCACCGTAAACCGCTTGTATCTTGGCACCACGCCTAAAGGCGTTACCCTTCCCTGTGCCAGCGTAACAGTCACTTTGTCACCGATACCAACCTGCAGGGCATCCGCGAGTTCCACCCCAAGTACAATGCTAAAGTCACCGGCTTGCAAATCGGTGATGTCACCTTCCTGCATCACGCCGCCAATGCCGGAGACGTCGTTCTCAAGTTGCGGCTCAATGCCGCGTAGCTGCGCACCGCTCAATTGGCGTTCGAATACCAGCAGAGCCTGGCCGTTGACGTAGGGCGCCGCGGCCCGAACCTGCTCATCGGCGACGGCCAGTTCGAGCAATGCGGCCGAACTCGATAACTTGCCATCCACTCCTTCGATACTGGCATGGGCGGTCATCGCCAAAAGGCGATCTTTCAGCTCTCTCTCGAAGCCATTGACGACAGACATGACGACGATCAACACCATCACGGCAATCGCAATTCCGAGCATCGATATTGCCGAGATCAATGACACAAAACCGTTACTGCTGCGCGAGCGCACGTAACGACTGCCGATCCAGAATTCGAAGCTGCTACTCATAACGCAACGCAGCGGCCGGGTTTACCAGCGCCGCACGCCGCGCAGGATACAAGGTTGCCAGTGATGTCAGAACCAACGCAGAGATAGCGATAACAGTGACATCCTGAAGCTCGAGTTCGGACGGTATGCGCGTTACGTAGTAGACATCGCCCGGCATGATCTGGAAGCCAAACAGCTGTTCGAGCACCGGTACGATTACCGGCACGTTGAGCGCCAGAACGACGCCAAGAACGACACCAATCGCGACGCCGGCCCAGCCGATTACAGCGCCCTGCACGAAGAATATTTTCACGACCCCCTGCGGGCTCATGCCCAGCGTTCTCAGGACCGCAATGTCGGTCGTCTTGTCCATCACGACCATGACGAGGCTCGCGACAATATTGAACGCGGCAACCCCGATAACGAGGGACAGAATAAGGGACATCATCATTTTTTCAATGCGAATCGCACGGAAATAACTGCTGTTTTCAATCGTCCAGTCGCTGCTGGTCACGCCGTCTCCCAGACGTGCCTGCAGCGCTTGTGCAATGCGCGGCGCGGCCATGACGTCTGCAGCACGAAAACGAACCGAGTCGACGGCATCGCCCAGCCCCTGAATTGCTGCGGCATCATCGGCGTGAACCAGTGCGAGTACGCCGTCATGGTCCTGCACGCCGGCCTCAAAAACGCCGCGCATCACGAATCGCTCGAGGACCGCTTGCAAGGTTCCGTCGCCAACCGGCCGTGGAATCAAAAGGACCACTCCATCACCCACCCGGGCGCCAAGCTTGTAGGCCAGAACGCGGCCAAGAATGATGCTGCGTTCACCCGCTTGCAGGACATCGAGACTGCCCTCAATCATGTTGATCATGGCGCCGGACAAGACGGTCTCGTAGTCCGGATTCACGCCGTGTACCAGAACAGCAAACAGATCACCGCGCGACTGGATCATGCCCTCCATCTGCACGAACGGCGCCGCGGCAACCACACCGGGCTCCGCGCTGACTTCCGCAACGAGCTCCTGCCAATCTCTCGTGATGCCACCGCTGCCCGTTATGGAGCCGTGCGCTGACATGCTCAGCAGGCGACTGCGAAGCTCGCCCTCGAAGCCATTCATGACCGACAAGATAACGATTAGCGCGGCAACACCGAGAGAAATCCCGAGCAGGGAAATCAACGTGATAAAGGACACGAATCGGGTGCGCCGCTTGGCCCGGAGGTAGCGCAGCCCTACGAAGAGTTCGACAGGATTGATCATCCGCTCGCATTAAACCACATTCGATGCCGTGCACGCGCCTGTATTGACGCCCGGAGTTTGTGACACAGTTCGCATTTAGACTGCCTATAGGCAATGCTATAGTTCATGCACTACCTTCGGGAGAATGACCGATGACCAAGCTGCGAATCGTTTCCGTGATAGCGTTGATCTTTGCGTTCGGCGGCATGGCGAACGCCGACACATTGAACATGGATGGCGCGAGCGCCGCTTTCAGCGATGGCCGCCAGATGCGCGGCATGACACAGACCCGTGTTGAGTCCGAGTATGGCCCCCCGGTAGCCGTCACAGCGGCAGTCGGCGAGCCGCCGATCACGCGTTGGGAATACCATAATTTCGTCGTCTATTTTGAATACGATCGGGTGATTCACGCCGTCGCCAAACGTTAGGCCAGACGCCTAAAGCCCCAAACCAGACCAGATCCAACAGACAAGCAAGCCTGGACCGTCGCCGGTCCGGGTTTTTTTTGTAATAATCGCGCGTCCCCCAGACGGACAACGAACGAATACCGACGTGCGCAACGCACTACTCAATTCCTCTGCACTTAAAGTGCCGCCACCCGGTGGTGATACCGGCTGGGGTCGGCTAATCGGCGCCAGCTGCGCGCTGGCGGCTGCCGAACTTGCACAGCAACTCGACGGACCGTTGCTGGTACTGGCGGAGGACCCGCGACACGCGGACCAGCTCGAGGCCGAGATTCGCTTTTTCGCCGGCATGGACCTGCCGGTTGAACATTTCGTCGAGTGGGAAACGCTGCCGTGGGACAGTTTCTCCCCGCACCTGGACATCATTTCTCAGCGGCTGAGCATACTGGCAAGTCTGCCATTGATGCGCAAAGGCGTCGTTATCGCCACGGTCGGCGTCCTGCAGCAACGGCTACCGCCGTTGGACTACGTCGCAGCGCGCGCGTGCTCGCTGGTCTGCGGCCAGGAATTGCCACGTGAAACTTTTATTCAGTCGCTTGTCGATACCGGTTACGGTCGTGTCCCGCAAGTGTCGGAACACGGAGAATTCGCCGTGCGTGGATCATTGATCGACGTCTTCCCGATGGGCGCCGATGACCCGATCCGCATCGACTTTTTCGCGGACGATATCGAATCGCTGCGTTATTTCTCTGCCGAGAGTCAGTTATCGGGAGACAAAGTCGATGCCGTCCGCATTCTGCCGGCGCGAGAAGTTCCGCTTGATGCACCTGCCATAAAGACGTTTCGCGACCGTTATCGGGAGCGCTTCGAAGGACAGCCCGCCAAATCACGCGTCTATCGGGATGTATCGGATGGCATCGCCCACGGCGGTATCGAATATTACCTGCCGCTGTTTTTTGCAGAGACTGCGAGCCTGAGCGACTACCTCCCGAAGGACTGCGTCGTAATGGTGCCAGACGCAATCGAGTCGCTGCTGGACCAGTTCTCGGCGGAAATTCGCGAACGATTCGAGATGTGCAGCCTGGATCCGGAGCGACCGATTCTGAGCGCAAAAGAGACGTTCCTGACACCGGAAGCAGTGCTTGATCAGCTGGCGCAATTTTCCCGCATTCGATATTCGGCGCATTCACTGGCGGCCGGTAGTATCAATTTCGACACGCGACTGCCGCCGGCCATGAAGATTGAGGCTCGCTACGAAGACGCGGCCGCTGCCCTGATGCAATTCCTGCAAACTTTTGACGGTCGGGTGCTGTTCACCACCGATTCGCCGGGACGCCGCGAACAACTCCACGACCTGATGTCTGGTCGCGGCCTCGAGCTCGCACGCGTTGACGACTGGTTGCAATTTTGCAGCACAGGCATTCGTATCGGCGTGGCCGTAGCACCACTCGACAATGGTGTGGTATTGCCTGGCGCCAAGCTGGCCATTGTTTGCGAACAACAACTGTATGGCGAAAGAACAAAAGCCGCACGACGACGCAGACGCCGCAGCGACCGTGACCCGGAATCCATCATTCGGCAACTCAACGATCTTGAGTCCGGCTCGCCCGTGGTGCACGCAGATTATGGCGTCGGCCGCTACCTGGGGCTGACCACGTTGCAAACAGGTGGAATCACAGCCGAGTTCTTGCATCTCGAATACGCCGGAGGCGACAAACTGTACGTGCCGGTGCACGCTCTCGAACTCATTTCCCGTTATACCGGCGCGTCACCTGACAACGCCCCGCTGCACCGGCTCGGCAGCGATCAATGGGCGAAGGCGCGACGACGCGCGATCAAAAAAATACGCGATGTCGCAGCCGAGCTACTCGATATCCATGCGCGGCGTGCGGCCCGGCCAGGACACCCATTCCACTGGCCGGAAAACGAGTATCGAATGTTCGAATCCGGATTTCCATTCGAACTGACAGACGACCAGGCACAAACGATAGACGATGTTCTGCAAGACCTCGCATCCGATCAGCCTATGGATCGGGTGGTTTGCGGTGATGTCGGTTTCGGCAAGACTGAAGTCGCATTGCGTGCGACATTTGCCGTCGTGCATGGCGGCAAGCAGGTTGCCGTGCTGGTACCGACGACTCTTCTGGCTCAGCAACACGGCCAGACGTTCAGGGACCGTTTTGCTGACTGGCCCGTACGGGTCGAAGTCTTGTCGCGCTTTCAAACGGCCAAAGAGGTCAAGAATATCGTCGCCGGGCTGAGATCCGGCACAGTCGACGTCGTCATCGGCACGCACCGACTCTTGCAGCACACTCCGGACTTCCGCGATGTCGGCCTCGTCATTATTGATGAGGAACATCGTTTTGGCGTTCGCGACAAAGAAAAAATCAAGTCACTGCGTAGTGAGATTGACATCCTGACGCTAACCGCGACACCAATTCCGAGAACATTGAACATGGCGTTGGGCGGCATCCGCGAGATGTCGTTGATCACAACACCACCCGCCCATCGCCTCGCAATCAAGACGTTTGTTTCAGAATGGAACGACGTGGTCATTCGGGAAGCCTGTCTGCGTGAAATCAAACGCGGCGGCCAGGTGTTTTTTGTCCACAATCGCGTCCAGGACATCGGTCGCATCGAGAAAAAGATACAGGAGCTGGTACCCGAGGCGAAGATCAGAATCGGACACGGGCAAATGCCGGAACGGGAACTTGAGCAAGTCATGCTCGACTTCTATCACCGCCGCTTCAACATCCTGTTGTGCACAGCAATCGTTGAAAGCGGCCTCGATGTACCGACAGCGAACACCATCATTATCAACCGGGCAGACCGCTTCGGCCTGGCACAGTTGCACCAACTGCGTGGCCGCGTTGGCCGTTCTCACCACCGCGCCTACGCCTACCTGTTTACGCCGCCGAAAACGCTCATGACAGCCGACGCCGTAAAACGCCTCGAAGCGATCGATTCGCTGGAAGAACTGGGTTCCGGGTTCATACTGGCAACACATGACCTGGAGATTCGCGGAGCTGGCGAATTGCTGGGCGACACGCAAAGCGGGCAGATTCAGGAAATCGGTTTTTCGCTCTACACCGAGCTGCTGGGGAGAGCTGTTGACTCCTTGCGCGAGGGCAAGGAAGCGGACCTTGAGACGCCACTGAACGCCGGTGTCGATATCAACTTGCACGTTGCGGCGTTACTGCCCGATGACTATGTGCCCGATGTGCATCTGCGCCTGATGCTGTACAAACGCATCTCGGCAGCGGAATCGGCAGCCGATCTGCGCGAATTACAGGTCGAACTGATCGATCGCTTCGGGCTATTGCCGGAACCGACGAAGAACCTGATTCGAATTGCAGCAATAAAAAAATCCGCTGCGCTCGTCGGCATCGAGAAAATCGACGTGGCGGATGCCGGCGGCTACCTCGTATTTGCTGCCAAGAGCCATATTGACCCTGTCGCGCTCGTGCAATTAGTGCAAAATAACAGCCGCAGGTACCGTCTGCAGGGGTCTCACCGCTTGCAGATCAAGGATGATCTCGGTGACCTGGAAAATCGGTTTAGTGCAGTGGAGAACCTTCTGCAGCATCTCGCAGTCAAAGAGGTCTGAGTAAATACTAGATGAACAAACGCATGACAAAGCTGGCCGCACTGATTGCCCTGCCACTGCTGACCACCGCTGTACTGGCGCAGGAGACCCCGGACGGGGAGGTTGAGGCAGAGAAAGAAATACGACGTTACACGGTCGAGATGATTATTTTTGCCTACGCGCAGAATGTCGCCACGGGCAGCGAAATATTCGTAGCCGATGAGCCGCCGCTCATGGCAGATCTGCAAGGTGACCTGCCGCAGGAATACGACCAGGAGATCGCAGACTCGCCAGAGGTCGAAGTCCGCCCGGAAGTTGGTCTGGAAGACATGGACGACGATGAATTCGCGCTCGTATTACTGCCGGAGGAAGACTATACGCTGGGTGACATTTTCGACGAAATGGACAAGCTGGACGTTTACCAGCCACTGATGCATTTTGGGTGGACGCAGCCGACCCTGCCTGAAGAAGACACCGTGGCACTGGAGTTACAATCCCTGGCCGTGCCCCCGGAGGGACTGACAGGCAATCTGACGCTGTATCTGAGCCGCTATTTGCACCTGGTCGTTGACTTGCAACTCGACGAGGCAGAATCCGCGATGCCGGATTACATATTCGGCGGCTATGACCTGCAATACTATGACGAGCCGGAAAATTATCCGGTCCGCTATCAAATTGCAGAAAATCGCATCATCCGAAATGGTGAGTTGCGTTATTTCGATCACCCTAAATTCGGTGTGCTGGCCAGGATTACGCGATTCGAAGAACAGGAAGAGCCGATTCCCGACGAACTTTTTGAAGACACGGAATTACTTGGCTACGACGGTGAGTAGTCTGGCGAGAAATGCCCGCGCGTCACGCTTTTCTTCACTGACATTTGCGACCGACATGTCGAACGAGACGGTAACGAACTTCGACACCTGCGAGCGCGGGTGATGCAGGCCGAGTTCGCGTACTGCGGTTGAAATGCGGCCGGCAAATTCGCGCACACCGTCTTCATCCGCTGCATGTGACAAGACAACAAAGCGGTTGGCATCCGTGCGTGCGGCAACATCGCTCGCCCGCCGCAGGCAACGTCTTATCGCTTGTCCTACCTTGCGCAGACAAGAGTCGGCCGCATGACGGCCAAACACTCCGGTATAGGCGTCGAATTCATCCAACGTGAACGCAACGACGGAGAGTTTGCTGTTATCGCGTGCCGCCACGGCCCAGTCATGCTCGAAAACTTCCTCAAAGGCGCGCGCGTTTAGCAAACCTGTAACCGGGTCATCACGAGACAAATCTCCAATACGGCGTTTCGCTTTGAGCAGCGCCTGGTGCAGTTCGACATCTCCCGCCGACCCGACTCCGGCTCCCAGGCGCCAGTACGCCACATAGAAACGCGTCACCTCCTCATCAGGCAGTGACAGCGGTTTGAGCACCAGCAGGTATTCACGACCGTTGGACTCTATCGGGAAAGTGGTCTCCAGTTGCGAGCGCACCGTTTTGCTGACGGCCATGGCCATCTCGCGACCCGCCAGTTTTTCGATGACATCGGCGAACGGCCTGCGCGTCATGTCGTCTTCTGCAAGTGTCGCAAATGCCGGATTGGACAACACGACAGGCCAGTCGGGCTGATCGATACGCACGACGACCAGCGGCTCAGCCGTAGCCGCGATAACCTGTTCCAGGATATTCTTATGTACGGACTTCATGATGTCGAAATTTGTTCAGGCATGCAGTTCCAGCTGCGGACGCCCGCTCCAACCTGTAAAAAGCGCATTGGCTTGCTGCCACTCTTCACTTGCCAGCAGTGACTCTCGTTGTGGATTACCGGTGCCATGCAAGCGCGCCAGTCGCACTTGCGACAACGGGTTCGAGTAATCTTCAAGCGCTGCAACCGCCCGTTGCGCAGCATCACGATTATTACAAATCAGAATCATATCGCAACCGGCGGCCAACGCGAGCCGCGCTCGCTCGGGCATCGAGCCGAAGTCCCGCGTAGCCTGCATGCCCAGATCGTCACAAAAAATAGCGCCGCCGAAGCCCAGCCGCGACCGCAATTCGCGCTGTGTCCAGTAGTCGGAGAAGCCAGCCGGTTGGGAATCTATTTCCTGGTAAACAATATGCGCCAACATCACACCAGCAACGACTCCCGTCCCAATCAAATGTTCATAAGGACGCATGTCATCAAGAATCAGACCGTACTCGCGACGATCCACAGGCAATTTTAGATGCGAGTCGGCGACCACGGCGCCGTGGCCTGGAAAATGCTTGGCCACCGCGGCCATGCCGGCGCTGCGCAAACCGCGTGCAAACGCACCGGCCAGTTCGCCCACTGCGTCCGGCTGCCGGTGGAACGATCGGTCACCAATGATTTCGCTGACGCCCCAGTCGAGATCGATGCAGGGAGCGAAGCACAGGTCGACGCCAGCGGCCCGCAGTTCGGACGCGATTATCCAGCCCGCTTGCCGCGCAATTTCAAGGCCCTTCACACTGTCGCGATCGTATTCGCGACCGATGCGTCGCATGGGCGGCATATCGGTGAAGCCATCGCGAAATCGTTGTACCCGCCCGCCCTCATGATCGACTGCAATCAGTACTGGCGGGCTGCGCAACGCCCGAATCTCGGCAACAAGAGTGGCGACTTGTTCGACAGACTCGAAATTTCGAGAAAACAATATGACGCCACCCACGGCAGGTTCCCGCAGCAGGTCGCGGTCCGCCGGACTCAGAGCGAGCCCTTCTATGTCGAGCATCACGGGTCCCAATGACATCCGCTGCGCCTCGCACATGGTGATCACGAATGATTGAATATCGCGATTGATTCTACATGGGCTGTATGCGGGAACATATCGATGATGCCCGCTGCTTCGAGTCTATAGCCATGATCGTGAACCAGGGTTGCAGCATCGCGCGCAAGTGTTCCCGGGTGACAGGAGACGTAGACGATCCGCTCAGGACCCAGGAGATTCATACGTGCGACAATTTCCGCCGCACCGCTGCGTGCAGGATCGAGCAGCAGGCGATTACATCCCGCCTTGACCCAGGCCTCACTGCCATCGATCTTGTTCAGATCGGCGACGCGAAACTCGACGTTGTGCAGGTCATTTCGTTCTGCATTGGCCGCGGCTCTTGCCACCAGGTTCTTGTCGCCCTCGACACCCAATACCGTGCCAGCGTAACGCGCGAGCGGCAATGAAAAATTGCCAATACCGCAGAACAGATCGAGCACCCGGTCATCGGCGCCAGGCTGCAGCTGCGCGATCGCAAAAGCCACCATGCGTTGATTGATCTCATTATTAACCTGAACAAAATCAATCGGTTCAAACTCTATCTTAATGTCGAAATCACTCAGCGTGTAGTACAGCGACGCATCCAGTGTTTGTGGATACAGCAGCTGCAGCGAATCCAGCCCGGCTGGCTGCAGATAAATGCGCAACGTATGGGCTGCTCCGAATGCCGACAACAAGCGCTTGTCCGCATCGTCGGGTGGATCAAGTACGCGAAACACCAGCGCAACGCCATTTTCGGCGACGGCGACCTCAATCTGTGGCAAGCGCGCGCGTATCGACAGTTTGCCGATCAGGTCGCTGAGTTCATCAAGCAGACCATCGATCGGCTCTGCGAGCACTTCGCAACGATGCATGTCGGTTATGAATGGCGCGTGGCGCTCACGAAATCCAACGAGGACGCGGCCTTTGGCCGCCACGTCTTTCACTGCCAGGCGCGCACGCCGGCGATAGTTCCAAACCGGGCTCGTCATTGGCGCCAGCCAGGATTCAGGCTCAACTTTGGCAATACGTTCGAGATTGTCCCTGAGCGTTTGCTCCTTGATGTCGCGCTGATATTGCTCGCTGACATGTTGCAGGGAACAGCCGCCGCAGCGACCGAACGCCTCGCACTTCGCTGTAATTCTATCCGCAGATGCTTCGATGACCTCGAGCAGCTCCGCTTCATCATAATTACGTCGCGATTTGCGGCGTATGAATCGTACCGTCTCGCCCGGCAAGGCGCCGGCAACGAATACCTTCTTGCCACTGACAGCGGCGATGCCGCGGCCATCATGTGTCGCAGAATCAATCATTGCCGTTTCCGGCTCGCGGCGTCGTTTGGCCATTGCAGAGCGCTATTCGGGCCAGGCCGCGAGAAACTCGCTGAGGTGTGACTGATCCATGTCCTTGAGCGTGTCCCGAACGAGCGTGTACTCGCGTGTCAGTTCAGTCTTATCGAGATTGCCGCGCATGTGCTCGAAGCGCAGGTAGATAAGCCAGGTGTTCAGCACATCGGTCTCGCAGTAGTCACGAATTTCCCGGATCCCGCCTGCCTGGTACTTATCCCAAACTTTGTCGCCACTCATGCCCAGTTTGCCCGGAAATCCGAGCATCACCGCCATTTGCTCGAGACTCGCACGTCCACGAGGCTGGAAACCGGCCAACACGTCCATGAGATCAACGTGACGCCAGTGGAACCTGCTCAGGTAGTTATTCCATTTGAAGTCGCGATCGGTGTCGCCCATTTCCCAATACCGCGGCGCCTGAATGCCGTGCTTCAACGCCCGGTAGTGAAGCACTGGCAAATCGAAACCAGCACCGTTCCACGATACAAGATCCGGCGTATAACGCTCTATACCGTCGAAAAACCGCTGAACTATATCCGCTTCGTCGGAATCCTCGTCACCGAGACTCCATACCTTGAACGTGTCAGCCGTGCGGAACGACACCGAAATGGCGACGATGCGTTGCTGGTGTAACGGCAAGAAGTCTGTCCCGGCCGACTGCTGACGCTTGAACACCATTGCCGTCGCGACTTCATCGTCCGGCAAGCCTTCCAGATCCCAGAAACGACGGCCGAATTCGACGTCGGGTACTGTTTCGATATCAAATGAAAAACAATGCATGCGTTAATTAAGCCCGTGTGAATCAGTACTCAATCAACATGATAACTGAGTACTAGTCGCTGTCCGCTTTTTCAACAACAGCGAACGCCATGATGAGACCCGATTCGTCAGTGAGACTGACATGACCGCCGCCAATGC
>Ga0209987_10000808_pt1 | contig 16588 bp, 16 predicted proteins | sample N074metaG_FD_182134 | JGI IMG/M metagenome (GOLD analysis project Ga0209987, IMG submission 182134) | Deep subsurface microbial communities from Kermadec Trench to uncover new lineages of life (NeLLi) - N074 metaG (SPAdes) (version 2) | ecosystem: Environmental > Aquatic > Marine > Ocean trench... | reverse complement strand
ATGAAAAAAACCTGGATCAAGCCAAAGGTCGTCGAGATCGCCGTCGGCATGGAAATCAACAGCTACGCGTGTGCGGAACTGAAGAAGTAACGCAGCGAGTCACGCCGCAATTTGCCCGGGACGAGGGGTCGTGAATCATGCGAGTCCTCGTTTTGGGTGCGGCTGCGGGCGGTGGATTCCCGCAATGGAATTGTAATTGCCGGATGTGCCAGGCGGCGCGCGCCGGCGATGGGCGTGCCCGGCCCCGGACCCAGTCTTCAATCGCGGTCAGCGCCGACGGTCGGCGCTGGGCGCTGTTCAACGCATCGCCTGACCTGCGCCAGCAGATCACCGAGAATGCACCGCTGCATCCACGAGACGGCCCCCGCCACAGCCCGATCTCGGCGGTGGTCCTGACCAATGCAGACGTCGATCATATCGCCGGACTTCTGAACCTGCGCGAAAGCCAAGCCTTCGTGCTCTACGCCACGGGGCGTGTGCTGGCGGCGCTGGACGCCAACCCGATCTTCGGCGTCCTCAATCCGCGCTTCGTGCGCCAAGAGACGCTCGCTCTCGGTGAGGCGGTGAAGCTGCGGGACGCCGATGGCGCCGAACTCGGCCTGACCGCCGAGCCCTTCCCGGTACCGGGCAAAGTTGCGTTATATCTGGAGAACCCGGAGGCCGGCGGCAATTTCGGCACCGAGGACGGCGATACCATCGGCCTGCGCGTCTCCGCGCCGGAGACCGGCAAGAGCTTCTACTATATCCCCGGCTGCGCCGCACTCGACGCGCCTCTGCGCGCGCGGCTCGAAGGCACGCCGCTGGTGCTGTTCGACGGTACGCTCTACGAGAACCAGGAGATGGTCACGGGCGGGCTCGGCCGGAAAACCGGCCAGCGCATGGGTCATATGAGCATCTCCGGTCCCGAGGGCACCATGGCGGGGTTCGAGGCGCTGGGGGTCGCGCGGCGCATCTTCATCCATATCAACAATTCCAACCCGATCCTGCTCGAGGATTCGGCCGAGCGCGCAGCGGTGACCGCGGCCGGCTGGGAGGTCGCCTACGACGGCCAAGAGATCGTATTGTGAGCGATGCGTTGAGTCCCGAAGCGTTGGAGGCACGGCTGCGCGAGATCGGCGCGGCGCGCTATCACGACAAGCACCCGTTCCACAAACTTCTGCACAGCGGGCAACTCGACAAGGGTCAGGTTCAGGCTTGGGTACTCAACCGCTACTGCTATCAGAGCGCCATCCCGCGCAAGGATGCGGCGCTGATCTCCCGGGTCCACGACGTCGAACTGCGGCGCGAGTGGCGCCGGCGTCTCGCCGATCACGACGGAGACGGCCCCGAGGATAGCGGAATCGAACGTTGGCTGGTGCTGGCCGAGGGCGTCGGGCTCGACCGCGACTACGTGTCCTCGACCCGGGGCGCGCTCGCAGCCACCAAGTTCGCCGTCGAGGCCTACGTGCGCTTCGTACGCGAGAAGACGCTGCTCGAGGCCATTGCCTCGTCCCTGACCGAGCTGTTCGCGCCGTCCATTCACCGCGAGCGAATCGCCGGCCTGCTGGCGCACTACGACTTCGCCGACGACCGCACCCTGTCCTACTTCCGGAAACGGCTCGATCAGGCGCCGCGCGATGTCGCCTTCGGGCTCGAATACGTGCTGCGCGAGGCGCGCACCGCGGAGCGGCAGCAGGGCGTGATCGACGCGCTCATCTTCAAGACCGACGTGCTTTGGGCGCAACTCGACGCGCTCTATCACGCCTACGTCGATCCGGGCCACATCCCGCCCGACGCCTTCGATCCGGCCTCCGGCTTGGGGATCGCATCGTGACCGCGCTGCGCGCCATCGTCGAGGACGGTTCCTTGCCGCGACTGCCGCGGCACGTCAAACTACGCTTCGACCAGCGCCGCGACCGCTGGATCGTGCTGGCGCCCGAGCGGGTCTTGATGCCCGACGAGATCGCGGTGGAGATCCTCAAGCGCTGCGACGGCAAGACCAGCGTGAGCGCTATCGTTGCAACCCTGGCCGCGGCCTACGAGGCCCCGACCGAGGAGATCGGCAAGGACGTGGCGGAGATGTTGCAAGACCTGGCCGACAAGGGGTTCGTCGAGCTATGACGGGAAAAACTTCAACGGCGCCCGAACCGCCGCTCGCGATGCTCGCGGAATTGACCCACCGCTGTCCGTTCTCCTGCCCCTACTGTTCCAATCCGCTCGATCTGGAGCGGCGCAGCCAGGAGCTGGACACCGCGGCCTGGCGCGAGGTGTTCGATCAGGCGGCGGCGCTCGGCGTGCTCCAGGTGCACTTCTCCGGTGGCGAGCCGACCGTGCGGCCCGATCTCGAGGAATTGGTCGAACACGCCGCCGGCCTCGGCCTCTACACCAATCTGATCACCGCCGGCGTGCTGCTCGACGAGGCCCGGGTTGGGCGCCTGGCCGCGGCCGGGCTCGACCACGTTCAGCTCAGCATCCAGGACAGCGACCCCGCCGAGTCCGACCGCATTGGTGGCTACCAGGGCGGCTACCGGCGCAAGATCGAGGCCGCGGCCTGGATCCGCGCGGCCGGCCTGCCCCTGACCCTGAACGCGCCAGTGCACCGCCAGAATATCGAACACCTGGAAGCGATTATCGACCTCGCCGTCGAACTCGACGCCGAACGTATCGAGGTCGCCCACGTGCAGTACTACGGTTGGGGCCTGAAGAACCGGGCCGCGCTAATGCCCACCCGGGCCCAACTCGAGCGCGCCACCGAGGTGGTCGAAGCGGCCAGGGCACGGCTCAAGGGCATCCTGGTGTTCGATTACGTGGTGCCCGACTACTACGCCCACCGGCCCAAGGCCTGCATGGGCGGCTGGGGGCGCCAGTTCCTCAACATCACGCCCTCGGGCAAGGTCTTGCCCTGCCACGCCGCCGAGACCATCCCGGATCTGGAATTCGAGCGGGTCCCCGAGCGCGACCTGGCCGAGATTTGGGAGAATTCGCCGGCCTTCCAACGCTTTCGCGGCACCGATTGGATGCCCGAACTCTGCGCCTCCTGCGAGCGGCGCGAGATCGACTGGGGCGGCTGCCGCTGCCAGGCGCTGGCGATCACCGGGGATGCGGCCCAGACCGATCCAGCTTGCGGCCTGTCGCCGCGCCACGCAGACTTGGTCGCCCTCGCCGAAGCCGAATCCGGCCGCGAGCCACCGGCCTTCCAGTACCGCCGCATGACCCGCCCGGAGCCAGCCGAAGCGTGACTGGACAGACCTGCTGCGGCGCGGCATCAAGATTTTCCTAATCCTGGCGCCGCCTCGGGCCGCAGGGGGCCTTTAGACTTCGATCTTATCGACCAGAGTGCCGTCCGGCGTGACGCAGGCCGCGATCAGCGTGCCGCCGAATCCGCAGCCGCCGTCGAGCGTCACGGTATAGTCGGTCTCCGCGAAGCCCGAATGGCTCGGATCGAAGCCGCGCAGCACCCGGCGGAAGCTGCCGTAGGGCTCGGCGATAGAGTTGAATTTGCCGCCGCTCCACCAGAAGCTGTCGCTCTGGGTTTCCAAAGGACGCGCAGGATCGATCCCGGAGTTGACGAACAGCAGCGTGCCCCCGTCGGAATAGGCCGCGCGGCGCAAGGCGGCCATGAGATCGTAGTGGCCGGGTTGGGCCTGAATGGTCCGGCGCAGGTTGCTGGTCCAGCGGGTCAGCACCACCGTGCCGGTCGCCGCCCCGCGCAAGGCATCCTCCGGAACCACACCGTAGGACCGCAGCGTCGCATCCACGCCTTGTTCGAACATCCATTTCAGGACACCGCGCGGGTCGTTCGCGAATTGGAGCTGGAGCAGCTTTTGCCACATCTCTTCCTGGCTGCCGCGCAGATAGACCACGTCGTCGATATCGCTGTGTGGGCGGGCCAGGACCTCGCGGCGAAAATAGAGCAAGGCGTCGAGCACCTCGCGCGAGTCCGGCCCGCGGCCGATGGCGTTGCCGAGGTAGACCACGCGATCGCAGAGTTCAAGCCGCGGCCAGAGCGCGTCGTGCAGCCGCATGAGACGCGCCGCCTCGCCGTGGATTGCGCCGATCGCCCAGACCCGCCGGGGCGCGCGCAGGACCGCAAATTTCTGCCGATCGATCATGTGCCGGCAGAGGGTCTCCTGATTGGCCGGCCGCTGTCCAGCGGCTGGGCGGTTCGGATGGAGCCGGATGCTCCTGGCCCGCCGGTTGTGGGCCCTGACACAAACTTTACGCTGCGGTGAGGAGTTCTTCCAGCTTAAGTGTGGCCGCGATTTCGTCGATTTTCTCGACCGCGGCGAGCTCGCGCGCCAAGCGGTCGAGCGCGGCCTGGTACATCTGCCGCTCGCTGTAGGACTGGTCGGGCTGATCCGCGCCGCGATGCAGGTCGCGCACCACCTCGGCGATGGAGACCGGATCGCCGGAGTTGATCTTGGCTTCGTATTCCTGGGCGCGGCGGCTCCACATGGTCCGTTTGATCCGGCTGCGCCCCTTGAGGGTGGCAAGCGCGGTATCCATCATCTTGCGGCTCGAGAGCTTGCGCAGGCCCGAGGCCTCGGCCTTCCCGACCGGGACCCGGAGGGTCATGCGGTCCTTTTCGAACTTGATAATGATCAACTTCAAGATGTGCCCGGAAATTTCCTGCTTCTCGACCCCCAAGACCCGGCCAACGCCGTGTGTTGGATAGACCACATAATCACCCGCACCGAATTCGTTCGTCTTCGCCATGTCCGCAACCTTGCTCCCTGTCACTCCGCCGATGTCACGCCCCAGCCGATATCACGCCGCCGCCGATCGCCGCCCGCCACTTACAGATAGTGAAGGCGCCGCAGCCACTACGGCACCCCCCACGATACGATTTTTCTTTTTCAATCGGGCTCTTACCCGCTCCGCCGAGCCCACCGACGGCCCCCGGAAAGACCGGCGCCATCCCGGGTCGAGGACCATAACGCATTCAATATACACTATTTTTCCGCGCAAAGCAACTGTTGCACCGCAACATAATTGGCGCCCGCTAATCGCCTTTGCCCGGATCCTTGCTGAAGAACTTTTCGAATTTGCCGGTCACGTCAATGTAGTCGTCGGCATCGGCGGGCGGCTCGCCCTTGCGCGTGATGTTGGGCCACTTGTTGTCGCTATATTCGCGGTTCAGCTCCAGCCAGGCCTCGGCCTTGGGGTCGGTGTCGGGCAGGATCGCCTCCGGCGGGCATTCGGGTTCGCAGACGCCACAGTCGATGCATTCATCCGGGTGGATCACCAGCATATTGTCGCCCTCGTAGAAGCAATCCACAGGGCAGACCTCGATGCAGTCCATGTGTTTGCACCGGATGCAGGCCTCTGTGACGATATAGGTCATAGTCCACTTTTCCTTCCAAGCTCCGATGGCCGCTCGATTTGCACCATTCCGGCCGTTTCGAGATATTTAATTTTGGGCGCTGGATAAATCAAGCCGTTCCCGCGCGCGTTTGCGTGCCGCCCCGGCTTCGCGATCCGAAACCTGCAGCAGGCCCGCCAGGCGCCGCATCAGGTTGGCCTCGTAATGGTGCAGCTCGCCATCGGCGTAGACCACCTCCCAAAGCATTTCCATGAGCTCGATTCGCTCCTCCGGCGTGAAGGCGCTTTTAATCACGCGGATAAAGCCATGAAGTTCGATCGAATCGGCGACCCGCCCCTCGGCGGCCTCGATCAGATTCTCGACCTCCTCGGGCGTCAACTGGAAGCGCGCGGCAACCAACTCGCGGATCTTGGCGCGTTCCCGCGCGTCAAAGGCGTCGTCCAACTGGGCCGCCTCGACCATCAGTGCGGCCGCGGCGATCTGGAGCTCCTCGCGGCTGTGCCGATCCGCAAGCGCTTCCGGCGCGCCACTGCGGTCGGCGAACAAGGCTTTGACCCGATTGAACACGGCCGTTGCCTATCACGCAGGACACGGCCCGCGCAACCCTTGGCGAAGAGTGGCTTTTGCGGCGTCTCCGGAAGCTTGCGGGGGTTCGGGTCAAGACCTAGTCTGCGGCCATGATCGAGCCCCCGAACGATGCGCCGGGCGACGCCGCCAGGCAGGCTGACTCGTCGGATTCCGGCCCCGATTCTGGCGACCCGCGGTTGTTCGCGCCGGCCACCGAACGCAACCGGCAACCCATACTCGACGTGCTGTTGCGAGTCCTGCCGAACAGCGGTCTGGTGCTCGAGGTGGCCAGCGGCAGCGGCGAGCATGCCCTGTGGTTCGCGCAAGCCCTGCACCCCCTGGTTTGGCAGCCCAGCGACCCGGACCCGGCCTCACGGCGCAGTATTAAGGGCCACGCGGCGGACGCCGGACCGACCACCCTCAAGGCGCCGCTCAATCTGGATGCGGGTGCGGCGGACTGGCCGATCGCGCAGGCCGATGGCGTGGTCTGCATTAACATGACCCACATCGCGCCGTGGCAGTCGGCGGAGGGGCTGGTCGCCGGCGCGGCCCGGATCCTGCCGCCCGGTGGCGTGCTGTACCTCTACGGCCCCTATCGGCGCGGCGGCCGCCACACCGCGCCCTCCAATGCCGCCTTCGACGCCTCGTTGCGGGCGGCCAACCCGGACTGGGGCCTGCGCGATCTCGAAGCCATGACGGAATTGACCGTCTCCCACGGCCTGGTGCTGAGCGAAGTGGTGGATATGCCTGCCAACAACCTCTCGCTGGTATTCACCCGGACATGAGCGCGAGGCCTGCAAGCACATCGTGAACCGGCCGCCCGACCCCGAGTCCTATTACGCCGCGACCGCCCGGGGCGTCATTGCGCATCCGCGCCTCCTGGGCGAGGTAACCTGCGACGTCTGCGTGATCGGCGCCGGTTTTACCGGGCTTTCGGCGGCATTGCACTTGGCCGAGCGGGGCTACGACGCGGTGCTGCTGGAGGCGCGGCGGGTCGGCTGGGGCGCTTCGGGACGCAACGGCGGTCAACTCGGCAGCGGCCAGCGCCAGTCGCAAGACGAACTGGAGCGCCTGGTCGGGGCGGAGCAGGCACGCGCACTCTGGGACCTGGCGGAGGAAGCCAAAGCGACAGTGAAGCAACGCATCCGGCGCCACGATATTTCCTGCGACTTGAAATCGGGCGCCTTGCAGGTGGCCTACAAGCCGGGCGACGCCGCCGTGCTCGCGACCCGCGCCGAGAACCTGCGGGCGCGTTACGATTACCCGCACATTCGCGCCGTTCCGCGGGACGAAGTCGCCGCGATGCTGGGCACCGGGATCTATCATGGCGGTTCGCTGGACAGCGACGCCGGCCACCTGCACCCGCTCAACTACGCCCTCGGCCTGGCCCGCGCCGCCCGGCAGGCCGGCGCCCGGATCTTCGAGAACAGTCCGGTTACCCGGATCGAGAGCGGCGCCCAACCCGGCGCCACCACCGCCCAGGGCCGGGTGTGGGCGCAGTATCTGGTGCTCGCCTGCAATGGCCACCTGGAGGGACTTGGAACCGCGTATCGCCGGCAAATCATGCCGATCAACAATTACATCCTCGCCACCGAACCGCTGGGCGAGGCGCGGGCGCGCGACATCATCCGCGACGACGTGGCGGTCAGCGATACCAAGTTCGTGATCGACTACTACCGGCTGTCCGCCGACAAGCGGCTGCTGTTCGGCGGCGGCGAGACCTACCGGCGCGCCTTTCCGGCCGATATCAAGGGCTTCGTGCGCAGGTACATGTTACGGGTCTACCCTCAGCTTGCCGAGGCGCGCATCGACTACGCCTGGGGCGGGACCCTCGCAATCACGATGAACCGCCTGCCCGGCTTCGGCCGCTTGGGGGCGGGGTTGTTTTATGCTCAGGGTTTCTCCGGCCACGGGGTGGCGCTGACCAGCCTCGCCGGCAAGCTGATCGCCGAGGCGGTGGCGGGCAGCGCCGAGCGATTCCGACGTCTTCTGCGCCTGCCCCAGCCCAGCTTCCCGGGCGGCACATTGCTGCGCTGGCCCGGGCTGGTGGCGGGCATGCTGTATTACTCGTTGCGGGACAAACTTTAGCGGTGTGTCATCCGCCGAGCGAACTCAAGGCGCGCGGCGGCGATCCTGCGGCGATCGATGAGCGGCGCCGGTGCCCCCATAGAAACCGGCTTGGCCGCCGCCGTTTAACAACTCCAACAACAAATCGACCTGGCCATGCCCGGTGGCACGCGGATCGGTGGCCTGGGCCGTGACGGCGCTGGGTTCCGGGGTCTGGGCCCGGTCCGCTAGCGCCTGCTTCAACATTCGAAGCGGCTGCTTCAAGTATGAACTCACCATAACGATCGTTCTCTCTTCATCACCCCCGGACTGCGCCGCGGCGCCGTTTAAATGCCGCAATGCAACAATTCATGAGTCTGCATGTAGACCGGTTCGGTTAATAAACCCTTAACATGCCAGATGTAGTGAGAACAAAAAGTGGCCTGCACGAATTATGGCAAGGCGGCCCGCCGGCGTTGAATTTCGCCAGCCCATATGCACTTCAATGTCCCAGCCTTAAGTGTCCCGGCGCAGCTTGTCCAGCGCTCGGCGGTCTTGCTTGGTCGGCCGGCCGGCCCCCGGCGGCCGGACGGCCGGAGTCTGAAGTCCGGAGCTTCTGGGCAGGCGGCTATCGGCGCTGGGCGGTTTCAAGTCCTCGTACAGCGCCTCGGCCTCGGGCGCGGGGCCGCGCCGGGTCGCGAGCGAGAGCACTTTGATGACCCGCACGTGGCGGCCTTGGTGAAAGGTCAGGATGTCGCCCGGTTTGATCTTGTGGTGGGCCTTTGAAATCACCGCGCCCGATGCGCGCAGCTTACCGGAATTGCAAACCTTGGTCGCAAGACTGCGGGTCTTGAAAAATCGGGCGTACCACAGCCACTTGTCGGCGCGCAGGGCCTCCTCGGTCATTCCTACCGGCCCTTGGTACTGCCTGGTTCGAGGTCGCGCAGTTTGGCGAAGGGCGAGTCGGCGGAGGGCGAGTCGGCGGAGGGTCGTGGTCCGAGTCTTTTCCCGGCCCCTCTTTTGACGCCGCGATTCGAGGCATTGCGTGGCTGGGCCCGGCTGAAACTCACACCGGTATCGTCCCGATGGACCCGGTAGCCGATCGCCGCGAGCGCGATCTCCAATTCGCGCTCGCCGCAGCCGATCAGACGGGCGAGCCGGGGCGTCGTTGCGAAGAAACCCTGCTCGGACAGGCGGTAGGCCTCGTGGGCCAGACGCTCCAATGCATCGGCGCGCAGGGCCACGCCGGGCCCCGTGCCACTCGTCAGGCGGCGGTAGCCGAGCGCCCGGCACAAGGATTCATCCAGATCCGGCCCCGGCTCGAAGACCCGTAAACCGGGCGCCGGCACCCTGGGCAACGGCCGCCCGCCGTGCACGGCGCACAGCAGGGCGCAAAGCTGGGCAGCGTGAGGTTGCGCGGGTCCGGACTCGAGCAGCTCGGGCAGAAACACACTCTCCCGGCCCAGGCGCAGGCCGAGCACAGCCAAGACTTTGCGGTCCGCCCTGGTCAGTCCGCGAAGCTGTGTGGCGGCGGCGCGGCGTGGCACCAGTCCCAAAGATTCGGTGAGTTGAAACAGCAGCCCGCGGGCCGCACCGCTCAGTTTCCCCCCGCCGCCGTTACCGGACCCGTTGCCGCCCCCGGTGGCCGCGGCGATCCGGGTGAGCGGCGCCAAGCGGTCCGCCAAGTGCTGGCGCAGCCAGACCGCCAGGCGTTGGCGCAAGCGCTCGCGGGCGCGGCCATCGAGGAATTCGCTGGCCAAGGGCGCGACCCGGGGCGCGAGCGCAGTCTCGCCGGCCGCGAGCCGGGCGACGATCGCGCCATTCCAGGACAGGTTACCCAAGCCATCGAGCGCGAAGGCCCCATCGTCGTCGCGCTCCAGACGCGCCAGCCGGGCTGGAATTTCGGTCGCCAGCACCCGGCGCACCGCGGTCAGCAGCGGCTTGACGTCTGGCCCCGAGATTGTGCCTCCCGAGATTGTGCCTCCCGAGATTGCGCCTCCCGAGATTGGGCTGCCCGAATTCTCGCCCCCGAGCCGAAAGTGGAAGCCCTCCAATCGGCCGGCAATTTCACCCTCGACCAGGACCGTGCCGTCGCGCTTGACCGCCGCCAACAGCTCGCCGCCGGCGCGCAGGCGGCTGACCAGGCTCGCGGTGCGGCGATCGACGAAACGCTCGGTCAGACGCTCGTGGAGGGCATCGGACAGCTTGTCCTCGATCTCGCGCGCACGGCCTTGCCAATGCGCGCCGTCTTCCAGCCAGTCGGCGCGATGGGTGACGTAAGTCCAGGTGCGGATATGGGCGATGCGCGCGGTCAGGGCGTCGATGTCGCCGTCATTGCGGTCGAGACGGTCGATCTCGTGCGCGACCCAGTCCTCGGGCAGGCGCGCCTCGGTGGTCGCCAGGTAACGGAACATCCGGCCCAGCAGGCTGGCATGCTGATCGGATAGGATCTTCTGGAAGTCCGGCACCTGACAAACCTCCCATAGCAGGCGCAGGGCGCCGGGATTGTCGGCGAGGGCGGCGATCTCCGGATCCCGCGCCAATGCGGCGAGCGCACGCAGATCGTCGGCTTCTCTGGCGCGGGTCAACTCCGGCACGCGCGGGCGCCGCTCCAGGCTCTTGAGCAGCGCCTTGGGGGATCGGAAGTCCAAGTCGCGGCTGCGCCAATAGAGCGCCGGAAGCGGATCGAAGCGGTGCGCCTCGACCGCCTCGACCAGTTCCGGCTCCAGGCTCCCGGCCTCGCCGGTGGTGCCGAAGCTGCCATCGGACATGTGGCGCCCGGCGCGCCCGGCGATCTGGGCGATCTCGGCCGGGCTCAACCGGCGCATGGCGTGACCGTCGAATTTGGACAGCTTGGCGAAGGCAACGTGGGCCAGGTTCAAGTTGAGGCCCATGCCGATGGCGTCGGTGGCGACCAGATAGTCGACCTCGCCGGCCTCGAACATGGCGACCTGGGCGTTGCGGGTGCGCGGGCTGAGCGCGCCCAATACCACGGCGGTGCCGCCGCGATGGCGCCGCAACGTCTCGGCCAGGGCATAGACCTCGGCCACGGAAAAGGCGACCACCGCCGAGCGCGGCGGCAGGCGGGTCAGCTTGCACGCGCCGCTGTAACTGAGCGTGGAGAAGCGCGGCCGGGTGATGATCTCGGCCTCGGGCGCCAACTTCTTGAGCAGCCGGCGGATGGTGTCCGCGCCCAGGAACATGGTCTCCTCCTGGCCACGCGCGTGCAGCAGGCGGTCGGTGAAGACGTGGCCCCGGTCCGGATCGGCGCAGAGCTGGATCTCATCGACGCCCAGGAACGACACCGGCCGGTCGAGCGGCATGGATTCCACGGTACACAGGAAATAGCGCGCACTCGGCGGCACGATCTTTTCTTCGCCGGTAACCAGTGCCACATGGCGCGCGCCCTTGGCCGCGACCACCCGGTCGTAGTTTTCGCGCGCGAGCAGGCGCAAGGGGAAACCCATCATCCCGCTGCGGTGGCCGAGCATGCGCTCGATGGCGAGGTAGGTTTTGCCCGTGTTGGTCGGCCCGAGGACCGCGGTCACCCGGCTATCGGCAAAGGTACTCATGGTGGAGAGAATCGGGCGGAACGGCACGGGTTGCAAGCCCTGCGCGCAGGCTGTCCCTCGGCCGGCCCGCCTAACCGCCCTCAATCAATGGCACGAAGGCGACCGGCAGCATACTGCGCTCGGAGACTTTGCCTGTCGCGTCCTTGGTGACCAGCAGCAGGTCCTGCTCCTGGTCCTTGAAGGGATAGGGCGACACGGTCGGGCTGCGGTCGACCGGGATCACCAGCCGGCCGCCGGGGGCGAGTTGTTCGATCAAGGCGGGCGGGATGCGGTGCCAGGCGGCGGCCGTGACCACGATGGCATCGAAGGGCGCCTGCGCGGCCCAGCCCTGGGTGCCGTCGCCGATCTGGGTTTCGACCTTGGCGTAGCCGAACCGGCGCAGGCGTTCGGCCGCGCCCCGCGCCAACTCGGGCACCACCTCGATGCTATAGACCTGGGCCGCCAGTTCGGCGAGCACTGCGGTCTGGTAGCCGCAGCCGGTGCCGACTTCGAGCACCCGGTCGTCCGGGCCCGGCGACGCCATGTCGGTCATGATCGCCACGATGTAAGGCTGCGAGATGGTCTGGCCGTGGCCGATCGGCTGGGGCCGGTTGTCGTAGGCCAGGGCCCGGTGGGCCGGGGGGATGAACTCGTGGCGCGGAACCTTCTCGAGTGCGGCCATGACGCGGCTGTCGAGCGCGTTCTTACCCAGCCATTTGCGGGTCGCGGCGACCTCATCGACGATCACATCGACCAGCGCCTCGCGCGCGGCCGTCATGTCGTTGCCGCTCATGGTTTCCCGCGCCTCCCCCAAAATTCGGCCTTCGCAGCAGTCGCTTGCACGCATCCGGGCCTTGCGGTCGAACCCAACTTACCACATATGAAGCGCGCACCCTAGTTTGCACCAGACTACACCGAGAGGGAGACCATGTCGGAACAGACGCTCAGTTTCCAAGCCGAAGTCAGCCGCCTGTTGGACATCGTCGCCAACTCGCTCTACTCGAACAAGGAGATCTTTCTGCGCGAATTGATCTCCAACGCCTCCGACGCCTGCGACCGCCTGCGTTACGAGGCCTTGACCCAGCCCGAGCTCACGGCCGAGGACCCGGACTACAAAATCGCGCTGTCGAGCGATACCAAAGCCGGGACGCTGACCGTCGCCGACAACGGCATCGGCATGAACCGCGACGAGATGATCGAGAATCTGGGCACCATCGCGCGCTCGGGCACCGCCAACTTCGTGCGCGAGCTCGAGGACAAGCCCGAAGGCGTCAACATGATCGGCCAGTTCGGCGTCGGCTTCTATTCGGCCTTCATGGTCGCCGATTCGGTCGAGGTCACCAGCCGCCGGGCCGGCGAGACCCAGGGCTGGCGCTGGGTCTCGGACGGCCACGGCGAATTCACCGTAGCCGAGGTCCCGGATGGGGATGAGGCGCCGGCGCGCGGCACCCGGATCGTGCTCAAAATCAAGAAAGGACAGGAGGAGTTCCTCGATCCCCTTCGCCTCGAGCGCATCGTGCGGACCTATTCGGACCACATTTCGATCCCGGTCACACTGGTCGAGGTTGCGGCGAATGGGGCCGCGGAGAACGGGGCCGCGGAGAACGGGGATGCCGAAGAGGATGGTGCGCGGACACTGAATGCCGCCTCGGCGCTCTGGACCCGGCCGAAATCCGAGATTTCCGAAGCGCAATACAAGGAATTCTATCACCACGTCGCCCACGCCTTCGACGAGCCCTGGCTGCGCTTGCACTTCAAGGCCGAGGGCGTGATCGAATACACCGGCCTGCTCTTCCTGCCCTCGACCAAGCCCTTCGATTTGTTCCAGCCGGAGCGCAAGCACGGCGTCAAGCTCTACGTCCGGCGGGTGTTCATTACCGACGACTGCGAGGGCCTGGTGCCGCCCTACCTGCGTTTCTTACGCGGTGTGATCGACAGCGAGGACCTGCCGCTCAACCTCAACCGCGAAATCCTGCAGACCAACCCGGTGCTGGCCAAGATCCGCAGCGCCGTGACCAAGCGGGTGCTGAAAGAGATCGAGAAGCAGGCCAAAAAGAAGCCCGAGGATTACGCCACTTTCTGGGACAATTTCGGCCCGGTGCTCAAGGAAGGGCTTTACGAAGACGAGGGCCGGCGCGAGACCCTAATCGAGCTGGCGCGCTTCGCCTCCACCCGGGGATCCGGCATGGTCAGCCTGGCGGATTATCTGGGGCGCATGCCCGAGGGCCAGGACGCGATCTACTACATCAGCGGCCAGGATGCGGAGGCCCTGCGCAAGAGCCCGCAAATCGAAGGCTTTGCCGCCAAGGGCGTCGAGGTCCTGCTAATGAGCGACCCGGTCGACGAGTTCTGGCTGCCGGTGGTGCGGGAGTATCAGGGCAAGGCCTTCAAGTCGGTGACCCGCGGCGGCGCCGAACTCGACAAGATCGCCGATGCGGCCGAGGACGGCAAGGACGCGGCTGAAGGTGAGGACGCGGCCGGACCCGGCACCGACGCGCTGATCGCCTTCGTCAAGCTGGCGCTCAAGGACGAAGTCAAGGACGTGCGCACCTCCGAGCGCCTGACCGACAGCCCGGTGTGTCTGGTCGCCGACGAGGGCGACATGGATATGCATCTGGAGCGCCTGCTGAAGCAGCACAATCAGATCGACCAGGCCACGACCCGAATTCTGGAGATCAACCCCAAACACGCGTTGATCCAGCGTATGGTCGCGGAACTCGAAACCGGGAGCGCCCCGGCGTCGGATACCGCCGACGGCGATGCGCCACCGCTCGAGGAGGCGGCGCGGCTGTTGCTGGACCAGGCGCGCATTCTCGAAGGCGAACCCCTGCCCGACCCGGGCGCCTTCGCACGCCGGCTCAGCCGCCTTGTCGCCCGCGGTTTCGGTTTAGAATCTTAGTCCAGTTTTCGCTGACGCGAAATCGCACCGGTGCGCGTTCCGCCTGGGCGGAACCTGCATCATTCGCCCAGGCCGTCGAGCCTCATCGCGGCGGCGGCCAATATTGGGCCCGTGCGGCCCTGTTGCACGATGACCGCGCAGCCATCGCGCCCGCGCGCCCGGGCGCCCGTGAGATCGAGCGGAATTTCGAGGCGCGCGCCGGTCCAGGTGCCGAGGCGCTCGAAACTGCGCACCACGTTTGCGTTGCGCAGCTTTTGCCCGGCGTTTTCACCGCGCTTGATCTCGGTCACGTGCTCCCGGTCGTAGACCGCCAGCCACACCGTGGCGCCCTCGGCGGGCGCGTGACCCGCGGGAATGATTACCGTGCCGCCCTTGCCAGTGCCGAAGGTGATGTTGATAGGCCGGTCGCGTTGCGCGGCGATCTCGATCGCCGCGAGCACCTCGGCCCGGTGCGAACCGACCACGTTGGCGCGGCCGTCGACGACGATCTGTGGCGTGTAGACGTAGCGCAGATGGAGGGTCTCGGCGTAGCGTTGCTGGCGCGCGGTGTATTGGGGGCTCGCGTAGGGATCCTTCCAGCCGATGTAGTCCCAATAGTCGACATGCAGCGACAACGCCACGACGTCGGACCGCCCGGCCAGCTCGGTGAGCAGCGCATCGGCCGGCGGGCAGGAACTGCAGCCCTGCGAGGTGAACAGCTCGACCACTACCGGCGCAACCGCGGCCGGTTCGGCGGCGGCGGCAGGCCGGGACACCAAGGGTCCGGCAATCAGGGACAGCAGAACCGCCGCGGCAAGGACGGCGCGGCGCGGGTCTAAGGGAACTTTGAGAGCGAACATGGCGCCAATCTAGAAGCCGCCCCCGCTCACAGGCGAATCACATTCGGGTGAGGAAATCGTAAGCATTCGTTAACTCGCCTTGAGCAGGTCCCGCAGCACGTAATGCAGGATGCCGCCGTGGCGGTAGTATTCGACCTCGTCGCCGGTGTCGATGCGGCACAGGACCGGAAATTCCTCGGCCGACCCGTCCGGCCTGTGGATGCGGCAGACCAAATCCTGGCGCGGTTCCAGACCCTCGGCGACGCCCAGAATATCGAAGGTCTCCTCACCGGTCAGGCCGAGCGAGGTGCGGCTGGCGCCATCCTTGAACTCCAAGGGCAGCACGCCCATGCCGATCAGGTTGGAGCGGTGGATGCGCTCGAAGCTTTCGACGATCACCGCCTTGACGCCCAGCAGCCGGGTGCCCTTGGCGGCCCAGTCGCGGCTCGATCCGGTGCCGTATTCCTTGCCGCCGACGATCACCAGCGGCACGCCCTCGTCAAGATAGCGCATGGCGGCCTCGTAGATCGGCATCACATCGCCCGACGGCAGATGCCGGGTGACCCCGCCCTCGGTGCCCGGGACCATCTCGTTGCGGAGGCGAATGTTGGCGAAGGTGCCGCGCATCATGATTTCGTGATTGCCGCGGCGCGCGCCATAGGAATTGAACTCCGCCGGCCGCACCTGATGCTCGATCAGATATTCGCCCGCGGGGCCGCTTTTCTGGATCGCGCCCGCCGGGGAGATGTGATCGGTGGTGAGAGAATCGCCGAGCATGACGAGCAGCCGGGCGCCGGTCACGTCGGCGAGCGGCTCCGGCTCGGCCCCCATGCCCTCGAAGAACGGCGGGTAGCGCACGTAGGTGCTGCCCGGGCCCCAGTCGTAGGTCATCCCGCCTGGGCTGGTAATTTCCTGCCATTCCTTCGGGCCTTCGAAGACGTTGTCGTAGCGCGCGCGGAACATCGCCGGCGTCAGGGCGGCGTCGATGGTGCTGCGGATTTCCGCATCGCTCGGCCAGACGTCCTTAAGGTAGACCGGCTCGCCGTCGCTGCCCTCGCCGAGCGGCTCGGTGGTCAGATCGCGGGTCACGGTGCCGGCCAGCGCATAAGCGACCACCAGCGGCGGCGAAGCCAGATAGTTGAGCCGCGTGCGCGGGCTGATCCGGCCCTCGAAGTTGCGATTGCCCGAGAGCACGGCGGCGACGTGCAGGTCGCCGGTGTCGATGGCGTCCGCCAGCGGCTCGGCCAGCGGACCCGAGTTGCCGATGCAAGTGGTGCAACCGTAGCCCACCAGATCGAAACCGAGCGCGTCCAAGTCCTCCTGCAGCCCGGCCGCCTTAAGGTAGTCGGTGACCACCTTGGAGCCCGGCGCCAGCGAGGTCTTGACCCAGGGTTTTACCTGGAGG
>Ga0209987_10000805_pt1 | contig 16609 bp, 13 predicted proteins | sample N074metaG_FD_182134 | JGI IMG/M metagenome (GOLD analysis project Ga0209987, IMG submission 182134) | Deep subsurface microbial communities from Kermadec Trench to uncover new lineages of life (NeLLi) - N074 metaG (SPAdes) (version 2) | ecosystem: Environmental > Aquatic > Marine > Ocean trench... | reverse complement strand
AGTTCAGGGATCGGCGCCCCGCACTAAGTGCACTCCCACAATTCGGCCAAGCACTGTGGGAGCGGCTTTAGCCGCGAATTACCGATCCCCGCGTTAATGCAGGGATCGGCGCTCCTCACTAAGTGCACTCCCACAATTCTACCAAGCACTGTGGGAGCGGCTTAAGCCGCTCCTACGGTGCCAATATCGGGAATGTAGGAGCGACCGAGCCGCGATACCTGCCTAATGCGGCAGGGGTTCTCCACCCGTGCTCGCACCACCACCTTTGATCGTGTCGTGTCCTTTGCCGACTGTCGGAATGATCATCGGTACTTTTTCCCTGTACCTGGCATAGTCATCGCCAAGGAATTTCACCAGGTCACGTTCTTCGTAGCGAATCGCAATGAGGATGTACGTTGTCAGGCCGGCGGCGAACAGGAAGTGCCCTGCCGTCATGCTGGGCGTGCCCCACATTGACATGATCCAGCCCACATAGAGTGGATGGCGTACGAACTTGTAAAAGAACGTAACCTTGAAGCCTGGATGCGAATGCGCTTTTTGGCGAAGATTAAACCAGACCTGGCGCAGCCCGAACAAATCGAAGTGGTCAATGATGAAGGTCGATAACAGCACGATCAGGATGCCGCCGAGCATTACCGCCCAGAGCAGGTATTGTGCCCAGGTTGCCTCGACTTCCCAAACGATGCCGGTCATCGGCCGCCATTGCCAGTAGAGCAGGATCAGTATTGCACTACTGATCAGCACATACGTACTGCGCTCGATCGACTTCGGTATGATTTTGGTCCAGCGCTCTTTGAAACCTGGTCGCGCCATGACCGAGTGTGGCACGCCAAACAAGGCAAGGAGCGCCAGATTGATCATTAAAGCAGTTGCCGTGGCCGTTTCCACGCCGGAATCGATGCCCTTGGGAACCACCATGTTGCTTAGGAAGCCGATCCAGTACAGGAAGGCTCCAAAGAATATGGCGTAGCTGACGACGCCATACAATAACGCTATTACTCTGCCCATTGAACTGTCCCCCTAGAAAGTTTTGAGCTTGTTTTGCTGTCTTTCTGACGACGCTGATGATGCGTGTCAAAGTGTACGATTCAGTCTAACAGGATATTTTCCGATCGGTCTGATTGATACCACCATGTGGCATGCCTGCTGACGGAGTTTTATTGAATAGTCTTATTTATCAAGTATCTATAGAGTTTTTCTCGAAATAAAGCCAGATATCATCAAAAGCGAAATGTGTAGCTGATCTTGGCGGCGACGTCGCCGGTGGAGGTCCTGAAAACTCCGCTGTCGTCGAAATCCACGTAATCCCTGTTGATGACCAGCACCATTTCCCGGCCGGCCTGCGGAATCCAGCGCATGATGCTGTTGATGCCAATGCTGTCAGATACAGTGTCGTACTGGACGAAGTTCTCCCAGTACCAGGTTGCGGTGAATGCGACGTCCGCCCGTGCCGTCATCAGGCGGGTGATGAAGCTGCCTCCTGGCAGTTCGATATCTCCGTACTCATAAGTCAGGGCGGCCATGAGGTGCTCATTCGGTCGCCAGTTGAGACGTGATCCGACGCTATTTCTTTTGCCGTCATAAAAGTCGCCGGGGCAAACCCAACCGACATAGCTGACTGCCCGGTGCGAGCTGGAACTCCCGGATATGCAGGCGCGGCTCCACGAGTAAGTGCCTGGCGGAATGATGACTCCCTCGGAGATTTCAAAGTCTTCGGTAATTCGTTCTTTGTCAAAACGAAGGAATGTGCTGAAGGTGTCCGAGGTATGAGTCTCGAGCCGCAATGCGTCAAAATAGACGATGCGTTTGTCGAGTTCGCCATCCAGGGTGTCAGTAAACTCACTTCGCATGCCGGTGGTAATCGAGCGAAAAAAGCCGGTCTCAGGCCGCCATTTGTACGATGCATCGAACAGGATATCCCGAACATTGTTCTGGCTGACGAAGCCCAGCATCGGTTTGAAATTCTTCTGAATTTCGCGATATGAGATGCTGCCGATCCAGCCCTCGGTATTCGGCGCCTTCAGGCTGAAACCAAATGCCGCATTATCGCCGTCAAAACCTTCCGTGTCTGTTTGCTGATACCAGAGGGCGCCTTCCAGAGTCTTGCCGCTTGCAAGCCGCGTGTTCAGATACTGGAAATCGACGCCCACCAGCGTGTTGCCCGCGTTTGAGGTCGGATCACCGCTGGTAACGATGGCGCCGATGGTGGACTCGTCAAGAATGTTGGCCGTTACCCGCCCAACGAACAGGTTCACGGCGTCAACGCTCTGGTCGATACTGCCGGCGTCGTCTAAAGTGATGTAAGCGCTTTGCCGGATGTCCAGCACACCGAAGTTCCAGCGCCCGGCACGACCGGTGAGTTTCAGCCCGCCTTTGATATCAATTGTCTCGCCATCGTCGCTCAAGCCGATCCGGCGTGAGAAAAACGGCCGCCCGGATTCCTGTGCAGAGGTTGGAATGCCGCCCTGGTTTCCGCGGCCGCTGGTGATTCGGCCGAATTCGAAGATATCGTTGTCTTGCAGGAAAAAACTCCGTTGCTCCGGGAAGAAAATTGAAAACCGCGTCAGGTTGATTTGGCGCGTATCAACCGTGGTGCCGGAGAAATCGGTGTTGATCGTCAGGGCTGCAGTTAGTGCCGGGGTCGGCTTGTAAAATACATCCAGTGACGGCTCGAAATCGGTGCTCGACAGGTTGCCTATGTAGTCTCTCGATTCGGAGATACGCAGGCCAGGCACGACGTCCAGGCCAAGCCCCTGTTGCAGGTCTGCGAGCCCCCTTATCTCACCGGAGTTAGCCGGATTCTGCACCCGATTGTAGGAGACCCAGCCAATTTCCTCATTGCGACGCCCGATTTTCCGATTGAAGTTTATGCTCCACGTTTCGTTTGCCGGGTCAAACGAGAGCGTCTTGAAAGGAATAGCGATTTCGGCTGTCCAACCCTGACCATGCAGCCTGGCTGCGGCTTGCCAGATGCCCTGCCAGTCCCAGTTGGTCTCGGTGACGTTGCGAAACAGGCCCTCCGCGCGAACGCCATGCGGGTTCACGTAAAACACGTAGCCGGCGCGGCCCTGGTTGAACGGGTCAAGAATGACCTTCAGGCCATCGTCGCCCTCCGACCAGTCTCCCTGGCGCAGCACTCGGGCGACGACCTGCTCCGGATCGCTGTCTAAAAACTCCGCGCCAATGTACATGGCGTCGTCGCCGTAGATAACGTAGAAGCGGGTTTCCTCGGATGGTTCGCCAAATTCATTCGGGCGAATTTCATGCATGTCGTCGATGACCGTCGCCAGTTGCCATAGCGGTTCATCGAGATGACCATCGATAACCGGCGCCGTATCCGTGCGCACCGCACTGAACGACTTTTCCGACAGGATCGTGTCCCTTGCCGGTGCCTGGCTGGGTGCCAGGACAACCAGGAAACCAATCAATAAAGAAAAAGAATATCTGCCCAAACGTACAGCCCCATTGCGTATCCTAGTAGGTTAGCGATATTCCCGCGAAAAATCTCCCACGACCGGAGCTACCGGTTCGCGGGGCGCAACGCGGGGCAATCAGGCCGTGCGGCGAATGTTTGCGTTTAACCGGAACAGGTTGGTCGGGTCGTATTGGTCTTTGACCTTGAGTAACCGCTCAAAGTTTCCCTGGTAATTGGCATTGATAACCGTCTGTGCCTCGTCTCCGACCTCGTTCGTGTAGAAGCCCCGAGTATAAGGATCGACTTCATTCCAGTAATTGCGGATATAGCGCACATGCGGATCGCGATCGACCCCCGGCTCCCATGAAACAACGGTGAAGACAGTGTGACTCGCGTATCGATGAGCAAACGCTGTGGCGTCGGCGGGTACACGTGCGATCGCACCGCCGGAGCACTGGAAAAATACCTGCGTCGTCCGGTCCGGATGCGGCTCGAATCCATCGACCAGTGCATCGACCAGGCCGTCGGTGATCTCACTGGTAAACCCTGACTTCAGATATTCACCGTCGTTACGGGGATCGGTGTTGTCCCAGCTACTCTGAATCGCAACATAGTCCATGGGTTTGATGGTGTTCGCGATCGGCTTGCCAAACTTGCTAATCGGTCCGAGTACCTTGTCTGCGCGATCGGCGGGACCCGAATAGCACGCATGCAGCATAATGATCGCATCAGCATCTTGCGGCGGTGCAATCATGACCAGGTCAAGATACAGGTCGTCAGGAATCGTCTTTCCGTAATCAGAATAAAACCGCATCACGTCTCTGGCTGCGGAAAGAGGCCAGATCACGTCGCCACCGATGATCTCTCGTTGCATCGGGTGCAACGCCATTTCGAAAGAGGTAACGACGCCAAAGTTACCGCCACCGCCACGGACGCCCCAGTACAATTCCGGATTCTCATCTGCGCTCGCATGCCGGAGCTGGCCATCGGCGGTAACGATGTCCACGCCTGTAACGTTATCAAGTGCAAGCCCGAAGCGGCGCGCCACTCTGCCGAATCCTCCGCCCAGTGTCAGCCCGCCGATCCCGGTATGAGAAACCGTGCCGGCAGTTGTTACCAGTCCCTGTGCCATTGCCTCGTGATCAAGCTCAGCAAGCAGGCTGCCACCGTCGACATAGGCTGTACGTGAGCTCGGGTCGACCCTGACACCGCGAAATAGCGACAGGTCAATCTGCATACCGCCGTTGCAGGTCGATTTTCCCGAGAAGCTGTGTCCGCCGCATTTTACCGCGATCAGCAGGTCACGTTCGCGCGCAAACGTAACTGCATTTTGAATGTCGGCTACACCGGAGGGTTGCACAATCAGTGCAGGGTATTTGTCGATCGATTTATTGAGGACGCGCCGCGCCTTGTCATAGGCTTCGCTGCCGGTCAACAACAGATTGCCGCGCAGGCTGTCGCTCAATTCCTGGATAGCCGCCTGTTCGAGGACTACCTTGCCACCACCTCCGGTGACCGCATCGATATTTGATGTGACCTGGGTCAGGGCCTGTAGCGTGGCAGCAAATGCCTGGCCGGATGACAGTGAAGCAGCGACTGCGGCTGCGACTGCCCCTTGGAAAAAATGACGACGATTCATGTTGATCCCCCCGTATCAGCTCCGGCATGGAGCCGATTATTCCTGATCCATTAATTTAGCTTATTTCAATACTGCTTTTCCAGCCGGCGAATGACATCACTACTGATTATCCGATCGAGCTCGTCTATGCGCCGAAATGGCGTACAGCACCAGGCCCGCGGAAACGAGCGCGCCGGTAACTTGCCACGACAGCAAAGAAGCCTGGGCACCGATCCAGAGACAAAGGATAATTGCGAAACCCGGAATCGCGTAGCCACCCTTTAATCGATAGGCTTCAGCCTTTTCTTCATCAGTGGCCTTATCACGGATCGCCGGCAGGGCGGCGATGCACAACACGTATGCTATGAGTCTCATCAGCGAGCTTGCTGCCGCCAGGTAGGCAAACGATCCGGTCAGGGCAAATACGAGGCCGAGGCCGCCGAGAAAAATTATCGAGTTGCCTGGCGTTGAGTATTTTTCATGAATCTGGCCAAACCACTCTGGTAACAATCGATCTTTTGCAAGTGCGAAGGTCAGGCGAGGGACCGCAAGCATGATGCTCGAGAGGTTGCCGCCGATGGAAAAGAATGCGGCGAACGTTATTAATACAGCACCTGCCGGCCCCATCAATTCGCGGCCAACGTCGATGAGCGTTGCACCGCTGGTACCGGCATCGGGCAGGACCGATATGTAAGCCAGTACGATCAGAAAATACAGGGTGCCGGTCACTATGACCGTCATCACCAACGCACGGGGCATTATGCGCTTGGGGTTCTGTGACTCCCCGGAAACAATAGTCACCGATTCGAAACCGACAAACGCGTAAAGAATCAGGAGTGTCGTACCGCCGAGGTCGTCAATCGTCGGCATGGTGGCGGGAAATAATGTATCGCCGCTGACATACTGCAGGCCCAGCACGATAAGCAGCAGTATCGGCACCAGTTTGAAGAAAGTGAATACGGCCATCGTGCGCACACCATCCTTCACGCCAATGTAATTCACGTAGGTGAGCGAACTGCAGACCACGACGATCAGTAATGCCCTGCCGATACCGTCGCTGAACCATGGCCAGATTGCGCCCAGGTAGAGCGCCATGACGGTCGTGTTTGCTGCAAATGCCGCCATGCGGCTCACGAACAAGACCCAGCCCGTGGTAAAGCCGGCTAATGGTCCGAATGCCGTGGTGGTAAACAGTACCGGACCGCCAGAGGCCTTGAAATAGCTCGAAAGCTCGGCGAATGTCAGGACGACCGTAATGATGAGGAGTCCCACCGCGAGAAACAGCCAGGGACTCAGCACACCTGCCCTGGCAGCAACAGCGGCGGGTAACGCAAAAATACCCGCGCCTATCATCGAATTGACGACGAGAATGGCAAGGCCCATGAAGCCGATGTCGCGTACCAGGTGCGCTTTGTGAGTGGCTGCGTCAGACTTTGTTATCAAGGATTCCCCCAGGGAGCCATTTTTTTATGATGATTTTGGCAAACCGTACCACAACCCGCTGCTGTCCCATAAACTGGAGATCAAGGTGAAAATGAGATGAAATCTCCGCAGGCGAATCAATGTCGGGAAACATGACAGAGTTTCGTAGGAGCCCGGCCCACCGGGCGATATTCGTTAACCGAAAGCGGTTGCATCACCCTCTGCAAACATTGCAGAGTAATTGAGGACACCCACAAATATGATCAGTTAGTGTGCTTATCGGGGATGGTGGAAACCCCTCGCCTTACAGGCGCGGGTTGTTCAGTAAAATCGAGGGGGTTATGAAATTCAAAATTGCAATGATGGTTCTTTTCGTTCTGGTATCATTTTCCACGCTATCCGCGGAGCTGTCTGACATCTCCAATTATCGTGAGTATTCATCGGTGTTTTCCAGCTCCGGCCAGCCGACGAAGGACCAACTTGTCATGCTCAAAGAGGCGGGCTTCGAGCGAATTATTTATCTTGCTTTCAGCAATAATGAAAATGCGCTTGCCGATGAGGACGTCGTGGTCAAAGAGCTTGGGATGGACTACGTGCACATCCCGGTAATTTGGGAACAACCGACGGCATCGGATTTTTACGCATTCGCCGGCTCCATGCAGCGACAGCCGGATCGCAAGACGCTGTTGCATTGCCAGGTCAATTTTCGTGCATCTGCATTCAGCTTCTTGTACAGAGTACTTTATAGAGATGTGCCGATAGGGGACGCCAAGGACGATATGGACTCGGTCTGGCTGCCGAATCAGACCTGGCGAGAACTGATCTTCGGGATTCTCGAGGAAAACGGCGAATCGCCGTATTGCGATGAGTGTCTCTGGGACACCGACACGTAGGAGCGGCTTTTTGTACATGGACGTACTTATGTCGCGCAGGACAGGATGTCCGAGAGCGACCAGCCGCGAATGGTTCAGACTACCGGTACAGCGTTACTGTTGCGTGGTATCGCGTGCTTCCACGTGATACTGATGGTTCTCTTCGTCCGCTATCGTCGTCCTCGCGGACTGTATGACGAGAAACGCCTCGTCATAAATGACACCCAGTTCTTCTTCCATGCTGGTGATGTTGTCGAGATAGCGAATCGAGTTATACACGACAAGGTTCAGTTTCTCTTCCGACAGGCTTTGTGGACTCGTGAGTTCGGCCATGCCTAAACGGCTGACCAGCTGGTAGCGATTCTGCAGACTGTAGGTCAGGGATAACGCGGACACGAGGTTATATTCCATTTTTGCCAGAGACCCTGTGGCCAGCGCCGTTTCCCAGGCTGTGGATTGGAGGACAACCGGCGCATAGCTTTCGACTATGTTGACGAATTCATCGATGGAGCCGATGTCTCCGTGCTCGTAGCGATTGCGCAGAACGCTTCGCAGGCCCAGGTTGAACGGGGCAGCGTCGTCGACGCGAGCCTGATTCTGCCGCAATTCACTGGCGAAATTAGACAATGCCAACTGCACGGTTTCCTCGTCCTGCCGGTCCCCGCGCCACTCGTCCAGTCCCAGTGCGACCAGGATACTGAGCACGATGAGCGTGGACTCAAACAGCACCCTGGGCAGCCAGTCAGCAGTTGTTTTTGCGGGCATCTGTTTACGTTTGACAGTGGAGTGCGAGATGATTGATTATAGCAACCAGCGCTCGCGGGCATGGCTGAAACCGGTAAAAGACGGTAACATTCCGCGCCTGATCAACTGTTTGACTAGAAATCCCAATGATGACCGATCGGCCGATACTGATATCGCTGCTGTTGCTTGGCGCTACGTTGCTGGGCGCGCAAGCTGCGTATGCGCAGAATTCCAGCGAAATCATCTCTTCTAACCCAGAGGATCCCGAGTTCAATTTCATCGGCTTTGGTGACATAAGCTATGTTTCCCGGGATGGCAGCAGCCAGGACGGATTCGTGATCGGGCAAGCCGTGGCCCATGTGTCCGCTGCTCTTGGCAATTCATTGAGCATATTCGGTGAATTCAGTGCAACCGGCAAGGACTCCGGGTATTCGATGGAAGTCGAAAGATTGATCGTCAAGTACGACTTCTCCGATCTCTTCAAGCTCTCGGCCGGCCGCTACCACACACCGATCGGCTACTGGAACTCGGCATTCCATCATGGCGCCTGGTTGCAAACGACCACAACGCGGCCGGAAATGTTCAAGTTCGGCTCAAAGATAGTCCCTATTCATTTTGTGGGCGTGCTAATGGAAGGCACGTTGACGAGCAACACTCTCGGTCTTTCTTATCACGCTGGATTCGGCAATGGACGTCATGCCAATGTGGCGCGGTCCGGTGACGCCGGCGACATCAATGACGACAAAGCCTGGATGGTGCAGTTGCGTGCCGCGCCCAGCCAGTTTTTCGGCCTCGAATTGGGTCTCGGAGTCTATAATGATGAAATTAGTCCGAGTGACAGGCCGGATATCAAGGAAAACACGATTTCAGCCTACGTGGCCTGGACCAGGGAGTCGCCGGAACTGATATTCGAGTATTTACATTCCAGCCACGAACTCCTGTCTGATAGCAGCGTGTCTGGCGATGTAGACGCCTGGTATGCGCAATTCGCATACCGGCTCAGGGATGACTTAAGTCAATGGAAGCCGTATGCACGTCTCGAAAAAACCGAGGTCGATAGTACTGACCCGTTACTGTTTGATCAGGGTCTCGACTACGAGGCAAGCATTCTGGGCGTACGCTGGGACTTCAATGCTTACGCCGCATTAAAGGCGGAATACCGGAACGAAGAATTCGACAATGCCGGCCGGGAAAATAATTTCCGGTTACAGGTGTCTTTCGTACTAGTAAAACTTTGAACGGATCCAGCAAATGATGAGGCAGGGTATATCGACAGATCGGCGAATCACGCAATCGTTGCTTGTTTTTTGCGCGGTGTCCTGCCTGCTGCCGGGCGCCGCACAGCCGCGGGACCTGATTGGGAAAAATGGGCTGGCCATCGTTGTTCACAAGGACACGGAGGTTGACAATCTGTCAATGTATGAACTGCGCAACATCTTTCTTGCAAATCAACAGTTCTGGCCGAATCGTTCCCGCATCATCCTGCTGGTACGCGCGCCGAAGTCAGACGAGCGCGCCTTCGTACTCGATAGTATCTATCAAATGGACGAAGCCCGGTTTCGCCAATACTGGATCGCCAAAATGTTTCGTGCGGAAGTTCCCAGGGGGCCGAAAATTGTCTTCAGTACGGACATGACGCTTGACCTGGTAGTGGCAATCCCGGGTTCAATTTCGTTCATGCGCGCCGACGACGTCACCGATGAGATCAAGCTGATTCGCATCGATGGCAAGTTGCCGAGTGACGAGGGCTATCCGCTCAAATAGCAACCGCTTGCGCTGCCGCATTCTCGGGCAGCCTGACGATCAATATATCGCAGGGCAGATGATCCAGCACCTTCTCTGCCGTGCTTCCTATGATCATTCTCCTGAGTCCCCAACGGGCCAGTGCGCCCATCACCACGACATCGGCGGCGTGTGTCCGGGCGAACGTAGGCAGGAGATCCCTGGTGCTTCCCGGCAGTTGATGTGTGTGATCAGCATCAATGCTGTTGGCTGCTGCCAGTGCGTCAAGTGCCTCACGATGTTCCGCCTGGATTTTTTTCGACAGCTCATCGATCGGTAGCGTAATCGGCTTGAATGTCTTCGTGGCTTCCCTGCCGATTCCGGCGATTCGCTGGTAGGTATGCAGCAGGTGGACCTCACCATCTGCGGGGCCGGTAATTGCCTTTGCACTTTCGACGATTAGTTGATCCAGATGCGCCGGTTTGTCATGGCTGTGTACCGGATCGACGGCGGCGACAACGACAGGATGTTCCCTCATTTCATGAGGTTTGACGAGCCACAGCGGAAACGGGCAGGTTCGGATCAGGTGCCAGTCGGTATCAACAAAGATCGCGCGTTCGGCGATACTGTGATACTCGGTGCCCTTCATGACGTAATGAGGATGCATATCCTGTGCGAGTTGCACGATCGCATCAGCGGCAGGACGTTCCTCGAGTATGTCTGTCGATACATTGATGCCACGATCCCTTGCAGCGGATGCAATATCGTCGATCATTTCCGTTTGTGCAGTGCGAATTTGCTGGGCGAGATCACGCGTCTCGTTGGACACGAATATCCCCCTGCTTAGCGCCCCGGCGTCGGTGTCGTAAAGTATGAGGTGCAGATCACAGCCGGTCAGTTGTGCCAGCCAGCTCGCGCGTTTGACAACTTCATGGGGATGATTGTCCGGTTCGACGACGACCAGAATTTTCTCGTTTTCGCTCATGCCTTGCTCCTCAGAGATGCTGCTTTGCACTAACAATAGGCAAAGCGTGAAACTGTCGAAATCCGTAGCCCACACTCGATTTTTCGGCTAATACCTACGCCGTAAATTACCTGGCTTGCACAGGGAAACATGCGTCGTCCGGGCGGATGGACATTGCGGGTAAACGCGGGATAATGCCTTGCCGGTTGATTATTGGTTCGTGGTGAAAGCGGACCGGCGCTGACAATCGGGCAAAAAACCAACGACAACAAAGACGAAGATAATATGAATTTCCTGGGCAAGTTGCTGTTAGGCAGCATGACCAGCCTGGTTCTGGTACTGCCGGTGCTGGCGCAAGAGGCGGACCTGGTCTTACGCAACGGCGTCGTCTGGACAGTGGATGACGATAACCCGCGCGGTGAGGCGATTGCTTCACTGAACGACAAAATTGTTTACGTTGGTTCAGATGCCGGTGTCGAACAATATATCGGACCAGGCACCCGGGTAGTGGATCTCGGTGGCAAGCTGGTAACGCCAGGATTCAATGACAACCACGTGCATTTTGAAAGCACGGGCAGGCTGCTTTACGGCCTGAGTCTCCTCGATATATCGGACCAGGCCGGTTTCGTGGCGAGGATTCGCGACGTACACGAGCGCTACGCGCCGGGAACCTGGATCGTCGGCGGCGACTGGTCAGCGTATGAGACCTGGGCCGCTGGCGATATTGGCGAGGCAGGGCGGCAAGTCAATCCGGATGACCTTTACGGCAACCTGTTCCTGCCGAACAAGGGGATGATTGACGATTTCACCCGGGATCGCCCGGTGCTCGTGCGGCGATTCGACCGCAAGGTCTACCTGGCAAACAGTGCCGCACTCAAGCGGGCCGGCATCAGATCGGGCACCCCGGATCCGCCGGGAATCTCTGTTGAACGATCCGCGGCCGGCGAACCAACCGGTGCCCTGTTCAATCCGGTCTCGGGTGCGGTCGAGTCGACTGTCCTGGTGCGCGATAACGTAAGCGCATTATTCCGTGACCTCATTCCGGAGCCCTCGCGCGAGCAGCGAATCGCCGAGACGCTTGAAGCCTGGAACAAGATGGCGAGCGTCGGTGTAACCAGTTACTGCGATATCACATCGAACCCGGTCTATGTCGATATTTATCGTGAGATGCGGGCAAAGGATCTAATGACTGCACGAGTTCGTTATCGTCCGCCGCTCGACAAGTGGGAGTACATGTCTGGACTCGGCATCCGCATCGGCTTCGGTGATGAATGGATACGCTTCGGCGCCGTAAAAGCATGGATCGACGGCATCATGGGCAACAGTTCGGCGCGTTTTTACGAGCCGTATACGCACAACCCCGCAAGCCGCGGCATCTGGCGCGACATCATGTTTCCGTTCGAGCGCAGTCCGGACAATCCGGAGGAAATGCAGAGCCGGCTTGAGCGGCTTGCGCTGGATGCCGACAATGCCGGCATACAGCTATCCGTGCACGCTATCGGTGATGAAGCGAACGGTTACCTGATGGACATGCTGGAGCGCATCATTGAAAAGAATGGCGACAAAGATCGCCGCTTCCGCCTGGTCCACGCGCAGGTAATGACCGATCGCGACATCAAGCGCGGTGGACAGATGAAAATCGTCGCCGAGGTACAGCCCTACCATACCTCCGATGACATGCGCTGGATGGAAGAGCGCATTGGCCACGACCGCTCGAGAGGGGCGTACGCATTCCGCCGTCTCTGGGATTCGGGCGCGATCGTCAGCTTTGGCACAGACTCTCCGGGGACCAACGCATCTCGTTATTTCCTGAATCCAATGCTCGGATTGTACGCGGCGGTCACCCGCAAGACCTTGTCCGGTCAACCCGAGGGTGGCTGGTTTCCACAGGAAAAAATTACCATCGAAGAAGCGATCCGGGCTTACACGCTGAACACAGCTTATGCTGGTTTTGAAGAAGATATCAAAGGATCGCTGGAGGTTGGCAAGTTGGCGGACTTTGTGATTCTTTCCGATAACCTGCTGACGATGGACCCGGACGGCATCAAGGACGTCGCGATCCTGATGACGGTTGTTGGCGGCAGGCTGGTTTACGAGGCGCAATAAGCAAGCTATCAGTGCGCAAAGCAATTGCCATTGCAGGAAATATTGGTGTTGGCAAATCGACGCTGGTGGAATTTTTAAGCCGCACCTACGGAATCTCGCCTTACTATGAACCCAGCGAAGACAATCCCTATCTGCCGGACTTCTATGAGGACATGAAACGCTGGTCGTTTCATTCGCAGCTGTATTTCCTCAGCAATAAATTTCGCATCCACCAGGAACTTGATCGCATGCCCGGGCTGGTCGTACTGGATCGCACGATCTTCGAGGACGCAGAAATATTCGCAACGGCATTGCATGATATGCGTTGCATGGACAACCGTGATTGGGCGACCTATTGTGCGTTTTATAAATCCATACTTGATGCGATCAAGCCGCCTGACCTGATGATCTATCTGCGTTGCTCGATGCGTACGTTAAGAAAACGAATCAAACTACGGGGCAGAGAGATGGAGGAGGGTATCCCGCTTGCCTACTTGAAGCGACTTCAAAAGCTGTACGAGAACTGGATTGAGTCGTATGACATGAGTGAGGTCTTGATACTTGAAACCGACAAACTGGACTATGTTCATGACCTCGTACACCGGCTGGATGTAATGGAGCGCATTGAATCGATGCTGCCGCCCGAACTCGGGAAGCCGAATTGTCTCTAGTGTCTTGGTCCGTGAATAAAAATGCCAGCGCCAGGCAGCCTGCCCGTGTCAGTCCAGAATGACGTCAACAAGGATGTCGTGGACGATCTGGGTGGCAATCTCCACGAGCAGTATTTTTCCCGCGACGATCACACGCTCGAAGCCATCTGCTACGGGCGGCAGCTGGACGAAAAGGTCACTAGGGAATCCTCGCTTGGCGATTCCCGGCGGCAACGGTTTTCCGCGCGCAAGATTCTTCGCAATGCCAGGCGGTAATGGCTTGTTGCCCTTTTTGCCGCCTTTCTTGTCTACGTGATAATCACGAAAGAAATCGTGAATGACCGAGATTTCGTTTGAACTGAATCGAATACTGACATCAAGACTGGCGGCGGCCGCCGGCGCCTGTGCCAGGATCGATATGGCCAGTCCTGAGAGTACAAGGCCAGGAATACGCATGATCACGATCTCCAGAAGAACCTTGTTCGACGGTAGCGGATTGAGGGCCATCAGGATGTGAGTGCAATCACACTAATCGGGAAAGGACGCTCGCTGTGCTAGTTCAAATCTGACCGCACAGATGCAATATCTCAGGCCCGACCGTACAGTCAGTCTCAGTATTGATCGGGTTCAAACGGTGACTTTCCCGAAAGCGGACGATCAAACTGCCTGGAAATCGTCAATGCGACAGGCCGGAGTCGGCCGAGGCTGTGTGAAAACTCCACGTCAGTCGCACCCCAGAAGTCGCGTTCAAACACAACGTAAGACGCTATTGACTGGCTTACGAGCCGATATCGTCCTGTTAGTAAGCAACTGACCTCAACTGAAAATTCGCCTAGCTTGGAAACGATCTCAAGCGGTCGATCTTGCGTTTTCACACAGCCTCGGCCAGGAGCGGACATCTCGACTCAATTTAAGTCCTCGATAAAAATGCAGCGCATTGTCAGGTGGCACTTACTCTTGGATACTTCAACCTATTGCTCCGAACATCAAACAATGCGGGAACAATGCGATCTGCGACTTGATCGTAGAGGTCCGCGACGCCGTATTTCGTCGATGACGCGCATGACTCCCCCGCCAAATAAGGCGGGGGGCCAATCAGGGACTGGCCGTTATCGTGAAGTCCTCAAAGAAGACGGACGCTTCAACCAGCGGATCGCTTATCAGCGCGAAGTCGAGCCTAAGACGCCCGGTAAGCGCCGCCGGTGGCGCTGTAAGCAACAGATCACTTGACAGGAAATCGCCGGGTGTGGTGTCACCTTCAATCCAGAACCAGACCACACCCGTCAACGTATAGCCACCGGTATCGAAACCGCTACTCAGGATACCGGCGCCTAAAAGCATAAAATCAACCTTGGCCGGTTCTAATCGGTCGTTGCCAACGATTGCGATACCCGATCCATCCGCGAAGTTCAAGCCATTGACCGATCCCGTCATATCTTGCATTGCTCCAAAATATAGGGCGGCACCTGGCAATGTCGGTCCGGGAATCACGTCAATCGGGGGCACCCAGTTTGCATAGCGGAACGAACCTGAAACGGAAAATCCTATAAACATCGCTTCGAGTACCGGTTCACTACTGCGCGCCGTCGCGCTCGTCGTGAAGTCATAACTCACGGCTGTGGACGGATCCGGAAACTCAACCGACGTCAACGTGCCCAGGATCATCTCGTCCAGTTGAAAAACCGGCGCGCCGGGATCGCCACTAAGATTCGTTACCGCAAACGTTATGGTATCTCCGCCCATGACAAGGCTGCCATCGAGGAGCACGGACAGTCTAAACTGATCATTGGCACTGGCGATCGTCAAGAGACTACCACTCGCATCCAGGATCCATTCCTCAATAAATACTTCGTCGTTCGAAACACGCGACAGAAACAGATCCGGGAAGAAGGTAATCAGGCTCGATCCCGAGGCATCTACCGAGTCGAAGCTGCGGCCGTCATCGCCACTCAGGTCCATTTCGACACCGTTCGCTGGTATCAGGAAGCTCCCAACAAGCTGCTCGGTGCCCTGCGTCAGAAGAAGCGAAATTACCCCGAAACTGCCGCCGACTTTCTCTATCGTGATGACGGTCGAGTCGATGGGATCGGTGATGTTTAGTACCCCGTTTGCGTCAACAGACCAATCCAGGACAGTCGTGGTACCGTCGCCGCCTGCAGCGATCGTGTCACTCAGCATGAACATTTCTACGGTAGATCCGGTATCGGCCGGATCGACAAGCGGCTCGAAGACCACGATTCCGGTGTCGCTTTCCGAGGGTAAGTCGATAACCAACACTTTACCGGCAAGCTCTGTTACATCAAAAGTCGAATCGGTCCCAGCAGCAAGATTCGCTAACGCGGTGGCCGCATCGATCAAAGTCGCTCCGGCACCGAGTGCAGTATCGAGGATGGGCTGGATCGTGGTTTCAAACGTCGTCGCGTCGGACACGAATGCCGATGCATCCAGTGTGGTCCCCGTAAGTGCAGTTGCTGCAGCAGTCAGATCGATACCATTGATATGCACGCCATCCGCGTCGAGCGTTTGCAATAAACGTGCAATATTTTCCGCTGCAACGCCGAAGTCGTTAGGCGTAACCACCGGTTGCCCAACTGGCAAGGTACCGAGTTGCACACCACCTACCGAAAAACTCAATGTCTCTCCGACGGTATAGTCGAACATGCCGTTGGCGTCGGTAATTCCCGCCGGATTGGAACCTGACTGATACGTCAGTCCCTGAACCGGTGAGTCGATAAAAACGCCCATCTCAACAACGGGTGGTGGCGGCGTTGTATTCACTGGTGGTGGGTTACTTCCGCCACCGCCACCGCCGCATCCTGCGAGCGCAAATACAGTTAAGGCCAAGGTCCGCGAAAGAGTTGATAGACGTAAGATATTCATGGTGTCCCCTGCGACCTATTCGGTCGATGCAGTATCGGCAGCCCGGCGATCTAGGAGTCAGTCGGACTTACCGATTTTTGTTTTGTAGGTCATTGATAATATTGAATTTCTTTTTCCAGCCAAATTCTTCGTGCCTAATAAAATCAATGGCTTATACGTTAAGTCCGACAGCCTCCTAGGGTCCTTCGGGAGGTCTTCCATGGCTTCTCGGAGGAAGCGAGGATCCGTGGGCTTTCC
>Ga0209987_10000802_pt1 | contig 16626 bp, 17 predicted proteins | sample N074metaG_FD_182134 | JGI IMG/M metagenome (GOLD analysis project Ga0209987, IMG submission 182134) | Deep subsurface microbial communities from Kermadec Trench to uncover new lineages of life (NeLLi) - N074 metaG (SPAdes) (version 2) | ecosystem: Environmental > Aquatic > Marine > Ocean trench... | reverse complement strand
CGGGCCGAGTTATCGACAATGATCCCCTCTTCGGCCAGGTCACTAAAGATCTCTGCACGAATGGCATCCGCCTCATTCGAGTCTTCCTCACTTTCAATGGCCGACAGCGCCTGGGGCTCGTACAGGAGTCCCAACTCTTCCCGAGGATCGAAAAATGCGACCAGGAAAAAGACGATGCTCAATACGAGGTACATGCGAAATGGCGGCATGAAGCGCGCACGCCGGCCTTCGAGATAATCACGGGTCAGTTGCCCCGGGCGGATAGTCAGCGGAATCAGCGTACGCCAGAGGCGGGAATCCAGTTCCAGCAAGTCGCCGAAGGCATCTCTGAGCAATTCCCATACGCTGATCAGCCTGCTGGTCGCACGCTGTCCGCAATTGCCGCAGTACTGTCCGTCGAGTGCTGTACCGCAATTCAGGCAGACTTCAAGCGGATGCAACTCGCCAGCAGCGATATCGGTTTGGCGCAATACGCGGCGGATCGCCTCGAACCTGCCCTCAAAGCGATCGATGGCCGACTGCCTCATCGCCTCTGCCGGTCCCGAAAGATACTGCTCGAGATCAGCGTCGCTTACGAAATAATAATGTGTGATGCGGCGGGCTCGACCCTGACTGTCGTCTTCCTGCTCAAAAACCTCCGCGCGCGATATCCCGGAGATCTGCAACATCTCCTCGACGTGATGCGCCAACCACGCATCGAATTGATCGACAATTTCGCGATCAACGTTAATCGTAACTTCGTATATTGGCCCGAAGGCGTTATTCATCGATCAGACTGCCGTTATTTTTTCTTTACGGTCTTCTTCTTTGAAGCGACTTTTTTGCGGCTGCTTTTCTTCGCAGCAGCCCGTTTCTTTGCCACCGCTTTTTTGGTCTTTGGTTTAGACTTTTGAACTCGAGGGATCGCGGCGGCATCAGCCACTGGAACCGCGGGGCTGGCACTGAGCGAGCCGGTCCTGCTGAGTTCCTCCGGCGAGAAATCATCGACTGATAACAGGTGCAGTACTTTTTCGTGAAAGGCGCGCAGCTCACGAGTTTCCGCAGCGCTGTTAATCTCGGCGCTCTCTGCCTCGTCGATCTGGTGGCCGAAATATTCGGACTGGATGAGGCCTTCCTTCTTGGCCTGTTTCAGCTTGTTCTCAAGCGGCGCGAGTTTCTCTGACAATGCCAGTGCTTCCTGCAGCAAACCGAGCGGATTCGTTGCTTCGAGCGTTGTGTAGGCCTGCTGACTGAGCCGCTCCCTGGCCTCGCCTGTGCGTGTGATCAGGTCAACAATTTTCCCGCCCAGTTCATCGGACGGAGAATGATAGGTGCGGCCGCGCGGAAATATGACGAGGCGTAAGAGAAATGCAACCGGCCGATTCGGAAAGTTCCTCAGAAAACTGTGTAGCTGCTCCTGGGCTTGATACATGAGTGTTCGCACTGACCACTCGACCAGCGGCAGGTCCGTTGCGCGCCTGCCCTGGTTCTCAAAGTGCTTGAGGACTGTCGAGGCAAGGTACATGAAACTCAGAACGTCTCCGAGCCGTGCCGAGAGTAACTCCTTGATCTTGAGTTTGCCGCCGAGCGTCAACATCGCAAAATCGGTAGCAAGCGCGAATGCTGCGCTGTAGCGGTTGATGTTCTGGTAGTACCGTCGGGTTGGCGTGTTGTAGGGTACCTTGCTGAACCGTGCATGGGTAAGTGCAAGGAAAAATGATCGTGCAGCGTTGCTGATCGCGTATCCGATGTGAGAAAAAAGCGCGCCGTCGAACTCGATCAGGCCGCGTTCAGCGTCCTCGTCCTGCGCCGCTTGCAACTCCCGCAAGACATAAGGATGACAACGCATCGCGCCCTGACCGAAGATGATCAGGCTGCGGGTCAAAATATTCGCGCCTTCGACCGTAATGGCGATCGGGGTCGCCATGTAGCCACGCCCGATGTAGTTTTTCGGACCCATCATGATGGCTTTGCCGCCGTGCACGTCCATGGTGTCGTTGGCGACCATGCGGCCCATTTCTGTGCAGTGATACTTCAATATCGCCGAGGGCACGGCCGGTTTTTCACCCTGGTCGATAGCGCCCGACGTCACCGACACAGCCGCGTTCATAATGTAGGTATATCCGGCAATACGCGTCAGCGCTTCACCGACTCCTTCAAATTTGGCGATGGGCAAATTGAATTGCCTGCGAATCTGCGTATAGGCACCTGATGCGTACGCTGCCGCCTGGCTGCCACCGGCTGCAGTCGATGGCAGCGTAATCGCACGGCCGACCGACAGCAATTCGACCAGCATTTTCCAGCCCTTGCCGGCCATCTCGGGGCCACCAATGATGGCATCCAATGGCACGAAAACGTTCTCGCCCGTGGTCGGCCCATTCTGGAACGGGATAGTCAGCGGATAGTGCCGCCGCCCGATCGTGACACCGGGGAGGTCGGTTGGAATCAGCGCCGCGGTGATGCCGTACTCATCCTGATCGCCGATCAGACGTTCCGGATCATAGAGCTTAAACGCGAGCCCAAGTACCGTCGCCACGGGCGCGAGCGTGATATAGCGCTTGTCCCAGTTCAGGCGGATGCCGATCGTCTGTTTGCCGTTCCAGCTTTGTTTGCAAACGACGCCGTTGTCGATTAATGCCGCAGCATCTGAACCGGCTTGCGGTGAGGTTAGCGCAAAGCAGGGAATTTCGTCACCCGCTGCGAGCCCCGGCAGCCAGCGTTGCTTCTGTTCTTCGGTACCGTAGTGCAGCAGTAACTCTGCCGGGCCGAGCGAATTCGGTACGCCCACTGTCGACGACGCGGCTGGATTGCGGCTTGCCAGCTTCGTTATGATCATCGCATTTGCGTACGCAGAAAATTCCAGCCCACCGTACTGCTTTGGAATAATCATCGCGAAAAATTTCTGTTTCTTGATAAATGCCCAGACTTCCGGCGGCAGGTCGCTACGTATGTGGGCAATGTCCCAGTCATCGAGCATCGCGCACAGTTGTTCACAAGGCCCGTCGAAGAATGCCTGTTCTTCATCGGAAAGCTGTGGCGCTGGAAACTCGGTCAGGCGGTCCCAGTCGGGCATGCCGGAGAACAGCTCGCCGTCCCACCAGACATTGCCAGCCGCCAGCGCTTCACGCTCGGTATCGGACATCGATGGCAACATTTTCCGATAGGCTTCGAGCGCCGGTCGGGTAATTTTCTCGCGCCGGAATTCTGGCATGTTCGGCACAACCAGTACGGCGAACATCAGCCACAGCAGTATGAGCGTAACGATATTCCAGGAACCGTAGAAGGTGTAGATAATGACCGCCACACCCACAACGGCAGTCGAGGGCAGCAGCTTGACCCGGTTATAGGCGAGATAGATGCCACCGCCGAAGAACAACAGGAACCAGGAAAGATCAATTAGAAAACTGGACACGCACTTATCCTCACTGACGCGGCAACCCGGTACCGCGAGAGGCAGAGCCTCACGAGAACCCTATCACCGGGGGACGCATGGTGCCAGATTGCGGCACAAGATCCCGTGATCTAATTCTCAGCGTTTGCGCAGACCCCTACACCCCTACGACCCCTAGAGCAGCGATTCGATCGCTGCGCGTTCCTCACGAAGTTCCGCCTCGGTGGCCTGCATTCGATCGCGGCTGAAATCATTGATCGCCAGATCCTGCACGACTTCATACTTGCCGCCCTGGCAGTGCACCGGGTAGGAATAGATGACACCAGGTTCAATGCCGTAGCTGCCGTCCGCGGGAATTGCCATGCTTACCCAGTCATCCGCAGGGGTGCCCAGCGCCCAGTCATGCATGTGGTCGATCGCTGCTGACGCCGCCGAGGCCGCAGAGGATGCGCCGCGCGCCTTGATGATGGCGGCTCCCCGCTGTTGCACCAGCGGAATAAATTCGTCGGCCAGCCACGCCTGGTCGACAAGATCTGTTGCTGGTTTGCCGTCAACCGTCGCGTGATGAATATCCGGATACTGGGTCGCGGAATGATTGCCCCAGATGGTCATGCGCCGAATGCTCGATACGTGATTGCCAGTTTTGGCTGCCAGTTGAGCTGCTGCACGATTGTGGTCGAGCCGTGTCATTGCGGTGAAATTCGCCTGGTCGATATCGGGCGCATTACTGCTGGTGATCAATGCGTTGGTATTGGCAGGATTGCCGACCACGAGCACGCGGATATCACGATTTGCGTGGTCATTGATCGCTTCACCCTGCACCGAGAAAATCTGTGCGTTCGCCTCCAGCAAATCCTTGCGCTCCATTCCGGGACCGCGTGGCCTGGCGCCGACCAGCAACGCGTATTCGGCCTCTTCGAACGCGACCTTCGGGTCATCTGTGGCGACGACGCCGGCGAGCGTGTCGAATGCGCAATCGTTCAGTTCCATGACCACGCCGTCCAGTGCCGGGAGTGCAGGCGGAATTTCCAGGAGCTGCAATATGACCGGTTGCCCGGTGCCGAGCATCTGGCCCGAGGCGATGCGAAATGCGAGTTGATAGCCGATCTGTCCGGCGGCGCCGGTGATGGTGACACGAACGGGATTTTTCATGGGGTGCTGACCTGTGAAATACAAACAAACACGAATTTTGTGCGGCGCGCGATTTTAGCAGGTTGTTGAAAATGCCGTCCATGGCTTTTTCAACAGCCCGTTAGCATTCGCCGCCGCGGTCAGCAGCCGCAGAATTCACCTATTCCGGTGGTTCGAATTCGGGGAAGTCCTCGCGGAGGCGCTCGAGTTCCAGGTCTGCGGCTGCGGCCAGTCCCGATTTGCGGAGCGTTTCGATGCATATCCACCATTCCTCAACCGCGGATTTTTGCTCATTGCTGCAGGCAACCGGTTCCACCACAAAATGGGATTCGGTCGCAATGGTTGCTTGTGGCGCCGTGAATTGAACCGCAGAGCCCGGTCGCGATTGCAGATTGGCGTCGACGGCTGCTTCCGTTTTCTCGACACGTTGTTCGGCATCCTTGTCCTCTGTCGTGAACGCCTCGTTGACCATCGCGGCCCGCGATTTCGAAACGCCAGCGTCATTGCTGCTGTTGTCCGGCGCGTCCACGGCTGGCGATTGTGCTGCAGCGGATTTCTTCTGCCGCATGACCTCGCTGACCGTCATTTGCGGCAGGTTCCTGCTGGCGGCGTCAGCTGTGGATTCGTCCGGCACCTTGACGAGGCCGGCCGGCGCGGTTTCAAAGGACATGTCTGCTGGTGGGCTAAAAAAACCCGCGTCATTGAGATCAAGAATGATCGCGAGGCTCAGTCCGACCGTCGTCACGAATGCCACGGGACGAAACCAGGCCCCGAACGAACCGCTGCGATTGTCGGCCCGCACTGCCCGCCTGACCTCGTGCAATACAGCCCGATCGAGATCTGCCGGTGTCTTTTCGTCCGCAAACTTTTCGTAGTGCGCTGACACCTGCGGATCAACATCCATTGCTTCGTGTTTATCGTTGTCCTGATTCATGTCATTGGTCCATCGCTGACTTGCCTGATGAACACGTCATCACGCAGTCCTCTGGGTCTGTACGGCAGGCTCAGCCAGAGCCGCCTTTAGTTTCTTCGTGGCGTATCGCAGTCTGCTCTTGACCGTTTCGCGGTTTACGCCGGTCACCTGTGCAATGGTGTCAATGCTCAGGCCAGCCTCTTCATGCAGCAAGAAAGCGTCCCGTTGTTCATCCGGTATGGTGCCGAGCGCCACATCGAGTCGCCGGCGGGCCAGGCTCTTTTCGGCCTCGAGATCCGGTGCATCACCTGGATCAGGACTGCATTCAGGATCGATGCCAGAAACGACCATGTGCCGTTTGTTGCTGCGCACGTAATCGATGAAGCAGTTGTGAGCGACGCGATAGAGAAAAGTCGTAAATTTCGCCGTTGGCCGATAACGGTGCCGCGCCTTGATAATCTTGCCCCATACTTCCTGGAATAGGTCTTCAGCCGTGTCCCGATTCAGCGAAAGGCGTAGCAGATAGCGATACAGGGAGTCATTGTGTCGGCGATACAGAATTTCGAACGCAGCTACGTCGCCGTCTTTGTAGCGCAGCATCAAGGCCGAATCATTAGGGGTTGCGCCCATTGATCGAGCATAAGCGACGTACCCGCCAGTGGAAAGCGAGCGCTCCAACGGTAGTGCCGCTGCCGCTACCGTTGCCACGATCGCAGCCATGTTGGCGGCCGGTTACCGGTGGGCCGAGACCGCCAGGATGAAGCCATTCGTCCCCTGCCCTGAGCAATCGGCCACGCGACTCCGGGCGGCCTGGAGTATCTGCAAGCATTGGCGATTATCGCGTAAGTCATTGATATTGTGGCCCTGAGTGCACAGTCTGTCTTTTCTAAACGGCATGCCAGGCAATTCAGGGTTATTTTCCTGGGCAAATCGCTTGCAATCATGAAGTTTAGTGTTATAGTCAACTATAACACTACGTCACCAAGTCGAGGATAGCGCTTTACTTTAGCGCTCAAAGAGAAAATGAACAGTCGCATTGATCAGCTAACAAAAGGATTGCTTTCACTGGTACTAATGATCATGTTCACGGCCGCGTTGATCGCCGGCCAGTCGCGCGCAAATCTGACTGCAGAGGTCTCGCCAACCAGCGATTTTGCACTTGCGACCCGCATGAGCGTCATTCTCGATTCTGAGTCATTACAAATGATCCGCTTGTTGCCGCACGCGATCGACACCATGCTTGCGCTACCGATCGATATCGAACCGCGTATCCATGAGCGGTCGCTGCGAACGGGCAACGCGGAGAATGCCGGATCTGACGGCTCGTCTGTTCAGTAAATTTGTCCGGCGTGGCGGCATGAACAATCTGATAAAAATCATGGGCATCGTATTCGCACCCATCCTCATGCAGAACCCTCGGCCTGCTACCATTCAGTGGCGTGCCGAGGATAACGGCAGGCCCGGCCATTCCGCCAGCCTTGATCAAAATACCAAAATGACAGGTGTCGGATAATCAATGGACCCGAAGTGGAATGAAGACCTGCCGATCTACCGCCAGCTGCGTGATCGCGTCGTTGCAATGATCCTCGAAGGCGTCATCGGCGATGGCGACGCGCTGCCCTCGGTCAGAAACGTTGCATCAGAATACCGACTGAATCCGCTAACCGTTTTGAAGGGTTACCAGGAACTCGTTGACGAGGGCCTGGTCGAGAAAAAGCGCGGTCGCGGCATGTTTGTTACCGACGGGGCGCAGAAGCAGCTTTTGAAAGATGAACGGCAACGATTCGTCGACAAGGAGTGGCCGCAGGTGATAGCCACGATCGAGCGGCTTGGCCTCGAGGTCGATCAATTGCTGCGAGAGATGAAATCCAAGAAATCATCAAAGCCGGGAGGGAAGAAATGACGAGCCTGGTTAGTGCACGCAATATGTCCAAGCATTATGGCAACGTGCGCGCGGTTGACGACATCAGCTTCGACATAGAAAAAGGCTGCATTACGGGCCTGATCGGGCCGAACGGCGCCGGCAAGACGACGCTCCTGAAAGCGCTTCTTGGCCTGACCGATTGCCAGGGCAGCCTTTCGGTGCTGGGTCTGGACCCATTTCGCCAGCGCAAGGAACTGATGCAGAACATCTGCTTTATCGCTGACGTGGCGGTATTGCCGCGATGGATTCGTGTCAACCAGCTATTGGACTTCGTCGAAGCTATTCATAAAAACTTTTCCCGGAAAAGAGCAGAGGACCTGCTGGCGAACACAAAGATTCTGCCCAAAGCCAAAGTGCGGCAATTATCCAAGGGTATGGTCACGCAGCTGCACCTTTCGATCATTACCGCGATCGACGCAACGTTGTTGATACTTGATGAACCGACCTTGGGTCTCGACATCATCTTCCGCAAGGACTTCTATGGCAATTTGCTGGAGGACTATTTCAACGAAGAGCGCACGATCATGATCACAACGCATCAGGTTGAAGAAATCGAGAATCTGCTCACGGACGTCATGTTCATCAACAATGGTCGAATCGTGCTTGATGCCAGCATGGAGACGTTACCGGAAAAATACGTTGAACTGGTGACCAGTGGCGATAACGCAGACAAGGCCAGGAAACTGAATCCAATTTATGAACGCGACGTATTCGGCAAGAAGGTCCTCACCTTTGAAGGCATCAATCGCGAGCAACTGACGGGACTCGGTGAACTCCGAACGCCGGATATCGCCGATCTGTTCGTGGCCAAAGTCAAAGGAGCCACGGCATGATGCGTACTCAGCTTGCACTGCTGCAGAGAGAACTCTGGGAACATCGGTCGATTTACATCACGCCCCTCGTTATTGCAATCCTGCTGACACTGGCCGCATTGACAGGTCAGGTGTCGATTCACGGCATGGAGCACATGGACATCGGCATCGTCGGTGCATCCAACCTGCCCGAAAACGCCCGGGCGGTGGTGCTGACCGGAATCATGATTGGTTTGTCGACCACGTTCGTGTTCGCGATGATGATAATGACGATTTTCTATGCCCTCGACGCGCTGTATGCGGAGCGCAAGGACAGGAGCATTCTTTTCTGGCGCTCCATTCCAGTCACTGATTTTGAAACGGTTCTATCGAAACTCCTGATCGCGATACTGGTTATTCCACTCGTGGCGTTCGCCATGATCGTTGTCACGCACCTGGTCGTTCTGCTGTTTAGCAGTGTGTGGATCAGCGCCCGCGGCGGTAGCGCCATGCATCTGATCTGGGGGTCTGCACCGTTCCTGGATAACTGGACCGCGACCCTGATTTTCGTGCTGGCATTGCCTTTGTGGCTTTCTCCTTTTATCGGCTGGTGCCTGCTGGTTTCAGCATTCACGAAGCGGTCACCGTTTCTTGTCGCTTTTCTGCCGTTCGCCATATTGCCACTGCTCGAGAAAATGCTTTTTGACAGCACAGTCTTTGCTGAGGCGTTCTTCGTGCGCTCCATCAAGATGCCGTTATTTATCGACCTGGAGATGATGGAGCGCCTATTTGAGGATGGCGAGAGTTTCGCCAGCCTGGGGGACGCTCAATTGAGCCTGCTGGGCCTGATGGATCTTGGCGGGTTTTTGAGCAACCCAGGATTCTGGTTAGGCCTGGTCGCGTGTGGTCTCTTCACTGCGGCAGCAATCTATGTGCGCCGCTACCGGGACGATAGTTAGTCCGTGTCAGCTTTAACGATGTCCAGTGAGTGTTTTCTTATCTTGCCCCTCAGCTGGTGGTAACTCAGCCCGAGCAGGTCGGCGGCGACGCGTTGATTAAATCGTGCCTTTTCCAGACCCGCCCGCAGCAATTCGACCTCGAGTTCCAGCACCCGGGCATTGATGTCGGTTGGCAGTATCGGCGTGCTGCGTATCGCAGATTTGCCTTTCCCAACACTTTCCACAACGCTGGCTTCGCGTAATCGAAACGGCGAATCGAATGGATCGAAAGCGATACTGGCGATCTGTTTGTCCTGATCCGTGGAACGATAGATAGATCGTTCGACGGCATTCTTCAACTCACGTACGTTTCCAGGCCAGTCATGGCGCAACAAGGCTGACGAAGCACGCGCACCAAAGCCTGGAAAGTACCGGTGTTTCAATTCGCTGGTCATATTCAGGGCAAACGCGTAGGCGAGAGGGAGAATATCTTCCAGGCGCTCACGTAACGGGGGCACGGTAATGACGTCGAATGCCAGCCGGTCAAGCAGGTCCACGCGAAAATTCCCGGCAGCAACCAGAGCCTGTAAATCAGCATTGGTCGAGCCAACGATACGGACGTCAACATGAATCGTGTCGCTACCGCCGACGCGCTGAAATTCGCCATATTCGATAACCCGCAGAATTTTCTCCTGCATGCGCAGGGAAATGGTCGCCAATTCATCAAGAACCAGCGTGCCTCCGTCCGCACGTTCGAAGTGACCCAGGTGCGCCCTTACCGCGCCGGTAAAAGCCCCTGCCTCGTGTCCAAACAGTTCGGATTCGAGAATGGACTCTGTCAGCGCGGCGCAATTGACCTTGATCAACGGTTGTTCCCAGCGAGTGGACAGGAAATGCAGGCGCGAGGCGATCAGTTCCTTGCCGGTGCCGCGCTCGCCGACCACCAGTACCGGCTTCGAAAGCGGGGCCGCCCCCGATACGTGTTCAAGCATCTCGAGAAAGGCCGGTGCCTCGCCAATAATCGGTTGGACGGCTTGCTCACTGGACATTGGCTAACTAGACCAAATATTAGCGGTTTCCGCAAATAAATAGTGTAATTCACCAAATTTTGAATTGAGTTAGGATCATCATTACCGGCCTTAATCATTTAAAAACAGTCGCTTAAGCCCGCAACAAAAACATGGCACGGATGCTGCAGTAATAGTTGCTGAACCGTTAACAAAGTGAGGACAAACCAATGGGCATATTCACGAGATTCAGCGACATCGTGAACTCGAATATCAACGCGATTCTCGACAAAGCCGAAGATCCTGAAAAAATCGTGCGTCTGATGATCCAGGAAATGGAAGATACGCTGGTCGAAGTTCGCTCTGCGGCGGCACGATCCATCGCAGACAAAAAGGATCTGAATCGTAAGCTCGGACTCCTTGAACGCGAGCAAAATGATTGGGACTCGAAAGCCGAGCTCGCGCTACGCAAGGACCGAGAGGATCTTGCCAAGGCAGCACTGATTGAGAAATCGCGGGCGTCATCGGCATCAGAGATCCTGAAGGCCGATTACACAGTCATCGACGAAGGCCTGGCGAAACTCAACGACGACATTTCGCGTTTGGAAACGAAGTTGCTGGATGCGAAAGCCAGGCAGAAGTCATTGCTCGCACGTCACAAGACTGCGAATAGCCGGCTTGCGGTCAGGAAGAAGATCCACGATTACAAGATCGACGATGCCATGATCCGTTTCGAGCAGTACACGCGTCGTATTGACGATGTCGAAGGGCGAATCGAGGCATACGACCTGGGATTGCCGAAAGATCTAAACCACGAATTTGCCGGGCTGGAAGCAGAGGAATCTGTTGCAAAGGAACTCGATGCCCTGAAGAAACGGGTGTCGGGCAATACAGACGACGTTGCAGAGGCCAAGTAATTGGGACTGGCCGAATTATTAGCACTAGCGGTCATTGTATTTATCGCAGTTCCCGCGCCCCTGTTTATCGTTCTGCATTTCATTACCAAATGGAAACAGTCACGGGAAATATCAGGTGGTGACGAGATGATGCTGGAGGACGTGTGGCTTCTGGCCCAACGCCTGGAACAGCGCCTCGAGTCCCTGGAAACAATTCTGGACAGCGAATTGCCGGATTGGAGGAAAAAATTATGAGCAGAAGCACCTGGAATCTTGATCGAGGCCCCTTGCGAGGGCTGTATCGTGACCGGGAAAACGGGTGGATTTTCGGAGTCTGTGCAGGAATAGCAGAGTTCGGCAATTTTCGTACAGCAACGGTGCGCATCATCGCCGTAATCTGCCTGCTGCTTTTCTTCTGGGCCACTGCGTTGGTCTACATCGGATTTGTACTGCTGTTCAGGGAGAAACCGCTGGTCTACTCCGGCAGGCACCGGGAATATGAATTCTGGCGTCACCGGTCGAGTGACGATTACTGGAGTCGTTCGTGAAAAATTACGGCTCTATTTCACGGCGCAAGTTTTATCGTAGCCGCAACCGTGCGGTTTTGGGTGGCGTGTGTGCCGGCATGGCGGACTATTTCGGATTCAATTTGAAGATGACCAGGGTGCTGGCTGTCGTCTCGCTTTTCATGGCAATGCCGGTAACGCTGATCGCTTATTTCGGCACGGTATTCCTGGTGCCTGCGGCACCGGAGGACGGTGGCCAACCGAATTATGATCCGGAATTTCGCAAAGCGGTTCGCTCATCGCCAAGACAAACGCTGAGTGATGTTAGGCGAAGATTCCAGTCTTTGGATAGCCGCATGGCACGCCTCGAGCGATATGTAACCTCGTCAAGATTCAATCTTGACCAGGAATTCAAAAAACTTTGAACAGGAACTGCCACCTCTTTAAGGGAATCTAAATGAATAGCTCGCTGGTATTTGTCCTTCTGATCGTCTGTATTGTGATGTGTGCCAACGTCGCTCGAGCCTACATAAAACAGCGCAAAATGAAACCTGAAGATAACGAAGAGCTTGAAGAGACAGTGGCAAAGATCGAATTGCTTGAGGAACGAATTCAGGTTCTAGAGCGCATCATTACGGAAAATCGATTCGATCTGAAAAAGGAGATCGATTCTTTGTGATCCCGATGTCTGAAAGACAAACGAGGCATCGTGGGAGACCTTCCTAAGCGGGCGAATCGATGTCTGAAAATGTCACGAAGTGTCGTAGGAGCTCGCCCCAGCGAGCGAAATCATGAACTTTCCTTGGCCTTGTAGGCCTGAACTTCGACGTTGAACTGGGCGGCAAGTCTCTCCATCTCATCGACTGCAGCATTGTATTTCTTGTTAAGCAGGTCTTCGCGCTGCTGCTCGTCCTCGGCGCTAATTACTTCGATAGCGGCCCTGGCCATTTTCTCTTCATCCACAATGCATTCCAGGTAAACCTCGATTGCTGCAACAAATGTCTTTACTCCACGCTGACCGTCGAGCATATCTTCCTTGGTCGCGGTCGTACCGTTCGGGATTTTGGTCCGATCCGGATAGTCACAGGCGAGTGCCGACTGAACACCGAACAATACGGAGATACTGCAAATAAGCTTTATCAGATTTTTCATTGTCCTGACTTCTGTTTAGGATTATCGAGATCTGACGGCCGACCGGAAAGCGACCGCCATTGCTGACGACATTTAATCATGTCATCGCAATCTAGGGAAGTTCCTCAATAACTGGCTGAAAAATCAACTGTTTAGCGGAATGATTTTACGCTTATGCAAACAAGGCACGATACTCGTCGGTGCCTTCTTCCTGTGACAACAGCAATTGCAGGTATTTTTCCGAACTCATCGGCTCACCGAACAGTAGCCCTTGCACGTAAGTACAATCCATCTGTCGCAGGAAATTCAGTTGCTCCTGAGTTTCGACGCCCTCGGCCACGATATCCATCTTCAGACTCTTGCCCATATGAATGATGGTCCCGACAATCGTCGCGTCGTCCGCGTTTGTTGCTATGTTGCGAACAAACGACTTGTCGATTTTCAAGGTGCTGATGGGGAATTGCTGCAAAGCGCTTAGCGATGAATAGCCAGTGCCAAAATCGTCAATCGCGAGATGTAGCCCAAGCGAATAGAGTTCGTCCAGCAACTTGATGGTGCGTTCCGGATTTTCCATCAAGGTGGTTTCTGTAATTTCCAGTTCAAGCGATGTTGGTGAGACTTCATAGCTACGTAATATTGAACTGATGCGGTTGACGAAATTAGGTTGCTTCAACTGCTTGAGTGACAAGTTGACGGCAATACGACTGGCCGGCGACACTGAACGCTGCCAGTTCCGAAAATCTTCGCAAACCCGATCGAGAACCCATTCGCCGATCTCAATGATAAGGCTCGATTCCTCCGCAATGGGGATGAATTCCGCGGGCATTATTATTCCCCGATCAGGCAGTTCCCATCGCACCAGGGCTTCGGCACCGGTTACCAGCCCGGTTTCTAAGTTGTACTTCGGCTGGTAGTGGACCAGGAGTTCGTTGCGCTCGAAAGCGCGTTTAAGCTTGCTCTTGGTCATCAGGCGCTCGACCGCCGCGTCGTTCATCTCAGGACGGTAGTATGAAAATACGTTGCCGCCGGCCTTTTTCGAATGGTAAAGCGCGGCATCGGCGTTGCGAATAAGGTCAATGACGTTAGCGGCGTCTGTCGGGTATGAAGCGATTCCCATGCTGGCTGTCATAAAGACTTCATGCCCCTGAACAGTGAACGGCTCTGCCAGGTGCTCGAGTATCTTTCGAGCAACTTCGTCCAGGGCAGGCTGAAGCTCGTCGCTGGCGTCAAGCTTGTCAACAATTACGGCAAATTCGTCACCGGCGAGGCGACCAATGATCGAATCACGTGGCGACGCTGCTGTCAGCCGCTCTGCCACTGTTTCCAGCGTGGTATCGCCGGCCAGGTGGCCGAAGGTGTCGTTGATGTCCTTGAATTTATCAACATCGAGGTAGAACAGGCACAAGGTTTTGTTTGACCGGCGGGCCCTCGCAATTGCGCGTTGCAACAAGTGCTGGAATTGCATGCGATTCGGTATCTTGGTCAGTGCATCTATTCTTGCCAGGTAGCGGATTCTCCGCTCTGTCTTGCGCCGCTCAGTAATGTTTTGTGCGGCGTAGATACAATCGCCGGCCAGCCCATTGTCATCACCGATAGATGAACTCGTATATGAAACGGGTATTGGTTCACCCGATTTCGCCAGCAGAAAAGCCTCGCGCGGAATGCCCGACCCTGAATCCGGTTCGAGTGGCCGGCCTTTTTTCCGGTCAACGATAAGGTCCATGTTCTGACCGACGAGCTCATCGGCCGAGTAGTCGAGCAGACGAGACGTTGCTTCGTTGATGCGTGTGATGGTGCCGTCTGCACTGGTAACAATGATGGCTTCGTTCATGCCAGACAAAACACTGTCGACGTAGTCCCTCGATATTGTCGTGTGTTGCAGCTTCTTACGCATCTCGTTGAAGACTTCAGCGAGATCCCCGAGTTCGTCACCATGCAGAACTTCAAGAGGCTCACCGAAATCTGATTCGCTCATTTTCTTAGCTTGTACTTTCAATTCACGAATGCGCACGGCCTGTGCTTTGGCAATCAGCCATATGACCACGCCGCATAGTCCGAGCATGACCAGCGTAGCGCTGCCAATCCACAACAAACTGACCTGTCGACGCTCCGCGCTTTGCTGCAGCAACGCCTCTTCGAATGCCTGCATTTCCTGAGACAGGGTTACCAACGAAAATTCACTGACCAAGGTGCCAATCTCGACATCATTGCGCCGCACGGGGTAGGTAATCGTCAGGTAGTCCGCGCGCCAGACAGGGCCGTCAGCGACAGGATCTTCGACGGCTTCGCCGGACTGCACGTTGATCCCGTCTGACTGTACGTACCTGAGGCCGACCAGATTAGTGCTACCGGCGATGGCGTCGCTCAGCAGCAGGATCTTGCCCCCGAAGTCATCGGCCTCTGCGACTGACAGGGAATCTGCTATTCGATGCAACGCCGCTCTTGCCCGTCGTTCGAAGCTGGTACTCAGGCTAATTTGGTGTTGCTCAACGCTGCTGGATACAATGCCGCTGGCGAGCGAGCGATACTGGCCATAGAAAATGGACAACATAATGCCGACAACGACCAGCGTTAGGGCCGACACGAGGATCACATATTTTGGTAACACTCTGCTGGTCATTATTATTATTTTTCGACCGGTTCTGCGACAACCTGTTCATTCAGGGCATGCGGAACATTGTTTGCTATTTTCGACCTGCGTAGTCTACCACTTCGCCTATTTTGGATCGAAAGTGCTGGGGGGCGGTTCATCGCAGGCCCAGGCGGTTGTGTGGAAGTGCCCGTAACGCCTCCGATTCTGGCCGGGTGGTGGCCCACCGGCGCGTTGAACGTTCCGACCGTCATGACATAATCAGCCGCTATCGCGCGACCGGCCAGGAAAAATAGGGGTCGAACCGAGTTTTAAAAATAGGGGTCGAACCGAGTTTTTCGAAATTGTACTGGGTAATATTTGATGAATTTGCCTTTGCGTCGAAAAACTCGGTTCGACCCCTATTTTTCATCCGCATGCCGCTTTTCAACGAATGCCGTGGGCTGATCCCGGCCGGTAGTCTGCATCGTCCCGTCGACGATCGCGCCCTCCGCAACCGCAATCGATGCACCGGAAACGGATCCCGAGATGCGGGCTGTATCGCCGATCTCGACCGCGCCCGAGGCCTGAATTTCGCCCTCTACCGTCCCGGTTACAATGACTGAATCCGCTTTGATGGTGCCACGCCAGAAACCGTCCTTCGCCAGGATAACGGTGCCCTCGATGTCACACTGGCCATCGACTTCACCGTTTATCATGAAATTTCCTCTGCCGGTAATTTCACCCGTGATCTTGCAGCCCTCACTGATCAAAGTGCCCGGTCCGGCATTGGCGTCGTAAAATCTTCTCTTGTTGGTGTCACTCATTGACCAAATTTCTCCGTGCGAAGTGTTATGGCATGTCACGTAGATCCCGGCCGCTGCTAACAATAGAGGGTTCGTTGGACCAGGTTTGTGAAGGCGTCCGCAATTGACAGATTGTCAGTTGTTCTTTTCGCGATAACCATAGCCCGCGGTGCGAATTGACGTTAGCTGGCCACCCTCAAATCTCAGAACACGGATAAATTTCCGTGGTCCGAAATTGAACGTCAGTTCGGTAACGAGAAGTTCCTCATGAAAGCCGCTGTAAATATGTCTTGTGGAATGCATCCCGAGGATGCCTGCAGGTCGTTTGAGTATGTACGGTCGTAGTACATAGCCCAGGTGACGCCTCGCGACCGGTTCGCCACACATCTCGATGATTTGCGCCTCGTGCATCCCGTCCTTGACCAGCTGCGTGCCGCAGCGCAGCGCATGTGCGGGATCGCTGATCAGCATGAAAACGCAGGCTGACGAAAGCGCGAACCAGAATTTCCGGAGGCCTAAGGTCATGTCGTCCTGTTGTTCGTTTCGGCCCGGCAATGATAGACCAATTAGCAGCCAGCCACAGATCAACATGACGAAAAGCGATGAGGTTTCGTCGCCAGAATTTGTGTCGTTGGCAGGTATCA